>Ga0114966_10003946_pt1 | contig 12812 bp, 9 predicted proteins | sample M_130207_XF_Meta_FD_87029 | JGI IMG/M metagenome (GOLD analysis project Ga0114966, IMG submission 87029) | Freshwater microbial communities from Lake Montjoie, Canada to study carbon cycling - M_130207_XF_MetaG | ecosystem: Environmental > Aquatic > Freshwater > Lake | place: Lake Montjoie... | reverse complement strand
GTGCTTGGCGTTTCTGGACACGAAAATGTGCAGTTCATCTGGGTTAAACTGAAGTTCGATACTGCCATCGCTCCAAGTATCGAGCAGTGGGATGTCCTTTTGTTTGGCGTGCTGGGAAAGTGATTCCGGCAGCATGACTTCCGCCTGACGCGCATCGCTGCCGCAGAGAATCGCACGCGGACTGGTCTTTAGCAGAAACTCGCCGGTCATGGTCTGGTCGAGTTCATGTTGGCTGCGTATGAGCACATCGCAGCGCAGGTCGGCAGCGCTCGAGGTGAGAGCTTTCTCCGTGTTCCAGCCCGCATCACTCATCCACAGCACGCGCCATGGGCCGATGTGCAGCAGCAGAACCATCGCACGATCATCACCTCGGCCGTTTTCCACCTGCATCGAGGGATAAAGCACCTGTGCCTCGACCTTGAAGCTCTGTTCTTCTGATAGCCTTACATACTCATCGACACGCAATTTGCGCAGAGTGGGCCGACCTGCCGCTTCCAGTCGGCGCAAGGTGGTGAGTGAAGAATCCTGCCTCCCAGGCTCCTGAGTGCTGCAAAACAGCAATGGTGCGTCAAACGTCTCGATCACCTGCTCGATGGCACCGACGTGATCGGCATCGTTATGACTTAAAAAAACGCCAGCGATCGAATTCACCCCGCTGGAAAATAAGTAAGGCCGCAGCACGCGGCGGTAGCTGGTTTCATCGCCAGTATCGAACAGCCAGTGGGACTTGCCGAGGCGCAGATGATTCGCGGCACCGCCATGTGGCAGTTCCAGCATGCGCCACACAGCGGGAGCATTCGTGCGGGGTGCATTTGGCTGAAAATGGAAGTTCGCTCCCGGTAGTGCCGCAAACCAAGCTGCGCTGGCGATCATCGCCTTCGCCATTGCCCAGTTTAGATTGTTGAAGACGATCTGCACGCCGGTGAGATGCAAAGCTGCAGCACACAGGCTCAGACACGTCGCACCCAGGCATAAAAACGATAGCGGTACGAGCACGCAGTTCGCGATCACCGCAACGGGTGTCACCGATTGAAAATGGCCGAGGATGAACGGCAAGCTGCCGATCCATGCGGCGAAGGATACACTCAAGTTTGCCGCCAGCCAGAGCCGGAACTGGCTCGATCCACGCTGACGCCAGTTCGCGAGTTGAGGTGGCAAGAACGGATCAAGCCGCGTGTAAGGCATCAAGTATTGCAGCAGCGGCACAGAACCGATGACACTGAGCCACAACACGACGAACGAGAGTTGAAAGCCCGGCATGAAAACCTGGTGTGTGTCGGTTGCCAGCAGTAACAACATCGCAGCACCAAGACTGTTTTGCAGCGCGGACTCACGGTCCACCAGTGGTGCCCCCATAAAAATCGCCACCATGAACGCCGCACGCGCAGCGGAAGGTCGCCAGCCAGTGATGAATGCATACGCAAACACGATCACAATCATCACCCATAGTGAGATGCCACGCCGTAGGCCAAGCTGACGCAGCAACGCGAGTGCAATCACTCCTAGCAGCGCTACATGCAGTCCGCTGACCGCAAAGACATGCAGCGTGCCGCTGTTACGAAACGCATCTTCGATCTCATCATCCGCTTCGGCGGAAACGCCCAACGCCATCGCACGGATCACAGCGGCGGTTTCAGGATCATCTTCCAAATCGTGCGTGAGCCTCGTGCCAATCCACTGTCTGCAAAGTTCCGCTACCTCCAAAAATGAGCACCACAGCGCCTCGCCGCTAGCGCCGATGCGTTGCATGCGGTCGGCCTCAAAGCGCGCCACGCGTCCATTCCGTAGCGCATACTCCTGCGCATCAAAGGTGCCCGGATTCGACGCCGTGCGCGGCAGGTAGATGCTCCCATGCAGCTCAAAGACACCTGCACCCGGAAAACGCATGCCCTTGGGCAGACGAACCAGCAACACGGCGCTTTGCGTGATCACTACTCCCGCCGCAGGAATCTCGATCTGCCGTGTGGTGCAGAGCGCATGAGCACGACCATCCGCCGTCGTGTCGAAATCTGGCAGCAAGCTGCCACGAATCGTGGCCTGCACCGGTTTGTCCATCTGTTGCAACGCAAGTCGCAGTGGATGGCGGAAGGTTTCATCCGTGCGTGTTTCGTGGATGAAGGCAAAGACCAAAGCTGCGGCTGGCATCAGCAACCATGAGCGGCCACAAAGCAAGGCAGTGCCCAGCAGCACTAACGCGACACCGATGAGCCATGCACCAGGACCGTTCAGCCAGCCAAACTCAGCTGAGAGAATGCCGCACACGGCCGCCAAGGCCAGTGTCATCAGCGGATTCGCCCGGGTCCAAGAATGGAGCTTTGCGAGCATCTGCCGCTGAGATTGAAATGATCATGCTGTCGCTGTCCCAGAGGATCCCGCTTTCGTGCGCTGGTCCATCAGCAGCTTGTACTGCATCTGTTCGATTTCGCTCATCTTGTGGTGCGCATTCGCGCTGTGACGCGTGTTCGGGAAGTTGCCGATCACCTGCTCCAGCATATCGCGGGCGGCTTCAAAATCATGCCGATGCATTAGATGCACATCAGCGATGCGGAACATGATGAACGCCGCATCATCCACCGGCCAGTCCTTGCTCTGTAGGTGTTCTTCCAGTGCCTGCAGCGCCGCCTGCGGGTTGTGCAGACGCTCGGCATTTACCTTGGCGATTTCCGCCACGGGAAAGGGATCGTCAGGTTTGTCCTCCAACATCTTCTCATAATGCTCAATTGCGCCTTTATAGTCACCTTGAGCAATGCAGGCCGCCGCCTTGGTCATGGAATCCTGTTCCACCTCTTCACCGGAGGAAAACACGGCCTCACCCATCAGGTCACCCAACCATGGGATGAAAAACTTCACCATGAGGATACCGCCCAAGCCGCCCATCAAAATAACAAACACCAGTTTCACTCCGTCACTGCCGTCCTTAACGCTCTCCCACAGCAAAAAGATGAGCAGGACGGCCAGTAGGATGAGGCAGATGCGGATGATAAGTTGGCGGTTCATTTTTGAAAAGTTTCATGAGGCTATCAAACCGCCCTCATTTCGCCAAGCGCGAAGTTCTAACTGTCGCCAATCCGAATTAAAATGCCCCAGCGGCTTTTCTTCCCACCCAGAAGAGACCCAGGAGAAAAATCAGCAACCCCGCCCAAGCCGGATGTGACCAAAGAGGCAGGCGGCGTTCTTGAATGGCGGGCTCAGGCATCGCGGCGATGGCGGCGACGATTGCGGCGGGATCATTGGCATCAAGCAGCTTGCCTTTGGTGAATTGGGCAATCTCACGCAACACATCGAGTCGGGCGGGTTGGCCGCGTTTCTCGCGACTGACTCCTTGAATGGAGATTTTCGTTTCCAAACTGGAGCCTGCTTCGGCGCAGGTGAGCATGACGCGATGCTCGCCGGGCTCGATGGGAGTGAAGTTGCCGTTGAAGAGGCCCCAGGCTTCTTCACCAGCCGGAACGAGGCGCACACTCGATACTTTGCCGCTTGGCGCAGCGATTTGGGCGATGACGGCTCCGTCACGCAAAGGCTCGCCGGTGAGGCTCATGACGTTGGCGTTGAGTGTGAGCACATCGCCAGTGCGGGGGCGATCTGGCGAGTAAAAGAGGCGCATGCTGTTGCCGGTGCTCATGTTGCGCTGGTAGGCCATCCAGCGTACCACCTGGCCCCAGAAGCGGTAGTGATACTTGTCCTCAACGCCTTTGCGCCAGCGCCATGCGCCGTCGGTGCCCATGAAGAGAATCTTGCCAGCACCATAAGTCTTGGTCACGATCAAGGGAACGCGGCCATATTGATTCGACTCCGTGCCGTGTGTGGCGAGCACCTCCGTGCCCGCTTTGGCACGCAAGGCGGGCGCATACCATTGGAAGCCGGGAAGCGTGCTCCAAACTCGCGCACTGGCTTCATCGCTGTCTTCGAGTTTGGTCAAAAGACTGCGCGTTCCGGCCTCGGTGAGTGCAAACTTGCCCGGTGACGATGATCCCCAGCCGCGTGGTTGTGCTGCATCCCACACGATGGGCAGCAGATCGGCGAGTGGTGTGTCTTGCAGCGTGGATTGATAACCGTGGAAGCCCGGCATGAAGACGAGGCCGCCTGCTTGATCGCGCACGAGCTTTTGCAGCGCTGCGCAATGCTCGGAGGTGAGCTGGCTTTTTTCCAAACCGACATCGCCGAGGAAGACGACATCGTATTTGGTGAGTTCCTCGTCTTTGGGGAAGGATTTGAGATAACCGCGTCCTGCACCCGCTTTGCCGAGACCGGGATGGAGCAGCAGGCAGTTCACTTCGACGCCAGGGTCACGCTCCAAGGCATTGCGCAGGTAGCGATACTCCCAACGCGGGAAGGTTTCGATCACCAGCACCTTGAGTTGTTCCTTGCGGATCGAGAGCGGCGCTTCCTGCGTGTTGTTTTCGGGATAGCGCTCGTTGGGTGTCTTCGGAATCGTCAGCGTGAGTTTCACCTCGCCCGGCTTGTCCGGTTTCCACGCGATGGCGTCCTGCAAACGACCCATGGCAGGCAGCGTGACCTCTTTGGTGATGATCTCGCCGCTCGACGCCTTCATCTCCAGCATCACGACTTCATCACGCGGCAGCGAGCTGTCGATGGTGAATGGAATGCGCAGCGGCTTGCCTGCCACGGCGAAGGTTGGCACGTCAAAGCTGCTCAGTTCGACATCTGGCAGCCGCGTCTCAGCACCGGTAGGCACGGCAAACACGGGCACCTCTCGCATGCGCAAGTGTGTAGCGGCCTGTGCGGGTGCAACGCCGGTGTTCCAGTCTCCATCGCCAATCAAAACGACCGCTTTGAGGTTCGGCTGCTGCTCCAGCACGCTGGCGAGTGCTGCATGTATGTCCGTGCCTTCCGACGCTGGTGTTTGAGCCGATGAAAACGGCTCGATAACGACATCCATGCGTTGTTTGAGCGACTCCCAGAGCTTTGGCTCGATCAACGGCTTCGCCGCATCTTCACGCGAGATCACCTCGGTGCCGCGTGTGACGTCTTTCGTGCTCATGCTGCCTGAAACGTCGTGCAGCACGGCCAAAACCGGTTTCGTTTCCGGTTTAAACGTCTCCAGCCACTCCGGCTGCAACAACGTGAGCGCGATGCCGATGGCAATGATCACACGCAGCAACTCCAGCCACCCCATGAGCTTGCGATAACCACTGCGCCGCCACGCCATGAACGCGAGACCCGCAATCGCGACCACAAACGCCACACCAACGCCGAATGCGATTGGCGTGGGATTGAAGACGAGTTGTGATGAAGTGGGTTGCATCATGATTTGGCTGGCAACGGCTGAAGTTCACGTTTCCCAGGCATGCACAGCAATGCCTCACCGAGAAGGGCGAGCGCCATCAGGAACAAGAACGTGCGCCAGATTTCGCTGGCGAGGCTGGTTTCGTTTTCGACCTGGTCTTCGATGATGTGATGATCGAGTCCGGCGAAAAGTTCTTCGAGAGCGGTCTTGCCGAGCGTTTCGGGTCGGTCTTCGCGCAGCGGGCGATTCAGGGCGATGAGTTTGTCGTCTTTGGTGAGAATGCCGGCGCGTGATGATTGTTCGGAGCTGAGCATGGCATCGCCAGATCGCTTCCAGTCATTCAGCGTGTCGGTGGCGGCGGCTTCGCGTTGCTGGGCTTTGCCGAGGGTGCTGGCACCTTCATTCAAGGCGCGATGCAGCATCGCAAACATCACCACACCATCACGCGCGAGGCTGGAACTGCCGGAACCCGTCAGCGTGCCGAGGAACCAAGCGTTGCCATCGCCAGGAATGTCAGCGCGCATGAGCAGCGGTTTGTTTTCGGCGAGTCGGGCCAGCGGTGTGCCTTCGCCGAGGATGTCGCAGCGGCGGGTGACTTCGAGTTCGCCGACGGGCAATGAAGTGCCGCTGCGAGTGTTGGCCAACAGACCGGTGTCATTGCGCCACCACTCGACGGTAGCGGGTTTGCTGTCGCCACTCCAAGCGCCCCAATGAAGGCCACCGAAGGTTTCGGTGTTTGGTGTTTCGGTGGGCAGGAAGAGGATGCTGCGGCCGGTTTTGAGATGATTCGTGAGTTGTTGCGTGATCAAATCATCCGCCTTGGGCAACATCGCGTGCCAAATGATGAGCGCGGTGTCATCCCAGGCGATTTCGGCGGCGCGGGAGACGGGCAGGATGGTCGCGGCATATTTCCGCGTGGGATCAGCGGCGGCTTCGAGCGCGGCTTGCAATGGCCCAGCTTCGGTTTCGTCATCAGTGAGGATGACGGAGCGCAAGACGGAGGGTTCATCGAAGACGAAGTGGAAGACGTTATCAGATGGCGAGGCGTCGGCGGGCAGTTCCACGCGGCCGGAGCCGCGCTTGGTGGTTTTGTCGATGGGAATGGCGTGGCCTTGCAGCACGAGCTGCGAGTCCTTCATCTCCACCTTCATCATGGTGCTCACGTCATTGATGACAAATCGCAGCGGCAGCTCGGTGGGTGTGGCGGTTGCAGCGTCGCGTGTGATGCGGAGATCGAGCAGCAGTTCGGCTTTGTCAGCCGTTTCGCGACGCACGGTGCGCTCGACGGAGATGGCGAGATTTTGTGACACGGGCTGCGCATAGGTTAGCAAATGAAAGCGCAGGCCTTTGAGACTGGTGAATGCACCGCGCAGGGCCTGCCAGCGTCCGCTGGCGGCATCCCAATCGCTTTGCCGCAGATCGCTGAGCACCCACACGTCGGTGCGGCCGGTTTGATTTGTGGTGATGTAATCGAGCGCGCCTTGAAGCAGCGCGGGAATGTCCGCTATGGTGTCCGTGGGGCCGGTGAGCGGCAGATCGACGAGCGACTCCGGTTTTTCGAGCAACTGCGGCTGCAAATGCGCATTCTCGATGAGCACCAGCTTCGAGCGCGTGCCCACGGTGTCGCGCAAGGCCTGCGAGAGCTTCGCGATGCCTGCCGCACGCTTGCTGGTGCCCGTGGCGAGGTTTTGCTGCTCCATGCTCGCCGAGCGGTCGAGCAGCACGATCACCGTGTCCGGCACGCCGCCAGTGAGGCCGAGCAAACCGCCCGCCATCGGCCGCGTGATGACAAACAAGATCGCCGCCACCGCCAGCACGCGAAACGCCAGGATCAAAATCTGCCGCAACCGCGACAGCCCCTTGTTCATGCGCTGCGCCATGCGCAGAAACATCATCGCCGCCCATTTCACTTGCCGCCGACGATACAGGTGGATCAAATGAATGATCACCGGCAGCGCCGCAAGCGGCAGGGCGAGGAGCAGCGCTGGGACGAGGAAGGTCATGCTCAGTCAGTTGGCGGCTTGTTTTCCCGGTAGAACTTTCTTGCGGCCGCCTCTTGATCAGGCGGAGAATCGGTCCCGAGGCCAAGTTCTAAACACAAGCCTGCCAGCATTGAGTAATTGACGTTCGTTTTCCGCCCAGCCGAGGGCCTTTTATTTGAGTTCAAGCAGCGGAAGCATACCTCGAAGGCTGCGACTGCCTTGCTACGTGAATAGAACACGAAAATGTGGTGAGGATCATAACAGACGGCGTGTTGAGTTGGCTCAGTGTCCGGAATGAACATGGCCTCAAGCAAACGTTCTATCTGAGAATTCGAAAGCAGCGCCTCTTTTCGTTTCACCTCGTTGAGACGGGCAAGCGCAAGACGACCTTTCACGTCTGCCAAAGGAGATGAAGTAGTGTATCCATAGTTCACAAACTGGTAACCGACCACTGTGTCATACTTCGACGACGGCCACCCCCACTTATTTCCTTCGTTGCTGGCGCATGCCACGAGCATGCATGCGAGAGAGCTGAGCAGAGAGATTAGACCAGCCTGTCTTAGTTTATTGGCTGGGTGGCCGAGCATCACCGGCCTCCTTTCTTCTGAATCCGTGCCAGCAGGAACTTCACGAGCACGTCGTCGTACTTCTCGTGCAGCTTCACGCGGTGGTAGTCGATGGCGGTGGTGCGGATGAGGTCGTCGATTTCGGTCATGTATTGCTTCACGGCCTCGCGGTAGTTGCGGGCGATGAGGCTGGGGTCGGCGAGGATGGCTTCGCCGCCTTCCATGTCGATGAAACGGGCGGGGCGGTCGAAATCGAAGTCGAGTTCCTTTTGATCGAGCAGATGGAAGACGGCGACGTCATGCTTGCGAAAGCGCAGGTGCTGGATGGCGGACTTCAATTCGGTGGGCTCAACGAAAAGGTCGCTGAAGATCACGACGAGCGCACGCTGGCGGATTTTTTCGGCGGCGTCGTGCAGCGCAGTGAGCAGTGTGGTGTCGCCGACGGGTTGGATGGCGGCCATTTGATCAAGCACGAGGCCGAGATGGCTCGCGCCGCGTTTCGCGGGGATTTCGACGGGTTTTTCGGCAAGCGAGTGCAGGCCGACGGCATCGCCTTGCTGCGCGGCGATGTAAGCGAGGGTGCCGGCGAGTTTGCGCGCGTAATCGAAGCGTGTGGCTCCGGCGGGGCCGAAATTCATGCTGCCGCTGGTGTCGATAAGCAGGCAGAGGCGCAGGTTGGTGTCGGCCTCGAATTCTTTGATGTAGAAGCGGTCGCTGCGGCCCCACGTGCGCCAGTCGAGGCGGCGCGTGTCATCGCCGGGGACGTATTTGCGGTATTGCGCGAATTCGAGCGAGGAACCGCGCACGGGACTGCGGTGATGACCGGAGACGTTGCCGAGCATGGCTTGACGCGCGTTCAGCGGCAGCGCCATGAGGCGCGAAAGGACCGCTGGGTCTAAAAAGGATCGAGAAGTCTCAGCCATGGTCGTAGCCTCCAGGTTTCGTCCTCGTGCTCGTGCTCGTTCTCCTACTCGTCCTCGATTCTAGCGGCAACGAATTGGCAGCGCCTACATCGAATCTCTCCACGAGCTTACATAAGATGGACACCACTCGTATCAGCAACGCCTTACCCTCGGCGATTCGTTGCTGTGTCGTTGCTCGCTTAGCAACCAAGGCATCCAGACATGCCGCACACTCCATCGCAGAGCCACGCGCATCGTCGAAGTAGCGTGCTCGCTGCTGCGTGGCACGCTTGCCGTTGCCCTCGGCGGTGTTGAGCAGGGCGGACAGGCTCGCCCGGTCGAGTTGGTCGAAGGTTTCGCGAAGGTGAGGATGCTGTGTGGCGCGGATTTCGATCATCAAGTCAGTAACCCAGGTGAGAAAGGCGAGCTCAAGTTGATAGACCTCGAGTTTCTCATGGTCGAATTGAACGATGTTGGGCATGGCGGAGCGATTTGATCGAGGACGAGTAGGAGAACGAGCACGAGGACGATTTGCGATGAGCTAGATCAGGCCTTCGCGAGTTCTTCGACCAAACGCTTCGCCACATCACGACTCGTCACACCATCACTCTCAGCCGTGAACGTCGTCATCACGCGATGCCTCAACACAGGCTCAGCGACTTCCATCACATCCTCGAGCCTCACCATGTAACTGCCATTGAGCGCAGCCCTCGCTTTGGCACCGAGGATCAAATACTGCACCGCACGAGGGCCTGCACCCCAGCTGACGAGAGGTTTGAGCCATGCAGGGGCTTCAGAGCTGGCGGGACGTGTCTTGCGAGCGAGATCGACGGCGAATTCGTAGATGTGATCGGGCACAGGAACACGACGCACGAGGTCTTGGAAGGCCAAAACTTTGGCTCCATCCATGATGTGCTCGAGTTTTGGCAAACTCAGTCCCGTGGTGCTTCTGGCGATGGCAATTTCTTCATCGCGGCTGGGGTAATCGACGCCGATCATGAACATGAAGCGGTCGAGTTGGGCTTCTGGCAGCGGATAGGTGCCTTCCTGCTCGATGGGGTTCTGCGTGGCGAGGACGAAGAAGGGGCTGTCGAGCGTGTAGGTGCGGCCAGCGACGGTGACTTTATGCTCCTGCATGGCTTCAAGCATGGCGGCCTGCGTTTTGGCGGGAGCGCGGTTGATTTCGTCGGCGAGGACGATGTTGGCGAAGACGGGGCCTTTGGCGAACTCGAAGGCGCGTTTGCCGCCGGGGAGCTCTTGGAGGATGTCGGTGCCGGTGATGTCCATGGGCATCAAATCGGGCGTGAACTGGATGCGGCTGAAGCTGAGCGACATCGTTTCGGCGAGGCGTGAGATGAGCAACGTCTTGGCGAGGCCAGGCACGCCCATGAGCAGGGCGTGACCGCGAGCGAAGAGACAGATGGCGAGTTGCTCGACGACTTTGTCCTGGCCGACGATGATTTTTTTCAGCTCGGCGCTGAGTCGGCCATAGACCTGGCGCAGTTCATCAATGGCGGCGACGTCATCTTGGGGAAGTGGTGAATTAGACATGCACGCACATGCCACCAGAAAATGGGCGCTTTGACAAGAGCGGTCTGTATAAATTGTGTGTGAATGACGCTGAAAGTTCGGATGGCTTAGCCGATGAGGGTTTCAACGTGGCTTTTCACGGCGCTGGCAAGACCCTGAATGTTGTAGCCGCCTTCGAGGATGGAGATGAGGCGGTTTTGGCAATGCGTGGCGGCGGATTCGAGCAGGAGCTTGGTCAGGGTGAAGAAATCGTCATCGGTGAGGCGGAACTGGCCGAGAGGATCGTCGATGCGGGAGTCGAATCCGGCGGAGATGAGGATCAAGTCAGGCTTGAACTTGTCGATAGCAGGCAAGAGGCGGTCGGTGAAGGCGGCACCGATGTCTGACATGCCAGTGCGAGCTGGAAAGGGACAGTTGAGTGTGCTGCCTTTGCCTTTTCCGCTGCCGGTTTCATCCGCGTGACCGGTGAAGGGATAAAGCGGACTCTGGTGCGTGCTGCAAAAGAGCACGCTGCCGTCCTCATAGAAGATGTCCTGCGTGCCGTTGCCGTGATGCACGTCCCAATCGACGATGGCGATCTTCTGCGCGCCATGATGCTTCTGCGCCTGACGTGCGGCGATAGCGATGTTGTTGAACAGGCAGAAGCCCATGCCCTGTGCTGGCCGTGCGTGATGGCCGGGCGGACGCACGGCACAGAAGGCGTTCTTCGCTTTGCCGGTGAACACGGCATCAACGGCATTCAAGACACCGCCGACGGCTTGCGTGGCGACGTCATAGGAGCGCGGACAAATTTGCGTGTCGCCGGTGCTGAGGTCATCGAGGCCGGATTCAACGTCGTCTTTGGCGATGCCGATGTATTTGCGCGTGTGACAGAGGGCGATCTCATCAATGGTGGCGACGCGAGGTTGAATGGACTGCGTTTTGGCGACGAGACCGGATTCGGTGAGCGCTTTCGTGATGGCGACGTGACGCTGGATGCTCTCAGGATGACCCGGGCCGGGATCATGCTGCTGGTAGATGGGATCGAGAAGCAGGGCTGTCATCGGTTTGCGGTGGTTGGCCGTTGTTGGCCGTTGTTGGCCATAGTTTGCAGTGGTTTTGAAACCATGGCAAACCACCGTCAACGATTGCCAACAACTGCCAACAACTGCCAACCACGCGGTTCAGCGTTTGCCGAAAAACTCCGCCAGCTTTTGCAGATCCTTGCCTTCGGCGGGCTTCATGGCGCTGTTGATGGCTTCGTCTTGGATGGCGACGAGTTCTTTGATGCCTTTGCGTCCGTATTCGAGCATGGAATGAAGCTGGGCTTCGGTAAAGGTGGCTTCTTCGCCACTACCTTGAATTTCGACGAATTCGCCGTCTTCGGTGAGGACGATGTTGCTATCGACATCGGCGGCAGCGTCTTCGGTGTAGCAGAGATCGAGGAGCGTTTCGCCTTTGAGGATGCCAACACTGACGGCGGCGATCTTTTTCTTGAGCGGCTGACGGGTAATCTTGCCTTTTTCGAGGAGACGATTGAAGGCGATGGAGACGGCGATGCAGGCTCCGGTGATGGCGGCGGTGCGGGTGCCGCCGTCGGCCTGGAGCACGTCGCAATCGACGTAGAGGGTGCGAGCGCCGAGTTTTTCGAGATCAACGACGGCGCGGAGGCTGCGGCCGATGAGGCGTTGGATTTCGGTGCTGCGACCATCCGGTTTGCCGCGTGAGCTTTCGCGGTCTTTGCGCTCCAAGGTGGAATATGGGAGCATGGAGTACTCGGCGGTGAGCCAGCCGCCTTTGACACCCTGCACCTTCATCCAGCGCGGCACTTCCTCATTGATGCAGGCGGTGCAGATGACGCGGGTGTTGCCAAAGGCGATGAGCACGGAGCCTGCGGCGTGCGGGGCGACGTCGAGAATGTATTCGATTTTGCGAAGCTGATCTGGGGTGCGTCCGTCGGTTCTGGGCATTGCGCTGCTTAGCACGGAGCAAGCAGGGGCCAAAGGGATTTATCAGTTGGTGCAAAACGTCTTTGAACATTCTCGCGGCAGGCCCTTTCCAAACGATTAACCCAAGTGGCACCCCTTATGCTAAAGGTAGATGACAGTTCACACTTAATCTCCATGACGCGCTTCCCTCGCCCTGGCTGCTGGTTCCGTTTTACCCCAACGGATTGGAAATTCATTCAAGACACCCTGGCGCTGACTGAGCGCGGCAAGGAGGGCTTCAAGGCGATGATGGATGACCCGGACGCGGCGCCAATCATCCTGGACAACGACAAGCTCTTCGATGCCGCCATCGTCTCAAGGAAGGCAGCAATACTGTCGCCGGAGCTGTTCTTCTTTATCGTGGTGCGGCATTCACTGAAGGAGTTCGGAATCAAGGAGATCGCGGTGGCAGATTACATGGCCGTGGTGTGTGCGGACTTTGGCTGCACACCGACGAAGGGCCCGCAGGACATCAATCACAGCGTGGATAGCATGTACAGTGTCGATTATTTAGAGGCGATCGAGAGTGCAAGCCGACATCAGAAGTTTTTCCTGCATGTGCAGTGTGCGAACCAGTTTCTCGTGTTGACCTGTCTCTATCCTGACTTCCTGCATCG
>Ga0114966_10003945_pt1 | contig 12814 bp, 10 predicted proteins | sample M_130207_XF_Meta_FD_87029 | JGI IMG/M metagenome (GOLD analysis project Ga0114966, IMG submission 87029) | Freshwater microbial communities from Lake Montjoie, Canada to study carbon cycling - M_130207_XF_MetaG | ecosystem: Environmental > Aquatic > Freshwater > Lake | place: Lake Montjoie... | reverse complement strand
TTGCGACCGTCTGGGCGGCCCTTTTTCTCAGCCGCGCTGCCCGTGGCGTTGAAGGGAACCCAGTATTGGCTGATGCCACCCATCAAAACGTCGACGCCATTGCCCAGCGCCGTGTTGTAGCCTACACCTCCAGGTACTGCTTGGCGTGCAATGTCGTACTCGGCATTGCGGTTGCAGATGTGGGAGAAAGTAGCGGCCGGTGTGGCATGTGTGAGCCTGGCGGTGGACACAACGCCTGTGCCCATGCCTTTGGCGATGGCCATTTCCAAAAGGGTTTGCACGGGACTGCCATTGCTGCTGGTGCAGTTGTTGATGCTGTTTGTGACACCTGTGGCCGCATCCTTACCGGGAGAGACAGCCACTGTATCTGCAGACATGGACACCACTTCGTTGTTCATTTTCACGCCGGTCATGTAGGCAGCCATAGAGGGGGCTGAATCGGTGACTTGGGCATCATTGGAGAAAGTTTTGATGAAGGCGGTTTCTGGCAGTGTGTCCATGGTCAGATCGCCGTCTTCGCCAACGGCGTAGATTCGCGCGGCGGTCATTGTGGTCATGCCCATGCCATCACCTAAGAAAAAGATGACGTTTTTAGGTGCAGGGCTTTCGCTAGAGCAGCCCGTGAAAATAACTGCGGCCAACAGGCCGATTAACAACCAGTGCTTCATGAATTCTCCAAGTAGGTATTGACTGAACGCATTATTAAGACTTATTGTGTCAGCCAGATGACACTGAGGTGCCATGGTGGATGTGCATTTACATATTGAGTCGGTTGTGCCTACTCAATTCAAACAAGGCGTTAGGGATTTGGCTCAGTGAGCACACGCGTACCACGTACATCAGCCTAGGCTCAGCCGTGCATGGATGTCCATCGGAGAAATAAAGCGTAGCGGGCAACTGCTTGATCAGCCGCCACCAATTCGTAACGAGGTATTTTGTCACTAGCGACAAAAGAGAATTCAATCCGAAAAAAATGTGATTTGCTCTTGAAAGTCTGTTGATCGAATCCCTCTACATAGCATCTTCATGAGGGCTTCAATCATAAGTATCAAAAACCAAAAAGCGCCTAAAAGGCGCATGAATGTTGGTCTGCCCGGAGGGGATCGAACCCCCGACCCACAGCTTAGAAGGGCTTATGCTTGGCTATAAAGACATGAATTTAAACACTTTTTTATAAATGTATAAAAACTGTGCAATGCCAATTATTATGGTTTGACATGTAATGTAGAATCACATTACAATTGATACTCATTCAATGGAGGTTCTCATGCCAGCATTAACCATCACGGCAAAGGGTCAAGTCACTTTCAGAAAAGAAATTCTTCAACACTTGGGTCTTAAGCCTGGCGAAAAAATCCAGCTCAATTTGATTCCAGGAGGGAAAGGCATTATCCAAGCAGTAAAACCTACAGGAGGGATGAGTGACTTCATTGGCTGTCTAGCAAATAAAACCAAGAAAGTACTCACCATAGAAGAAATTAATAAGGCCACACAAAAAGCTTGGGCCAAAGAATGAAAGTAACTGTAGACACGAACGTTCTCATTCGAGCAGTTATCCGCGATGATGCCAAACAGGCGAAGAAGGCAATAAAGATTTTGGGAGAGGCAACATTTGTTGTCATTACTCTCTCCAGTCTTTGTGAATTTGTATGGGTTTTATTACGCTCCTACGATATTGAAGCTTTAGATATAAGTAAGGCACTCAAGGCTTTAATTTCCGCTACCAATGTTGAGGTTAATCGTCCTGCCGTAGAAGCTGGAATATCGCAATTGGAGGCTGGGGGAGATTTTGCAGATGCCGTTATTGCATATGAAGGCAAATGGCTTGGAGGGGAAACTTTTGTATCTTTTGATAAAAAAGCTATTTCACTGCTAAAAAAGCAAAATCAGTCTGCAGAATTATTGTGAATGTGCTCTGCTCGGAGGTGATACTGAGACAGCTCCAACCGAAATTGAAAAAGAGCTTTGTATCTTTACCAAGAAAGCATTTGATCTCTATATGAATGGCTCATATGTTGAGGCCCTAGTCATCTATGAGGATATAGTGCTTAGGTTTGAGATGGCCTAGCCACTGTGATAGTGACCAAGTGTCGCAATAAGATCAACCCCAATCTTAGCCAAAGGCATGGTCCAGGGAGTCGTGAAAGCTACACAAACCGGAATCCTTTGGTCCCAGGCTCAAGTCCTCTTGGGCCCACCAAGAAGCACTAGGGGGGATTTCCGTTATGAATTTACCCACCATCCCTACACCATCCCTACACCACCCCTACACGATGGTTTTGGGAAGTATGCTCAAAACTAAAAAGCGCCTGAGAGGCGCATGAATGTTGGTCTGCCCGGAGGGGATCGAACCCCCGACCCACAGCTTAGAAGGCTGTTGCTCTATCCAACTGAGCTACGGACAGATATAAAAATTAGTTTCTATTATTTATCAAAGATATTTTTGGTTTAGTTTGACTCAACAAAAGGGCTCCCGAAGGAGCCCTTTTTTTCAACTTTGGTCGGGGCGAAAGGATTCGAACCTTCGACCCTCTGGTCCCAAACCAGATGCGCTACCAGGCTGCGCTACGCCCCGATCAAATAATTGTAACCGTTATATTGGACACTAACAGTCAAAAGTTCAATTAATTGCCAAAAATACGAGGGCTTTTAATCTAAAAACCGCCCTACCCCTGCACTCTTGCCTTTTGCTAGTCATATTTAGCGCAAAACCTTATACAGCTAGAAGCTCACATCTGATTAATCTTGGGTCAAGGGACTTCTTCAATTAAGATACGTTTTTACCTAGACCCAAAAGACTTCGCATGATGAAAATTTATTTGACCTATTTTATATCCAAGTTTTTTTTCGCACCCAAACCATCCCATGGGAGCATTATTTGTAAACTAACCATGTTTTTAGTGCTGATTTTATGTCTGCCCAATGATACTTTGGCCGGTAAAACTTTGGATGCCATCAAACAAAGGGATCAAGTCGTATGTGGGGTCAACACTGGACTCGCGGGCTTTGGTGCTGCAGACAGCCAGGGTAAGTGGACGGGCTTGGATATTGACATCTGTAAGGCAATCGCGAGTGCCGTTTTAGGCAATGCAGAAAAGGTAAAATTCATCCCATTATCTGCCCCTCAACGATTTACAGCCCTTCAGTCGGGTGAGATTGACATTCTTTCCAGAAATACCACCTTCTCTTTAACACGAGATGCGTCTTTGGGATTGCATCAAACAGCTGTAACGTTCTATGACGGTCAAGGATTTATGGTTCCCGTTAAATCAAACATTAAAAGCGCCAAACAACTTAAAGGCGCTAGCGTTTGCGTTCAATCTGGCACGACGACTGAGAAAAATCTGACCGATTTCTCAAAAGCCAATAAGTTAGACATCAAACCCATCGTTTTTGAAAAGCTAGAGGCTGCAAATGCAGCTTATTTCCTAGGCCGTTGCAAAGCTTACACCACAGATGCATCCGGCCTTGCCTCCATTCGCTCAAAGGAAGCAAAGGAGCCCAAAGAGCACCTCATACTGCCAGACCTCATCTCCAAAGAACCCCTGGGACCCATGGTCAGGCGGGGAGATGACGAGTGGTTGGCCATCAGCAAATGGGTAATCTACGGACTTATTGAAGCAGAGGAATACCAAATCAACTCTAAGAACATCGAAAACCTCAAAAGCCAATCGACCGATCCCGTGGTCATGCGGCTGATTGGCAAATCCGAAGACATGGGCAAGCTTTTAGGCCTTGACCGAGAGTGGCTCTCAAGAGCCGTTTCTCAAGTAGGTAACTACGCAGAAATATTCGATCGCAACGTGGGTGAAAAAACACCCTTGAACTTAAAACGTGGCCTTAACGCCTTGTGGTCTCAAGGTGGTCTTCAATACGCCATGCCAATTCGCTAATTTCTCTTTTAGTGCCTAGAACAAGTTCACCCTACTCAAAAGCTCACTTTGAAAATTCTTGAACTTTGGCACCATAAACGCACAAGACAGCGCTTGTTCCAATGCGCAGTCGTGCTGATTTTATTGGTTGTTGTGGGCTCACTTTCCTACAACACCTGGACCAACCTCAAGTCAAGAGGCATCCAGTCTGGCTTTGATTTCTTGATGGAAAATTCGGGCTTTGATATAGGAGAGCATTTCTTGATCTCCTTTGACTCCTCTGACCACTACTGGTGGGCCTTTTTAGCAGGTCTATTGAACACGCTCAAAGTATCGATGGTGGGGTTGATCTGCTCAAGCCTCCTAGGCCTAATGATAGGCATGGGACGCACGTCGCATCAAACCTTGATCCGATGGTGCTCACGCGCTTATGTGGAATGCTTAAGAAATGTGCCCTTGCTGCTGCAACTGCTGATGTGGTATGTCCTATTGATTGAATATTTACCTTCCTCAGAAACTCCTTACTCATGGTTCAATGCCATTCTTTTAAGTCAAGAAGGCTTGGCTTTACCGCAATTAATGTGGTCTTCAAACTCATCCAACGATTTTCTTGACACGCAGCTTTTGTGGTCATGGCCCATCAGAGACATCTATGGCATCCATAGCGATCTGAATTTAAGCCCTGAATTCATTTCATTGACCTTTGCATTGATTTTATACACCAGTGCCTTCATTGCGGAAATCGTGAGAGCTGGGATCGAATCCGTTCCCAAAGGACAAATTGAAGCTGCACAATCTATAGGCTTAAACGACTTTCAAATCAATCGCTTTGTGGTTCTACCCCAAGCAGCCCAACTCATTCGACCTCCTTTGACCAATCAATATTTAAATTTGATTAAAAACTCCTCTTTGGCTGTGGCCGTCGGCTACCCAGATGTGGTGAGTATTGCAAACACCGCATTGAATCAAACCGGCCGGGCATTGGAGTGCATCTCCATCTTGATGGCCATCTATTTATCGCTCTCCCTTTTGGTCTCTTGGGGCATGAATCAATTCAAAGATGCGAGCAGCATTGCCATTGAAAAAGACAAAGAAAGACTCGAGCGCTCTAGACTCGACCCCCAAGGAACCGGTGCTCGCCATGCATGATCATCTGCACCGCGCTAAAAGCACCAAGGTGAGTACTCACTACCTTAAGTCACAAAATCCCCCAAAAAAAATTCGAAGTTGGTCTACTCTAATTCATTTGACTCGTCTTGAATTCAAGCAGCACCCCGTTCAAGGGGCTCTGTCCATGATCCTGTTGGTGCTTGTCATCCTAAGCGGCTTGGCCTTTTTGAATTGGGGTGTCTTCAACGCGGTCTTTATTTCCGATGAAGCCGCTTGCCAACTGGCCAGATCCACAGGTGCTTGTTGGGGGATGATTGCAGAAAAGTACAGGTTGATTCTTTGGGGGCGCTTTCCGTTTGAGGAGCAATGGAGGCCGCTCACATCAGTTGTGTTGATATTGCTGACCCTGAGCTTGAGCTGTGTGGGTACTCTTTGGCGGCCTGCATACCGTCAATGGCTTTACTTGTCTTGGGTTTGGTGCGCCGCCATCTTTGAAATTTTAATGTCAGGCACTTTTTTTGGCATCGATATCGGTTTGGGCCTTGCAAAAGTTGAAACCGATCTTTGGGGAGGACTACCCCTTACACTTCTTTTATCAATTGTCTCTATAGCGCTTGCAACACCTTTGGGAATTTTATTGGCGTTAGCACGAACCAGTGACATGCCCATGATCAAAACCTTGGCTGTGACTTACATTGAGTTGGTCAGAGGCGTGCCTTTGATCTCTGTCTTGTTCATGGCAAGCTTCATGTTTCCATTGCTCATGCCTGGACTCCAATCTCCGGATGTTTTACTGCGGGTTCTTGCAGGCATTACACTTTTTTCTGCAGCCTACACTGCAGAAGTGGTGCGTGCAGGACTTTTGAGCGTGGGTGCTGGACAATTGGAAGCGGCACAAAGCTTAGGCCTTGGTTACTGGAAAACTCAACGCTTTGTGGTCTTGCCTCAAGCATTGGCTCATGTACTACCAGGTTTGGTCAATAACTTTATTTCCATCTTCAAAGACACCTCATTGGTGACCATTGTGAGCTTGTATGAATTGACTGGCGCTTTGGGGTTGGCTTTAAATGGAGATGCCATTTGGCGCCCCTTTAAGCTTGAAGGATATCTTTTTATTGGCTTGATCTATTTTTGCTTTTGTTTTGCTTTGTCTCACCTCAGTCAAAATTTCAACAAAGCAAGTCAAACCACTCCTAAAATGAGTGCCTAAAAACCATCCACCATGATCGAATTCAAACTTATCAATAAATGGTATGGCAACTACCATGCACTAAGAGATATCAACCTAGAAGTCAAGGAAGGGGAACGTGTGATTGTTTGCGGCCCTTCTGGCTCTGGAAAGTCAACACTCATTCGTTGTATCAATGCCTTAGAGGACTTTCAGTCTGGCACGCTCAGGGTCAACAGCGTCTCTTTGAATGAAGATCTGAGAAGCGTTCAATTGGTGCGTCAATCGGTGGGAATGGTATTTCAACAATTCAATCTTTTTCCTCATTTAACGGTTCTTCAAAACTTAACCCTTGCGCCAATTCAGGTCAAAAAAATGTCCCCTGAAAATGCTCTTTTTTTAGCCATGGCGCAGCTCACTCGTGTTCGCATTGAGGAGCATGCGCACAAATTCCCAGCCCAACTCTCTGGCGGTCAACAACAACGTGTCGCCATTGCCCGTACTCTTTGCATGGAGCCCAAGATCTTGCTCTTTGATGAACCCACTTCCGCCTTGGATCCTGAGATGATTCAAGAGGTGTTGGATGTCATGATCGAGCTAGCCACTCAAGGCATCACCATGATCTGCGTGACCCATGAAATGGGCTTTGCAAAGCGTGTCGCCTCTAGAATTGTTTTCATGGATCAGGGGCAAATCATGGAGGAGGCTCAACCTGAGGACTTCTTTAACCATCCCAAACATCCTAGAACCCAAGCATTTTTAGCCAAACTTCTAGACCACTGACAATGCTCAGTGTGTTTAAAACAGTTTTATAAGGTAAACCGCATGAAAACACAAGTTGCAATTATTGGCGCGGGCCCAGCGGGCTTGCTCTTGGGCGCCTTGCTTGACAAAGCCGGAATTGAGAACATCATCGTTGAGCGCCAAACACCCGAATACGTCCTAGGGCGAATTCGGGCAGGTATTTTGGAACAAGTTTGCGTCGACCTTTTACGCGACGCAGGGGTCGGATCTGGTGTCGATATGGGCGGCACTGTCCACCATGAAATCGATCTTGTTTTTCAAAATAAACGCTACCCGATTGCAGTGAGTCAACTCACGGGAGGAAAGGTCGTGACGGCTTACGGTCAAACGGAGGTCACACAAGACTTGATGACGCAACGCACTCAACTAGGGCTCACCTCCTTTTATAGCGCAGACGAAGTGGACCTTCACGACATAGAAAGCAAGTCTCCTCGGGTAAGTTTCTCCATTGATGGGCGACGCCAAGAAATCAGTTGTGCATTCATTGCGGGTTGCGACGGATTTCATGGTGTTTCTCGAAAACACATTCCCAGTCACCTTCTCAAAGAGTTTGAGCGGGTTTATCCATTCGGCTGGATTGGCGTGCTCGCAGATGTACCCCCTGTATCTCCTCACGCCATCGTGTACGCCAACAGTGATCGCGGCTTTGCCTTGTGCTCAATGCGCTCCATGACCAGAAGCAGGTACTACCTACAATGCCCCTTAACAGACCAAGTCAGTGAGTGGTCTGATGAACGCTTTTGGGATGAACTCAAACTCAGACTCGATCCTGAATTGTCTGCCAAGCTCATCACCGGGCCCTCGATTGAAAAAAGCATTGCACCTCTTAGGAGTTATGTGGCCGAGCCGATGCGGCACGGACAACTCTTTCTAGCTGGAGATGCGGCCCATATTGTCCCACCTACTGGGGCCAAAGGATTGAATTTGGCTGCAACCGATGTCAAGTATTTGAGTGAAGCGATCATTGAGTTTTTTAAGCTCAACTCTAGCCACGGGATTGATCAATACTCGGCAAGATGTCTTAAGAGAATTTGGCGAGCAGAGCGGTTTTCTTGGTGGCTCACCAGTCTCATGCACAGGTTTCCAGACACCGGAGAATTTGGTCAAAAAATTCAAGAAGCCGAACTTGACTATTTGGTCAAGAGTCAAGCGTTGTCGACTTCATTGGCTGAAAATTATGTCGGCTTGCCCTTGGATTTCGGGGATCAATGAAAGGCATTGACCACGCTTGGTTGAATGGTCCATTTGGCAATCACTTGAGTTGGGCCAAGGTTCTCATCAAATCCTAAAATTTGAACATTCAAAGCACCGTTTTTTCTGACTTTGACGTCGGCCCAAGCATACATGCGATCTTTTGGATTTTTGGCATCGTCCTTTTTAACACTGAAGGGGGACCCACCCGAGCCCACGATGATTTGCCAAGACTTGCCGCCCTGAGATTTCAAAGGCTGTGAGGCATCGTACACATGCTCGTGGCCACAAAAGTAGGTTGCACCATAGCTCTCAATCACGCTCCAAAAGGCATCACGCTCGGCGGGCTTGACGTCTAAGCCATCCGCCTCTTTTTTGCCACCCACCTCTGGAAAATAAGTGAACGGCGGTTTGTGTCCGAATACCAAAAAAGTATTGGCTCCTCTCGCTTTGGCTTGTTCAAAATCTCTAAGCAACCAAGAGCTGCTCACCACATTGTCACTTCCAACCGGATCGGTGTTGACCACTGCAAAGTGAATTTGCCCCACATCAAAGGCATAGTTGAGTTGAGTTTGAACCGTTTGCACCTTGTCCAATTCAGGGGTAGATGTGTTGTTGATATCCCAGTGGGTGATCGGTTTTTTCACGATCTGGTTCCAACGTCCTACATCGATGATCAAGTCACCCATGTTTTCGCGCCACTGCTTTTCCAAATACGGCTGCGCGATTTTAACGCTTCCTTCAGGAGTTTTTGTAGGCATTTGGACTTCATGATTGCCAGGCACGGGCATGACGTATGTACCAGACTCCATGAGAGTTGCCATCATGCCTCGCCAAAATGCATATTGACGCTCATTGTCTAAGCTGTCTTTGGCGTATCCCATGATCATGTCGCCATTGAAAAACAAAACCTGTGAACGCGAATTTGAAATTTCTTTGATCACACGACTTAAAACAGGTGACGCTGTTAACCACCTTTTATCTTGTTCACTGGTTCCAGGAATTCTTGAATCAGTGCGGCTATCTCCCAAACTGGAAAAATGAAAGACAACATCGGAGTCGTTAAGAGGTTGCTTATGCCTCTTTGGTTTTTTTTGATTCTCAGCTGTAAGTGTTTGCTTGGCTGTGTTTTGAACCAGTTCTTGGGCAGTCGACTTTAATGCTTGCGCATGAACCCCCATCTGAGAGCACAAACTCAACGAAAAAAGACAAAGACCTAGACCACTTAAAACTCTGCATTTTGAGACTTTGTACATATAAACCTTATGGGAAAAAAAGCTCAGGTGCGAGGACCTGTATCAAAACGAATAAAAATATTGTAGTCGAATTCAAAATCCCATAAATGAATTCAGCTCTCATTGAATACCTGCAACAAGGGCCATAAAAACAATAAAAGTACCAAGAGCCCTTTTCATACCAACACATTAGGCCACCAATCATGTCACCTCTTGGTCATATTTAAACAGTAGAGTTATTTAAATATTTACCTTTTTATTAAATTTTTATGCACAAAAGCTCAAGACGCGACTTCATCATCAAACTCTCCTCCGTATCTGCCACGCTTGCCAGTGGAGGCATTTTATCTGCCTGTGGAAGTGATTCGGCTCCAATGGTGAATTTCAATTATGGTATTGCCAGTGGAGACCCCGCATTGGATGGCGTTGTGATTTGGACCTATGCAAGGTTTGCAGACGCTTCAATGATCAACAACTCGGTGCCCTTGAAGTATGAATTGGCCACTGACAATGCATTCAATAACATCGTCAAATCAGGGGATGCAAGCTCAAGCTTGGCAACTGGTTATACGGTCAAGGTTAACTTAAGCGGCTTAAAGTCTGGCACAGATTATTTTTACCGATTTACGAGTGGCCCATTTAAATCTGGCGTCGGTAAGACCAGGACCCTGCCAAGCTTAGATGCAAAGCAAGTTAAATTGGTGGTTTTTTCTTGCGCGCTTTACCCCGCTGGCTTTTTCAATGCCTACGCTGAGGCTTGCAAATCTGATGCGCAGTTTGCCATTCACCTTGGCGACTACATTTATGAATATGGCTCCGATCCAAGTAAATTTGGAAACACCGATTTACTCAATAAAACCTCCGCCTTGGCAATGGGCCGTGCCCCCCTACCAGCCCATGACATCGTCAGCTTAGACGATTACAGAACGCGTTACGCTCAATACAGGAGTGACCCCAACCTTCAAGTTCTTCATGCATCCATGCCATGGATCACCGTCTGGGACGATCACGAGTTTGCCAACAACGCGTTTATGACGGGAGCTGAAAACCACGAGACCAAAACTCAAGGGGACTGGAACACCAGAAAAAACAATGCCGCTCAGGCCTACCACGAGTGGCTACCCAATCGCAACGACCCCTTGGATATTGCCAATCGCTTTAAGATATACCGCAGATTTGATTTTGCCAATATTTTATCTCTTCACATGTTGGACACTCGAATTGAAGGACGTGTCCAACAGTATGCGAACTACGGCACTGCGGTGTCCGTTGCAGACTATCAGCCCTACATCTCAGGCCTCACCACGGGCGCTGACATCAAACGAACCATGATCAGCGCCGAGCAACTCGATTGGCTACAAAAAGGCTTTGCATCCTCTGCGGCAAAATGGCAAGTCTTAGGCAATCAAGACATCATGGCTAAAATTTGGTGGCCTGCAAATGTTCTGACCAGTCTTGGTGCCGTCTACTTCAATCCAAGCGCTGCCAATCAAGCGGCTTTCTCCCAATCTGTCACGGATTACTTGACCGCCAAGATGACCCAGGCTTTAGGTGGCCCATTGACCGCAACTCAAACCGCACTTCTTGACCCCACAGCAAACCCTAAACTGCCCTACAACTTGGATTCTTGGGACGGTTATCCTTTGAACCGAGAACTTGTGCTTCAGTCTATTCAAGCTTTGAACAAGCCTTTGATTGCCCTGTCTGGGGATTCGCACAATGCTTGGTTTGCGCAACTCACCACCATAAAGGGCCAAAAAGTGGGGGTCGAATTTGCTGGCAGTTCCGTCACTGCGCCAGGCTTTGAGTCCCTTGGGCTCGCAAGCATTGCACCGGCTCTTGACGGCAGCATCAACAGCAAACAGTGGATCGATGGCAATGGTAAAAACTTTGGTTTGATTGACGATTTAAATTACATCGATACCAAATCCAGGGGCTATTTGATGATGACCTTCACCCTAGACAACGTCAAAGGGGAATATGTTTATTTAGATACGGTTGTTTCAAACACTTACAAATCCTCAATAGGCAAAACCATCACCGTGACGCCGGACCTCAAAGCCACATATAGCTGATATTGAGGCCTATTGCAAAAGGGTCTGAATCTTTAATCTTTAGGATTTTATTTTTATTTTTATTTTTATTTTTATTTTTGCTTTAACGTCAATGAACCATAAATATCTATCCCTTTAAGAGGGTGACAGTTCTGTGACAATTGATTTTCAACAATTGTAAAGTTCTTGTTGTACATCTCATTAAAACAACTCCACGCCAACGGTCACAGATTTGAAATATTTGGTGTTTACTATCTCCTTTTTACTAAACCTTACTCCTTGAAAGAATAACAATATGAACACCCGGTGCCCTTATCCTCAAAAACCCATCACTAAAGTCATCTCTTTGGCTTTACTGACATTGACTGGGCTTGGCGCCTTTGCAGATACCGTTGACTTAGGAACCGTGGGTGGCAGCAGTGGTGTGAGCGCTGCGGTGACCAACAGTTTGAAAGCCGATAGAGGTACAGCCTCATCGGTGGCCCCAACACAGGCCAACCTCTCCGCAACGCAACCCCAGTCTTTCATTTCCAGAAGCTATATCGAAGAATCCACGCCTCCCACAGGCAACTTCAATACCATCACCGCCATTGCACCAAGCGTGGCCTCCACACCCTCAACGAATGGGCCTGGTTTGTCTGATCAAAAGATGTCCCTGCGCGGCTTTCAAGACGGTGAATACAACGTGACCTTTGATGGCATCCCCTTTGGCGACACCAATGGCCCCACTCATCACTCCACCGCCTATTTTCCTGCCTCCATTATCGGAGGCATGTTGATTGAGCGCGGCCCAGGCAATGCAAGCAACATCGGCTTCTCCACTTATGGCGGCAGCGTGAACTTGTTCTCCAAGGCGCCCTCAGCCACGCAAGTTCAAAGTGCCTACGGCTCTATTGGCTCTTGGGGCACACAACTAGAAGGCGTGTCTTATGAAAGCGGGCGCATGGCTGGAAGCGACGCCACACTTCAACTCAATTTGCAACACATGCAAAGCCAAGGATATTTGACTGGATCAGGCATCAACTTGAACAACTTCACTTTGAAATACCAGCGACCCGTCAGTGACAGTTCCTTGTTGACCATTTTCGTCTCCCCCTCCAACGTGACCACTTACGTCACTGACAATGCCAACGGTCCCACTGCAGCTCAAGTCAAAGCTTTTGGCAAGAACTACGTGATGAACAACAATCCAGCAAGTCAGGGTTTCTCTGGTTACAACATCCAAGCCAAAACAAGCGATATTGAATACATCCGCTTACAAAGCGACTTGGGCAACGGATGGCAAACCGACAACAATGCCTACACATACGCTTACACCAACAGCACAGTGGCGGGTCAAGACCCCTCTTTGTACGGCCCAAATGGTGACTCTTCATTGGC
>Ga0114966_10003944_pt1 | contig 12816 bp, 8 predicted proteins | sample M_130207_XF_Meta_FD_87029 | JGI IMG/M metagenome (GOLD analysis project Ga0114966, IMG submission 87029) | Freshwater microbial communities from Lake Montjoie, Canada to study carbon cycling - M_130207_XF_MetaG | ecosystem: Environmental > Aquatic > Freshwater > Lake | place: Lake Montjoie... | reverse complement strand
TGTATTTATTATCTTGAGAAATAACCGCATGTTTTTTCATTTTTCCTTATTCAATCGGCGTTTTGAATTTGTAAAGTTGTAAGAGATTGTTTAAACAGTTATATTTATTAAATACTTTACATTTATTTTTAAAAAGTATTTCAATTTTATTTTTAATATATGTAAAATAATATACTACTTAAATTTTTAAATTTTTAATCTAAAAATATAAAAATATAAAATTTATAATTTATAATTTATAAAATCTTAACGATTAATAGGCTGCATAGGTAATATATCAAAATACCCTTTTCCAAAATCTAATTCTTTTGCTAACATACTACCTATTTGATACTCAAAATTTGAATAATCTTTAACTCCACCTTTTTCAGTAAATAATTTAAATAATATATTATGATAACCCTTACCTAGTTTATTAAAAAAATCATTATAAGTGGTATTGCCAAAATCATATTTTCCATCATCTAATATTTGAGGAGGAATAATCAAATTACTAGGATTTGTGAATGTACAAGGTTTACTTTCTAATCTTGCTTTAACACAATTATTCATAAACTCTTGTAACCATTCTCTATCAGATAATAAAGCATTTTGTAATTTATTATTCATTTTATTCCATAAAGCCTGATAATTTTTATTTGACCAAGTTACACTACCATCTTCATTAAAAGTAGGTTGACCAATAATATCTTCTTCAAGAGGACTAGAAGATTCAATAATTAGTGACCTCTTTTTTGGTGTATTGATAGCACCTTGCAAACTTGTATCAAAAACAACTGTTTCATATTTGCCTATATTTATTTCTAAATCTTTAATGGTATATTTATTCTGAATTAAATGATATGTTTCATTGCTGTCATCATACCATATCTTATTTTCTCTATATTTTAAATTTATTATTATAGCCAATTTAGGTTTTAAATTTGTTACGTATATATTAACAGCATCTCGTACATATTGAACATCATTTGACCTATTAAAATTTTCAATACATGTTTTAATTTCTTGAATATCTAAATATGATTTTTCTAATTCTTCACCTAATTTTTGTTTATCTTCAGCATTATCAGTAATTTTAATATAATCCTCTAGATAAACTTGTAATAAATTAGTAAAATCAGTAATACCTTCTTTTTGTGTATCAAAATTTTCTAAAGCTTTTGTAGTAGTAAGAAGACCAAATAATAATTTATTTTTATCTATAATAATTTCTTTTTTATACTCATTAATTTCATCTTGAATTTCCTTTAATAAAGTATTAATATTATTAAAATTTCCAACAGCTATATTTATACTTAAACCACAAGGCTCAACAGCTTTGCAAAAAGCTCGCAGTTCTCTAAAATGGTCACTAACTTTATTGCTTTTATTAATAACAGAAGCAAAGGTTGTTCCTCCTGGTTTACCACAATTAACACATTTGGGTTTTAATTGTTGAAATTCACTTTTTTTCTCTTTTAGACTAAGTTCTTTATTATTGCGTATTTTATTCTTATTTTTTTGATTTTCTTCTTCATATCTACTTTTTAATCTATAATATTCATTAATTTTATTTTCAACAGAATCTTCAGACATTATATATAATTATTCTATTATTTATTTGATGAAATATTTCAAATATTTAAATATTTAAATTATTTTTCCTTTATGAATAATATCATATTCGCTATCCCAGTTTGGTAAACCAGTAATTAATTCTTGATGTGCTTTTCTCTTTGCCTCTTGTAAATTTTTAATTTTTGATAAAATATATTGTTGTTTTTCTTTATTTTTCTTTTCCTTTTCAATATCAGTCAATCTACCTTTATATTTGTATAACAGTATTAGTCCTAAAACTAATAGAAATCCTATTAGTAACCCTATATTAAATACTGTATTATAAAAATTGTTTTTAATGATATGACATTGCTTAAGAGTTTGGCTTAAAAAATATTTAACTCCTGGTTCAGTAAGTGATGGTTTAGGAGATGCTCCTCCTTGATTAGTATAATCATTTAAATCCATAATAAATATAGTTAAAATTATAAATTAATTTATACATAATATCTATATGGCTAATTCTTATTTAAATATTGTCACATTTTTACTAACAACTGTATTTTATTATATGGCAATTAAACCTACTTTAACATATGATGTGTTAAATGATAATGTTAAATATAAAGAATATGTTAGCAACAGTTATTTATATTTAGCTATATATTTATTATTAGTTATGGTAATACAATTTATTGTAAATGCTTCTATAATAACAACTACATGCGGAGGTAGTATTAGTGAAAATATGGGAGCAGCCGGAGTATTTACATTTATTCCATGGACTTTAATATTAGGTATTGTTGTAATTGTTTTAATAATGTATCCTGGGTTTAAAAGTGCCTTTTCTGATGTGATTGGTTATTTTTATGTTTCAAGTTCTGCAAATAAACTTTTAACAGATTTATTAGTTAATACGGACCTAGAAAAAAAATTATCTTCTGCTTCTGAAACGACCCCCACACCAGATGTAGTAGCCGTACCACAAAATGCAGAACAACAAGCAAATAATATAATTGGTGGTTCTAAATCAAATAAAGAACAAATGCAAGATGCTGCAGATTTAATCATTAAAATATGTGGAAATACGTCTATACTAATTAATCAAATAGTTCCTAGCAATTTTAATGATTACTGGAGTTTATTAACACCTTTAAAGAAAGAAAAGTATAAAAATAATTCTAGTGCTGAAACTATAAAGCTAAGAGATGAATTATTCAATTTAGTTGTTACACGAGATAATATAGGAGAGTCTTTGTGGTATATTTATACTGGATTATTATTAACGTCTATAGTACAACTAAAAATAACATCTAGAGGTTGTGCAACTAATCCAAAAACAATGCAGCAAAATTATCAAAAATTTTTAGATAAAGAAGATGAAGCTAAAGCTAAACAAGAACAATCTACAAATACTACATATAAAATAACAAATTAAGTTGACTATTTTAAAATACATATTGTCTTTAAATTATAAATAATTAATTATAATTTAAAATAACTTTGGATAAGCAACATAATACATTACAAATAAATAACTTAATATTCCTAAAATTAATGATAATAACCATATTGGCAAAATTGTTTTATTTTTATACCCAACACCAAACTCTCTGATACTTCCATCTTTATTATATAAAAAATCTGGTTTCATTATTTGAATTGCACCAAACATAACTAAAAATAAAACAATAGAAAATATTGTGGCGTTCTCTCTTATATAATTTCTATTCATATTCTTATATATATCAATCTTTAAAAAAACTACTACAAAAGCTAAAATATTTTAAAATTAATGTTAAAATAAATTTATAAAATCTATAAAATAATTCTAAATAACCATTTATTATTCATATTCGTCAAAATTTTCTACTTCATCTCCTTCAAAATTACCATCACCATAATCTTCTGTGAGTCCATGCATATCAAAAGCTTCTCTCTCAATATCAACATCAATATCTCTTTGTTCCAAATAATCTTCTAGGTCTCTACCCTTAAGTTTTTTTTCTATTCTATCCATTTCATCTCTAAATTCACGTTCATCATCATGCGTATCTTTTACATATGTAGTGAGGCCTTTTTGTAAACCTTTACTCCAAACACCTAGTTTATTAATTTTCAAAATTGTATCTGCATCTCTCTCTTCATCCGTAAGATTTTTAAGTCTGTCTGTAACTATATCCTTTTCTTTTTCTTTTAATTTAAATACTCTATCTAGAATTTTTTCATATGAAACATCAACAGTGTCTTTTTGTTCATCTAAAACCTCAAAAAATGCAATAATTAATTTTGCAGTTATATGTTTTAATTCTTTTTTATTACCACTCATTATTAATTTATCTGTATGTGTCTTTGTAGTAACATCAAAATCTACTCTAGTTTCTTTTTCTTCTAAAAATTCTACTGTAAATAAATCTTGTACATCTCTTTGTTTTTCAACTGCTGTAACAATCATTTCATCATCATCTGTTAAATCTATATAATTAATAATAACTCTTAATAAATAATATTTAAATAAAAATTTACTTGTTCTCTCATCAAATACAGGTTTCAATATTTTTTCACCATAATTAATTGTTGTAAAACAAGGTGTTATATCAGCTAATTTTATTATATTTTTACATGATTTTTGAATTGTTGTTAAAATTTTATAAATAGTTGGTATACTATAAAAACTTCTCAGTTTTTCATAATATTCATTAATGTGTTTTTTTAATTTGGATTCATGTTGTTTTGATAATTTTAAATAACCAGGTATTGATATATTTTGATAATCGACATTATTTAAAATAATATTTGGAAAAATAGTTACAAAATTTGTAATAAATGTTTTGTAAAAATTAATAATATTATATAAACAATCATCAGAAATTTTTGTATCTTTATTTCTATTTGATTCTTCACATGACCATTCTGATAAACCTGCAATGATTTTTTTAAACTTATCAAGCGAACGTTTTGTAATTTCATTTCCTTTATGTTTATCTACAAATTCATTTATATCTTGAATCATATCTTCATTACTTCTTATTAAAAAGTCATTTAAATATTTGATTTCTCGTGTTGTTTCATTTGTTGCTATTTCAAAAGTATCTAATGCATCCGTTATTAATTTTCTTAATGAACCTTCAACAACCTCATCATTTTCATCGTGAATAGATTCAATGGTAGCCAATAATTTTGTTATAGATGAAGCATTTGGTTTATCAAAATCAAGATGGATAATATTTTTACGACCAACTAATTGCAATAATCTTAAAAAAGCTTCATTATCAAAATGTTTACCACTATCTTTTAATTTTTGAATGGTTTGTTCTATATTTAATTTTTCACCAACTAGGTCAAAATCTGGTTTATCAGTACATAATGGAATTAAGTCTGCTGGAATTGGTATTAATGAATTAAACTTACAAAAATAAATAAATGCCAAATAAATTGTTTTTTCTGCAAAATTATGACTAATTGGTGGATATTTATTTTTTGTGTTTTCTATACTGTAAAACATACCACTTTTGGCATAGCTTACAATATCATCTATAATATTTGTTAATTTTTTTACTATAGTATTAAATTCAGCAATTGAATTATCTTGCTCTATAAAATAATCAATTGTACTTTGCCCTTCTTTGCTTTCACAACATGAATTTTCAAGATATGGTTCATTATTAGCATTGCTTAATAATAATTGTTTTTTATTTACTATATCTTGTATTTTTTCTTGAATCGCGAGTGAAAATTGAATAATTTTAGATTCTACTACCAATATTTTTTCTCTTTGTCTCTCTGAGCCAGATTTTAAATCACTTAGCAAACTTTTTTTAAACTCGTCTGAAATATTTACTAGCTTTTTTACTTTAAAACGTACTAATGGTGGTAAAAAATTAGTCCAATTAGTAATATCATGTTCTTCTGATATTTCTTTTGCAGGATTTGTTAATAAATAATCAGTTTTTTCTTCCATTTTTCTTGTAACGTCCGGAATATTTATTAAAATACCATCAATAGAGACTTTAATTTTATTTGATATAAAATCAACCTTTTTTCCTTTTAAAACATTCCATGGTTTACCAGATTCACGAATATCAAAAGCAACACACGCTAAATATGTTAAACTACTTAAATCTCCTGCTCCTTCAAAGGGATACCCGCTAAATGACCTAACACAACCAGGATGTGTCTTTCTTGTTTTTACAGATGGTACTGAAGTTTGAACCGCAATTAAAAACATACCTAATGTGTAATATAAAATAGTTGTATTATAAAAATCTTCATATGATAACATTTTTTTACCTTTTTCTGCCATTTCTTTAATTTTAACTTTATAGTCCTCTTCTGATTCTAGGGTATCTCTAATAGATGATAAAACACAGTTAATAATAAATTCTTTTTGTATTTCAATATTAATTCCCATTGCTACTGATAACGCATTTACTATATTAGAAATTGTTTTGGTTTCAAATGTATCATATTTTACGTTTTTTGTTGTAGATGAAAATATTTTATTTCCTGCATCTTCTTCAAGTGTACCACGAGTGGATACTTTAAACCCTTCCTCATACCCTTCTTCTATATCAAAATCAATTTTTGAAATACGCCAACCACTATTTTTGTCTTCCCACCAATCACCGTCATCACTTAATTTACCAATTTTAGAAATAAGCAAATCAATATAATCCTTATAACCGTCAGGATTTGTAATAAAACATGTAGCCATATTAAATCTAAAAACTGGTAAGATAGGTACATTTGTTTTATTACAATAAAGCCAATGCATATTTTCCATTTCATTTAATGGACCAAAATTTTCTCGAATAGGAGGTCTAGTGTAACTATTTACAAAACGAACAATATCACTTTGTTTTTTGATAAAATCATTTTGTGATAAAATTAAATTTAATAAATTTAAATACGGCGAAATTGGTTTAATAGATTTTGTGTCATCCATATTTTCTGCTAATTTGTATTTCTGATTATTATACTTCAACAAATTATTATTTTCAATATTTATTAAAATACCAATAATAGATACAAAATAATTAAATTGTTCTCGAATATTTTTTTCAAAATCATCCTTTGAAATTCTATATTTTTCATCAAATTCACTTAGAATATCTTTTAATAATTTATTTTGAATACTTAATTCACCTACTTCTAAACTAACACATTTATCTTCATCATTATCTTTATTTGTAACATTTATGCATTTTTCTTGTAAATCACAAAGAATACTAGAGTCCTCGGTATTTAAATCTTTTACTATATCACTATCTAAAACCCATTGGTTTTGTTTACGCACATAATAATCAGGTACGGCATCATTTTTATATAAAATAGCATATTGACCATCTAAAACCATTTTATGACCATCTAATAAAGTATTTGATAAATAATCTGCATCAGAATCGTTTAATTTTAATTCTTTCTTTACACTATTCATAATATGTGTTTTTAAATTTTCAGGTGTCATACTAATTATTTCTTTCTCATAATTATTTAATAATCCGTAGTTTGTTTTGTCATATTTTTTATCAAAATATATATTTTTATCATTATCTTCAGTAAGCTCTTCAATTGAATTATATTGTTTTGATATAATTGTTGGTTTACATTTATCATTTTGTTGTTTATCACCATATTTTGAATTAATCATTTCTTTTTCTCTCTCAAACAAAGCAGAATACTCACTTGGAAGCATTAATGAAACACTTTCTAATGAAATAGCTGATGTATAAAGTCTACTATAATCTTTCAACATTATTTTTCTTAGTATTTCAGAATTTGTATAATCAGAATATTGAAATCTTGCGGAAGAAGATTGAATTGGTATTTCATAGTTACTGAATATTTCATCTCTAAGACCACTTTTTTGCTCTATTAAAGATATTATAGAATACGCATTATTAAAAACTAAATTTGTTTTACTATACTTTGATAAACTTTGAAATAATCTGGAATGTTCAAGATACTTTTTATTAAATTCTGATATTTTTTCATCGATAAATTTAATAATTTCTTTATATTGCATATATGTTAAATCATCTGTATAAATTAAAAATGGTTCAAGATAAGCTATTATATCCACAATTGATAACTTACCAGTTATATATTTTTTCATTAAATCAAAAAGAATTTTAATTTTTGGAACAATTGCATTAATAAATTGTGAATATATTTGTTCATTTGTTAGTCCTTTTTTATCTTCACTTGATATATTTAAAACATAATTTTTAATTGAATTTGCAAAATTATTTTCGTTAAACTCAATTTCGCTGTCTAATTTTTCAATAAATATATTATTTACAGCAGTTCTTTTTCTTAAAAATTCCCAATAATTCAAAAATACTTGATTTAAATTTGCTCTCTCTAATATTGTTGTACCAGGAAGACTTATTTTTGAAAATCTTATAGTTGGTTCTGGTAAAGTAATAAAAGATTTTATAGACATTGTATCTGGATTTGTCATTTTTACTCTAGTTGTAATCATACGAGCACTAGTATTATCTAATGTTTCCAATCTAGTTAAACCAAGGTTATATTTTTGTATAACAAAACGTCTTGACCTAATATTGTTTTGCGTAAAAACAGAGGAGTACATTTCTTCCAAATTATCAATAATCACATTCAAATCAGTTTCCACATTTTTTTCAATTAATAAATCATTTGTAGATTCTTCATTTATTAAATTAAAAGGAGTAAAATGTGGATTTAAATCACTATATAATAGAGCATATTTGTTCTGTTCTAATGGTAAATCATTTGATTTATAAGCATCTAGTAGGTGTTCTATGTTATTATTATCGTCATTAGTATCTAATAAAATTATATCACTATTTTCTTCACCTTCATCTTGTATATTATATATTTTTTTTATATTTTTAACAACTGGTAAAATCCAGTACAAATTTTGTTTAAATTGTTTAAAATATTGTTTTAATGGTTTATATGTAGACTCATTCACTAATGCGGATTCAATAAACCCATATTGGTCAAATGTAGAAAATCTCTCTCTTAATTGTTTAAATCTTTCAATCGTAATATGAATATTATTAAGTACCTTATTTGTTCTTTGTGTATTTGGAATAGTAGATAATAATTCATCAAGTAAATCAGACAATTGCACTTCAATACTGTATCTTTGTGATTGAATTGCTACGTCTACATATTGCACAATTGGACCTAAATCTTCATCGCCAAATGTAATTTGGTCCGCTCTTAAAATAAATTCTCGTAATTGGTCTTTTACATTTTTTACAGGAATTGTATATTCTATTTTTTCAGCTCGTTCTCTTTCAAGGTCAGGTATAGAATCAATATTTTCTACTACTTCTAATACTTCTTCTTCTTCTTCTACAACATCTTTCTTTAGTTTTTCTGGTTTCTCTCTAATTTCAATATTATCAATTGGTAAATCTTCTGGTATTCCTTTATAATCAAAATTAATATATAATATATCATCATCCACTGTTTTAATTTCAATCATATCTTCTTCTAAATTTGTAATTTCACCTGTAATAATAATTGGATAGTCTCCACCAAAATAAATATTTACCCATTTTCCTGGTAATAAATCATTTTGTCTTGCATAACCAGGAGTATCACTTCTACTCAAGATAGCAATTTGAGTAATTGTACCATCGCTAATTGTACCATCATCTGAAATTTTTAATTTGGTTCTTTCAAGTGTATCTACATTAATCAGATACATTTTTGTTTTATCAATATAATCAATAATAAATGTCTGGTCATTTAGTTTTTCATTTTTTGGATTACTAATATTAATAACATCCCCTAACTGTAAAATTATAATTTCATCCATATTGTTTCTATATTTATTATAGAAATTTTTATGCTTAAGTAAAAATCAATTAAAAATATAGTTTAAAGATAAAATTATAATTAATTTAATAAATAATGTGTTCATTAATTACTACACCTTTTAATTTATCAGCAATTCCAGATTTTAATAATTTGGTAAATGGTTCAATTACTGAAACTAACATATTAAAACTTAATAATGTTGAGTGCAAAACGTCTAATACTCAATATTCAGTAATTTATTATTTAAAAGATTTTTTATGTCTAGATTATGTGCCTACATATGGATTATGTAGGTCTATAATTTTAAATAGTGCAAATAATGTGGTTGGTTTTGCTCCTCCTAAATCAATTTCTTCAGATATATTCATTAAAATGTATCCCGAAAAAAATGATAATCTATTTGCTCAAGAATTTATTGAAGGTACAATGATTAATGTTTTTTGGGACCCTACTATTGGATTATCTGGAAGTTGGGAAATTTCTACAAGAAATACTGTTGGCGCAACATCTAGTTTTTTTAAGGGAACAAATAAAAAAACATTTAGAGATATGTTTTTAGAAGCAGCAAAGAAAACGAACTTATCTTTAGAGCGTCTTAATAAGGATTTTTGCTATAGTTTTGTTTTACAACACCCTGATAATAGAATTGTTGTACCATTTAAAACACCTATGCTATATTTGGTAGCTTTGTATAAGATTCAAATTGAAGATGGTAACATTTTGGTGCACCCACACTTAATGGATAACGTTAAAGAATTTGATTGGGGGGCTGCTAATATTAAATTTCCACAAACTTATCAATGGGATACATATTCAGAATTGATTGAAAAATATGCATCTATGAATACATCATATGATATTTTAGGTGTAGTAGTATATAATAATCAAACAGGAGAACGAATGAAAATTAGAAATCCCGTATATGAGCAAGTAAGAAATTTAAGAGGCAACCAGCCAAAGTTACAATATCAATATTTGGCCTTAAGAAAAGAAGGACGGGTTTCTGATTTTTTGAAATTTTACCCAGAAAATAAAAAAGAATTCTCTTCATTTAGAGACCAAATTCATCTTTTTACAAATACATTGTTTACAAATTATATATCGTGTTATATTAAAAAGGAAAGGCCATTAATTGAGTTTTCTGAACAATATCGCACACATATGTTTAATATTCATAAAATTTTTACTAATGAACTAAGAGAGAAAAAACAATTTATTACAAATACTGTTGTAATTAAGTACGTTAACAATTTACATCCGTCACTTTTAATGTATTGTTTAAATTTTCAAATGAGAAAGAGAAATGTTGATACAATTGCTGCAAATACCATTATTTAAAGTTATAAATTTAATTATATCTTATTTATTAATATAAGATTTATATTTTTTTTCCATATTTCAATATCATTCCAGTTTCCATTTTGTTCTATATTACAATTTATTATAAATCTATTCACAAAATTTTTATTACATGCATTTATAAAAATTATATTTTGTTTATTATAATATCTTAAAAATAAATTTTTTAAAAGTATTACATCATTTGCGCTATACCTACATAATATTATAATTGGCTTTTTGTCATTTACTATACTTAAAAATCGTTTTATTCTTCTATCATATTTTTCTTTTACTATATTGTAATACTTTTTCCAATCACTAACAATAATTTTATTTTTTTCTCCGCCAATAACACCTTCACCAATTTTATCATCTGTAATATCACATGTGTTAACTGTATTATCTATATTTTGTAATGGATAATCGTGAGGAAATTCAAAACCATATTCATCAATTAATCTAGTTTTGTTATAATTAAATTTTAAGTTTGTATGATATTTCATAAAATTATCTTGAAAACATTTCTCTAATGAAGATATATTAGACATAACCCAATCAAAAGGTAAGGCTTCATTTCTTAAATTTAATCCTCTTAATGCTGCAGCTGGAGAACAATCATAACCAATTGTTAAAAAATTATACATATACTTAAATTAAATATTATTTTTATATTTTAATTAAAAATTCATTATTTTTAATTAAAAAAAATATTCATATAATTTAAATGAACAATACTTTTAATTTTGACGACATTATTTTATTTTTTATTTTTATTTATAATAATAGCGATAGTCTATTAAATGAATATGGTGGTTTTTAATTTATTTAAAATGAAGGTTTTCAATTTTTAACTAGCTTCAAAAACTCTTTTTTTACTCTTGAAAATACTTGAATAGATTCATAAATACATTCTTTTAAGTGACCTTTAATTGTCGATACATCAATTGCATCTTTATATGCTACTCTTATGATACTTTCACTATCGTGAGGATGCATTTGTTTAAAACCACAATATGTTATCACTTTTGTTTCATAAAATTTTGTGTACAAGAAATATTCTAATACTTTTCCAATAGTATAATCCTCATTTTCTAAAATAATATCAAAAGAATTACTCATTGTATTTTGAGATTTTTCAATTCGTAACTCATCTTTTTCAATTAGTGTGTCTTGATATTGCATTTTATCAATCAATATTTCACACGCTTTGTGTACTAGTTCAACATTTTCATAAATACCTATGCTCTGAATAATAAAATCAAAACTATCTTTTTTTGTTACACGCAATCCATCAAGCAGTATCCAATTTTTTGCTTCAAAATCAACTTCTTCTTTGGTTTTACCTTCGTCTTTCCATGTTTGTTTATATTTTTCTAAAATTGCTTCTTGACTCGTCGTATCTATTGTGAAACCATAAGAACACGTTGAAACCGCATTGAACATTCCATCTTCTTTAGCAGTACCAATTGAAAAATCACACGTCAAATGAATTTTTTCACCTGGTAACTCATCAGAAATTTTTGGTCTTAATCTTACAAAATCAATATAATAACCTGTGTAATCATTTGCAGGAAATATTTCTCTATTTTTAGATTCACTAATAGGTTTACCAGTAGCTACATCTTTAATTATAAAATTTTCTGTAGTAACAAACATAGTAGTATCAGTTATGTTTTCAACATTTAATTCAAGCTGATAATTTTTTAAAGGAAATCCTTCAATGTCTTTAATATGAATTGGAATACAACTTAATCGTTGTTTTAATATTTCATTATTTAGACGACTTGTATTGGAAATAATATTGGCTTTATTTTGTTCATAAGGAGTAGTTCTAAATACAACCAATGGTATATCCGATAGAATAGTTCTTCTAATTGCATTAGCTAAGCTAACATTTACACCACTTAGTGTAAACATAAGCATTTCATCATTATGTTTAGATTTTAGTTCAACTTGAGGATTCATATTATTTAATATTACTTTATATTTAAATTGTATAATTTAAATCATTTTTTTTTTAAATGAGTTAAATATTTAATTCAATTAACTAATTATAGATAAAATGAGTTCTATTTTATATTATAGTAAATTTTGTGAACATTCTAACAAGCTTTTACAAAC
>Ga0114966_10003941_pt1 | contig 12819 bp, 10 predicted proteins | sample M_130207_XF_Meta_FD_87029 | JGI IMG/M metagenome (GOLD analysis project Ga0114966, IMG submission 87029) | Freshwater microbial communities from Lake Montjoie, Canada to study carbon cycling - M_130207_XF_MetaG | ecosystem: Environmental > Aquatic > Freshwater > Lake | place: Lake Montjoie... | reverse complement strand
GCTCGTGCCGAATTGACGGGTCTGAGGACTTCGACCACAATCCCGCCGCTCGCGAAGGTGACTCAACTGCTGATGAGGACTCGCGATCGACTTGCCGTTTGTTACCGAGGAAGCTCCGCCATGCCGTTCGTCTCCCTGCAATCTCCCCGAACGTGGACGGCGCTCGTCGTGGGAATGCTCGCGCTGAGTGGCATTAGCGGCTGTGGCTACGACACCTACGAACTGCGGCTGAAGCAAACGAAGGACTACTACAGTTATCTCGAACGGGTGGAAGCGAACCTCGGTCCCAAATGGGCCGACGGACGCGGCATCTTGGAGATGCGCGTTCCCAAGCAGTTCGTTCCCCTCGCGCCGCCACAACCGATCCAGCGCGAAGACGGTGAAATGGAAATGCCCGCCGTTGATCCGAGGCAGCCGGATATTGTGACGCTGGAATTTCCTGAGTTGCTCGGCGCATGGGTCGCTCCCGTGGAAGTCGCATTGGCGAGCGGTGGTTCTGAGCGACGCAACGCTTACATCTACGCTTTGAGCAATTACTGGGTCTACGCGGGCGAGAACCCGGGTGACGCTCAGAACTTTACGAAGCTCATTACAGAACTGATCGGTACGGCGCTCGAAGACACCGCAAAAGAAGAACCGCCCGAAATGCATCCGAAGCCGGTAACGTATCTTCCATCGGCGAACTACAGTGTGAGTCGCTTCAAGCCGAAGCCGATCACGCTGCAGGCGGGAGGCACGAGCGTCAACTATGTCTTCGAGATCTACGTCCGGGACAACGGCGACGTTCAATGCCCGATCGTGGTCGCTCTGCCCGAAGGGATCGATCAGCGTGAGAAGATCAACGAGCGAATCCCAATGATGCTGGACTACGTCAACCCTACGAAGAAGACTCCGCGACCCGGCACTCCGAAAAACGCTCCGGCTGGCGGCGGTGCGGCTGCCGGTCCTGCGGGCGGCGGATTCTGAAACCCGACCGCATTGGAACCGGCGGCTCTAACCGCCTGTTCAACAACGTAGAGTAGGCGGCTCGCCTGCTCATCTTTCCCGGTGAAATCGATGGAGTCACAGGCGAACCGCCTGTGCTACGGGTGGGGCCGAAGGCGGCTTCGATTTACCGGTGCCGTTCCAACATCACGGCTGACGTGTCGTCATGTCGGCCCGAGCCTTCGGTGTACGCCTCGGAATCGTCGAACAACGCCTGAAGTGATTCGACCGCAGGGACACCTCGCTTGGACGCGAGTGTTTGCATGATGCCCGCCACGCCGAACTCGCCCGTTTTCACCGGTTTGTGGTCGGGAAACGCTTCCTGCAAGCCGTCCGTGTAGAACAGCAGTCGGTAGTTCGACGGAAGTTGCGAGTGAATCGTGTCGTAGTCCACGTCGGGATAGATCGCCAACGGCAGACCGGCCACGTTGTCGGGGGCGAGTGGTTTGATCTCGCCCGTGTCCAGGTCTTGGACCAGCGGGATCGGGTGTCCGGCGGAGGTCCATTGCAGCTCATTCGTGCTGAGCGTGAGCAGGCCATAGGCCAGCGTGATGAAGCCACCCTCTTCCTGCACGATCGAGTGCTGACAGAGTTGGTTGTTGATCTCCGTCACGAATGCGGCGGTGTTTTGATAGCGCTGCGTCCGGATCATGCGGACCAGCGTGTGCATCACCATGATCGACATTGCCGCCTTCATGCCGTGGCCCGAAGCATCGCCCACCAGCAGCACGACGTGGTTGTCGTCGAGCGTGAAGACATCGTAGTAGTCGCCGCCCGCCATCGTGACGACCCGACCGCCAGCGACCCGAATCTGTGACGGCTCGTAGCGGGCGACAATCTTGCAACCGACGGGAGCGTCGATGTGAGCCGGGATCATCGACTCTTGCAGCTTGCGAACGGCTTGCACTTCTTCTCGCAGCTTCTCAGACACCTGCTGATCGCGTAGCGCCTTGACCGACTCGACGGCGCTCTCCAGCACCGCCAACAGCATGAACATGTAGTCGCCGTTGGTGTCGCGGATGGCGTAGGCACACATGCCGTGCGTCATGAATCGGACGATGCGAAAGACATCGGCGGTGTCGCAGGCACCCACGATCGGCAGATCGGGACGCAAACGCCGGATGTCTTGAAACGTGTCGAACGCGGTATCGACATCAGGCAACGTGATCGACAGGAACACAACATCCCACTCGTCACCAGCGGTCAATCGTTCGAGCAGGGCGGTCGCACCGAGAGCAACCTCAATGTCATGCTCGCCAATTCCGAGATACATCGAAATCAAATCGGCCTGCTCAGGATTGTCCCAGCCCACCAAAATTCGCATGTCCCGCCTCCGTGAAGATTGCGTGAAGAGTGGCACTGAAATACCGGACTCGAACTGGCACAGCAAGCGACTCGATTGAGTCGTCAAGCCATCGTTTTTTTAAAATTGAGTGCGACGATCACGGAGTCCTCGACGTGGCCGTGTGAGAACGCCAAGCCGATTTGCCAATCTCACGTCCACGTCGAAGGCTCCGTAACCGTGGCACCCATTTCCCACGTTCAACAAGGCGATGGCACTGATCACGACTGAGTCCGCATTTTCGCGTTGCCGGTGATCGGCTATAGTCCCGCCCTCGCACGAGAGCCGTTTTCGCGTGGGAGCGTCCGCGCACCGAGACGACTCCCTCGACCGCACTGCTGGGGACCTTGCCGCTCATGTCAAAACCTACGACCAACACGCCCGCCGCCCCCTCGGGTGACAAGCCCGACAAAGCCGAATTGCTTGCCGCCGCTGCACACCTGCTCCAGTCCGAGCTGCCAGCCGCTGGTAAGGCATTGGCTGACGCTCGGCAGCCGGTCATTCTTGTATCAGCCAATGCGATCGCATCGGGTGCCTCGTCGCCGGTTGCCGCGAAGTCACCTGCTACGAAAACGGCTCCCGCGAAACATGGCCCCCCGCAGGGAGCAACGCGCGAGACATGTGAGTCGATCGCGTTCGCGTTTGTTCTTGCGTTGCTCTTTCGTTCCTTTGCCGCCGAAGCGTTCGTCATTCCAACTGGCTCGATGGCACCGACGTTGCTCGGTCGCAACAAGGATGTCGCCTGTCCGGCGTGCGGCCACAAGTATGAGATCGGGGCGAGTGATGAACTTGACGATGAGACCGGAACGTACCTCGTCCCTTCCCGCCGCATCGACAAATCGCTCTGCCCGAACTGTCAGCATCTGACGGACGTGAAGCCGCTGAATGTCTTCAAGGGAGACCGGATTCTCGTCAACAAGGCGGCGTATCAGTTCAACAACCCGAGCCGTTGGGACGTGATCGTCTTCCGTTATCCGGAGGACACGCAGAAGAACTACATCAAGCGGTTGGTCGGCCTGCCCAATGAGGCGATGCGCGTTGAGCGGGGCGATGTCTATGCCCGGCACGGCGATCAGGCTGAGTACCACATCACTCGCAAACAAGACCCCGAGAAACAGAAGTTGCTGCAATTGGTCGTGCATGATGACCGGCACTTTTCCGGCGAACTACTGGCCCACGGTTGGCCCGAGGCGTGGTCGGCCGTCGAGAAAACGGGTGCTCCCGATGCCGTGGACGGTTGGTCCAAGGATGCCAGTGGCTGGAAGCGGGATGCTCTATCGAAACCGCGTCAATTTGAGCTGCAGCCGACCGAGCAACCTCGTTGGGTGAGATATCAAAACTTCGTGGCGACGCCGGCCGATTGGCAGTCCGTCGCCGATCAGAAGCTGATCGCCCGCAATCCGCGTCCGCAGTTGATCTCGGACTTGTGCGGCTACAACTCGTACACGGGAGGCCGCTCGGCCGGGACCGACGATGATCGCTATTGGGTCGGCGATCTCACGTTGAGTTGCCAGGCCACGGTGACATCGGCACCGGGCAAAGACGCGCACCTGCTGCTCGAACTGGTCGAGGGTGTGCGACGTTATCGCTGCCGAATTGAAGTCCCGAGTGGGCAAGCGACGCTGTCCCGCACGGATGATCTCGCGGCCGATCCCGATTCGGCTCCCGAAATCGAAATGGCCAAGGCGCAAACATCCCTCACCGGGCCGGGAACTTATTCATTACGGTTTGCGAACGTTGATGACCGGCTTTGTCTCTGGGTGAATGACAGTTGGATGAGCAGCGGTTTTGTCCCGTTCGGTAAAGGGGCGGAATTCGATGCCCCTGCAAATCGACGCCCTCAACAGGCCGATCTCGCCCCGGCAGGCATCGCGGCGCAGGGACTCGCGATGAGTGTCTCCAATATGCTCATCGAACGCGACATTTACTATCGCGCGGACAGCGTGGCCAACGACGGCGGAACCTTCGCCGATCCCGGCAGTGAAGTGGATGAGAGCCTGCCGTTGCGAGACCTCCTCGATGATCCCCAAGCGTGGGGTGACATGTACGAGAAGCACTCGCGTCGGGCCGAATTCCAGCAGCTCGGTCCCGACGAATTCTTCGTCATGGGCGACAACAGTCCGCGGAGCCAGGACAGCCGACTCTGGCCGAATCACATTCGTCACGCGGCCAATCGCCATGCCGTCACTCGGCAAGCTCTGATCGGCAAGGCCTTCTTCGTCTACTGGCCGCACGGAGTGCCGTTCTTGAATGGCGGGGCCGGATTCAGATTGAAGGGGCACACGCCCGTTCCGCAATACATCGATGCCGAGACACCCGACTGGCAGCAGAAACAAGTTCAACAAGACCGTACGGCGTCAGCGGCATACCCCGAGTACGTTGTGCCATTTTATCCGCAGTGGTGGCGTTGGCAGAGGATCAGGTGAGCAGTCGGGTGGGAGCTGCCCACCCGGCGAGATGCATCGAACACATTTCAAAACTAGCCCGACGCGCAAGCGAGGGCTGGACATTCGATGACGGTGCAGCCCTCGCTTGCGCGTCGGGCTAGTTTTCGAGGCGAAAACAGTTGTTGAAATGAGTTGTCAGGGAGGACGAACCATGTCGCTGTTGCAGTGCATTGGATTGGTGAAGCAGTACCCGTCGAAGTTGGCCGTGGACGGAGTGAGCTTTTACGTCGAGCCGGGTGAAATTGTGGGATTGCTCGGCCCGAACGGCGCTGGCAAATCGACTAGCTTTGGGATGGCCGTCGGTTTGGTCACACCGACGGCCGGGCGCGTCTACTTCAACGGAGTCGATGTCACGCGCTGGCCGCTCTACAAACGTGCTCAACACGGGATGGGTTATCTTCCGCAAAAGGACAGCGTCTTTGGAAAGCTGTCCGTCGAGCAGAATCTGTACGCGGTCTTGGAGTTTCAGCCGCTCTCGTATCGCGACCGGATGGCTCGCGCCGATGAGTTGCTCGGCATGTTCGAGCTGACTGAGAAACGGAAGCAGGCCGCGGGAACGCTCTCGGGCGGCGAACGGCGGCGCTGCGAGATCGCGCGGTGTCTGGCCAGTGAACCGAAGCTGATCCTGCTCGACGAACCCTTCACGGGCATCGACCCGAAAGCGATTCAGGGCATTCAAGACATGATCGCCGACCTGCGCAACCGCGGCATCTCAATCCTGTTCACCGACCATCGCGAAACCGAAACACTGATGCTGACCGATCGCAACTACATCGTGTTCGGCGGACACATCCTGACCGACGGCGATGCCAAGTCTGTCCTCCAAGACGAACACGCACGGAGCCACTACTTCGGCAACCGCTTCGACATCGATTCGATCCTGCGTGCGCGAGAGGCATTCCAGCGACTGCACTCGCCCGACAAGTTTGACCTGCCCCCTGACCAAGCGGCGGCGTGAGTACCGCGACCACTTGTTGGGGAATTCGTAGCACAAGCGGCTCGCCTGTGATTTCACTGGGAAATACCAGCAGGCGAGCCGCCTGCTCTACGTTTTGAACAGACAAACGGCTGGGCGTATCTACGTTCACAGCCCCAGCGATATGAGCCACTCGTCCGCGTTCGTGAGATCGCTCAGTAGCACATCCGCATTGCACGGCGCGAGTTGTTCGGCGGAGAACATACCCGTCGCAACCGCCACCGCGCGGGCACCAATCGCGCGGGCACAACGAACATCGCTGGGAGTGTCGCCGATCACCCAAATGTCGGTCGTGGCCACTTCGGGCAGATGGTCCTGCAAGGTCGCGAACGCCTGTCGCGCGACATCGTCTCGCTCCAGATGTTCATCACCGAAACCACCCATGCGGAAGTGGTCATGCAGGCCGTAATGCTGCAGCTTCAGCCGAGCACCTTCGACGAAGTTGCCCGTCAACAAACCGAGGAACACATCCTCTCGCCGCGCAAACCGTTCGAGCAGCGTGACAACGCCGGGCAGAATTCCGCCCTCACGTTCTCTCAGCGAAACGGGGAGCAGCGAGAGATACGTTTGCACGTAGCGTGACCAGTTGGCATCGGTCGCGGGGATCGAGTAATAGTCGAACAGATCGCGTCCGATGGCACGATCGGTTCGACCGGCGGCTGGGATATCGAAGACCGGTCGAGTCTCCCCGAACTCGCGCGCAATCGCCTGCTCCATCGCGGCCTGACCGGCTCCGCCCGCATCAATCAACGTCCCATCAATATCAAACAACAACACCTGCACGCGAGACTCCTTTGAGTTCGATCTTGGACTATTGGAGACTCGATTTGGAGTCGAGATCCGCAGGGCGGCTTCTTCAACAAACGCTCCCATTCGGGGCGGGATCGTAGCAGTCACTCGACAACATCAACATCAAGCATGCGTGACCTCGCGCATGCCCCACTCATTTCACACTGGACGTTCATCATGACGGGACTTCGCTTCGCAATCGTTGGCTGCGGACGGATGGGGCGGCATCACAGTGAGCGTCTCCTGGCGGACGGGCGCGGCACGGTTGTGGCGTTGCAAGACTCAGTCCTCGAAATGACTGTTGGGTTGCAGCGGGAGCTGTGGCCCGAGGCGAAAACCTGCCACTCGTTCGATGAATTGCTCACGCTCGACAACATCGACGCGGCGATTCTCTGCACGCCGACGGCTGAGCATTTTCATCAGGCCACGCGGTGCCTCGATCGCGGCTGGCATCTGCTGTGCGAGAAGCCGCTCGCCTCGAATCGCGATCAGATTGTGGAGTTGATCGCGCGATCCGAGGTCGCTCGGTCGAGAGGACAAGCATTCTCGCTCGGCTACCAGCGGCGACACACGGCGGTCTACAAGACGCTGCGCCGGGAAGTCTTGTCGGGAAAGTGGGGACGAGTCCGCGCGGTGGTGTCGCACAACGTCGAACATTGGCAGCCGACCATCGGCGGGACGTGGCGCGACGATCCACAGCAGAACCCCGGCGGCTTCATCACTGATGCGGGAAGTCACAAACTCGATTCGATCTTTTACGTGACGGGCCTCGCGCCACTCGAAGCCTTCGCGCGAAGTCAGCATTGGGGGAGCAATGTCGAAATCGTGTCGAGCGTCTCGGCGCTGCTCACGGACGATGTCACGGCGACGATCGACTTCATCGGTCACGCGCAGTACCTCGGCGAAGACTTTCACGTTCACTGCGAACGAGCCGACTTGATGCTGAGGCACGGTGAACTCTGGATTGGCCGGGAGGGGACGCAAACGAGGTTGGCCGTAGACGAACCCGAGTCCACACCGGTGACGAGCCTACTCGACTCGATCTTAAACGGTGCGAAAGAGGTCTCGCCCCCGTCGGCCGCGCTCTCCGTCTACGACCTCACGCAGGCGATCCTCGCGTCGGGAAAAACGAAGCTGCCCGTTGTGGTCACGAAGTGAAGCGTGCAGCGATCGCTGTACCCTCGCGCGACGGAGCGTGAGAGGTTTCTGAGCGGGGCGGCGTCGGCCCCTGATTCGTGGGCGTAAGCCCTCGCTGGAAGAATCGAGGGGCTGACGCCGCCCCGCTCAGAGGGCTCATCAAGGACTGCGCGAGCGGATAACGACGATCAGGCGTGAGCCATCGCGCTGTGCAACCGGTTTTTCAGCGTGAACGAAGTTGGCTCCAATTCTTTGACGGCGGCATTCACCACGTGCGCGGTGACGCGCCGTTGATCGCCGCTCATCGCCGCCAACAGTGCGAGATCGCAGAGCCATGCCACACGCGCGGGGTTGCCCTGTGCGTGTCGGTGAATGGTCGAGACTGCATCGGTGGTGAAGATCGTTTCCCGCGCTCCCGCATGTCGTATCGCGTCGGCGATGTAGCGAGACGTTTCGGATTCCGACCACGCGGTCAGTTCGACGTGCAACTCGACCACATCCATCAGCATCGGCGCGGTAAAACGCTCGCGCGCGGCGATCAGTACGGTTAGGTCCGCGCCGGTGGAATCAGCCAGTTGCATGACGCGACGCAGAGTCTGGCCACAACCGAACTCGACCGAATCGAAGTGATCGATGAGCAAGACGACCGGTTGGTCCACGACTGCCAGCCCGGACAAACGGGCTTGAAGACTCGACCAAATCTGAGCGGGCGAGTCACTCACGCGGCATTCGGCGTGGCATCCGTCCGCGATCTGCCATGCGAATTCGCTCGCATCCAAACCGGTCGCGTCGAGACGGACGGATCGTCGGCCGAGTCGCATCGCAGCGGACTGCACCTGCCGCAACAGGCAACTCTTGCCGGTCCCCGCCGCGCCGCTGAGCAGACCGCAACGGCGGCGCTCTTCGATCAGAAATAGCAATCGCGCGCAGGCTTCCTCGTGTGCGGCTCCCACAAACAAATGCCGTTCGTTTACCGAACGAGCGAATGGCCAATGGCGGAAGCCCCAGAATGACAGGTTCATCGACTGCGATCCTTCTTGCGAGAGGGCTGAGCCTCGGCCGTTTCGTTTGTAGCTCGCGCGGACAGTGAAGATCTCTGAGCGGGATGGCGTAAGCCCCCCGCTGCTTGGGCGTAAGCCCTCATTGGAAGAACCGGGGGCTTACGCCGCCCCGCTCAGAAACCCTCACCTTGGTTCCGCGTTTCGTTTTACCAATCTGACTCGACGGGAGATGTGGAATCATCGGCAAAGTCGGGTGGGCGGCATGATGATCTCAGTCAGCCTCGCGCCAGCTTCTCGGCCCGCTGGTTGAGTTCCACCGGCACCTTATCAAGGAGCTGGTCGATGACGCTATCGGGTGTCATCCCCTCACTTTGAGCCGCGAACGTCGTGACCAGTCGATGCCGCAGGACCGGATGCGCGACCGACTTGATGTCCTCGGTCGTCACATGGAAGCGACCTTCGAGCAGCGCCCGCGCCTTTGCACCAAGGATGAGATATTGCCCCGCGCGCGGTCCCGCGCCCCACGACACGAACTCTTTCACGAACTTCGGTGCGTCGACTTCCTTCGGTCGCGTCGCTCGGACGAGATCGCGTGCGTAAACGAAGACGTGTTCGGCGACAGGGACTTTTCGCACGACCTCTTGCAGCGCCAGAATCTGTCGCCCCGTGAGCATGATCGAAAGTTGAGGCTCCTCGCCGCCGGTCGTCTGCTTCAGGATGCGCAGTTCCTCGGCCGCGTTCGGATACTTCACGACGATGTTGAACATGAACCGGTCGAGCTGCGCTTCGGGGAGCGGGTACGTTCCCTCTTGCTCGATGGGGTTCTGCGTCGCGAGGACGAAGAACGGGACCGGCAACCGGTACGTGTTGGACCCGACCGTGACGTGACGCTCTTGCATCGCTTCGAGCAGGGCGGCTTGAGTCTTCGGTGGCGTACGATTGATTTCGTCGGCGAGCAGCACGTTCGTGAAGATCGGCCCCTGCATGAACTGAAACAAGCGACGCCCCGATTCGGGATCCTCTTGCAGCACGTCTGTCCCGGTGATGTCCGACGGCATCAGGTCGGGCGTGAACTGAATGCGTCGAAACGAGAGCTGCAAGATTTTGGCGACGGTGCTGACGAGCAGTGTCTTCGCCAAGCCGGGGACTCCCATTAGCAGGCAATGCGAGCGGCAGAACATGGCGATGAGCAACTGATCGACCACTTCGGCCTGCCCGATGATGACCTTGCCAATCTCCTGCCTCAGCCGCGAGTAGGCACTGGCCAGCCCTCGAATGGCCGCGAGTTCGCGTTCGCGCGCGTTGCCCTCACCGTCATTGCGGTCTTCGTCGAGACGGTCCTCGTCAGCGGGGATGAATGTCATGTCGAATGGTCTCAGGGTGCGTCGTGTTTCACAGCGGGTGGCTTTAATCGGCATTTGAGGCGAGTGGCAGGACTGACCTGACTTACACCAACCCGAAGCGTGAGCGAGGACGCTGAAAGGCGATCTCCTCGCTCACGCTTCGGGTTGGTGTGAGTGGGACAATTCATGCCCCTCGCCTAAGATGCGGCGGCATGATAGCCGGGGCGAGTTCGACTCGCCTGTCTCTCGCGAACAGATCGATAAGTCACGGGCATTGCCCGCCGAAACGAAGGCTCTCATCTTGATCGTGGCCCGTACTTCAATGCCCTGTGAGACCGAGTGGATGTTAGAAAAAGATCGCCATCCAGAGCAGGGTTCGACGGAGTCGGATCGCTCGCACGCCACGACCGTGTTGGAACTCGTCGGCCAGTTGCCCCCGCGCCGGTCTCGCTTGGCATGGTGGTTGACTGCGTTTGGAGTCCTTGCCGCGACGAGCATGGTGTCGTGCTGCGTCGGCTGGATTGGTTTGGCGATGGTATTTGGCCCCGCTCAGACCAAAGTGCCCGGCGAGGTCGAGGCAATCGCGCAACGCATGGCATCGCTGAAACTGCCGCCGCAATTCCAGCCGACGTGGGGTTGGTCTGCCGACAACTCGCTGTTTTGGTTTCAGGTCGCGCGGTTCGATCACAGTGAGAAACGCGGGGTGTTGCTCATCGGCGAACTGCATGTCCGGCCCATGGCGAATCCACAGGAGCAAATGCAGCTCCGGCAACTGATCGGCGACTCGTCTCCCGATTTGCGTTTGATCGAGGCGAAACAGAGCGAAGTGCGCAAGTTGACCGTGCGCGGTGCCGAAGCCGAATTTGAAATCGTGACCGGCGAGGACCGAGCCTCAACAACCAAGATGCGACAGGTGACGGGAATGTTCCGTGGTCAGGAAGGGACCGTCCTGCTGATCTTGCAGGCAGAGGTCGAGCAACTCACAGATGATGCGATCGACGCGCTGTTCGTATCACTCACGAAGTCCGGCGAAGCCTTGTGAAAACGCTTTCGTGCAATGCACGAAAGGCACTCCGTTCCCCGAAGCCTGACGCGCAAGCGAAGGGGAAGACAGAAACGCCCTTCGCTTGCGCGTCAGGCTTTGAGGACGAGAGCCGGTTTGCAACCGACCGTCAGAAGCCAAGCCCTTCACCGTTCAGCGCAGCCGTTCCGACGGTGCCGTCCTTGATCTCGAACATCGTAGGGAAGCGTTTCACCCACGGCTTGTTCGCGGCCGGGCAGTACTGTCGCCCGTTCCCTTCGATAGCCGCGACGGTCGGAATGCGAGCAGCCAAGCTGGCCGAGTGCAGGAAGGAATAGCCAGGACAGGACAGGTCTTGGACGCACAGGAACAGGCCGAATTTCTGAGCGGCCGCGCCGAGCAACAGCGAATCCGTGTGCCCTTTGCACGCCTTGATCGCCACGCCCGAGTAGCCCATTTCGCGAGCGAGCAACAGCGAATCGTAGTCCGTCAGCGACTCATCAATCACGACCGGTTTGAGCTTCGCGGCTTCGTGCATCTTGTTGTCGGGGTACGCCTTCAAATCGCGATTGGTCGGCTGCTCGATGTATTGCACGCGATCGTAAGCGGGAGCGGACTTCGCCTGAACCTGCTTAAGAAAGTCGATCACATACGCGGGACTGGAACACTTCTCATTGAAGTCGAGCGAGTAGACCCACGTCGAACAGCCGCGTTTGGCTTGAGTGTCTTCCGCGACGCGATTGACCGCCAGAACGCGTTCCACATCCCAATCGAAGTTGTCTCCAGACAGCTTGATTTTCAGGTGAGTCAGCCCGTTGTAGGCGATCCACTGGCCAAGCGTTTCTGGAAGTCCGTCGCCCACCTTCTTCGTGACCTCTTCGTTCGTCAGCGGGTCGATCGCTCCGACGAGGTGGTACAGCGGTAGCGATGCCTTCGGTTCGCGCAGCGTGTACTTGTCGAGGTACTCACCTTTGAAATCCTTGTCCAAGTATTCGGACAGATCGTGGGACATGTATTTTGACGACAGCAGGTTGTAGCTGTTCTGTTCGTGCAGCCGACCGTAGGCATCGTGCAGAGCCGCATCGAAGGGACTCGCTGCAACGGCCAGCGCGAGCTTGGGAATCGGCTCGGGCAACTTCAACTTGGTCGCCAGCAGTTTGCCGAGATGCTCGTACTCGGCCGACATGTGGTACGACAGATCGACCGGATGGCCGTAGTCGTTGCAGGAATTCGCGAGAGCGATGACCTCTTCGGCGAACTGCTTCATCGCAGCTTCGGTCTGTTCGCCGGAGATCGCATCGGTCGGCCACGCCCAGATGTTGCCGACGGGCATACTGCCCAGCCCCGCCGCGTGACGTTTGCCATCGCGCGATTCGACCTCCACATCGACATTCATGAGGAACGAACTGGATTGCACGCGTCCGCCGAATTTCAGCGGGGTTCGAAACGTCACGGCTTCAAACACGCAGGCGGCACTGCGGATGCGGATGTCGGTCGCTTTGGGCATTTTTCTCTAATAGGGGCTGGAGAAACGGGACGACAAAACGGTCGGCCTGAAGGCGGGGCGATCTTATCGGCGACCCTCGGAACGATCAAGAACGAAGCGGGGCATTCGCTGGGGAGAACGACGCGGCGTTTTTGTGGATGCAATCAGTGCGCTGGACCTGTCGTGTTGCCGTCCGCAGTTGCATCGCTGTTGCTCCCCAGCCACACTGCGAACGACCTGGTTTTTCATCCCGGAGAGCGACGATGTCCGAACTGCTGGCGCAACGATTGTGC
>Ga0114966_10003940_pt1 | contig 12821 bp, 11 predicted proteins | sample M_130207_XF_Meta_FD_87029 | JGI IMG/M metagenome (GOLD analysis project Ga0114966, IMG submission 87029) | Freshwater microbial communities from Lake Montjoie, Canada to study carbon cycling - M_130207_XF_MetaG | ecosystem: Environmental > Aquatic > Freshwater > Lake | place: Lake Montjoie... | reverse complement strand
TTTTATAAATAAGATACAATCATAGGAGTTTACTCATGACAGTTCGCACACTAGCAGAAGCTGCCGCTGAAGTTCTAGCAAGATCAAAGAGCTCATCGCCAGCAGAACCAATGAAGAATTTACCAGGCGCAAATTTTGTCGACCTTGGTGGATCAACATTAAAGGATCCAAATGGTAATCCGGATATTGGCGCAAAAGCTGCCGCATTAGTCAGTAAGGCTGCTGCTCCAGGCAAGCCAGCACCAGTCGGTCAGGAAGGCATGAAGAAGCTTTCTCCACAGCCACAAAATTCTGTTAAGGCACTAGCTAACCCAGAAGATATTCAAGGCAATTCAGAACGCCCATTAATGTCCCCAAACATTCATGGCAGAGCAATTGCTGAAGAAGAATATGTTGATGAAGAAGATGTTCTTGCTGAAGATGATTCAGATGACGTTGAAGATGTAGAAGACTTTTCTGATGAAGATGATTCAGAAGAGCAAGAAGAGCTTTCAGAAGAAGAACTTGCTGAAATCCGCGAGGCTAAGTATGCTCTTGTAAGAGAGAAGATGAGCCAAATGGGCGTTCAGGAAGATATCAATGCTCTCTTCAACGGCGAAGAACTATCAGAAGAGTTCCGCACAAAGGCTACAACAATCTTCGAAGGTGCAGTTATTGCTCGCGCTGTAACAGTTGTTGAAGAACTAGAAAAAGACATTCTAGAAGCTGCTGAGCAATCAGTAGAAGTAATCAAGCAAGAGCTAGAAGAGCAGGTTGATTCCTACCTCAACTATATGGTTGAGCAGTGGGTACAAGACAACGAAGTTGCAATCAGCTCGGGTCTAAAGAATGAAATTACAGAAGAATTCATTGAAGGTCTAAAGAATCTATTTGCTGAACATAATATTAATGTTCCAGAAGAACAAGTAGATGTAATGGAAGAAATGGCTGCAGAAATTGATGCCCTAAACGACAAGCTAAATGAAGCCATCAATGACAACATTGAGCTTGCCCAGGCAGTTACAGAAGCAGCTAAGTCTGAAATCGTATCATCAGTTTGTGAGGGTCTCACCGCCACTCAATCTGAAAAAGTAAAGACACTCGCAGAGGGTGTAGAGTTCACCACAGAGGGTGAATATGCTGAGAAGGTCAAGATTATTCGTGAGAGCTATTTCACAAATAATTCATCTGACCAGTCAAAGGTGAAACAGGCTTCGAATCAAGTCGCGTTAACAGAAAGTGTTGAGCCTGTTCAAGTTACAGAATCTAATTCTGTAATGGATCGTTATGTTCGCGCAATCTCTAGAACTCTACCAAACTAATTTTTTAGGAGAATTAAATGTATCTTTCAGAAGCAATTCAAAATAAGTGGGCGCCAGTCCTAGATCACCCAGATCTAGGTCCGATCACTGACCCATATAGACGCTCAGTAACTGCAGTTGTGCTCGAGAACCAAGAGCGCGCACTTCGTGAAGAATCTGGTATTTTAAACGAAACATCAGTATTTACTGGCGCTGGCCAGACATCGGGTGTTTCTGGTTTTGGTGGCTCAGCTACCTCGCCAGTTGCTGGTTTTGATCCAATTCTTATCAGCCTAGTTCGTCGTTCATTACCTAACCTAATGGCATATGACATCTGCGGCGTTCAGCCAATGACTGGTCCTACCGGACTAATCTTTGCAATGCGTAGCCAGTATGTCGCTAGTCCAACAGGTAACGTTGGTATTACTTACAACGAAGCTCTATATAACGAAGCTAATACTGCGTTCTCTGGTAACACAATTAATAGCAACACTGGTACTCTAAGCAATAACCCTGGTCTAGCTGCATTTGCCGGTAATATGCAAAACGTTGCTGCTGCAATGTTGACTTCAACTGGTGAAGATTTAACTGCTGCTTCAAACATGAACGCAATGGGTTTCTCAATTGAGAAGGTAACTGTAACAGCTAAGACACGTGCCCTACAAGCATCGTACACCCTTGAGCTCGCACAGGACCTTAAGGCTGTTCACGGTCTAGACGCAGAAACAGAACTAGCAAATATTCTCTCAACAGAAATTCTTGCTGAAATCAACCGCGAGGTTGTTCGTTCTGTGTATGCGATCGCTAAGACTGGCGCTAACACTGCTAATACTCCAGGTCTATACAACCTTGGTACTGGTAGTCTAGTAACTGGCGTAATGAATGTTCCAAGCGCTGGTGACACAGATGGTCGTTGGGCTGTTGAAAAGTATAAGGGTCTAATGTTCCAGATCGAGCGCGAAGCTAACCGCATCGCTAAAGACACTCGTCGTGGCAAGGGTAATATCGTCATCTGCTCAACAGATGTCGCATCAGCCCTAGCAATGACTGGTCTTCTCGACTATCAGGGCGCTCTAACCAATGGTACAAACCTAACCGTTGACGACACTGGCAATACTTTTGCTGGTACTCTATTCGGTCGCGTTAAGGTTTATGTTGACCCATACTCGGTAGCTGGTACAGACTACGTTGTGGTTGGTTACAAGGGTAACGTCGCTTATGACGCTGGCTTGTTCTACTGCCCATATGTTCCTCTACAGATGGTTCGTGCAATTGATCCTAACACCTTCCAGCCTAAGATCGGCTTCAAGACACGTTATGGTCTAGTCATGAATCCATTCTCGGAAGGATCAACCGCTTCGTCTGGTGCACTATCTGCTAATAGCAACGTGTACTACCGCAAGTTCGGTGTTATCAACCTACGTTAATAGCGTAAACTAAAAACAATAACGAAAGTTAGAAGTTTAAGGGAGGCAGAATGCCTCCCTTTTTTTATTGCCTAAATAGTATACAAGGTTTTGGAAACTAAACATGCAACCATTAAATCAAAGTTTAGCGCAAAGCACTAAATTTACATTAATATTCTCTAGACTACCGTATGTTACATTCTTCTGTAGTGCGGTCAATCTTCCTGGTGTTTCAGCTGGAAGTACCTTACAGAATACACCATTCTCAGACCTTGCGGTTCCTGGAGATAAAATTGAATATGAGCCACTAGACATTTCATTCTTGGTTGATGAAGACTATCGCTCTTGGTTTACAGTTCATGATTGGATTCGCGGTATAACATTTCCAACATCATTCGAAGAATATAAGAACCTAAAGTTGCAGCAACCAACAAGCCCACAATCAATGTTGGCTAAAAATTCTGAAAAGCCTCAATATAGTGATGCAGTATTAACTCTATATACAAACAAGAACAATCCAAACATTCGAGTTAAATTCAGAGATTGTTTTCCAATAAGCCTTTCATCTATTCGTTATTCGACTCAGGATAACGCCGACGTAATTATTACTGGAGATGCGACATTTAAATTTGCCTATTATGATGTAGAAAGGGTATAATATACCTTATTTGGTTTTTATTGAGTAATATTATGAGAGCGATGCAAATTAACGAAATTCTCCAGATGTGGGAAAAAGACTCTGTGGTCGATCGAACTGACCCTAGTGCAGAAATTATTAGAATTCCAGTCTTACACTCTAAGTACGTTACCCAACTTACTGCCCATTCTCTTGCTGTAAAGTCTTGCGGCATTGAATTTTCTAAGATAAAAAAGATTAAATGGGAATATTACACCGGCAAATTAAACGGTGATGATGAGATGCTCAAGAAGTACAACCTAGAACCATTTAGGTTTACTCTGAAAGGCGATGTTTCAACTTATCTTGATTCAGATGAAGATCTTGCGAAAATTATCGCAAAGAGAGCTCTACACGAACAAGCTGTAGAAGTTTGTAATTTAATTTTGAAAGAACTCAATAACCGCACTTGGCAGATTAAAGAGTTTATGGGATGGGAGAGATTCATAAGTGGACAACATTGATATTGTAGTTAACAAAGTAAATGAGGTATTTGTTCAATTAGTTTGTGAAGACTCTGTGAAAGCAGAACTAAGTGATTACTTCTCATTCTTTGCTCCTAACTATCAATTCAGTCCTCTATACAAAAAGAAAATTTGGAACGGGAAGATATATCTCTTCAGCAAAAAGACAGCATACCTCTATGGGGGGCTAATTCGTTATCTCAAAGAGTTTGCTAAAGAAAGAAATTTAAAAGTTGCTGTTGATTCTGCTGCGCAAAGCTTTGACGAATTTACTCTTGAAGAAGCAACTGAGTTTGCAAAATCGCTTGACTTACATTCAAGAAATAAACCAATTCAACCACATGACTATCAGCTTACTGGTTTAATCAAAGCAATCAAGTATAAAAAAATACTACTTCTTTCTCCAACTGCTTCTGGTAAGTCACTTATCATTTATATGATAATGCGTCACTTGCTAAAGAATAAATGCAAAAGAGGATTACTAATTGTACCAACTATCTCTCTAGTTGAGCAGATGTATGGTGACTTTAAGGACTATTCATCTGTTAATAAATGGGATGTGGAAAAATATTGCCACAAGATTTATCAGGGACAGGACAAATTTGCTAATGTTCCTCTAACTATTTCTACATGGCAATCTATACATGAGTTACCTAAAAAATTCTTTGAGCAGTTCGACTTTGTAATTGGTGATGAAGCGCATAGCTTTAAGGCAAAGTCGCTGTCGTCTATCATGACGAAATCTACCAACGCTAAGTATAGACTAGGAACTACTGGTACTATAGATGACTCAGAAGTTCACAAGCTTGTTCTTGAAGGTCACTTTGGTCCAGCTTCTAGACTTGTAACTACTAAAGAACTTATTGATAAGAAACACTTATCTGACTTTGAAATTAAATGTCTTGTATTGAAGTATCCTGAACAGCTATGTAAAATGGTTAAAGAAATGGACTTTCAACAAGAGATGGACTTTATTGTAACTAATGAATCGAGAAATAAGTTCATCACTAATCTTGCATTAGATCAAAAAGGTAACAGCCTAATTTTGTTTCAATATGTTGAGAAGCACGGTAAAATTCTTCACAATATGATTGTGGAGAAAAACCAAAATCCTAATAGAAAGATCTTTTTTGTTTGTGGTCAAACTGAAGCAGAAGATCGAGAAAACGTTAGACATATTACTGAGAAAGAAAACGATGCGATCATCGTTGCTTCCTATGGTGTGTTCTCAACAGGCGTAAATATTCGTCGCCTACATAATATAGTATTCGCCTCTCCAAGTAAATCTAAAATTAGAAACTTACAGTCAATCGGTAGAGGTCTCCGTTTAGGAGAAGATAAAGACAAAGCAACGCTTTATGATATTTCTGATGACCTTCGAATTGGAAATTACACAAACTATACTATGAATCATTACGCTGAACGTGTAAAAATATATCATGCGGAGAAATTTAAAATCTCATCTTATAAGGTAGAAATAAAAAATGTCTGATGTAAAAACAGAAGAAACTAAAGTTAAATTTCTCAGGCTCTCCAACGGAGAAGATATTATAGCTGTAATTAAAGGCTCTACTAAATCTACTTTTTTAATAGAAAATCCTATGCGTGTGATTGTTGATGCTGACTTAGATGCAGGCAGACAAACAATCTATATGCATAATTGGATGCCACAAGGCATCGCTAAAGACAATGGATGCAGCCTCAATTTGAAAGACATTATTTTTACTGCCGAGGTTGAAGAAGATATTATAGACTACTATAAAGGTGTAGTCTTTGAAATGATTGAAGATCGGGGAACTTATAAGAGAACTGATAAAAAAGAAAAGGTTTTCTCTAATAATAATTCTAAAATAATTACTTTCCCTGGAACTAAAAATAGTATAGAATAGTCTTTAAATAGAGTTATTCATAAAGCCCGACACAGTCTATTGTACCCACTTATCACCTGCAGGTCAAATAATTTATGGCAAAGAATCATTATGTAAACAACGCTGACTTTTTGAAGGCACTTATTCAATACAAAAAGGACTGCAGGAAAGCGAAACGTGAAGGCACAACCAAGCCAAAGATCCCAGACTATGTGGGTAAATGCTTGATGCTAATCGCTGAAAATCTATCACACAAGCCCAATTTCATATCATACTCTTTTAGAGATGAGATGATTGCCGATGGCATTGAAAATTGTGTTATGTACTTTGATAACTTTGACCCAAAGAAATCCAAGAATCCATTTGCATATTTCACTCAAATTATTTACTTCGCTTTCATCCGTCGGATCCATAAGGAAAAGAAGCAGCTGTATGTAAAGTATAAGTCTACTGAGCAGATCGGTGTATTGGATGAGTATGAGCAATTCGAGCATGAAGAGAATGGCGGCTCAAGTAGGCAATTTGAAATGTATGATAACATCTCTGAGTTTATACAAAATTATGAGCAAACCAAAATGAACAAGAAGAAAAAAGTCAAGAAGTCTCTTGAACTATTAATAGATGACGATGAGGTGGTGCTTGACGTGGCGCTCGACGCTCAAGTATAAAAACATTTTGTATATCATTGAAAGATGAGGTATAATAAGAGCTCTCACTCAAGAGTACTCCTATGAAATTAGCACTTATAACAGACACACACTTCGGTGCTCGCGGCGACAATCCAGCATTTAATGAATTCTTTTTCAAGTTTTGGGAGAACACTTTCTTCCCTTATTTGCAAGAGAATAACATTACAACTGTTGTTCACCTTGGTGATGTCGTCGATCGCCGCCGCTTCATCAATTTCACCACATTACACAATCTTCGCAAGCGGTTTGTCTCTAGATTAAAAGAGATGAACATTGACTTCCATGTGATTGTGGGCAACCATGACGTCCCTTATCGTAACACTAATGAAGTGAATGCGATGGAAGAGTTATTTTCGTTACAAGATAACTTGAAGATTTATTCATCACCGAAAACTGTAACGTTTGATGGTACTGATATATCTCTTATTCCATGGATCAATCATACTAATATGAATGATATCTTAGAATACATAAAGCAATCACCAGCCCAAATTTGTTTTGGACACTTTGAAATTTCTGGCTTTGAAATGGATCGCGGTAATGTGTGTCATGAAGGTCTCTCGCGAGAGATGTTCGATAAGTTTGATATAGTTTATTCAGGACACTTTCATCATAAGTCTACTGATGGTCATGTTACATATTTGGGTAACACTTATGAAATGACTTGGGCAGACTATAACGATAAGCGCGGGTTTCATATATTCGATACAGCAACCCGTGAACTCGATTTCATTGAAAACCCTTATCGTATGTTCCATAAGGTTCTCTATGATGAAAAGCAAGAAACGCTGGAGACAGTTGCTAATAAGAACTATGAGCAATACAAAAACGCTATGGTAAAAGTGATTGTTGCGAGCAAATCAAATCCTGTATTGTATGATATGTTCTTGGACAACTTGTACAAAGTCACTCCTCTTGACCTCACAATCGTAGAAGATTTTACCGACTATTCTGAAATTTCTGATGACGATATTGTAGACCAATCTGATGATACTGTAACGTTGCTAGACAAGTATATTGATGGTATAGAAATTGATTTGGATAAAACTAAATTAAAAAATCAAATTCGTGAAATATATCTAGAAGCGCAAAATTTGGAAACAAAATGATTCAATTTAAAGTTTTAAGATTTAAAAACTTTCTTTCGACTGGCAATATATTTACGGAGATTAAACTTGATAAGTCTCCTAATACATTGATTATTGGTATGAATGGCGCAGGCAAGTCTACAATGTTAGATGCTCTCACTTTTGTGTTGTTCGGCAAGCCATTTAGAAATATCAATAAGCCGACTCTTGTGAATGCAATCAACACGAAAGATTGTGTTGCTGAAGTAGAGTTCAGAACCCTCAATAGAAATTATAAGATTGTGAGAGGAATTAAGCCAAACATATTTGAAATTTACGCTGATGATGTATTGATTAATCAAGAAGCTGCCAGTAAAGACTACCAAGAAGTTCTTGAAGACCAAATCTTAAAGTTCAACTATAAAGCATTTACTCAAATTGTTATTCTCGGTAGTGCATCTTTCACTCCATTCATGCAGCTTTCTGCCTCTGATCGAAGAACAATTATTGAGGATCTACTGGACATTAATATCTTTTCTGCAATGAACGTTGTAGTAAAAGAAAAATCTAATGAAATTAAGCAGAGAGCCACAGAGCTTAAGCAGCAACTTGAATCCACTCTTCAAAAAATTGAATTACAGAAGAAGTTTATTACTGATGCTAAAAAGAATAATGACGAACAAGTTCTAAAGAAAGAAACTGAATATTCTGAACAAGAAGCCCAAGTAACTAAGTTACAATCTGACGTTACGTTGGTACAGCGTCATATTGATATCCTGATCAAAAAAGTTGAAGACGAATCTAAGGTTAAAGATAAACAGAAGAAACTGAGTCAGCTTGAAGCCAAGATTGAAAACAATATCGGTAAGTTTAAGAAGGATATCGAGTTCTACACCAAGAATAGCACTTGTCCTTCTTGTGACCAAGCTATCAATAACAAAGACGAAAAAGTTCACCAATGCAATTCTAAGATTGATGAATTGAATGATGGGTTGGAAAAGCTGACTGATGAATATAATAAGGTTAGCGAACGGCTCACTGAAATTACTACGATAAACAAGAAAATTATTAAGCATGGTAATGCTGTATCTGAAACAAACGCAAGTGTAACCCAAATACAGAAGTACATGAAGAAACTTCTAGCTGAAATTAAAGATCTAAAAGAAAAGAAAGTTCTCAGCGATGATATGATGACTGTATCAAAGGAACTAGTTGATAAGCTGGAACAACTCAATAGTGAAAAAATTAAGCTCTCTGAAACTAAGACATACATTGATGTCTCTGCTGCTCTACTAAAAGACACAGGAATCAAGGCAAAGATTATTAAACAATATTTACCCATTATCAATAAGTTGGTAAATAAATATCTTGCTTCTATGGACTTCTTTATTAACTTTGAAATTAATGAAGAATTTAAAGAAACAATTAAATCGAGATTTAGAGATGAGTTCAGCTATCAGAATTTTTCTGAGGGTGAGAAAATGCGAATTGACTTGGCTCTACTATTTACTTGGCGAGCGATTGCTAAGATGAAAAATAGTATGAACACCAACTTGTTAATTCTTGATGAAGTATTTGACAGCTCTCTAGATAATAGTGGCACTGAAGAGTTTATGAAACTAATTAATACATTGAATGAAACTAATGTCTTTGTTATTAGCCATAAGGGTGATATTTTAGTCGATAAGTTCCGCAGCGTAATTAAATTTGATAAGATTAAGAATTTTTCGAGGATCGTATAATGGGCACAAAGAAACTTAAATTTATTGATGGTAATATGGTTGAATATGAGATCTACGATCTTGTAGACAAATATGACGATATTCTACACAAACCAACTGAAGAATTTAATTTCTCCAACCCTCAGGTTAACCCGCATTATTTGGCATTCTCTTTAGTTGAAACTATGGCAAAAAAACAAGGAGTTGGATTATCTGCTAATCAAGTCGGATTACCATATCGTGTTTGTGTTCTTAATATGGGAGCAACTGCATATGTAATGTTTAATCCTAAAATTGTAAATCGTCTCGGTGTCTCTAATCTCAAAGAAGGCTGTCTTTCTTTTCCAGGACTATTTTTAAATATTCCCAGAGCAGAAGCAGTAACTGTTGAGTCTTTTGATTTTCAGGGAAACAAAGTGGTACAATCTTTTGATGGAATGGCAGCAGTTTGCATTCAGCACGAAATTGATCATTTAGATGGAATATTCTACACCAAGAAAGTTTCATCTCTAACATTAGAAAGAGAAAAGAAAAAAATTAAGAAAAACCTTAAGATTATGAAAAAGACAGTTGAAAAAGAAACACCCGTAAGTTATTGATTCTATTCAAGTTTTTAGGGGTTGCTTTTCCAGCTAAGATATAGTACAATTGTCCTATAGAGTTGGTAAAGGAACCCAAATGGAAAATCTATTCGAACGTAAATCTACCCTCGCGAAATTGCTCGCGCAGGAAAATCTGTCCGTGGAACATCGTAATGTTCCGACTGCGTATTTCGATCTCGAGACTCGCACGATCGTTCTCCCAAATTACAGAGAGATGGATTCTGACACTTATGACCTGATGACGGGTCATGAAGTTGGTCACGCATTTTACACTCCGGCAGAAGGTTGGCATTCTGCCGTCGAGAACAATAGGTCTCTCAAGTCTTATCTTAATGTCGTTGAAGATGCTCGCATCGAACGTAAGATCAAGGAAAAGTATCCTGGTCTGCGTCGTTCGTTCAATCTTGCATACAGAAAGCTCCATGAGCAAGATTTCTTCGGTCTTTCTGGAATCGACGTCAAGACTTTACGTCTCATTGACCGCATCAATATTTTCTACAAGTTGGGTGCGCACGTTACTGTGGGATTCAGCCCAGACGAACTGAAATTCGTCGATCGTATTAATGCTGCCCAAACTTGGGAAGATGTATACAACATCGCAACCGATTTGCACGCTCTAGCAAAAGAAGAGTGGCAGAAAAAGAAAAACGAGATGAAAGATAAGTCTCCTGAAGATGATGAATCTGACGAATTTGACAGTTGGAATGAAAATGGTCAATATGATGAATTTGAAGATTCGGAAGAATCTGATGACTCTGATGACTCTGAAGAATCTGATAACTTTGACAATTCTGATGAGTTTGAAGAGACTGACAAGTCTGATGACTCCGACGACTCTGAAGAATCTGATGAATTTAAGGATTCTGATGACGACGAAGATGAAGACGAAGAAGAATCAGAATTGAACTCTTTGGGAGGATCCGAAGCTGATGATGACGATCTAACTTCTATTACCGATAATGCATTCCGAATGAATGAGAAAAATCTTATTGATGGTTCTATCCATAGCAAGACTGTTTTCGTTCCTCGGTTTAAGCCGCATACTGTCGTAAATTACAAGAAAGTGCATAGTGCGATCAAAAATCATATTGAAGATTTTGCTACTCATGATACCATTTACAGCTACAAGAATGAGTATGTTCCTTCTGTATTAATCCATAATATGAGAAACGTCGCATATCGCGATTTTATTTCGCGCAGTGGACCTATGGTAAATTACATGGTTAAGGAATTTGAGATGCGCAAAAATGCATCTCAGCTTTCTCGCGCAAAAGTTTCTAAGTCTGGTGAAGTCGATGTGGGTAAACTTTCTCGATACTCGCTCGGTGCTGACATTTTCAAACGTGTTACCACTATCCAGCAGGGAAAGAATCACGGTCTTGTTCTATTCATCGACCTTTCTGGTTCTATGAGCGACATTCTTTTGAAGACTTTTGAGCAAGCAATTGCTCTTACCATGTTCTGCAAAAAAGTAAATATTCCATTTGATGTATATGGGTTCAGTAACAATCCTAAATCGGCTGTCGTATATGATGATGTTAGAGTTGCTCTTCGCAAGATTGTAATCGAGAAAGATGTTCTAGATCTTTCAGATGATTGTTTTCATCTGAAACATTATCTTAGCAGCAGCATGAATCAAAATGATTATCGCGAATCATGCATGAATTTAATTTACCTTGGTAAAGCTCAAAATACAGACTATACTGTTCGTGAGAGTGCTATTCCGTGTTCTGAACAGCTACACGGAACTCCGCTCGATGAGGCAGTTGCTTCATCTATTGAAATTGTGAGTAACTTCAAAACCTCTAATCGTCTCGATATTGTAAATTGCATTTTCTTGACTGATGGTGCGGGTGTTGTTACCCGTCAATATTTCTCTGACAATAAGGGAAGAAAAGAATTTGTACATATTGACAAAAATAGTAAATCTTCTTTTTATATCCAATATCCTGGAACGAATGTTCGCGTTCGTTATGAAGATAAGAAGAAAAGCACATCATATAGGCATGGTGACGACTATTTCATATCTACTCGCGCTCTAATTGAAGTTGCCAAAAAGGTTACTGGAGCAAAGTATACTGGATATTACATTTGTCGTAAAACCGATATTCCAAATCTAATATATCCTTATGAGTTTGTTGATCCTAGAACAAATCGTGATGGAACTGATGCTCAGAGGGATATTTTCCGTCAGCAGATGAAAAATCTTCGCAATAAAATTGCGGTTGACAATTTTATGTCTTGTGACAAATTTGGGTTTGATGAATATTTCTTTGTTGTGAACGATAGTCTTGAAATTAAAGATGAGAAGATTGTTGTTCCCGAAGATGCGACCAAGAGCAAGTTGGCCAAAGCATTCATGGCTTCCGTCAAAAACCGCAATATCCAGCGAATGTTCTTAAGTCGGTTCATGCAAAACATAGCTGCGTAACCGATTGATTCTATTAGGGTTTTTAAGGCTTGCCTTTTTAGCCCCAATAGAGTACAATATTCTTATAGGTTGAAATATTATGTTATTAAATGTGAGGGTGAAATAATTTATGCCGAAACTTTCTTATAATGCTGAACAGCAGAATCAGTTTTTGACCGAAATCTCCAGCCACTACGGCACTGAAGTTTTAGACAATAACCAGATTCGTTCTTATGTTGAAAACACTGGTTCAGCTTTCCCATACTTCATCTATCGTGACGCCAACCGAAAGGTTGCTCGTGGTAAGTATAGTGTTGCGATGTCAGTGGTTGCCGCATTCAAGCCCATGGCACCCTTTCCTCCGATGAAGAAAGTCAGCAGGGCAGAGGCACCTGCTCCTGTGGTTATTGAACAGGCTCGCACTGTTATCTCTGGTGGTCCCACTTCCATGCAGGCAGATATTTCCTGCACGGTTCCTGACCGCGATCCCACTTATGTGCCGTTTGGCAACTATTCTGACATCGAAAAGATTATCTCTTCCAAGATTTTCTTCCCAGTTTATGTAACTGGTATGTCGGGTAATGGTAAGACGATGTCCATCGTTCAGGCATGCGCAAAGCTGAAGCGTCAAATTTTGC
>Ga0114966_10003937_pt1 | contig 12841 bp, 10 predicted proteins | sample M_130207_XF_Meta_FD_87029 | JGI IMG/M metagenome (GOLD analysis project Ga0114966, IMG submission 87029) | Freshwater microbial communities from Lake Montjoie, Canada to study carbon cycling - M_130207_XF_MetaG | ecosystem: Environmental > Aquatic > Freshwater > Lake | place: Lake Montjoie... | reverse complement strand
GTTGAACCCATGCACGGGAACCAAGCTTGTATCTACCTTGAACCTCCATCAAACAACACGACATCCCTCTGGGAACGGGTTGTCATTGACAAGGATTTGGTCGATGGACACGCGGTCGCGTGCGGAGACTTAGCGGCACAAGGTCAAAGCCAAGTGGTCGTCGGTTGGCGTGGAAAAAAGCAGGGCGATTCGATCGGTCTAAAACTTTATTGGAGCGAGGATGCCTCGGGTCGTGCTTGGAAATCAGTTGCTATCGATTCCGGAAAGATGGCCTGCGAGGATGTGGCACTGGCTGATCTCAACGGCGACGGAAAGCTCGACATTATTGCCTCCGGACGTTCCACCAAAAACGTGATGATTTACTGGAACGAAGGAGCGCGATGAGTGAGGCAGCACGCTTTAAGCTTCGACTAGCACGCCTGGTTGAGGTTGGACGATTTTTATTTTTGGATGACGTTCGAGAATAGCTTTCTCGAACCACATCCGGGATTCTTCGGATCCGTGACCCAGTAAAACGGTTCTCGGATTTACTTGACCGACAAAGTCGAGCAGATCCTCGCGGTTCGCGTGGGCCGTGAGGTCGAAGTCTTCAATTTGACACTGCTTCGTTAACTCACCACCGGAAGGACTGAACAAAAATGTTTCGCCGTGCTTGGCAGCCTTCAGACGGCCACCGGCGGTATCAGGATCCGCATAGCCAACGAAAAAGATGGCGTGTTTTGGATCGCCTGCCATCCGCATTGCGAGATCGTGAGCAGCAGTTTTTTCCGACATCATCCCAGCGGTAACAACAAAAATACGCGGTGTGTTCAGGCGCATTTTTTCAGATTGGCCTTTTTCCAAAACAATTAAATTCAACGCATCGGTCAGCTTCAGGCCCGTGTGGTTACGGTTAGCGCGGTGAGCCTGAAGGTCGTAGATTTCGGTGAATACTCGGCCTAATCCCCCAATGTAGATCGGCTGGTTTTGCACCTGACCTGACCTCATCATGAGTGCGAGTTGAGCGAGGATTTCCTGGGTTCGACCTAACGCGAAAACTGGAATCAAAATACAACCGCGACGTTGAATCACGCTTTGAATGGCTTTGGCCAACCGATCAACCTCTGCTTCGCGAGTAAAACCTACCGGCGTCATCCGGTTTCCTCGAGTGGTCTCCATGATAAGCACATCCGCTCGCACGTCGGTGAAACGGGCGGCTTTGAGAAGCGTTTGATCGCGGAAACAGACGTCCCCAGTGTAAAAAAGCGTTTCCTTGCTGCCGCGCACCATAATCCCCGCCGAGCCCAGAGCATGGCCCGCATCGTAGAATTCCAAGGTTGGTGAGGCAAAGCCCGCGCGGGTTTTGCTGAAGGCGGCCCACTCGACTTCTCGATTGTAACGAAACCCTTGGAAAAGGTGCGCCGTTTCGTCGATCTCATCATGCGTGAAGAGAGGGTATTCTTGGATGCCCAACTCTTCCTTCTGCCGCATCATGACATTGACCGAATTATGGAGCACTCGTTCCACTAGGAAGTAGCTCAGTTCGGTCATCAAAACATGGGCTTTTGGGAAGTATCTTTGAGCCATCGGCAGCGACCCGACGTGGTCATGATGACAATGGGAGATGGCGATCGCATCGACATCCTCATTCTTGATTTCCTCGTAAAGAGGCATGCTGGCGTGGCCCTCGAGTTTAGGGTGCGTGCCAGCGTCCATCAACAGACGATGGCCATCAATTTGCACATACCAAGCACTTGCACCGATATCCTGACTGGGATTCAAATTCCGAATCTGCATAAAACACACTAACGGAGTTCAACTCTCCGTGGCAATGTTAGGTTCGGAGTGATTTCACGGATCAATGATGAGGTGTAAAAAGAGTCGTGTTTAGCTTGGTCAATGCGTGGATCCACAGCCGCAAGTTACTGGACTCGACGTCACCGTTTCGGGATCATAATTCAAAATCGGCGAGAGCCATCGCTCAAGTGTCGGAAGATCCAATCCCTTGCGGAGGTGGTAGTCCAACACTTGGTCACGTCCGATTTTTCCGACCCCAAAATACTTCGCCTCGGGATGAGCAAAGTAAAGTCCACTTACACTGCTGGCTGGCCACATGGCGAAACTTTCGGTCAGTTTAATCCCTGTGGCTTTTTCTACGTCAAGGATGTCCCAGATGATTTGTTTCTCCGTATGATCTGGGCAGGCTGGATAACCGGGGGCAGGGCGAATGCCTCGATACTTTTCTTTAATCAACTCTTCGTTGGACAGGTTTTCACCAACCCCATAGCCCCACTCCTCGCGCACGGTTTTGTGCAAACACTCAGCGAAGGCTTCGGCTAGGCGATCGGCGAGTGCTTTCGTCATGATGGAGTTGTAGTCATCGTGGTCAGCCTCGAACTTCTTGGCCAACTCGTCCACGCCGTGCCCTGTCGTCAAGGCAAACAGTCCAATATGATCGCTTAATCCAGTTTCCTTGGGCGCGATAAAATCTGCCAACGCGTGGTTAAATTCAGTCGGCTGTTTCTCCATCTGCTGCCGAAGTGTATGGAATGTTGTTAGGACTTTGTTTCGCGTCTCATCTGTATAAACCTCAATGTCATCTCTTACGGAATTTGCCGGGAACATCCCATACACCGCGTGTGCATTAAATAGGTTTTGTTCGACGATTTGGTTGAGGAGTTTTTGAGCATCGTCGTAGAGCTCTCGGGCTTTTGACCCCACTGTTGCGTCCTCAAATATCGCAGGAAATCGCCCGCGTAATTCCCAGGTATGAAAAAAAGGAGACCAATCAATGAATGGAGCGATTTTCTCTAATGAGAAGTTTTTGAGAATACAAACCCCCGTCTGAGTAGGTTGGGGGATGTCATCGGGTCGCCAGTCGATTTTCGTCTTTCGTAATCGTGCTTCGCTGAGGGGCAACAAGGAGCGGAGCGTGCGGGTGGAGTGGTGGGCGTGCACCAATGCCGTTTGATCTTCACGATTTTTCGCCGCAAATTTTTCTCGCAGTTCTGGGTTCAATAATTGCGCAGCAACACCCACCGCTCTTGAGGCATCAAGCACATGGAGCACCGGATGTTGATAGGACGGAGCGATTTTGATGGCAGTGTGGGCTTTGCTCGTCGTGGCTCCACCAATCAGGAGGGGTGTGGTGAAACCTTGTCGTCGCATTTCTTTGGCAACATGGGTCATTTCCTCCAGCGAGGGTGTGATCAATCCGCTCAGGCCAATTAAATCAACGTTCAACTTGCGTGCAGTATTGAGAATTTTTTCGCAAGAAACCATGACTCCTAAGTCAATAACTTCGTAGTTATTGCAGGCCAAAACTACCCCGACGATATTCTTTCCAATGTCATGCACGTCGCCTTTGACGGTGGCCATCAGGATCTTACCTTGAGCTCGTCCGCTTCCGGTTCGTTTCTTTTCCTCCTCCATGAATGGCAGCAGGTGAGCGACGGATTTTTTCATGACTCGCGCACTTTTCACCACTTGAGGCAGGAACATTTTTCCAGCTCCAAAAAGATCACCCACGACGTTCATTCCAGCCATGAGCGGTCCCTCAATCACTTGAATGGGCTTATCATATTTGAGGCGCGCTTCCTCTGTGTCGCGTTCAATGAAATCGACGATGCCTTTGACTAAGGCGTGGCTCAAGCGTTCTTCCACGGAGCCTTGGCGCCACAGCTCAGCCGCAACCTCGACAGTGTCCTTTTTTTTGACCGACTCGGCAAATTTGATCAGTCTTTCGGTGGCGTCATCGCGTCGGTTGAGCAGCACATCCTCAACCAGTTCCAGCAAATCTTTAGGAATCTCTGCGTAAACTTCGAGCAACCCTGCGTTGACGATTCCCATATCCATTCCTGCGTTAATGGCGTGGAATAAAAACGCGGAGTGCATCGCTTCCCGCACCGCGTTGTTGCCTCGGAATGAGAATGAAATATTGCTGACACCACCGCTGACTTTGGCGTGCGGTAAGTGCTTTTTAATCCACCGAGTTGCCTCGATGAAATCCACAGCGTAATTATTATGTTCATCCATCCCTGTGGCCACGGTCAGGATGTTCGGATCAAAAATAATATCTTGGGGCGGAAACCCAATTTCTTCGGTCAAGATTTTGTAGGATCTTGCGCAGATTTCACATTTTCGTTTTGCGCTGTCGGCTTGACCTTGCTCGTCGAACGCCATTACCACGACCGCTGCTCCGTACCGACGAATTAACTTAGCCTGCTCTTTGAATTTGGCTTCACCTTCTTTAAGGCTGATCGAGTTCACGACTCCTTTTCCCTGCACACATTGCAGACCAGCCTCCAAGACGGACCATTTCGAGCTGTCGATCATGATCGGCACCTTTGAGATATCTGGCTCCGTTCCGATGAGGTTCAGAAAATGGGTCATCGCTTTCTCCGAATCAAGCAACCCCTCGTCCATGTTGATGTCGATGATCTGAGCTCCATTCTCCACTTGCTGCCGAGCGATCGCGAGTGCCTCCTCATAGTGGCCACCCAAGATGAGCTTCGAGAACTTGGGAGATCCGGTCACATTGGTTCTCTCACCAATATTCACAAAATTTGTTTCTGGACGCAGTGTCAACGCGTCCAACCCGCTCAGGCGTTGGAAAGGTTCAACCTTCGGCACGAGGCGCGGAGGGACGGACTTCACAGCATCGGCGATCGCGCGAATATGCGCGGGAGTCGTGCCGCAACAGCCACCCACGATGTTCAACCAACCCGCCTCTGCCCATTCTTTGAGCTGAGGAGCGAGTGTTTCTGGCGTCTCTGGAAAACCCGTAGGTAGCAAGGGGTTAGGCAAACCTGCATTCGGATAGCAACTAACAGGAACAGGTGCCAGGTGTGCCAATTCCTCGATCAACGGACGCATCTCGTTGGGGCCCAACGCGCAGTTCATTCCGACACTTAATAGAGGGACATGCGAGATGGAGTTCCAAAAAGCTTCCACGGTTTGCCCTGTCACCCCGCGAACGCCTCCCGGTTGAATAAAAGTGACCGATGCCATAATCGGCACACGAAAACCCACTTCATCAAAATATTGTTCGATGGCGAAAAACGCGGCTTTTGCGTTCAAAGTATCGAAAATGGTCTCCACGATCAGGATGTCCGCACCACCGTCGATCAACCCGCGAATCTGTTCACCGTAGGCGGTGACCAATGCGGCATAAGTCACACCTCGTGCTGCGGGATTGTTGACGTCCGTCGAGATAGAGGTCGTCCGTGTGGTAGGTCCCAATGCTCCCGCTACCCAACAGGTTCGCCCAGGCTGCGCCGCCATCACGGTATCCGCCGCCGCTCGGGCACGTTGTGCGCCGGCCACATTGAGTTCGTAACCCAGTGATTCCATGCCGTAGTCAGCTAAGGAAATAGATTGGGAATTAAAAGTATTGGTCTCAATGATATCCGCTCCAGCCTCTAGATACTGGCGGTGAATCTCTTCGATCACTTCAGGGCGGGTGATATTGAGTAAATCATTGTTACCTTTTAGGTCTCGTTGCCAATCTTGGAAGCGATTCCCGCGAAAATCATTCTCGTCCATCTGATAACGCTGAATCATCGTTCCCATCGCACCATCAATGATGAGAATTCGCTCTCGAAGCAATTGATGCAGGGCTTCGGTTTGTTGCTCACGGCGTGAAGACGTCATGAAATAACTGTATCAGATGAACAGAGGAGAAACAAGATTAAATCAACGTATCCAGATGCGTTGATTCGATAATTAAGTGTTCTTGATCGATTCACGTTGAACCCGATCAGTGCCTTTCTATACGATGCACGCATGGGAAACAAACGCCAAGTTGAAACACCCACCCGGAACAAACCCGACCACGTCCAGAATTCTGAGAACCTGACCGGGGCGGAGCAGGGGAGTCGCCGAGCGTTTTGGGTGATCCTTGTGTTGGTAGGGCTGGCGTTCTCTGCCTCGACCTATTTGGGTTGGGCTGCTTGGAAGGGAGGTGGAATCGCAGGGTGTGGTCCTGATTCTCCCTGTGATCAAGTCTTGAGCAGTCGGTGGGCTTATTTAGGTCCGTTACCTGTGAGTTGGGGTGCGGTTTTAGTAGACGCACTTTGGATGCTGGGGTTGTTGAAACTCACCTCAGGTTCCCAGAGTTTGGTGTCTCGCAAGTTGGTTTTGGCTTGTGCAACGCTCGTCAGCCTCTCGGCGTTATGGTTTATCGGGCTGCAAGTGATCGTGATCAAGGCGATCTGTCCCTATTGTATGTCGGCTCATGTGTTCGGGTTGACGGCATCGGTGCTGACCTTCGGTAAACTTTTTCGAATTGTCCCCCGACCGATGATTCTTGTGGGTAGCTGCCTGTTACTCGCAGCGGGGTTGGGAGTCGCTCAGGTCTATGTCCCTCACACCTCGCAGCATGCGAGCGTTGTCCCACAACTCGCACAACCACCCGCAACTCCATCGGTTGAGCGGGTTCTATCCCTTTATAACGGAGCGTTCAAGCTGAAGCCTTCGGAGCTCCCGATGATGGGGGCGACCAATGCAAAGTATCTCATCGTTAGTTTGTTTGATTACAGTTGCCATCACTGCCGCCAGATGCACGGCTTTCTGAAGCAGCAGTTGACGAATTATGCTGGGCAGTTTGGAGTGATTAATCTCCCCATGCCTCTCGACGGTGCTTGCAACTGGATCGTGAAGCAAACCCCAAAAGCTCATGTGAACTCCTGTAGTTATGCCCAAATTGGACTGGCGGTTTTTTTAGCGGCACCGCATCAATCGCACGAGTTTGACGAGTGGCTCTGGACCGGAGAGAACCCGCCGCCGATAGATCAGGTTCGTCGGAGAGCGTCGGAACTCCTTGGTGCTGAACGTCTCCAGCGCACCTTGACGAATGAGTGGATCAAGCTTCGAATTCAGGAAGATATTTCGCTCTATGCCTCGAACTACGCCAAAGTGCGAAAAGGGCAGATGCCTCAATTGATTATCGGCGATTTAGTTTCGGTTGGGGTTATCAACCAACAGTCAGCGTTTGACGAGATGATCACGCAGCAATGGGGGATCACGAACCGATTGACTCAGGTTCGTTCCCCATGAAACGCTCCGTTTCACAAGCGACGGTCGACTTATTTGAATTCGAGAAAAAACTGAGTGCTCGCCAGCTTGTTCGTATTGCAGGAGTTGATGAAGCCGGTCGTGGGCCGTTAGCGGGGCCGGTGGCTGCTGCTGCCGTGGTTCTACCCTCAGTTTGGTACCAACAAGGGTTACCCGTTGCACTGCGCGGTCTCAATGATTCTAAGCAACTGACGGAGTCTGAGCGCGAGCGGTTTTATGAATTGATCATTTCCTCAAGCGAGGTTGAGTTCGCGATCTCTTTGGTGGAGGCCGATGAAATCGATCGCATCAACATCTTGCGTGCGAGTTTGTTGGCAATGAACCGTGCATTACGTCAGCTTCGTTCTACCCCGGATCATGTACTCGTGGATGGAAACCAAAAGACATCCACGGAATGGGATCAAACGGCATTGGTGAAGGGGGATTCCCGCAGTTACTCCATTGCCGCGGCCAGCGTGCTAGCGAAGGTCACACGTGACCGCGTGATGCTTGAGCATGATGGCCGCTATCCGTGTTATGGATTTGCGAGTCACAAAGGCTACGGCACGCCTCAACACTTGGCCGCGCTCGCTGTCCATGGCCCTTGTCCGATTCATCGGCGCAGCTTCGCGCCCCTGCGACCTGTGAACCTCGAACTTTTTTGAATTATGCTTTTGCGATGGTGGAACGAGAGAAAATGGCGACATTTACCGGAACATTTGCGCACGGGGAGAAGGGGGGAGGAGGCTGCGCGAAGGTTCTTGAGGCGGCAAGGGTTACAGTTTGTATTCGCGAATTTTAAGGCCAGACGAGGTGAAATTGACCTCATCTTTCGAGATCAACTTTCGCTAGTTTTTGTCGAGGTTAAAACCAGATCCTCGGAGGACTGGATCAGGCCCGCTGCTGCTGTGGATGCGGATAAAGAACGAATTCTTTCTGAAGCAGCGTTGCAGTATTTACGCCTTTTGGGTCAACCACTCATTAGTTTTCGGTTTGATATCGTCGAGGTTTTGATGCGAGATGGAATGGTGGGGGAGATACGGCATTTACCCAACGCTTTTCCGCTCTCAGAACCGCTTCGATATCTGCCATGAAAAAGGCGCGGAACCGAAGTTCCGCGCCTGAATAAAAACCAGCGATTACAACGCGAATTTTTTGAGAAGGTCGGCGTTGGGTGTTTTGCCTTTGAAGGGAAGGATGTCAGGAATGACTTGCACATCCGTAGTAGTTTTGAAAGGTAGAGGGCTATCATCAAAGGTCAGCTCCACAAAAAAGGCCTTCCAACCCTTTTCAGGAGTGGGGACGGTGCCCACCCAGCGGTTGTCGTCGGTGAGCGCGAAATCCGTACTCGTCCAAACTTTGCCGATGGTATCGACTCGAAAATCTCGTGCAGTGGGATTGCTAGCTTGCCAAAGCTTCGCACTCTTGGGTCGCTTGGAACTGGTGACGTTATAGGAGCCGTTGCTCTTCACTCGCCAATCAATGGTCGGGAGGGGTTTATTATAAATAATGGCTCCGTAGTTAGAAATCAAACTCTCCACGGCATCAGTTCCGTTGAGGGAGTGGTCACCATTTGGGACGTAGCGCTGATACTTGATGCCGGGGAGCTTGTGGAAATAGAATTGTGAGGAATCTGGGAGGAAAAATTGGTCCCCGGAGGCGTTGATCATGAACTTCGGCATTTTTAGTCGTTCGAGGTATTGATACGGTTCCTCAATTTTCATGAGGTCTTGATATTTTTGAGTGTGAAATCGATCCATGATCCCCATCGCGACATAATCACCGACAGCCGGGGCCCAGAAGCCGTAAGCTTCGTAGTGGTGGATGAAGGAGGGCATGATATTTAACATATCAATCACAATTGGGATGATGCCGATGACCCTCTTATCAACACAGGCGGTGGTCCAGGTGGTCCAGCCTCGTTTGGAACCTCCAGCGATCACAAAACCATCGATTTTAAGATTGCCGCCCTCGGGTTTGCTGCAGAAGTCCACGACTGTATCCATCGCTCGCACAGCACTCTTGGTCATTGGTAGGCGGGCGGGCCATTTCTCGTCGCCTGTGCGAATAAATTTGTCCCACGTAAAAGCGATCAACGAATCTTCCACTCGCGGTTCACCGTCACCCTTGAAAGTGAGCGGTTGGTTAGGAACCATTTTTAATTCAGTCACAACTGAGCCAGTCAGCAGGGCTGCCTGAATCAGCATGTCATCGGGCTTCTCGGATGGCTCGCTCGAGTTGCGTCCACCTGTGATCATCAGCAGGCTCTTGGAAGATTTCACTTGGGGGGGTTGGATAATTGTCATCCGATGCGTCCAAATCGGTCGGTCTACCTCGTTGGTCGTGAGCCACGATTGTGAAGTCATGTCGATGATGTGAGCCTTGGCTCCCTTCACCTCAACAGTTTTGATCAGGCGATAAGTGTATGCCGGGTCTGGTTGAGCGATGTAACGGTCGAGTGCGGTTTCGGCTGCAAACAACGAACCGCAACCCAGTAAAAGCCAACCGACGGCTAGCAGTTTTGGAAAAAGTAGTTTCATGTGATTCCCTTCCGACTGTAGAGATTCCTCGTGGCTCGTCAATTCAAGTCCATCGTGTGGAGAATTCATGGGGAGAGAAGATTATCAGTGCAAAATTCCTCCTTTTTGGTTTCATCTTTGCTCGTGCTTTGCTATTGAGGATCAAATTATGCGTAGGTTTTTGCGACTAGTCCTTGGGTTGTGCGCTCTGTTTCTGGTCACTGTAACCGGATGGGGCGTGGATTTTAAATTGACGAATGGTGATTTTTATACGGGCTATGCAGCCTCGATCACTGATGATGGATTAGTGGTTCGGTTGGAGAAAGGTGGGTTTTCTCCTCGCGTTGGCTGGGGCCGATTGTCCCAAGAAACGTTGAAGGAAATCGCTAAGGACGCCAATTCTCCTGCGGCAAAGCTTGCCATTCCATTTATTGATAAAACACAGCAAGAACGACAAAGCGAACCCTCTGCAAAGAAAATGGTGACAGTGAAAGATGTTCCCCGAGTTCAACTGCCCACGGGTAAACAGAAGTTTTTGCCTGCGTTAGGAACACCGGTGGGCTTGCTAATTTTGTTCGCTCTTTATTTGGCTAATCTATATGCGGCAGCCGAGATTGCTCGTTTTCGGTCCCGACCCGTATTCGTTGTTGTGGGGGTTTCAATGCTCTTTCCGATCGTAGGGCCGATTTTGTATCTCATAGTTCCGGACGACTCCTCGGGTGGAGAATCCACAGAGGGCAGTGGAGCGGTAGCCTCCGTTGCTACACCAACTGCAGTGGAGGAAAAGAAACCTGCCCCGGGAGCGTTGGGTGTGGCGGGGCATGGCAAAGCAGCGGCGGTAGATCATGGGCCACAAGTTTTCAAACGGACTGATACCACTTTCGATCGCCGATTTTTTGAAACAAAGCTTTCTGGGTTCTTTCGAATTGTGCCGACCGATGGGGATCGAGATAAAGTGCTCGTGTTCCGCACACCGAAAGTAGACTACACGGCGCGACGGATCAGTCGTATCACAGCCACTGAAATCCACTTACAATTGCTGCAAGGCACGACGGAGGTGGGGGTTCAATTTGATTCCATCATTGAGCTCACGGTACGGCATAAAGACGCGAAATAAGGAGACATCATGGAGACACGATACCGGTCGGTTTTGCTGTTCGGTGCCCCGGGATCCGGCAAGGGAACCCAAGGTAAAATCTTGGGAACTATTCCGAATTTCTATCATTGTGCTTGCGGCGATATGTTTCGCAATCTCACGATTGATCATGATTTGGGCCGCATTTTTATTGAGTATTCTAGTCGCGGAGAACTAGTTCCAGACGAGCTAACGATTCGGTTGTGGCGCGATAATATACGCTATGCGGAACAAAGCGGTCGTTTCGCCCGAGAGCGAGACACGTTGGTGCTCGACGGGATTCCGCGTAATCCGCACCAAGCAGTAATGCTTGCCGAGACGCTCGATGTGAAAGCTTTGATCAATCTGACATGCCCCGACCTGAGTAAGATGATCGAGCGGCTTCAGCGTCGTGCACTGCGGGAGAATCGACTTGATGACGCAAATTTGGATGTCATTAAAAAACGGTTGGAGATTTACGAACGCGAAACAAAACCCGTGCTAGATCATTATGGTTCAGCCTTGGTTCACACCGTTGATTCGACGCAAAGTCCAATGTTCGTGTTGCGCAACATCCTCGATATTCTGGCTCAAGTTTAAGGTCTGAGCATGGCTCGCATCCGGATACTTTTTTTTGGCACTCCGGAGATTACGTTACCAACGTTACGAGCTCTGCGGGAGGCGTCTTTTGTTGAACTGATTGGAGTGGTAACACAACCGGATAAACCCAAGGGACGCGATCTTAAGTTAGAACCACCGGCCGCAAAAATCTTTGCGCTCGAACACCAAATTCCTTATTGGCAACCGATCAAGGCTCGAGACGCTGAATTTCTAGAGCAGGTGCGGTTGCTTTCGCCCGATCTCATTGTGGTGTTTGCCTACGGACAGATTCTTCCTCAAGCACTACTTGATCTACCTCGTTGGCATTGCCTAAACCTTCACACATCTCTCCTGCCTAAATACCGAGGGGCCGCGCCGATCCAATGGGCCATACTCAATGGTGATGGCGAGACTGGTGTGACCCTCATGCAAATGGAGGCAGGCTTGGATACAGGACCACTGATCACAACGGTGTCCACCCCGATTCTTAACAACGATAATGGGCAGACGGTGCATGATCGCCTCGCTCAGTTAGGTGCCGAGCTTTTGTTACAGAGTTTACCAGATTGGGTGGAGGGCAAATTAGTTTCCTACGCTCAACCGGAGGGTTCAACTTACGCTCGAAAAATTACTAAAGAAGATGGAGCTTTGGACTGGTCGTTTTCCTCTGAGCAACTCTGCAACCGAATCAAGGCGATGACTCCTTGGCCAGGAACGTTCACGCATTGGCAAGGGCCGAAGGGTCAACAGCTCATCAAGATATGGCGAGGAACAGTTGCTTCGGGCCATGGATTACCGGGCACTCTGCTCAACAGTGATCGGACAGGATTGGTTGTCGCCTGTGGTGAGGGTGCGCTGCGTTTGATGGAAATTCAACGCGAAGGAGGGCGCCGTTTACCTGCGGAACAATTCCTAGCTGGGTTTCCAATGGCATTGGGTTCAAAGTTCGCAACCGTGATTCCTCCGTTGTGAATTTTTGGCAGGCCATTCCTTGCTCACGCAAGGAACGAACAGATGTATTCACAAATGCCTTGGGTTACCTCGATGTCAAAACCGGAATCGGCAGGAACTTCGAAGGACTCACCTTTTTGAAAGGAATGTAGATCGCTTGAACCATCAAATTGGACCATGCAGTTTCCCGAAACAATTTCCATGCGTTCCGCAGCCTTAGTACCGAAGTGGAACTTACCAACATAAATCAGGCCGAGAGTTTTCTTGGATTGATCTTGAAAAAGCAGCGTGTGGCTGACGACCTTTCCGTCAAAATACACATTGGCTTTGCTGAGGACTGTCACGTCGGAGAATTGTTCTGCGATTGTTGTGTTCATAGGCATGCAAAGTTTTTGCATCGAAACACTTTTGTCAAGTCGTCACCTCAGGATCATGAAAATTTTTTCCTTTAGGTTCAGTCGTATCGGTTTATAGGTTGCCTTGTGAGTTGGAATCAACAATACGCGGTCAACATTTCCGGCAAGGATTGCCGTAGATTCTGCGCGGAATAGTGTAGTGAAGTAGTTTTTTGATTGGGTATGGCAAAATCTCCTAAATTGATTGTTTTGACGGGTGCAACGCGGGG
>Ga0114966_10003936_pt1 | contig 12844 bp, 13 predicted proteins | sample M_130207_XF_Meta_FD_87029 | JGI IMG/M metagenome (GOLD analysis project Ga0114966, IMG submission 87029) | Freshwater microbial communities from Lake Montjoie, Canada to study carbon cycling - M_130207_XF_MetaG | ecosystem: Environmental > Aquatic > Freshwater > Lake | place: Lake Montjoie... | reverse complement strand
GGCGTGCCGACGATCGGCATCGGCGACCTCGGCAACGAAATCGGCATGGGCGCGGTGCGCGAAGCTGTCGTCCGTCATATTCCCGATGGCGCGCGCGTATGCGCGGCGGTCGCTACCGATGTAGTGTTTCCCTGCGGCGTTTCCAACTGGGGCTGCTATGCGATCCAGGCCGCGCTCGCCATGCTGACCGGCCGCATCGAGCTTGCACACACTGCGGCACTGGAGCAACGGCTGCTCGACGCTGCAATGCGCATCGGCCTCGTCGACGGCCTGCATGGCACGCGCGAACCCACCGTCGATGGCCTGCCGGGCGAAATTCACATCGCGCTGGTGCAACTGCTCTACAGCACCGCGCAAAGGGGAATTGCATTTCAGAAAGTGCACGGTGGCGCCGAACCGGTGTTCGACATCGAGCGCCTGGCCAGTTTCCGCAAACTGATGCGCTGAACAGAAGAAAAGTCGACATGAAACACCGGCAATTGCTGTTCACAATGTCGGCGGGCGCCCTTCTTGCGTGCGCGTCGATGAACGCAGGCGCGCAACAGGATCATGCATACCCCAGCCGCGCGATCCGCTTGATCGTTCCGTTTCCGCCCGGCGGCGGCACCGACATCGTCGCGCGATCGCTGGGCACGCGAATGGGCGAATCGCTCGGCCAGCAGGTCGTCATCGACAATCGCGGCGGCGCGGGCGGCAATATCGGCGCCGAACTGGCCGCAAAGGCCGCGCCCGACGGATACACGCTGTTCATGGCGTCTGCCACGCAGGCAATCAATGTCACGTTGTACCGCGACCTCACTTACGACTTGGCGAAAGACTTCGTGCCGATTTCGCTGGTGGCTACGCTGCCCTACACGCTGGTCTGCAACCCGGGCTTGTCCGTGACATCTGTCAAGGCGCTGGTACAACTGGCCAAGGACAAGCCCGGGCAGTTGAACTACTCCTCCGCGGGCAGTGGCACCGGCACCCACCTCGCCATGGAAATTTTCAAGACCGCTGCCGGCATCAATATAGTACATATCCCCTATAAGGGCAGCGCGCCGGCCGTTACAGACCTGCTCGGCGGACAGGTTCAGCTCATGTTCGGCAATACCGCGACGGTACTGCCCCAGATCAAGGCCGGCAGACTGCGCGCGCTGGCGGTAACCAGCCTTAAACGCTCGCCGCTGCTGCCGGAAGTGGCAACGGTCGCGGAATCGGTAGTACCAGGGTTCGAAGTCACCCAGTGGTACGGCGTACTGGCGCCCGCGCGCACGCCGCCCCGTCTCATCTCGCGTCTGCATGCCGAAATCGCCAAGGCCACGGAAAAGCCGGAGCTGAAAGATCGCCTTCATGCAGAAGGAGCAGAAGCGACCAGCAACACGCCGCAACAGTACACTGCATTCATCCGTGCCGAAATCGCAAAATGGGCAAAAGCCGTACGCGAATCGGGCGCGCGCGTAGATTGAAAAACACGTTCCAAATTGTCTACCCTGAAAATCACCGCAAAGGAGAACCTCATGCCTGCCACTAACCAGACCGACCGCTTCGGCAATCCGCTCGACCCCATCGTGCGCTACGCGCGCGGCACCATACTCAAAAGCACCGACGAAGAAATCGTGCGCATGCTGAAAGCACGGCATATCGTCGGCAACCGCGTGCGCACCAAGGGCAAGGAAAGCGTGTACGACTTGTCCGGCATGAACCGCGGCAGCGGACTTACCAACGATGACACGCCGCACCTCACCAGCCACGTGCCGTTCTTCGAGCGCTTCGAAGGCCACACCGAACCCTATGCGCTGAAGCACATGGGCGCGAATCCGGAAACGCACTGCGCGCTGATACTCAACCGCGTTTCTGCCGCCAACTTCGTCGCTCTGACCACGCTGCTGAAACGCGGCGACCGCGTGCTCGCGCTGTCGCCGCCGAACGGCGTCTGCCACCCGTCAACGACGCGGCCGATCACGATGGCCGGCGCCGACTATCAGGAGTTCCACTCCTACGCCGAACTCGAAAAGGCATGGCATGCCGGCGGCGCGCCGCGCGTGCTGCTGATCACGCCGATCAGCGCGTCGAAGCGCCATCTCGCCTTCGACGAATTCACAAAGGCCCTGGCATTGCCGCGCAATCCCGACACCATCGCCTACGTCGACGACGCACATATGGCATCACGCGTGGCGTTCTTCGAGGAACCGCGCACCTTCCAGGTCGGCGCTATCGACATCGCCGGCTGCTCGGCGGACAAGCACGTGGCCGGTCCGCGCGCGGGCGTGCTCGTTGGCCGCAAAGACCTCATGACCGAAATCGGCTCCCATGCATACGAACTGGGGCTCGAAGCCCAGGCCGGCCAATACGTCGGCGTGGCCAATGCGCTCAGGAATTTCGATCCGCGCGTGGTCAAAGCGGCCGGCGAAGTGGCAAAGCAGCTGGTCGAGGTATTGCAGAAACAATACGGCACGCGCGCATATCTCGGCGGACCCGGCGTATCCATCAGCGGTGACGACGTCATCGACATCGCGCTGGAACAGCGCGGCGGCAAGGTCAAACCCAAGCTGGTGCCGGTCGAAGCTGCGGGCCTGCTCGCCATGCAGATGCTCGAGCAGGACGGTATCCTGACCATAGGCGCGGTATCCATGCCCGGCAGCGCGCCCGTCATGCGGCTGATGATGTATCCGGACGGGCCGCACCTCGGCATCGAACGCATCGCGGCCTCGCTTGAAAGCGGCTTCGAGCGTCTTGCCTCGGTTATCGACGATCCGCAAGCCGCTCGCGAACAACTGCTCGGCACGTAGCGCGATGAAAAAAATCGCGCACGTCCTGCTGGCGTTCGTTATCGCGTCGGCCGCAAGTGTTTGCGCGCAGAATTTCCCGTCGAAACCGGTGCGTCTGGTCGTACCGTTTCCCGCAGGCGGCGGCTCGGACGTGATCGGGCGCATCGTCGCGCAAAAACTGGGCGATCGCTTCGGCCAGCAGGTCGTGGTCGATAACCGCGCGGGCGCGGGCGGCTCGATCGGCACCGAGGCCGTGGTGAAATCGCCACCCGATGGTTACACGGTGGTGCTTGCGTCGACTTCCGAGATCGCGATCAATCCCAGCCTTTACTCCAAGCTCAACTACGACACGGTGAAAGACTTGGCACCCATCGGCATGGTTGCATCGACTCCGATGGTCGTCATCATTCACCCCTCGTTGCCGGTGAAAAACGTCAAAGACCTGACCGCACTCGCCAAGGTCAAGCCCGGCGAAATCAACGTGGCATCGGCCGGCACCGGCACCATCACGCATCTGTCCGGAGAACTTTTTCGCTCGATGATCAACGTGACATGGACCCACGTGCCGTACAAAGGCGCGCCGCCGGCGTTGACCGATCTCGCGAGTGGGCAGGTGCAGGTGATGTTTTCATCGCTGCCGGCCGCCATGGCTTTCATCAAAAGTGGCCGCATCAAACCGCTTGCCGTATCGAGTCGCACGCGCGCCGGCGCGCTGCCCGAAGTGCCGACGGTCATCGAAGGCGGCGTCGCGGGCTATGACGTCGAATACTGGTACGGCATTTTCGCGCCGGCGGCGACACCGCGCGACGTGCAGACGCGGTGGGGCGACGAACTCGTTGCCATTCTGAAACTGCCGGACACCGTTACCAGTCTTGCCAACCAGGGCGCGGCGCCGGGCCGTCTCGCCCAGCCGCAATTTGCGGACTTTGTGAAAGCCGAAGTCGTGAAGTGGGGTGGCGTAGTTAAATCTTCAGGCGCGAAAGCCGACTGAGCGCCGCGGAAATCGGACTGCTCTAAACTTCCTGCGTGATCTCTGGTACGATTCGGTTTTTACACGAAATCCCAAGGAAAGCAGTCATGGCCCAGCAACCCGAAGGCAAGAGCATGAACCTGACGATGGACGCGGCGAACGTGTTCCGCGAAGACGTCTACACGGACCGCAAGGTCGGCACCATCCGCTGCCTGACGCCGGTCACCAGCGACGGCGCGCCTGACCCCAGCCGCAAAGCCACTTATGTCGGCGAAGCGCAGATCCTCACCCCCATGGGCGCGATCCCGGTGACCTTCGAGATCGAAGCCGACGGGCTGGCCGACGCCGTCAAAAAATACGAAGCCGCCGCCAAGGAAGGCGTCGAGCGCACCCTCAAGGAAATCCAGGAATACCGCCGCCAGCAGGCTTCGTCCATCGTCATCCCGCAAGGCGGTGGCGGCGGAATGCCCGGCATGGGCGGTGGTGGCGGCAAAATCCAGATGCCGTAGGAAAGCCGGAGAGGAGTAAGGCGAGAGGAGAGAGGAGAACCAACCCACGCCTCCCGGCTCTCTTGCCTCTCGCCTCTCGCCTCTCCCCTCTCCCCTCTCCCCTCTCCCCTCTCCCCTCTCGCCTCTCGCCTCTCGCCTCTCCCCTCTCGCCTCTCGATTTACTTCGCCGGGATAATCGGCAGCACCAAACACGACGGATAGTCGCCGCCGGCATAAATGGTGTTCTCGGCCCCGGCGTTGTAGTCGCCGTGATAGTGCGTATAAGGCGCGCTGCCCACGCCATCGCGCGGCTGCACGTCGACGCGAATACGATGGCCCTTTTTGAAAACCATCGATGTCGGCCACACTTCGATCTGGCATTCGACGATTTCACCGGGCTTCAGCCACAACCGTTCGTTGTGCGCGTGATACGGCCGGTACGGCAGCGAGCGGACTGGATCGAGCTTGCGGTGCGATGCGCGCAGCCAGCCTTTGGTCACGCACGGCACCGGCTGTCCGTGCTGACCGACTTCGCACACGTCGTTGCCGTCGGGGCCAATGTTGCGCAGCGTGACGAAAATGTCCACGTCCTCTGATGTACTCGACACCCACAGGTTCATCACCAGCGGGCCCGTCACCTCGGTGTCTTTTTCGAGCGGCGGGGTGGCGAACGACACGCCCGAGCGCCCGGTATTGCCGTGGGTCGTCGCCAGCGACGAACCTGACGCCACACCTGCTTTGCCTGCACCGCTCGCGGAGTAAGTAATCTTGCTGCCCTTTTTCAGCGCCGTGGTGACCAGTTCGCCTTCGACGCCCATCAGGTCGCCGGTCGGCTCACGGTCGATCTGCAAATACATCTTCGTCCACTGCGTGCGCGCCAGCGGCCATTCCTTTTCATCGCGGAACGGATAGCGCTCGGGACTGCCGCCGGTGCGGATTTCGAGCTTCACCGGGGGTTCGTTCATGATGCCGGTGTCTATGCCCTTCAGCCAGTGGTCAAACCAGCGCAGTTGATCCATGCGCCCTTCCTCCGCGTGAAACGGATGGAAATGCGTGCCGGTGTGGATGCGCAGCTTTTTATGTTTCGACGCAGCGTTCATATAGGCCTCGGTGTTGCCGCGCAAATGCATCGAAAAACCGCCCCAGTTGCCGACGCTGTAGACCGGCACCTTGATCTGGTCCCAGCGCGCGCCGGATAGCCGCCAGTATTCTGAATCGAGATCGTTGCGCATGTACTTCCACATCATGTCGTTGTGAAAAGAATCCGGGTTGTAACCGCGCGGGCGGCCGAGCAAATGGTGCGCCGTGTGCGTCAACCACCAGTTGCCGATAAAACCCAGCGCGAAAATCCCGCCGTGATACGCCTGGTCGCGGTACTGGTCGGCGCGCCCTTCCCACGGCATGATGGCTTTCAGCGATGGCGGCATCAGGTTGGCGACGCGCCACTGCGACGAAGCGTGGTAAGAAATGCCGAGCAGGCCGATGTTCGCCGAGCACCAGTCGCGCTTGGCGATCCATTCGATGGCATCGTAGTAATCGAGCGACTCCTGGTACGAGCTGGGCTCCGATTCGCCGGGTGATTTTCCAGAGCCGCGCGCATCCACGCGCACGCACGCATAACCGCGCGGGCACCACCAGTTGGGATTGACCGTTTCCCAGTTCATATGGGGGTTCGCCTCCTCCTCGAGGTCAGCCGGCGGAATCCACAGCTTGTCTTTCTGGTACACGGTGAGGTTCATGATCACCGGCACCTTTTCGGTGGTGTCAGGGCGGAACACGTCGGCGTAGAGGACGGTGCCGTCGCGCAACGGAATCTGCACGTCCTTCTCGATGATCAGTTTGAGGTCGCGGGGCTGGGATATTTTGGTGGAGGCAGCGGTCATTGTTTCTCCGGAGATGGGTGATGAGGAACGGGTGATGGGTAATGGGGGATGGGGGATGGGGGATGGGGGATGGGCGATGGGGGATGGAAGCAGGTGGAGAGGAGCGAAGCGACACACTTACCCATTGCCCATCGCTCATTGCCCATTGCTCATCACCGACTTACTCAAATTTCACATTGTTCTCTTTGATGATACGCGCCCAGCGTTGCAGTTCGCTGCTCACGAACGCCTGGAATTCTTCCGGCGATTTGCTCGGCGTCAGCGGCACGCCGGCCTTGGCGAACGCCTCCTGCACCTGCGGGCGCTGCAGGACCTGGGTGGTCGCCGCTGCCAGCTTGTCGATAATGGCGCGCGGAGTTTTTACCGGCACGAAGAATCCGTTCCAGTTGACGCTGCCCATGCCGGGAAAACCCGCTTCGGCCATGGTCGGCACATCGGGCAGGTCCGGCAGGCGTGTCTTGGCGGTCGTGACGAACGCTTTCATGCGGCCTGCCTTGACCTGCGGCGTGACCGTCGCGGCGTTCAGGAACGATGCGTGAATTTCCCCGGCGATCACCGGTGCGAACGAAGAGCCCGCGCCTTTCGACGGCACGTTCACCATCTGGATGTCCGCTTTGGACATGAATTCCAGCATGTCGAGATGCGAATAGGCGCCGATCGGGTTGGAGTAGTTGAGCTGGCCGGGGCGCGCCTTCGCGTAATCGACGAACTCTTTCATATTGTTGGGCGGAAAATTGCTGCCTGCAACGAGCAGGTTGGGCACGGAAGCGAGCAGCGAAACGCCGGTCAACTCTTTCGACGAATCGAACTTGAGCGTCTTCGCGAATGCGACCGGATTGATTGCACCGGTCGACACGTTGTTAATGACCACCGTGTAGCCATCCGGTAAAGACTTCGCCGCCATCTCGACGCCGATATTGCCGGATGCGCCCGCGCGGTTATCGACGACGAACTGTTGCCCCAGCACGTCGGCGAGCCCCTGCGCCATGATGCGCGCGACGATGTCCGTCGCTCCGCCCGGCGCGAAGGGCACGATCAGACGCACGGGTTTGCCTGGCCATTGCGCCGCTGGTTGCTGCGCCGCCTGCGCGATGCCTGCACCCAGCGCGCACAACGCGACGCCCACACAAAATGTTCTGCGATAAAACATCATTCCTCCTCCTGCCGGTAGTACTTCGGGTCAGCCCGCGCCCCTGTTTTTATTCGGGCTTGAGGTTCGCGAGACGGATGGCCTGCGTGAAACGCGTGTATTCCTCGGCGACGAAGCGCTGGAATTCGGCGGGCGTATTGGCGACCGGGTCCGCGCCCTGGCGTTCAAACAGTTCGCGCGTGGCCGGCACGTTGACGACCCTCGCAAGCGTCGCCTGCAATTTATCGAGTATGGGCCGGGGCGTTTTCGCCGGCGCCATCAACCCCATCCAGCCGCTCGACAGATAACCGGGCACGCCGGATTCGATCACCGTCGGCAGATCAGGCATCAGCGGCGAGCGCTTGTCACCCGCGGTCGCCAGCGCGCGCAGGCGGCCCGCGCGCGCGTGGCTCAATACAGCGGGTGCCGGCGTGATCGTCACCTGTGATTCATTGCCGATCAGCGCGGTGACGGACGCACCGCCGCCCTTGTAAGGAACATGCACGACGTCGATGCCGGCCATGTGCGTGAACAGCACGCAGGCGAGATGGCTTTGCGACGCCGAACCTGCGTTCGCCATATTAAGCTTGCCGGGGTTCGCTTTCGCGTAGGCGATGAGCTCCTTCACGCTTTTCACCGGCAGCGTCGGATGTACCACCAGCACGTTCTGCGTGATCGCGAACAGCGAGATGTAGGCAAAATCCTTGATCGGATCGTAGTTGAGTTTCTTGAACGTCTGCGGCGAAATAACCGCGGTGCCGGTGGCCACCGCAAACAGCGTGTGCCCGTCGGGCGCCGCATGCGCGACGACTTCAGCCGCCAGCGTCCCGCCCGCGCCGGCGCGATTGTCGGCGACGATCTGCTGGCCGAGCTCCTCGCCCATGCGGGCCGCCAATATGCGGCTCACGTTGTCGACCGATGCGCCGGGATTCTGCGGCACCATCAGGCGGATGGGGCGCGTGGGATAATCCGCTTCGCGCTGCGCCGCATAAGCGCCCGCACAACCGGCGCACAAACTCGACAACAAAAGTATTCGCTTGCCAAGCACTGCGGGTTCTCCTCGTTTTTGACACCCTGCATACCGGCGCCTGCTGTCGTTGGCGGCGCTATGGCGCTCTCAGGCGGGTGAATATAACATGTGTCCCACGACATTTCCTGAGCGGCAGCAGCGTGCTCCAGCCTGGAAAATCCTGAACGCGGTTGACCGCGCTCTGCACAATACATGCAACAATTCTGTATGCCTGATCGTTACCTGCCCGTTTTGTTCTGTGTACTCGCGCTCGCCGCCTGCGGGCGCAGCGCCGATCCTGCGCTGCAGATCTATGCCAACAGCAAGGGCGCCGTAATCGTCACCGGCATGCTGGGCGATGAGCGCAGCCGCCACGATCTGACGCTTGCCATCGGCCACGCGCTGGCCGGGAACGGCAAGGGTGGCGAAGTACACATCACCGTCGACAACACGGTCAGGCTCGTCGAATGGCCGCGCAAGCTGCAGGACGCCATGCCCGCGCTCGCCGGCATTGCGGAATTGGGACTCACGGTGCAGGACAAGACCGTGACGTTGGCCGGCGCGCTGACTGCCGAAGAAAGGCGCGCGATGCCAGCAGCGCTGCAAGCGGTGTTCGGCCCCGGCTATGTGATTACCCTGGAACCATCCAAAACAGCGGCAGAGCCGGCAGCGGCGGGAGTGGTGGCGGCCGCACCCGCCGATAAAACCATAGACCCCGCGTCGCTCGTCCACACGTGGTCGGTCGATGTCGCAAGTTCCGCCACGCGCAAAGCGCGCACCGCCAGCGATCCGCGCGCCGGCTTTACGCTTTCGTACACGCTCGGCGACAAGCCGCAACCGCTGGACAACGATCAGGTGGGCAAATACGAATTCGATGGCGGCGTCGTCTGCACGTTGAGCGCGGCCGAAGACCGCGAGCGCAGGTTCGACGACCGCGTGTTAAACGAAACCGTGCGCTACTTCGACTGTCTCGGCGCATCGATAGACGGCGGGCCGTCGCCGGAAGGCAAGGAACCCAACGCCGTGGGTTGCTCGCATGCAGCGGGCCGCCCGATATTTTCCAACGAACGCCACACGCGCAGGTTCGCCGTGCTGCGCGACAAGACCCAGGTTGCCACGCTGCTCATCGAATGCCGGCCAGAACGCGGCCCCACCCAGAGCGAAGGAAGAATCGCCCTGCCTGAAGGCGCCGCGCCGAAATGACGACGCGCCGGCTTGCCATATTGCGCGTGACACTGGCAACCGCGCACGTGCTCCTGGGCATTGTGCTGCTGCTGCCGATTGCAGCCATTGTCGGCTTCGGTACTGTGCACACGCTGACCAGGCTGCCGTTCAGCCTGGTGCTGATCGGCGTCGTGATTACCACGTTCCCGATGTGGATCCTGCTCGCCGGCATCCGCATGTTCTGGCGGCTCACGCCGCGCGCCATTCGTACGCTGCAAATAATGGATTCACTGGTGATCTTCTGCGCGCTGCTGTTGTGCGCATACGGCTGGATGGCGTACCGGGCCGCAGAGCAAAGTGCGGCGAGCGGCGGCGGGCTTCTGGGTGGATACGGCGTCATACCGCTCGCGCTCGGCTTGATGATCGGCGGCACCGCTGCCGTGTCGCTGTGGCTGCTGCGCCGCGTGTCGCGCACTATGCTGGAGCGCAAGCGCGCGACGATGGAGCACGCGTCAGAGCCGCCACCAGATTGAGTTTTCCGGGGCACAGAGGTTGCTGGGCTTTCCCGCCATTGAACCCTATACTCGTCAATTGATATTCATAGCCGATTGACGGAACCGATGAACGCACGCCGATTTATCCGAAGTTGCCTCTTTACGCTTGCCCTCTCCAGCACCCTGACCCACGCTGCCGACCCCGAGGCGGACCGGCAGCAGTTCCTGACGGGAATGCGCGCCGCCATCGTCAAAAATATTTCCACGCTGTGCGGCGTGAAGCCGAAGCAGCGCATCGAACTCAAAGTGGTGCTGCAGGACAACGGCTATGTCAAGGCGATGGCGCTCGTGCAGTCGAGCGGCGCCGCCGAATTCGATGCGGCGATCATGGTGGCGATTGCCGGGGCACAACCGTTCAGCCTGCCCAGGGAACCGGCTGCGCGCAAGAACCTGCAAAACCTGAATTTCAAGTTCGACGCGTTTTCGATGCCGATTCCGGAGTGCAAGAAATAAAGGAATGCCGGAAGAGGTGGTTCGCCGCCCACATGCAGCGCAATCAATACGAGCAAGGCATCGGCAAGCGCTTCATGCAGTTCACCGACCCATTCCACTCCCCAGTAGCGGTCGGTTGTATATAGCCAGCCGCTCAGGCCGACGAGAGCGATGACGATGAGCAGCAACACTATCATCCACCCGCCCAGCGGATTGTGGCCGAGGTGGCGCGAGCGCCGCGTAACCGATGCGCTCGTGCCACACGCCATAACCTTCGCTGGTAAACCACGCGGCTGCGACGCACGCAACGAGAGACCAGTGCCCGATGCGTACCAGCGGGTCCCAGACCCTGACAGCGGCCGGCACGACGGGCGGCGCGCCGTTCAACGCGGCGTTTGCTGCCGGTTCGCCATCGGGGCGAGCGTCTGCGGGTGGTAGTAAACTTCCCGGCGCTCGCCTTTTTCGTTGACCACGTAAGCTTCGTAGCAACCGCCATCGACCTTGATCCGGCGCACCGTCCAGCCTTTGTCGGTGAGCATCTTGGTCAGTTTTTCCTGCGATTGTCAGGTTGATTCGGCGCCCGATTCGCAAGTTGCAAATCCGGTCGCCATGCCCGAAATCGGCGCCGACAGTCCGGCCACCACAAATAAAATCGTGCAAGCAGATTTCACAGGCGATCCCTTCGGTTTCATTTTTTGGCCTTCGCTTTGTCGAGCTTTTTCTGCTCCGCCGCCTTCAATCGATCCAGCATGGCAGCGTCGGGGTCTTTCCAGTTGGCGCCGGCGGCCCCCGCCATGAACGCAACCGCGCGGGCAAATTCATCGAGCGCCAGGTTCGGGTTGCCACCTTTGGGCGGCATCGCGCGCACGCCAAACCAGCCGTCTATCGTCAGCGTGACTTGCCCTTCCTTGATGAGGCGCGCCCACGCCTTCTTGTCGCCGAACTTCGGCGCATTGGATACGCCGGTGGCGTGGCAGGCCGTGCAGACTTCCTTATAAACCTGCTCGCCGGATTTAGGTGTTTGCGCCCATCCCGCCTGCATGCTGGCAGCGAACAGCACGACGGACACGAAAACACCAACGGAAATGCGCGTATAACGGATAGCTGACCTGGACATTAAATATTGCCTCGCTCGAGAGTTGCGGGTTCGCCGCGTGCACCGATGCCATTCAACGGCGTCCGCGCATTTTGCACCTCAGTCAGGCGCCCTTCAACCTGTTGCCGCTAACTCCGGCAATCCGGCACCGGCCGGCGCAATGCGGCCTACCAGAAAGTCGAAATGGCGAAATGGAGCAAGCTCATCAAGGATGCGCGTATCGCGGTAGACTAAAAGCCCGAGAGACGAAGAAGCGGGATAGACGATAGACGGAGTATTTACGGCTCTTGCGCCTCCCGTCGATGGCAAAGCGAACAAAGAGCTGATCGCGCTGATTGCCGGGCATTTTGGCTGCCCTAAGTCGGCCGTCCCCATAAAAAGCGGCGCATCCGGCCGTATGAAATGGGTTCGCGTGGGCTGAGCTGCCCGCCAATGGCAAGCTGAGTCTCTGTTTCGCCACTGCCATATTCCGGCATACTACCTGCGCGACACCCCATAATTAAAAAGGAGGAGCCCCATGCGTTACAACACCACGATGCTCAGTCTTGCCGTCACCGCTGCATTCACAGCCGGAATCGTCGTCTCGCCGTACGCTCTGCACACTATAGGCGATGCACATGCCCAGGCGGCGCCGCTTGCGCCCGCGATGATCGATCTCATGGCTCTCAAGCACGCCGACATTCCGGGCACGCCCAACCCGGAAATGAACTCCAGAGCATACGTCATCACCGACAACGGCACGGTTGGAATCCAGTCCGGAAACGTCGCGAAGCACATGCACCCCAAGACTGACGAAATTCAGTACATCATCGAGGGCAGCGGAGCGATGTGGCTGGGCGGCGAGCGCAAGGATTTCAAGCCGGGCACGCTGATCATCATTCCGAAGGGGACTGCGCATGGCGGCACGCTGGTCACCAGCGGCCCGGTCAAAGCCATCGCGATCAAGATCCCGCCGCAGCCTAAGGACGATACGGTCTTCGTAAACTGAGCGGATTGTCAGTATTTCATTCGTGAACTGCGGGCGTCGTTAAATGACGTCCCGCATGTTTGCGACCTTCTCCACCGCGCTGAAGTCCGCAAAAACCTTGTTCGCCCCGTCACCGAGCACACTCTTCGTGATGGTGGCGAATTTCTCGCGCAGTTGATCGTTCGTCAGCGGCTGCTTCGGCATGCCAGGAAACAATGACAGCTCCTGCGAGAACTCGCGGCCGTCCTTCAGCTTGACGCTGACGCGGCTGGCGAGCGGATTGTCTTTGTTGGTTTCCTTGCGCAGCTCGACCTTCGTGTTGCGGCACAGCGCGCGAATCTTCGGGTCGTTGCGCGACTCTTCGGAGAACGAGCTCGGGTCGCGCGGATTGCGGTAGAAAGC
>Ga0114966_10003934_pt1 | contig 12847 bp, 13 predicted proteins | sample M_130207_XF_Meta_FD_87029 | JGI IMG/M metagenome (GOLD analysis project Ga0114966, IMG submission 87029) | Freshwater microbial communities from Lake Montjoie, Canada to study carbon cycling - M_130207_XF_MetaG | ecosystem: Environmental > Aquatic > Freshwater > Lake | place: Lake Montjoie... | reverse complement strand
GGATGCCGCGCCGAAACAGCGTCATGCGGCAGTTGCGCACGGTCGCGCCCACCGCTCCGTCGAGGTTGATCCCGTACTTGGCGTTGGAGAGGTTGCTCCCGGTCAGCAGGTGGCCGGCGCAGTCGAGGGTCACGCCCGAGAGGACCTTGAGCCCGACCCCGGCGCACACGCCCAGGTCCGCATCCAGGGTGGTCGAGGAGGCGACGGTGTCGCCGCACCGGCACTTCACCGCTCCGCCGCAGGTGGCGGCCCCGGCGGGGGAGGCGGTCGCGGCCAGCAGGAGCACGATGGTGACGGCGGCGGCCGTGGCCGCGGCCGCGGATCGACGGGGCGAAAGCTTCATGAGGTGTCTCCTGCGCGGCGCGCGGGGCGCCTTGCCGACCCGATCCTGACGGAGCGACCGAGCAGTCGCAATCGGGATTTTCCCGGTCGGCCGGCTGGCGCTTGAGCCGGCCGGCCGGTTTTGGGAGAGAAGAGACGCCCGGACCGCAAGACTCCTCATGCCGACCAAGTACCTCCACCTCGACGACCGGACGGCGATCCACTACGCCCACGCCGGCGCGACGACGCTGCCCGGTACGCCGCCGCGCCTCGACCGGGGCGCGACCCTGGTCTTCCTGCACGGCGAGGGCGGCAGCGCGGCTCTCTGGCGTCGCGCGGTCGCGGACTTCGGCGCCGACCACAGTCCGCTCGCGATCGACCTCCCGGGGCACGGGCGCTCGAGCGGGCTCGAAGGGCCGGCGACGGTCGAGGCGGCGGCCGCGTTGCTCGCTCGCGTGCTCGAGGGCCTCGCGGCCCCGCCGGCGATCCTCGTCGGTCACGGCTTCGGCGGGCACATCGCGCTCGCGACCGCCGTCCTGCACCCCACCCGCGTGCGCGCGGTTGCGACCATCGGCACCGCCGCGGTACCGGCGGTTCCCGACGCGGCCATCGCGCAACTGCGCGACGTCGTCCGCGGCCGGATCGGGCAGCAGTTCGACACGCCCTTCTTCGGGCCGACGCCCGACATGGGGGTGATGCGCGAGTTCTGGGGCGAGATGGTGAAGACCGACCCCAAGGTCCGGCTCGGCGACGTGCTCGCCTACCGCGCGAGCGACCTGCGTCCGCTGCTCCCGCGGATCGGCCGGCCGGTCGTGGTCATCAACGGCGACGGCGACCGGCTCTGCCCCGTCGAGAGCGCCCGCGAACTCGCGGCGGCGATTCCCGGCGCGCGCCTGCACGTCGTCGAGGGTGCGGGCCACGTCGCCTGGCTCGAGAAGCCCGAGGCGGTCGCGTCGGTCATCGGTGAGATGGTCGCCGCATGAGCCTGCGCAACGAGATCGCGATCGTCGGCGCGTTCGAGCACCCGCGACGCTGGGCGCCCGACAAGACCGCGTTCCAGATCGCGGCGGAGTCGGCGCGCGGCGCCCTCGAGGACGCCGGCGTCGGGCCGGCGGACGTCGACGGCTACGCGACCTCGGGGGTGGGGCCGATCGGCGCCCTCTCGATGTGCCACCACCTCGACCTGAAGCCCGACTGGATCGACTCGACGGCGATCGGCGGTTCGTCCTTCGTGGCGCAGGTCGCCAACGCCGGCGCCGCGATCCGCGCCGGGCTCTGCACGACGGTGCTGGTCAGCTACGGCAGCACGGCCGCCTCGGAGCGCTTCGCGATCGGCACCGGCGGCGGCTTCACGATGGACCCTCCCGACCAGTTCGACGCGCCCTACGGGCCGACGATCGTCGGGGCCTACGCGATGGCGGCGCAGCGCCACATGCACCAGTACGGCACGACGAGCGAGCAGCTGGCCGGGATCGCGGTCACCATGCGGCGCCACGCCGGCCTGAACCCCGACGCCAAGTACCGCGACCCGATCACCGTGGACGACGTGCTCGCCTCGCGGATGATCTCGTCGCCGCTCCACCTGCTGGACTGCTGTGTGATCTCCGACGGCGGCGGTGCGCTCGTGGTGACCTCGGCGGAGCGCGCCCGCGACCTGCGCCGGAAGCCCGTGCTGCTGCTCGGCGCCGGCATCGCGAACCGCCACCCCGGCATCGGCCGGCGCGACATCCTCGACATCGCGGCGCGGCAGTCGGGCGCGCGGGCCTTCGAGCGCGCGCAGGTCTCGCGCGACGACGTCGACCTCTGCATGATCTACGACTCGTTCACGATCACGGTGCTGCTGACACTCGAGAACCTGGGCTTCTGCGCGCCCGGCGAGGGCGGCGCCTTCGTCGGCGACGGCCGGATCGGGCTCGGCGGGGCGCTGCCGGTGAATCTCGACGGCGGCGGGCTCTCCTCGAACCACCCCGGGATGCGGGGCATCTTCCTCGTCGTCGAGGCCGTGCGGCAGTTGCGTGGCGAGGCCGGCCCGCGCCAGGTGGCCGGTGCGAAGATCGCCCTCTGTCACGGCACCGGCGGCTTCCTCGGCATCCGGCACAGCGGGGCCACCCTGCTGCTCGCCGGGGCTTGAGCGCGGCTGGCGCGCAGGGCGGAACGGACCATGTCGAACCAGGCTGCGGCGAAGAAACCGATCCCCCGGATCGACGAGGAGTCGAAGGGCTACTGGGAGGCCTGCCGTCGGCACGAACTGCGCATTCAGCACTGCCTCGGCTGCGGCACGTTGCGCCACCACCCGCGCGCGGTCTGCCCGAAGTGCCTGTCGAGCGAGGTCGGGTGGGTGCTCTCCTCGGGGCGCGGCGTCGTCTATACCTTCACGGTCACCCACCAGAACCAGATGCCGGGCTTCCGCGAGGACCTGCCCTACGTGCTCGCCTACGTCGAACTCGAAGAGGGCATCATGCTGCTCACGAATGTCGTCGGCTGTCCGCCCGCGGAGGTTCGCATCGGACTCCCGGTCGAGGTCGTCTTCGAGGACGTCGGCGACGACGTCGCGATCCCGCGCTTCCGTCCGCGCGGCGCCGGTGTGATCGCGTGAGGAAGGCCGCGTGATCCTCGACCTGCACCTCCACTCGGAAGCCTCCGACGACAGCCGCGCGCCGGTCGAGGCCTACCTGAAGATCCTCGCCCGCAAGCACGCCGAGCGTCCGCTCGACGGCTTCGTGCTCACCGAGCATCGCCGCTTCGACCCCGATGCCGATTACCGTCGCCTCGAGGACGCCTACGGGCTGCGCATCCTGCGCGGCGCCGAGGTCGAGACCGAGTACGGGCACGTCCTGCTCTACGGCGTGAACCGCGACATGCTGCGCCGCTTCGATTTTGCGGACGTTCGCCTGCCGGCCCAGGAGGTCATTCGCGAGGTCGAGCGCATGGGCGGCATCGCCTGCCCCTGCCATCCCGGACGCGTCAACGTGGGTCTCTGCGCCCACTACGAAACGCGTCCGCCGCTCGAAGGCGTGGTCGCCGTCGAGGCGCTCAACGGCGGCAGCAAGCAGGCCGAGAACGACCGGGTGCAGCACCTGATGCGGGATCACGGCTATGCGGGTTTCGGCGGCAGCGACTCGCACCTCGTGAGCTTCATCGGCGTCTGCGCCACCGAGTTCGAGGACACGATCCGCGACGAAGACGACCTCGTGACGGCGCTCAAGCGAGGCCGCTGCCGCGCGGTCGACTTCCGTCAGCGCCGCGCCGCGCCGGACGGCGGCGCTTCGGGGCGGGCGTGAGCGACCTGCGCCACCGTGCCGCGCGGGCGAAGCTGCGGCGCGTCGCTCAGCCGCGATCGAGCATCGTCGGGTCGAGCACCGTGGGCGGGCCGATGCCGCCCGCACCCGGACGTGCCGGGCAACCGGTCAGCTCGAGGGCCAGGATCACCAGCAGCGCCACGAGTGCCGCGGCACCTCGTCGGCCGACGTTCCCCGGGGCTCGGTGCGCGGGCCGGACGCGATGGACGATCGTGGAAGGCACCGGGGCCTCCTTAGCCAGCCCCCTTGTCGTCGGCAATCGCATGCACGGCGGCGAAGCAGCACTCGTATGAATGACGCGAACGACGCGACGCCGGACCGCGGCACGACGGCGAGCGAGCCGGAGTCCGAGGCCGCGGTCGGGTCCGCGGCGTCGCCGGGTTCCGAGGTGGTGCGGGGAAGCGGTGGCGCCGCGGGGCGCAAGCCGCGGCGGCATCGCAAGGCCTCGTCGCCCGCGCGTTCGCGGCTGGAGTACCAGGGACTTTCCGCCCTGCTCGGCTGGATCCGCAGCGTGCCGGTGGAGCGCGCGGCGCGGCGGATGGCGGCGCTCGTCGGCGCCGGCTACTGGCTGTCGCCGCGCCTGCGCCGGATCGGCACGGGCAATCTGCAGCGGGCTTTTCCCGACCGCGACGACGCGTGGCGCAAGGAGACGCTGCAGGAAGTCTTCCGCAACCTCGGACGCATGGCGGCCGAAGTCGCCTGGTTCGAGGACCTGCGGCCGGGCAACATCCGCGAGCGGGTCCATTTCCTCTCGGACGCGGACGAGCGCACCTGGCGCGGGTACGCGGCGTCGGGGCGCCCGGGCATCCTGGTGAGCGGCCACTTCGGCAACTGGGAGCTCCTCGCCCAGGCGGCCGGCCTGATCGGCACGCCGATCCACATCGTGCACCGACCGCTGCGCAATCCGCTCGTCGACGACCTGCTCAATCGCGTGCGCTCGCGCGCCGGGACCGACGTCATCTACAAGCACGCGGCGGCCCGCGAGATCCTCCGCCTGCTCCAGCGCGGTGAGACGATCGCGATTCCGATCGACCAGCACGCGCCTGGAGCCCAGGGGGTACCGGTGCCGTTCTTCGGGCGCCCGGCCAGCACCACGCTGGGGCCGGCGCGCTTCGCGGCGCGACAGCGCATTCCGCTCATGATGGCGGTGCTGGTGCGCCGGGGGACGACGCTCCAGCACGACGTCCGCTTGTGTCCGCCGATCGATCCGCCGTCCGGGCGCGACGAGGCGGCGCTCGTCGAGACCATGGCGCGGGTGAATCTCGCCTTCGAGGGAATCGTGCGCGAGCACCCCGAGCAGTGGCTCTGGGTCCACCGTCGCTGGCGCCTCGACTGACCGCGGCTTGCAGCGGCGGGCCCCGGGGCGATAGGGTCCGATGTGGGGGGAACGGAGCGATCATGGGCGACGACGCACGCCCGAAGAGGATCCGCGGCATCGCGGCGAAGACCCGGCTTCAGGAAGCCGCCGAGGCGGCTGCGCGAGCCGGTGGGGAGCTTCTTCGCGCCCGGTCCGAATCCGTCGGGAGGCCGCTCGAGGGTCCGCAGGATGGCGCGCGCGTCGCGCTGCGGGCTGCTCTCGCCGACGCCCAGGCCCGCCTGCGCGCCGCCGAGGAGCGACATGCGCGAGTGCTCGCGAGGATCTCCGCGAAATGGGAGAAGGAGCGCTCGGCGCTGGAGATGCAGATGACGAGCCTGGTGCAGGAGATCGGCGCGGCGAAGCACATCGTGGAGCGCGCGGACGAGATCGAGCACGAGCTCGCGCAAGCGCGCGAGGCGCTCGCCGGCCGCGCGGCGGCGGAGATCGCCTGGGCGGCCGAGCGCGATCAGATGCTCGCCGCGATCGAGCGACTGAGCGCTGGGGTGGCGTTGGCCGAGTCGGCTCCGGCCGGGCCTCAGGCGGCGATCGCGGAGGAGCCGGTACGACGTGCGGCGGTCGCCGGTGGAGCGTGAGGCGATGACCGGAGACTACGACGACAAGAGCGGCACCGCACACCCGACGAAGGAGCGCATCCTCCAGGCCGCGGCGGAGGTCTTCGCCAAACGCGGCTTCGAGGGCGCCTCGACCCGTGAGATTGCAGCGAAGGCCCAGGTCAACATCTCGAGCCTCCACTACCACTGGGCCTCGAAGGACGCGCTCTACATCGCGATCGTCGCGCGCGTGCTCGATTCCCTGCGCGAGCGCGTCCGCCAGAGCTTCATCGCCGACGCCGAGGGCTTCGACGCCGGGCAGTTGATCGAGCGCGCGCTGGGCGGCGTCTTCGACTTCTTCGCCGACAACCCGCGTGCCGCGCGCCTGCTGCTGCGACGGATCGTCGACTTCGGCGGTCCGGCCGGGGCGGAGTCCAAGGACGCGCTCGGTCCGAGCTGGCGCCTGTTCCGCGACTGGACCCGGGACTTCACCCACGGCGTGCTCACCGACGAGGACATGAACTTCCTGATCCTCGCCGTCCAGAGCCTCCTCCTCATGACGACGCTCGAAAGCCCCTACGTGTCGGCGCTCCGCGGCGGCGGACTCGAGAAGCCGGAGGTTCGCGCCGCGCTGCGCCGGCGGCTGCTCGGGCTGGTCGAGCGCATGGTCGTCGTGCAATAGGCTTTTTCGTCCAGGCCCACCCTCTCGAATCCCGTGCGACCGGCGGGGCGGGGGCGACGCTCCGCCCGCCCGTCGTTCCCGCCGTCGGCCATCCCCTCCCGAGGTCCCGACGATGAAAGCCTTCCTCACCGCCTCCTTCGACGCGCCTTCGCTCGCGCGGCTCGAGCGCATCATGCCGGTTCACGTCGAGGACTGGCGGGTCACGAAGAGCCTGTTCTTCGACGGAGCGGAATTCGCACGCCGCATTCGGGAGGAGGGGTGCGACGTCGTGATCGTGGAGGCGGATCTGGTGCACCGGGAGGTCATCGAGGGCACCGAACCCCGGATGATCGGCGTGTGCCGCGGCGACCCCCTGAACATCGACGTGGCGCTCGCGACCGAGCGCGGTATCCCGGTCTTCCATACGCCTGCCCGCAACGCCGACGCGGTGGCCGACCTGACGCTGTGCTTCATGCTCGCGATCGCCCGTCACGTCCGCCAGGCGGTCGACTTCGTCCGCGGCAAGGACACGCCCTGGTCGGGCACGGGCGATTACCTGAAGATGTACGAGGCGATGCACGGTGTGGAACTCGGCGGCCGCACCGTGGGTATCGTCGGTTTCGGTGCGATCGGCCGACGGGTCGCCAGGCGCGTGCAGGCCTTCGGGTCGGACGTCGTGGCCTTCGACCCGCATCTCCCCGACTCGGTCTTCACCGAGGCCGGTGTGCGCCGCGAGACGCTCGATGGCGTCATGGCGGCGGCCGACTTCCTGACCGTCCACGTTCCCGACGTGCCCGAGACGCGCGGCCTCATCGGGGCGGAGCAGATCGCGCTGCTCAAGCCCGGGGCCTACTTCGTCAACACCGCACGCGCCGCAGCCGTCGCGGAGGAGCCGCTCTACGAGGCCCTCGCCTCCGGCCGGATCCGAGCCGCCGCGTTCGACGTGATGTGGAACGAGCCGGTCCAGCCCGATGACCGCTTCGTCAAGCTCGACAACGTCATCGTGACGCCGCACATCGGCGGCGCGACTTTCGACGTCATCGCGCACCAGGGCCAGATGGTGTGCGATTCGATCGAGGCATGGCTCGCCGGCCGCCGCCCGCCCTGGATCGCCAACCCCGCCGTCTTCCGCGGCACGACAGGATGAGACCCGCTCCCACCCCGGCGTGCGTCCACTCGGCTCCGGGGCCGTTCGCCGGCGCCCCCGCATGATCGAGGTCTCGCATCTCACCCGGTCGTTCGGCGAACTGAAGGCCGTCGACGACGTGTCGTTCTCGGTCGCCGCCGGCGAGTGCGTCGGATTCCTCGGGCCCAACGGCGCCGGCAAGACGACGACGATGCGCACGATCGCCGGCATCTTCCCGCCGACATCGGGGACGGTGAAGGTCGCGGGCCACGATGTCGTCCGCGAATCCGACGCCGCGCGCCGCCGGCTCGGATACTTTCCGGAGCACGCGCCGTTCTACCCGGAACTCGCCGTCGAGGAGTATCTCGCGTTCGTCGCGCGGGCGAAGCGCCTGCCGCGCGCGGCGCGCGCGGACGCGGTCAGGCGGGCGCTCGCCGCCTGCGACCTCGGCGGCGTCCGCCGCCGGCTGGTCGGTGCGCTCAGCAAGGGTTTCCGCCAGCGCGTCGGGCTCGCCCAGGCGTTGCTCGGCGACCCCGAGGTGCTGGTTCTCGACGAGCCGACCTCGGGGCTCGACCCGGCGCAGAAGCGCGAGATCACCGACCTCGTGCGGAGCCTGCGCGGTCGCTGTACGGTCCTGTTCTCGAGCCACATCCTGCCGGAGGTGGCGCAGGTGGCGCAGCGCGTGGTCATCATCGACCGCGGCCGGGTCGTCGCCGAGGATTCGGCCGCGGCGCTCGCGCACCGCGTCGGCGGGGCCGCGCTCCTCCGGGTGCGGGCGGACGCACCCGTCGGCGCGTTGCGCTCGGCGGTCGCCGATCTGCCGGGGGTCGAGGCGGCGACGGCCGAGGGCGACGTCTTGCTCGTCGAGGTCGCCGGCGACGAGGTGCGCGCCGTCGTTTCGCGCGCGATCACCGCGCGCGGCTGGACGATCCTGGAACTCGCCGGCGAGGCACCGTCGCTCGAGGAGGTCTTCCTGCGCCTGGTGGGAAGCGGCGTTCCCGGGGCCCCGCGCCACGGAAAGGTCGCCGACGTCGGACCGGACCGCGGGCGGGCGCCGTTCGCCGGCGCTCGCGGGGGCGGGCGTTGACCGCCGTCCTGCGCAAGGAACTCGCGAGCTACTTCAGTTCGCCGCTCGCCTGGGTCGTCATGGCGCTCTTTCTCGCGCTCTCGGGCTTCTACTTTTACACGAACCTGTCATTCTTCCTGCTCAACGGCGGCTTCGACCTGGTGCGCGGGCTCTGGCAGTACCAGTTCGTCGACCTGTTGCAGCGCGGCTTCTTCCTGCTGCCACTGCTCACGATGCGCCTGTTCGCCGAGGAGCGGCGTCACGGCACCCTCGAACTGCTCTGGACCTATCCGCTGCGCGACTTCGAGATCGTGCTCGGCAAGTACCTGGCCGCGCTGGTCGTGTTCTTGCTCATGCTGCTCGGCACCGCGATCCACCCGCTGCTGCTCCTGCCGGCGCACGCGCCGCTCGCCTGGGGGCCGATCCTCGCCGGCTACCTCGGCCTGTTCCTCGTCGGGGCGGCCTTTCTCGCGTGCGGCACGCTGGTCTCGGCGCTCACCGACAGCCAGGTTCTCGCGGCCGCGGCGACCTATACCCTGCTGCTCCTGTTCTGGGCGCTCACCTGGAACGAGTTCGCGGTCGGGGCCCCGGTTCTCTGGGTCCTGTCGGGGTTGTCGCTGTTCGACCGCTTCTACACTTTCGCGCGCGGCGGTGTGGACACGCGCGACGTGAGCTTTCTCCTGCTCTTCAGCGCGACCTTCCTCGCCTGGACGCTGCTCGTCCTCGGCGCGCGGCGCTGGCGGGGCGTGCGGTGAGCGTCGCTGCGCGCAACCGGATCGCGCTCGCGCTGTCGCTCGTCGCCGTGCTGTCGGCCGCGATCGCGGTGCAGTCCTTCGCCGAACTCTCCAATCGCCGGCTCGACCTCACGCCGGAGCGACGACTCTCGCTTTCGCCCTGGACCCTGCAGGTCCTCGACGACGTCCACGAGCCGCTGCGGGTCGAGTTCTTCCACCGGCGCGGCGACCGCCAGCGCGCCGTCGACCTTCTCGAGCTCATGCGCGATCACTGTCCGAAGCTGACCTTCGAACTCGTCGACCTCGACCGCCATCCGCAACGCGCCCACGACCACGGTGTGGACCACTACGACCGCGCCGTGCTCTTCTCGGGCGGGCGCGAGGTCGTCGTGCCGGCCGCGAGCGAGGAGGTTCTGGCCGGCGCGATCGCGAAGCTCGTGCGGTCGTCGCCGCGCGCCGTCTATTTCCTGACCGGGCACCGCGAGCGCTCGATCCAGCCGGGCAAGGACGAAGACTACGGGCGGGTGGCCGGGTTGCTGCGCGACGAGGGCTACGAGGCGCGGGCGCTCTCGCTGCTCGGCTCCGAGGCGGTGCCGGCCGATACCGCCGCGGTCGTCGTAGCGGGTCCCGAAGTCGATCTCGTCGAGGGCGAACTCGCGAAGCTCGGTGCCTTTCTCGACGGCGGCGGCGCCGTGCTCATGCTCGTCGACCCGGTCGACCTGCCGCGCCTCGCCGCCTGGCTCGCGGCGCGCGGGCTGCGCCTGCGCGACGATGTCGTCGTCGACGGCGCGAACCGGGTCTACGGCAGCGACGGTACGAGCGTGGTCGTCCCGTTCTGGCGCGAGCACCAGGCGACGACCTCCCTCGACGTGCCCGCCGTCCTCGGCCGGGCGCGCTCGGTCGCGCTCCTCTCGGGCAAGGACGACGACCCGGAGAACGGAGCGGCGGTCCTCGGCCGCACCGCGCGCGAGAGCTTCGCGGCCACGGGCGCTGCGCGCAGCCGCTCCGGGGAGGTCGTGTTCGACGAGGCCCGCGACGAGCGCGGACCGGTGCCGGTGATGGCGGTTGTCCTGGTCGGAACCGATCGTGCGCGGCGCGGCCGCCTGCTCGCGATCGGCGACGCAGACTTTCCGAGCGATGCCTTCCTGCCGCTGCTCGGCAACAAGAACCTCTTCCTGCAGGCGATCGACTGGCTCGCCGAGGATCGCGCCGGCGCGGCGCGGTCGGTGGCCGAGACGACGAAACTCGGCCCGCTCTCGCCGGTCTTTCTCTCCGAGCGCCACCTGCGCGGCATCCTGTTCGCGACCGCGATCGCGGAGCCGCTGCTGCTGCTCGCGGCGGGTGCGGCGATCGTCGTCGCGCGACGCCGCAGGACCTGATCGCCGCCGATGGATCCGAATCGCCGCATCGCCCTCTCGCTCGCCGTAATCGCGCTTTCGGCCGCGGGGACCGCGCTCGCCTGGCGGCTCCGTCCACCGACGCCGCCGCCGCCGGCGGCCTCGAACGTCCCGGTCTTCGCCTTTTCGCCGGCGGAAGTCTCGGAGTTGCACATCGAGGCCGGGAGTCGCCGGCTTGCGGCGCGGCGCGACCCCGACGGCTGGCAGGTGAGCGAGGTCGCCGGGCCGCCCGTCGAGTCGGCCGCGACGGACCCGGTGCCGCGGCCGGCCCGCGACGAGGTCGACGGGGTGCTCAACTCGCTCTTGCGCGAGATCGTCGGGCTTCCCGTAATAGACCGCTTTCCGCGTGCCGGGGCGGCGCTCGCCGGCTTCGGGCGCGAGTCGCCGCGGACGACGATCGCGCTCGGGCTCGCCGGCGGGGCGACGCGCCGGCTCGAGGTCGGGGCCACGACGATCGCCGCCAACGCGATGTACGCGCGCGCGGCGCCCCCGGACGATGTCCTGGAGGTCGGGACGCTGCTGCTCACCACCATCGACTCGGCGCTGTTCCGGCTGCGCGGTCTCGCGCTGCGCGCGCCCGGTGCGACCGCGGGGAGGACGCCATGAGACTGCTCGGCGACTGGCTGCGCGACGTCGCGTCGCGCGAGGGCGGACGCGACGCCTTTGTGTCGTTTCCGCCGGGGCGCGCACCGCACGACCCGCGGCGCATGACCTACGCCGAGTGGGATCGCCGCAGCGACGCGCTCGCCGCCGGCCTCGCCTCCCTCGGGCTCGGGCGCGGCGACGTGCTGGCGCTGCTGCTCCCGCCGCGCCCGGAATACGCGCTCTGCTACCTGGCCGCGGCGAAGATCGGGGTGATCACGACCGGGATCAACCCTCGCTTCGGCGACGCCGAGATCGACTTCATCCTGCGCGACAGCGGGTCCCGGGTGCTGGTCGCCGTGGCCACGCACGGCGGGCGGGACCTCGGGTCGGCCGTGCGTCGGCTCGGGGCGCGCCTCCCGGCGCTCGGGCACGTCTTCGCGGTGGGCGAGGGCGAGGACGACGCCGGGGCCGCCTCCCGAGCCGCGCGCGATTGCCCGCGCGATCCGCAGGTGCGGGTCCCGGCGACCGCACCCTTCGCCGAACTGGAAGCGCGCGCGGCGGGTGCACTTCCGCCGCGGCCGGACCTCTCGCCCGACGACGTCGCGGCGATCGTCTACACGAGCGGGACGACCGGCCGTCCCAAGGGGGCGGCCTTCACCTTCGCGGCGCTCGATTCGATCCGCGACCTGCGCGGCGAGATGCTGCAGCGCCACGGCGAGCGCAGCCTCGCGACCGGTACGCCGTTCTCCCACGTCGGCTTCATGTCGAAGATCGTCGCGAACGTCGCCGGGGCGCAGACCACCATCCTGCTCGACACCTTCAAGGCGCGCACGGTGCTCGAGACGATCGAGGCCGAGCGCGCGAGCTACGTGGGCGGCGTCCCCGCGCAATACAGCCTGCTCCTCATGGAACCGGAACTCGAGCGGTTCGACCTCTCCTCGCTGCGCGTCGGCGCGATCGGCGGGGCGCCGTTCACCCCGGAACTCGTCCGCGCCATCCGCGAGCGCCTCGGCATCGCGCTGGTCACCCGCTACTCCTGCACCGAGACCGCGGTCGGCACCGGTTCGCGCCCGGACGACGACGAAGAGCGGCTGGCGACGACCGTCGGCAGACCGAGCGCGATCGTCGACCTGCGCATCGTGGACGACGAGCGCAGGCCGCTGCCCGCGGGAGAGGTCGGCGAGGTCGCGATCCGTTCGCCCGCGGTCATGCGCGGCTACTGGAACGACCCGGAGGCGACCGCGGCGGCGATCGACGCTGCGGGCTTCTACCACACCGGCGACCTCGGTGTCCTCGACGCGGACGGGTTCCTGCGCCTCGTCGGGCGCAAGAAGGAGATGTACATCCGCGGCGGGTACAACGTGTACCCGGTCGAGGTGGAGGCCGCCCTAGGCGATCACCCCGACGTGGCGCAGGTGGCGGTGATCGGCGTACCCGACCCGGTGCTCGGCGAGCGCGGCGTCGCATTCGTCGTCCCGCGCGCCGGGGTCGCCGCGCCCGACCGGGAAGCCGTACGCGCATTCCTCGAAGGTCGTGTCGCCGACTACAAGGCGCCCGACCGCGTCGTCGTACGGGACGAATTGCCGCTCACGCCCGGCATGAAAGTCGACAAGCCGGCGCTCCGAGCGAACTTCGACGCTGCGATCGCAGCGAACGCGAAGACCGGAGCCTGAACGATCAGCCCGAGGCTTGTGCCTGGGCCTCGACGTTCGTGCGCGGATCGAGCCGGTCGATCGGCGGTCCCAGGGCG
>Ga0114966_10003933_pt1 | contig 12853 bp, 10 predicted proteins | sample M_130207_XF_Meta_FD_87029 | JGI IMG/M metagenome (GOLD analysis project Ga0114966, IMG submission 87029) | Freshwater microbial communities from Lake Montjoie, Canada to study carbon cycling - M_130207_XF_MetaG | ecosystem: Environmental > Aquatic > Freshwater > Lake | place: Lake Montjoie... | reverse complement strand
GTGCTGATCAACCCGACGCTGACGCCGCTGGCCAACGACACCGAGGACGGCTGGGAAGGTTGTCTGTCGGTCCCCGGCATGCGCGGGGTGGTGCCGCGCTACACGCGCCTGCGCTACCAGGGATTCGACCAGTACGGCAAACCGATAGATCGCAGCGTCGATGCTTTTCACGCGCGTGTCGTGCAGCATGAATGCGATCACCTGATCGGCGTGCTGTACCCGATGCGCATCCGCGACTTCCGGCAGTTCGGGTTTACCGAGGTGCTGTTTCCTGACGAAGATATCGGGGACGATTGAGAATCCTGATTCCTGGATCCTGCCCTTAAGTCTGTAATTCCCGCACCAGGTCGCTTTCAAACTTGATGACTTTTTTCGGATCGCTCAGCGCCGGGCCGTTGATCAGGAACACGTCTTCGGCGCGGTCGCCGAGGGTATTGATCTTGGCGGTATACAGGTTGATCTGGTAGTCGACCAGACAGCGGCCGACGCGCGATAGCAGGCCCGGGCGGTCGCCGGCGATGATATTGAGCACTTTATACAGGCCGCGTTCGTCGGCCGTGATGCTGACTTCGGGCGTGATCGGAAAATGCTTCAGCTGGCGGCTCAAGCGGCCCTGCGCCGGCGGTTCGAGCGGCGTTTCGTTGGCGAGACGCAGGCCGAGTTCGTGCTCGACATAGCCGATCAGATCGCGGTATTGCGGCTTCTTGTTGTTGGGATCGAGGATAGCGAAGCTGTCCAGCGCGTAGCCGTGGCGCGTCGTGTAAATCTTGGCGTCTACGATCGAATAGCTGATGCGTTCGAAAAAACTGCAGATGCGCGCGAACAGGTCTTTCTGGTCGCGCACGTAAATCATGACCTGCAGGCCTTCGCCGGCGGTGGACAGGCGGGCCTTGACCACCGGCACCGGCGTATCGACGCGATAGTTGAGCAGCCGCGTGTGCCACGCGATTTCTTCGACGTCGTGGCGCAGAAAGTATGAAATGTCGAGCTGCGACCACAGTTTCTCCGCCGCGTCGTCCTTGATTGCGTAGAGCCTCAGCTTGGCTTTGACCGCGTCCTGACGCTGCTGCAGGTTGCTGTCGGGCGAATGGGTATCGCCGCTCAGGCGGCGGCGCGTCATCAAAAACAGGTCTTCCAGCAGCTTGGCTTTCCACCCGTTCCAGACTTTAGGGCTGGTGCCGCGTATGTCTGCGACGGTCAATATATACAGCGCGACCAGGTGGCGTTCATCGGCGACCCGCGCGGTGAACGCGGCGATGACATCGGGGTCGGACAGGTCCTGCTTTTGCGCGGTGGCAGACATCACCAGGTGATTTTCGACCAGCCAGGCGACCAACTCGCCGTCGGCGCGCGGCAGGCCGTGCTCGCGGCAAAACCTCAGCGCATCGACTTTACCCAGCAACGAGTGGTCGCCGCCGCGTCCTTTCGCGATGTCGTGAAACAGCCCCGCGAGATAAAGCAGTTCCGGATGAGCGAAGTCGCTCATCAGGCGGCTGGCGAGCGGGAACTCGTGGGCGAGCTCGGGTACCGCGAAGCGACGCAGGTTGCGCACGACGTGGAGGATGTGCTCGTCCACGGTATAGACGTGATACAGGTCGTGCTGCATCTGGCCAACGATGCGTCCGAACGCGGGAATGTAGCGACCAAGGATGCCGTACTGATTCATGCGTTTGAGCTCGCGGACGACGCGTGACGGGCTGCTCAGGATCTGCATGAACAGTCGGCGGTTTTCCGGGACGCGTCGGAAAGCGGGATTGATGAGGGGGCTCGCGCGCCACAACGCGCGCAGCGTGACCGCCGTCATGCCTTTCAATTCGTGGTGCTGCTGCAAAATGACAAAGGCCTCGAGCATGGCGCTCGGTTCGCGCCGGAAGAGGCCTTCGTCAGTGGCTTCGAGTCGTTCGTTGCGGCTGTGGAAGCGCTCGTTGATTTTCTGGATGGCGCGGCGGCGTGACGGAAAAATCAGCGTGCCGAGGTTCTGCAGCACTATGGTGTTGAGCTGGCTGATTTCGATCGCGGTGCGGTAAAAGCGCTGCATCAGGTGCTCGCTCGCGCGGCGATGCGCGGTATCGCGCAGACCCATTTGCGTCGCCAGCGCGGTCTGCACGTCGAAGACAAGGCGTTCCTCGTGTCGCCGCGCCAGGTAGTGCAGATGTATGCGCAGGTTCTGCAGAAACGCCTCGTGCTTGCGCAGCAATGCGGCTTCGCGGCGCGTGATGATTTCGCGGTTGACGAGGTCCGACCAGCGCGTGCCGATGCCGGCGGCCTTGCTGATCCACAATATCGTTTGCAGATCGCGCAGTCCGCCCGCGGTTTCCTTGATGTTGGGCTCGAGATTGGTGTCGTGGTAGCGCGCGTGGCGCTGCTCCTGCTCGAGTCGCTTGGCCTTGGTGAACTGCGGCGCGTCGAGCTTGCGCAGGAATTCGCGTTCGAACTGGCGAAACAGCTTGCGCTCGCCAATGAGCAGCCGTGCTTCGAGCAGGCTGGTCTGGATGGTCACGTCCTGGGCGGAGAGTTCGGCGCACTCGGCGACCGTGCGCACGCTGTGCCCGACGTCGAGCCCGATGTCCCACAGCAGGCTGACGAATTGTTCGAGTTTTTCCGTCAGCGCTTGGTCGGCGGTGGCCGGCAGCAGTATCAGGAGGTCGATGTCGGAATACGGGAACAATTGGCCGCGGCCGTAACCGCCGACCGCGACAAGGGTAACGCCCGCGGGCATGTCGACGTGCTGCCAAACAGATTTCAGGATGCTGTCGACGAGCTGGCGATGCTCGCGCAGCAGCTTCGGCGCGGAGTGGTGTTCGAGATAGCGCTGGTGCAGCGCGGCGCGATTTTCGGTGAGCCGCCGCTTCAGCCGCGCGCTGGTCGATTCCGGCACCGCGGGTGTTGCGAGCGGCGGTTGTGCAGTGCTAGCCATGCCCGGCGTTGATAAACGCAGGCGGCGGCGGCGCGCCAGAGGACACCGTGAGCACTTCGTAGCCACTTTCGGTAACGAGCACGGTGTGTTCCCACTGCGCGGACAGGCTGTGGTCCTTCGTCACTATCGTCCAGCCGTCGGCCAATTGGCGGATGCCGGCGCGGCCGGCGTTGATCATGGGCTCGATGGTAAACGTCATGCCGGCTGCGAGTTGCATGCCGGTGCCGGGCCGGCCGTAATGCAGGACCTGCGGTTCTTCGTGAAATTTGCGCCCGATGCCGTGGCCGCAGAATTCGCGCACCACGCTGCAGCCATAGCCTTCGGCGCAGGTCTGGATGGTATGGCCGACATCGCCCAGGCGCGCGCCGGCGCGCACCTCGGCGATGCCGCGCCACATGCATTCGTAAGTGATGTCGCACAGGCGTTGCGCCTGCACAGCCGGCTGGCCAAGAAAATACATGCGGCTGGTGTCGCCGTGAAAGCCGTCCTTGATCACGGTGACATCGATATTGACGATGTCGCCGGTTTTGAGTTTTTTGTCGCCGGGCACGCCATGGCAGACCACGTGATTGACCGAGGTGCAGACCGATTTCGGGTAGGGCTGGTAACCGGGCGGCGCGTAATTGAGCGGCGCGGGCACGGTGTCCTGCACCTTGACCATGTAGTCGTGGCACAGCCGGTCAATTTCATTGGTGGTGATGCCGGGCTTGACATGCGGCGTGATGAAATCGAGCACTTCGGAGGCGAGGCGGCCGGCAATGCGCATTTTGGCGATTTCGTCGGCGGTCTTGGGCGGGGCGGTCATGGCGGAGGTGCGACTATACATGGAGATTTACTTAATCAAATCAAAAGGAGGCGGATTCTAGTCCAGTTTTCACGCGGCTCCAAACCCGGGGGCGCCGGGAGTCCGCGGCATACTGCCGGGGCAGGCGCCAGTCCAGATGCTGCGGTTGAGCAAAAACCATTAAGGATGATATAATTAGTAGCTGGTCTGAAACAAGTTCCCCGCTGAATTTTTGGGGATTTCAGGCCTTAACTCGCACATCCGCCACAAGTCAGGGTGCTCGGCAACGAGTGTACGTGGGTGGATGGAGGCTTAACCCTAACTGGAGATTGTATGGCAACTACCATGCGTGAAATGCTGGAGTGTGGCGTCCATTTCGGACATCAGACCCGGTATTGGAACCCCAAGATGGCCCCGTTTATCTTCGGCCATCGCAACAAAATTCATATTATCAACCTCGAAAAGACGCTCGCCCTGTATCAGGACGCGCTGAAATTCGTGCGCCAGATGACTTCGAACAAGCGCGTCATCATGTTCGTCGGCACCAAGCGGCAGGCGCGCGAGATCGTCAAGGAAGAGGCGCTGCGTTGCGGCTCGCCATATGTCGATCATCGCTGGCTGGGCGGCATGCTGACCAACTACAAGACGGTCAAAGCTTCAATCAAGCGCCTGAAGGACATGGAGGTGATGGCCGAAGACGGTACGTTTGAAAAGCTGGTCAAGAAAGAGGCTCTCAACTATCAGCGCGAAATCGTCAAGCTCGAGCGCAGCCTGGGCGGCATCAAGGACATGAACGGCCTGCCGGATGCGCTGTTCGTGATCGATGTCGGCTATCACAAGGGCGCGATCGCCGAAGCGAAGAAGCTCGGTATTCCGATCATCGCGGTGGTCGATACCAACCACAATCCGGAAGGCGTCGATTACGTGATTCCGGGCAACGACGATTCCAGTCGTGCCATCCAGTTGTATGCGCGCGGCGTGGCGGATGCGATTCTGGAAGGACGCAACCAGGTGGTGCAGGAAATCATCAGCGACGAAGAGTTCGTCGAGGTAGAGGACGCTCCAGCAAAGTAACCGAGGCAAACCCAAAAAGGGGCGTCAGCCCCTTTTTTTTAAGCAGCACCGGAGCAGCGGTGCGGCGGCTTCGCGCTGGTCGGGCGCAGGACGCAGTAGATGAAAATTGAAGTGTAATTTTTAAAAAGCTTGGAGTGGAAATGGCGGAAATCACCGCAGGTATGGTCAGGGAATTGCGCGACAAGACCGACGCGCCGATGATGGAATGCAAAAAAGCGTTGACTGAGGCGGGCGGAGATCTCGTCAAGGCTGAAGATATTCTGCGCGTCAAACTCGGCAACAAGGCGAGCAAGGCGTCGTCGCGGGTAGCAGCGGAGGGTATCGTTGCAGTGTTCGTGTCGGCGGACGGCAAATTGGGCTCGATGCTCGAGGTCAATTGCGAAACCGACTTCGTGGCCAAGAACGAGGACTTTCTCGGGTTTGCGAAAAAAGCGGCGGAACTGGTTGCCGCTAAAAATCCCGCCGACGTCGCCGCGCTGTCCGCGTTGCCGCTCGACGGCTCCAGCGTGGAAGCAGTGCGTACGGCGCTGGTCGGCAAAATCGGCGAGAACGTTTCGCTGCGGCGCTTCGCGTGCGTGGCGGCGGTCGGCAAGCTGGCGACATACATTCACGGCGGCGCCAAGGTCGGCGTGCTGATCGACATCGCCGGTGGCGATGACGCGTTGGCCAAAGACATTGCGATGCACATTGCCGCGATCAAGCCGATGGCGCTGTCGAAAGAGGGCATTCCCGCCGACCTTATCAAGCGCGAGCGCGATATCGCGGCGGCCAAGGCGGCAGAATCGGGCAAGCCGGCGAATATCGTCGAGAAAATGATTGAAGGCAGCGTGCAGAAGATCCTCAAGGAAAAGACCCTGCTGGGCCAGCCGTTCGTCAAGGACGACAAGCAGACCGTCGAACAGGTACTGAAGAGCAAGGGCGCGCAGGTTCACGCCTTTTATCTGTACGTCGTCGGCGAAGGCATGGAGAAGCGCAAGGACGATTTTGTCGCCGAGGTCATGGCCCAGGCGAGCAAGGCCGGCAAGGAAGCGCAGCCCAACTGACCCATGGCTAACCAGCCCGCACATAAACGCATATTGCTCAAGCTCAGTGGAGAAGCGCTGATGGGCGGTGATGCCTACGGCATCAACCGCGAAACCATCGAGCGCATCATCTCGGAAATAGCGGAGGTCGTGGCACTCGGCGTGGAAGTGGCGGTGGTGATCGGCGGTGGAAATATTTTCCGCGGCATGGCGCCGGCAGCGGCGGGCATGGACCGCGCTACCGCGGACTACATGGGCATGCTGGCCACCATCATGAATGCGCTGGCGTTGCAGGACGCGATGCGGCGCATGAAGCTGGTGAGCCGCGTGCAGTCGGCGCTCAATATCGAGCAGGTGGTGGAGCCGTATATCCGCGGCAAGGCCATGCGCTACCTCGAAGAGGGTAAGGTGGTGATATTCGCCGCCGGCACCGGCAACCCGTTTTTCACGACTGACACGGCGGCGGCGCTGCGCGGGATGGAGATGAACGTCAGCCTTGTCCTGAAAGCGACCAAGGTCGACGGCGTCTACACCGAGGACCCCAAGACCCACGCCGACGCGATGCGCTACAAGAGCCTCACGTTCGATGAAGCCATCATCAAAAATCTGAAAGTGATGGATGCCACGGCGCTGACCCTGTGCCGCGACCAGAAACTGCCCATCAACGTATTCAGTATTTTCAAGCCTGGCGCGTTCAAACGCGTCGTCATGGGCGAGGACGAGGGCACGCTCGTGCATTGCTAGAGGGGAGTGCATATATATGATTGCCGACATCAAGAAATCCACCGAAGAAAAGATGAAAAAAACCTTCGAGGCGTTGAAAAACGATCTCGGCAAGGTACGCACCGGCCGCGCGCACACGGGAATTCTCGATCACGTAATGGTCGATTATTACGGGACGAAGACGGCAATTAACAGCGTTGCGAGCGTGAGCCTGCTCGATGCGCGTACCATCGCCGTGACGCCCTGGGAAAAGAACATGGTGGCGGCCATTGAAAAAGCTATACGCGATGCGGGTCTCGGGCTCAATCCGGCGACCATGGGCGAGACGGTGCGCGTGCCGATGCCGCCCCTGACTGAGGAGAGGCGCCGCGACCTGATCAAGGTCGTGCACAAGGAAGCGGAGGGCGCGCGCGTCGCCGTACGCAATATCCGGCGCGACGCCAACAATCATCTCAAGGACCTGCTCAAACAGAAGAAGGTTGCTGAAGACGAGGAGCGCAAGGCGCAGGACGAGGTGCAGAAACTGACCGACCGTCATATCGCCGAAATCGACAAGGCGCTGGCCGCCAAAGAAGTCGATCTGCTGGCGGTATAGCGCGCTTGTGGCAATTCCCAGTTCCACCATCGCAATTCCCGCGACGGCCGTCACGCCGCGACATGTCGCCATCATCATGGATGGCAATGGACGCTGGGCCAAGCAGCGTTTTTTGCCGCGTATCGCCGGCCACCGGCGCGGAGTCGAAAACGTGCGCAGTACGGTGCGCGGATGTGTCGAAAAAAGCATTGAATACCTGACGCTGTTTGCGTTCAGCAGCGAGAACTGGCGCCGCCCCGCGGATGAAGTCTCGTTCCTGATGCAATTGTTCATCGCGGCGCTCGAACAGGAGGTCGCGAAACTGCACGAGAACGGCGTGCGCTTCAAGGTGATCGGCGATTTGTCGCGTTTCGAGACGCCGTTGCGGCGCCTGGTTGCCGATGCGGAAAGCCTGACCCGCGACAACACGCGGCTGACGCTGACGATAGCGGCAAACTACGGCGGACGCTGGGACATCATCCAGGCTGTCGCCCGCATGCTCAAGGACCAGCCACAACTGGCTGCCGGTTTCGCTGAAACCGACCTGCAGCCTTATCTGTCGCTTGCGTTTGCTCCCGAGCCGGACTTTTTCGTGCGCACCGGCGGCGAGCAGCGCATCAGCAATTTCCTGCTGTGGCAGCTCGCTTACACTGAAATGTATTTCACCGATACGCTGTGGCCTGATTTCGACACGGCCGCCTTCGATCTCGCGATCGCGTCCTACCAGCGCCGCGAGCGCCGCTTCGGACGCACCAGCGAGCAATTGCGCGAAGTCAACAGCGCACAATTGCCGCAGGCACAGGCGCCCGATGGCCGTTGACCGCTGGCGGAAAGGCGGCTTGCCATGCTTAAACTGCGCCTGCTGACCGCGGCGGTCGTCCTGCCGCTGTTTCTGGCCGCCATGTTCCTGTTGCCAGGGGCTGTGTGGCAGCTCGCGCTGGTTGCGCCTTTGCTCATGGCAGGTCATGAGTGGGCGAAGCTCGCGGGGTTCAGCCGCGCGGGCAAAGCGCTGTTTCTGCTTTTGCTGGCGCTGGGCGTTGCATTGCTCTGGATGACTGTAATTTGCGGCGTCGCGATAGGCGCACATGGCGCGTTCGTCGCGTATGTGGTTTATTTTTTCAGCGTCGCGTTCTGGCTCGTCATCGCGCCGTGCTGGTTGTGGCTGAAACTCGCAGTGCGCAACCGTTTTGTGCTGGGTGCGGCCGGCGTTGCCGTGTTGCTGCCGTTATGGCTGGCGCTTGCGCAGCTGCAGACCAATCCGCAACTGTTGTTGCTGCTGTTCGGCGTGGTCTGGCTGGCGGATACGGCCGCTTATTTTTTCGGCAAGACTCTTGGCAGGCACAAGCTCGCGCCCGCCATCAGTCCGGGCAAAACATGGGAAGGCGTGGGCGGTGCGTTTGCCACTGTCACGGTGTATGCTCTCATTCTGTATTCGGGACGGTTTATCGGACATGAATTACAGTTTCTTGTCGCGGCATTTTTCGGCATGGCGGCATTCAGCGTTCTCGGCGATTTGTTCGAGTCGTGGTTGAAGCGCGGCGCCGGCGTGAAAGACAGCGGCACCCTGTTTCCGGGGCACGGCGGGATGCTCGACCGCATCGATGGCGTGATGGCTGCACTGCCGTTGGCGGCGCTTATTTTTATTTAGCATGAATAAAATGCGGCATCTGGCGATACTCGGTTCGACCGGCAGCGTGGGCGTCAATACGCTCGACGTCGTGGCGCGTCATCGCGACCGTTTCCGCGTGGTCGCGCTGACCGCGCACCGTCAACTCGATTTGCTGTTCCGTCAGTGCATGGAATTTGCGCCGCACTACGCCGTCATCGGCGGGGCACAGGATGCGGAACAATTGCAAAGCAGGCTGCGCGCGCAGGGCAGTTCGACGACGGTGCTGCACGGCGAAGCGGCGCTGCAGCAAGTTGCGGGACTGCCCGAGGTCGACACGGTGATGGCGGCGATCGTCGGGATCGCCGGATTACGCGCGAGTTTTGCCGCGGTGCAGGCCGGCAAGTGCGTGCTGCTGGCGAACAAGGAAGCACTGGTCACCGCCGGGCCGGTATTCATGCAAGCGGTGCGCAGCCACGGCGCGACTTTGTTGCCGATTGACAGCGAGCACAACGCGGTGTTCCAGGCTTTACCGCGCAGTTTTGCCGGCGACCTCGCGGCATCCGGCGTGCGCCGCATCGTACTGACTGCATCCGGCGGGCCGTTTCGCAGTGTGCCGCTGGAGCGGCTGCGTAACGTAACCCCGGACGAAGCATGCGCGCATCCCAACTGGGTGATGGGACGCAAAATTTCCGTTGATTCCGCGACGATGATGAACAAGGGGCTGGAAGTCATCGAGGCGAGCTGGTTGTTCAATGCGAACGAAGCGCAAATCAAGGTCGTGATCCACCCGGAAAGCGTGATCCACTCGCTGGTCGAATACGTGGACGGCTCGTTGATCGCGCAACTTGGTAATCCCGATATGCGCACACCCATCGCATTCGCGCTCGGCTTTCCGGAGCGGATCGACGCGGGGGTCGATGGGTTGGATCTTGCAGCGTTAAGCCAGCTTAATTTTTCGGAGCCGGATACCGCGCGGTTTCCCTGCCTGGACCTGGCGCGTGGCGCGTTGCGCGCGGGCGGCAGCGCGCCGGCGGTGCTCAATGCAGCGAACGAAGTCGCAGTCGCCGCATTTCTCGCATTGCAGCTGCGGTTTGACCGTATCCCGGAGTTGATCGAACATACGCTGGCTGGCGTCGCGGTCGTGCCCCTGGGCGGGATCGAAGATGTATTCGCGGCCGATGCGAGCGCGCGCATATGTGCGCAGGAATGGCTTGCACGCAACGCGGCCGTTGCGCTGGAGCAGCCAGTGCGCGTTTCCGCCTGAAACCGGACAGACCTGGACTGAGATGAATTTTCTGACCACGATAGTTGCATTTGCATTCGCGCTGGGCTCGCTGATCGTCGTGCATGAGTTCGGACATTATCTGGCGGCGCGGCTGTGCAACGTCAAAGTGCTGCGTTTTGCGGTCGGTTTCGGGCGTGTCATATTCAGCCGCCGCTACGGCAAAGATCAGACCGAGTGGGCGCTGGCGGCGTTTCCGCTCGGCGGCTACGTCAAGATGCTCGACGAGCGCGAAGGCGAAGTCGCCGCGCAGGATCTGCCGCGCGCGTTCAACCGGCAATCCGTATACCGGCGTTTTCTGATCGTGGTTGCGGGACCGCTCGCCAATTTCCTGCTGGCGATATTTCTTTACTGGTTGATATTTATGCATGGCGTGCCGGGCATGAAGCCGGTGATCGGCGCAGTGGCGCCGGAGTCGCCGGCTGCGCAGGCGCAATTCGCAGTCGGCGAAACCATCGTCAAGGTCGGCGGCGAGGCCGTCACCACCTGGCAGGAGGCGCGCTGGGTATTGCTCAAGTACGCTGTCGACCGCGCGAGCGTCGCCATGGAAGTGCAAAACGAGCATGCCGAAATTCATTTCCGGAAACTCGATATGTCCGGTCTCAAGCCGGCCGATCTCGATGGAGATTTTCTGCGTGTGCTCGGTTTTTCGCGCCTGCAGCCGCCGCTGCCGCCCGTGATCGGACGCATCATTCCCGGCGGCGCGGCAGACCGCGGCGGTGTGCTTGCCGGCGACGAAATAACAGCGGTCGATAATGTTGCGGTCAAACGCTGGGACCAACTGGTGGCCGCGATCAGCGCCAGCCCGGAGCGGGAACTGGTTCTGGATATCAAACGCGCCAGCAGCATGCTCAAGCTCAAGGTCACACCCGAGGCGGCGGTGGAAAATGCCGCGCGCATCGGCCGCATCGGCGTCGGCGTGCGGGTCGACGCCGATGCAATGCGGCAATATATGGTGGAAGTGCGTTATACGCCGTGGACCAGCCTCGGCCATGCGCTCCAACGGACCTGGGAAACGTCCGTATTCAGCCTGCGCATGCTGGGGAAAATGATCATCGGCGAAGTATCGCTTAAGAACCTGAGCGGCCCCATCACGATCGCGGATTACGCCGGGCAATCGGCGCAAATCGGCTGGATTTCCTACCTCGCGTTTATCGCCCTCATCAGCATCAGTCTGGGCGTTCTCAACTTATTGCCCATCCCCTTATTGGATGGCGGCCATTTGATGTATTATATGCTTGAAATTATTAAGGGAAGTCCGGTTTCGACCCGACTTATGGAGGTTGGCCAGAATTTCGGCATGGGATTGTTGTTTTTGCTGATGGCTTTTGCGTTGTATAACGATATCACCAGGCTATTAAACGGTTGATGATGCGCTGCTATAAATTCGTGTTGTTTGTGATTGCCTCCGTGCTGGCATGCGGTGCTAACGCCTTCGATCCTTTCGTCGTTAAAGACATACGCATCGAAGGCATCCAGCGCACCGAGGCCGGAACGATATTCAGCTACCTGCCGGTCAAAGTCGGCGAGACCATGACCGACGAGAAGGCGGCCCAGGCGATTCGCTCGCTGTATGCCACCGGATTTTTCCGCGACGTCAGCCTCGAAGTCGACAGCGGCGTGCTGATCGTGGTGGTGCAGGAGCGCCCGTCGATCGCGCAAATCGAGATCGTGGGCGCCAAGGACTTCAGCAAGGAAGACCTGCTCAAAGGCCTGCGCACGGTCGGCCTTGCGGACGGCCGCATTTTTGACCGCGGGCTGCTCGACAAAGCGGAACAGGAGCTCAAGCGCCAGTACATCAGCCGCGGCAAGTATTCCGCGCAGATTACGACCACCTCGACACCTCTGGAACGCAACCGCGTGGCGGTGAAATTCGATATCGTCGAAGGCGAAGTCGCGAAAATCCGCCAGATCAGCATCATCGGCAATCAGGTGTTCAAGGAAAAGGATTTGATCGGGCTGTTCAAGCTGCGCACGCCGGGGCTGCTGACCTGGTTCAGCAAGGACGATCAGTATTCGAAACAGAAACTGGCCGCCGATCTCGAGACGCTGCGCTCCTACTATCTCGACCGCGGTTATCTCGAGTTCACTGCCGATTCGACGCAGATTTCGATCACGCCCGACAAAAAAGACGTTTACATCACAATCGGCGTGACGGAAGGCCCGCAATATACGGTGGCCGACGTCAAGCTGGCGGGCGAAACGCTGATTTCCGAAGCCGAGGCGCGCAAGCTTATCAAGTTAAAGAGCGGTGAAATATTCTCGCGCAGCAAGCTGACCGAGTCGACCAAGCTTCTCAGCGACCGCATCGGCAATGACGGTTACGCTTTCGCCAACGTTAATGCGGTGCCGGAACTCGACAAGGACAAGCGCAAGGTCAACTTTACGTTCTTCGTCGATCCGGGGCGCCGCGTTTACGTCAGGCGCATCAACGTTACCGGTAACACGCGCACGCGGGACGAAGTAGTACGCCGCGAAATGCGCCAACTCGAAGGCGGCTGGTACTCGTCGGAAAAGATCACGAAGTCCAAGCAGCGCGTAGACCGGCTTGGATACTTTTCCGAAGTCAATGTGGAAACACCGAGCGTCCCCGGCACCACTGACCAGGTTGATCTCAGTATCAGCGTGGTCGAGAAGCCGACTGGCAACATTCTTTTTGGCGCCGGGTTCGGCAGCGAAGGTGTGGTGCTTTCTGGCGGCATTACCCAGCAAAACGTATTTGGCTCTGGCAACCACATTGGAGCGCAGGTCAACACCAGCAAGGTCAACACGGTCTATTCGTTGTCGTTTACGCAACCTTATTGGACGGTGGACGGGGTGAGTAGGGGGTTCGACATATATCATCGCAAAAGCAATCCTAGAGCTCTC
>Ga0114966_10003931_pt1 | contig 12854 bp, 13 predicted proteins | sample M_130207_XF_Meta_FD_87029 | JGI IMG/M metagenome (GOLD analysis project Ga0114966, IMG submission 87029) | Freshwater microbial communities from Lake Montjoie, Canada to study carbon cycling - M_130207_XF_MetaG | ecosystem: Environmental > Aquatic > Freshwater > Lake | place: Lake Montjoie... | reverse complement strand
CATGCGGTCTATCCGAAAAGTGCAAAATGACTGCACTATGCTTGAGTTATATACGAATCATCCAGAAAAAACTGAGCCATTATATGATGGATATTTGTTTGATAAGATTGAACGAAACGATGGCATGTTTCAGTATGTCGTGTATTTACCGGATTTAAAGATGAATTCGCGAATCATATCCCATGATAATTTAAACAACTACGATAAACATAAATTCAAGATTTATTTGTTTAATGATGAAGAAACCCTTAAAAAGAAGATTCGGTTGCAAATTATTACCAAGGATTAATTCTTTTTTCTAGAATATTTTCCATTAGACCCTGCTTCAATACGCTAGCTTTGGGTTGTATTTTCTTGCGTCTGCCGGATAGTCCAATCGTAGTTGGGGCTGGATTTGGTGGGGGGACCGGATGATGTATAATGGTACTAGCATACTCTCTCCATTTTTGAACGGCTAGTGTATGCGTTAGTTTTTCTTTGGGTGGTTCACCGCGTCGTGCTTTTACAATAATAATTCGTCGTTGTTTGCAACAGGCTCGGCAGGTACATCCTTCATCTAAATAGTGGTTTGTATCGATGTTGGTATTCCATTGGTTTTCTAAACAAATATTTAGGTATATTTTGTATTCACTTTGAGAATATCCAATTACTGGCGCACATTCTTTAGCTCTTAAGTTGGAGAGATAACTTGATTGTTCGTCTCGTGATAAATAGTATTTAAAATACGGGCAATTTTCAATTTGCGTTATATAATTAGATGGGATTTTATACGCGGATTTAAACCCTTGATATAAATATTTTAGAGGTGTTTTATCAGTCTCATAGTCTTTTATGATGGTAATTTCAGCCTCAAGTATGCCCGATAATATTTTAGCCCAAATCGCAGAATCGCGTAATCTTAGTTTGATATACGAAATATCAAATACTTTTTGAATAAGATATTTTTTTTCAAAATCAAATTGGTCTGGTTTCATAACATCGGTCATTTTATCAAAATAATGGTCGCCGTTTGCAATGTGTGTAAATATGTTATTAAAACGAGCGATTAGACGCGTTACATTGTATTTATTGACCTTATCCGTGGTATTGTTAAAATGAAATGACGCTAATTTATCAAAAAATTCGGACATTTTGCGTTCAAGTGGTTCGCGATACACGTCAATTACATATATATTTCGCCCAATATACTTGTTGTATCTTATAATTTCATTAATAGTTATATTGGATACTCCAGCTAATACATATAACATATCTTCGTCGTGTAGATGTATAACGCTAAATTTATATGATGCTGAAAGTCTGATGGAAGAAACAAGTGTGGTCGAGCCAACTTTGGGCGGAGTATACACAAATACTATGTTCTTAATCTTTGCGTCAGATAATCCTATTTTACTATTTGCATTTTTTAATAACTCAAGCCGGTTTACGTCAATTCCCAAAGTATTTGAATTTTGGTGTATATCCATACTAATGTATATTTTGATAATACTATATGAATATTAACGAAATACTATTTACTCTTTTTCTGTCTTTTTGTGTTTCCTTCTAGATATGGCGCAACTTTTAAAGTGCTACGGAAGCAGCCTTAGGTGCTCTGGTGCGCTTAGGAGCGACTGCGGGGCCAGGCTTAGTCTCGACAATCGGTGTGGTCAAATCTACCACCTCTGCACGGGGTCCAGTGCCGCGCACGCTTGTCTGACGGGGCTTCTTTGCTCCTCCAGCACTGATATTATTATCTGAAACCGCAACCATCATCGGCGGTGCTGACTGGGTTTCCTGTTCGGAAGACTGCTGACCCTCGCGAAATGTTCTACGGGTCTCGCACATAAGCATACCTCTACCGATTCCGGTAATATCGGCAGCCTGAAATCTGTGAGCTCCACCCTCTACGGAATTCATTTGAAACTCTACATACTCGCCCTGGACGAGGTATCTGTATTGTTGGCTTGCGACGGCCAAACCACTATGGTGGGCGAAAACGTCAGTACCAGCTTGTGCACCGGTAGTAGCGGTAATAAAACCATACCCAGCCTTGTTATTAAACCACTTTACACGGCCAGTAGTACGCTGTGCGGAAGATGAAACGTTCGATGAAGACGACATGCTATATACATATATAAACGACGTGTCTTTATGTTATTTTGAGACTATTATTCTAGTTTGGGGATAATATTTTCAATGTCGTCTGAAAGTGGTGTTCTGCCAGTATAATACTTCGTATCATAGTCATCTTCATCGTCATCGTCTGATTCTGGTCCAAGAATAGTTTTTTCTAACAAGAAAAAAGAAAACATGCTAAATTTGTAAAAATAAATGGATTTTGCAATTAAAGATTTAATACAATATTGAATTTGGCTAAGCATTATTATATTGCATATACATTTTTATTTTGCATAGGAGAACATATTCAACAAATCTAATAGTGATTTGTAGTTGGGTTCACATGACTTCTCTCTGCATTTGGAAAGTATAGAAGCAAATTGAGTGAATACTTTGGGTATCGTTTCTGCACCGGCGCCATACAATAGGGTTTGTTTCATATCCCTTATTTCAGTATTTGCTATGTTATGTATATCCCAAGGCAACTTGCCGTAATAAAGATACATTATGGTGTATAAAATTGATTCTAAATCGTCGTGTTTATTTGGTTCAATATAGTCATGCACGCTTATGCTAATATAATTGGGCGTTCCAAGGATTGATGTCATTCTTTTAGGGGGTGTTGGCGTTTCTGGAGGACTACACTTTTTACAAAATCCAAAATCAATAATATATAATCTCTCCTGTTGTTCGTTTAAGCCAAACAGAAAATTGTCGGGTTTTACATCTCTGTGTATGAGCCCACATTCGTGCACATATTGTATACGTTCTATCATCTGGACGCCTATTGAAATGGAATCCAAGAGAGAAAATGTGCCGTAGGTATTTATGTTGTGTTGGAGGGATTCACCCAACAGATTAATTACCATGTAATTATTTGCGTCGTCGACACCGAACCATTTCACTTGTGGAATACCGACGCCTCCCTTTAAATATTGATATATTCTTGCCTCGTTTTTCAGCAAATTGGTTTCGTGTTTGAGCGGTTCCACTTTAATTGCGACTGGTTCGCCCGTTCGTACGTTCTTGCCTTTGTAAATAGAACCAAATGCACCCGCACCGATTTTTGATATTAGGTCATATTTATTTGCAATCATATTATAATTAGATGACTACTTACAATATCCTTATATTTTTATGCAAATAGATATTTTGTTTGTGTTTTGTGGGGTTGTGGGCCTTGTATCTTTGGACGTTTATCATATTGTTTACAAAAATCATTTAAATAATAGACTCTAATTAACCTATAATTAGAGTCTATGTGTTCTATACCTTTATCAATTATTAATTTAAGAAGTAATAAAGAGACCGCTTTTACAACACAGCAAATTTATATAAATAAAAATCCAGATTTTCAAAGAGAATACGAAGCTTGGGATGATAAACTGAAAACAAGATTTATAGAAACTATTTTAATTGGAAGAGCAATGAATCCTATTTGGACAATATTAAATCCTGAGAATAATAGTGAAGAAGTGTTAGACGGAATGCATAGATTGACAACTGCCCTAGATTATCTCAATAATAAATTTAAATTAAATTCAAAATTTTTTACCGATGAAAATAGAGGACAGATGTATGACAAAAAATGTTTTGATGAATTATCACCAGATGATCAACAAAAAATAAGAAATTATAATTTTATATTTAACCAATTAGATTCATCTTATAGAACTGATGCCAACAAACGACGCGACCAATATGAAATTTTAAATAAGTCAAGTAGAACACTAAATGATTATGAATTTAATAAAGTTTTATATGGAAAGTATTTTGATATTATTTCTATGTATAAAGATGATTTTAGAAGTTTATTTTTTAACGTTGACGGCAAAAGAGGTGAGCTACAAACTGAAATAATTGACCTAATTGTTATGTCAAATGAACTACCTAATTCTTGGTCCTCCGTAAATTCATTGCGTAATAATTTTTATGAGGAGACCCTTGGTAATAGTGAAGCGTCCGTAAATGATTATTTAAAGAATAACGAAGAAACCATTAAAAATACACTTACTATGATAAAAAAAATAATAATTAATCTAAAAGATAATAAATTTTTTAGTAAAAATAAAAAGATTTTTAATAAATATTGTTTACCATATAAGTTTATAATTAGTCGTTTGTTATATAAGTTTAAACTGGATATTTCATTATTTAATAAACATATTAGTGATATTATTGAACAATTTAAATCTAATATTACAGAAATTGATATACAAGAAAAATTAGAATGCAAATCCAGAAATGCTATGTTTCAAAAAAAATTAATCAATTTAATTGATGAGATAATTAATTCTTCGTATGAAACAAATAAAGATAAAAGATTATTTACAAAAACACAAATAAGTTCAAAATTAAAAGAGCAGAATAATCTATGTGCTATTTGTAATAAAGAAAAAGAAAATTATCAAGGGGATCATATTATTCCTTGGTCAAAAGGCGGAAAAACTAGCTATGAAAATTTACAAGTGTTATGTACTCCTTGTAATCAAAGTAAATCAGCATCTTAAATTTCCAAAGGTGTAAATTATTAAACATATAAAGGGGCCCACAACCCCACATTGCATTTTTACGATTTTTCACTCCAAATCCTTTTTCAAGAAATCAAAATTGGACATTTATAAATGTCCATTTTTGGAAATCCTAAAATACTTTTGGGAATTCGATGTTTTGTTAGCATAATGAAAAATTAGCGTCTCAGCACAAAAAAAATAATTCAAAATTTGTGATGCTAGTTTTTTTATTTTTTGGTGCGGATTCTTTAGGGGTTTTTTTATGTAGGCTAATTATAAGGTAAATGCCTAATAATTTTACCCAAAGTTTACCCATTGAATATATATGTTCTGGCTGTCAGTTCAATACTCGTAATAAAAAGGATTACAATAGGCATATATTGACACTCAAACATTTAAGACTAACCACGCCTACTGAGATTAGTAAAAAAACCCATGAGTGTGTATGTGGTAAAAAATATAACCATTTGTCATCATTATGCAACCATAAAAAAGATTGTTTACATAATACATCCAAAATTGAAGAGCCCACACCATCACAAGACGATATTCAAGTCCCGACAAATCTTATTTTTGAGCTAATCAAGCAAAACCAAGAGTTCAAACAGCTGCTAGTCGACCAAAATAAACAATTGTATGAAAAACACGAGGAGAATATAGACTTGCAGAAACAATTGTTAGATGTGGTGAAAGACGGCAAGACAATTAACAATACCATGAGCAATAGCAATAATAATAACAAGACGTTCAATCTAAATTTCTTCTTGAACGAGACGTGCAAGGATGCCATGAATATGAAAGATTTTATCAAATCACTGGAACTGAGCCTGCCCGAGCTGGAAAAGATGGGTGAAGTGGGTTTTGCCGAAGGCATGTCTCGTGTCTTTGTTAATCGCTTAAATAGCTTGGACATAACTAAGCGACCGATTCATTGTAGCGATGTTAAGAGAGAAATCATACACATCAAGGATGATAATAAATGGGAAAGGGATAACGCAAATCTAGATAGATTGAGAAAGATTATAAAGCAACTTACCCATAAGAATATTCTGAGGGTTGACGACTGGAAAAAGGCGAATCCAGGTTGCACTGAATATAACAGCAGGAAAAATGATCAGTACTTGAAAATCAACATGGAAGCAATTGGTCCAGTGGATGATGCAGAAGTAAAGAGAGATTTCGGAAAGATAATCCGCAAGGTAGCAGAGAATACGGCTATTGACAAGAAATACTTGTGCGTCTAATCAAATATATATTCTATCAGTTTATTTTCCCAGTAGAATATATATGTATTATTTGTTTAGAAAATTAAAACATTATTATCATGGTCGTGCATTCCATATATTTGTCATATCCTTTTTAGTATATGCCGTCATAAACATGGTGGAGAATTATATTCATTACAATATAGGCCGAAATCAAGAGAACGGATTACAGATTGAGTTCTCGTCGCCGTCTACATTAGATTGGACCAAAATAGTAGTCGTAATGGTTGTGTTTGCCTTGTTGCAAGGTATTTTAACCATTTTGATAGAAGGATATTGGGAAAGAAAATAATCAAACTCTGATTTATATATCATGCTCCTGTATAAAATCAATTATATATTTGGGGTCCCTAATGTGAACATGCCCATCACTTAAATCTTCTTTTAAATATCCATTTTCATCTATATATTTATCATAAATATCAAAAAATATGTAGTTGTATTCAATACATTTTTCTTTTATTTTTTGATTAAAATATAAAACATATGCTTTACGTTCTTCATCACTTCCTAAGTGTGGATAACCTTCGTCATGATATTTATTTGCTTTTTGAATAGTTGGAACAACATTGTAAACACAGACATTTTTAAATTTAACTTGTGAAGTTATAACATTTAATTGAATGGCGTCAAAATAATTATTAACGATATTGTCGATAATATCTTGGTATTTCATTACATCATTTGTATATTTATGAATATGACATCTACCATCTATTTCACCGAAACAAAAAATTAATGTATCTCCATGATGAAGGTTAAAATCGCGAATATCACATCTGTTTAATTTGTCTCTACCAAAACTATGACACAAAACTGCGCCTAAATGATGGCGTATTACTCTAGGTATATCCATCCAACTTCCATTTGCATGACTATCCCCAATAGTGTGAATTGACATAGTTATATATTAATTATGTCAAAAAAAAAATATTTGCTTACGCATAATTTAATAATGGTAAAATATAAGTATAAAAGGAAATTATGAATGTAGTATATATGTCTTCTGAAGATGATATGGATTTGGCGACGCTAATAATTAAGATTGGATATGGTAAGAGAGGTAAGTATTTTAAGGATATACCCAAATATTTGAACAAGATTTATGATAAATACGGCTATCAAACCCACAATGATGTTATTTCTATATTGGAATTAGACAAAGCGGAGTATCCCAGAAGAGCGCCGTCTTATGAATATTATTGGAATAATGATGTATATAATGACCCAGAGCTCCCAGATGATTATAAAGAACTAGTTCATAAAGTATGTTGTCTAAGAATTGTTGGAGGTGGTGAAAATCATGACGAAATGGTAGCTCATTTGAGAACCATAATTGAAAAGTATGGTCTTGACGCATATGCGGACGCGATTAGAATTCTTGGGTTTGAAGAGGATTGTTGGCTAGATGAAGAGTCACACCCGATGGAAGTTGACTCCACAGACACGGAGACACATAATGAATGTTTGACATAAAAAAAATGATTTAAATTGCATTATATACTTTATTTAGTATATAATACAACCAGAATGCCAACGTGTAAGTATAACTTTGAAACTAACGTAGTAAAGGCTTCGCGTAATAAGGAATTTAAAATTGCGATACGTGAATGGGTCTATATTTGTGAGACGACGAGGGATACGTGTGATGTTCAATGTATTTGCGAAAACAGAACACTAAAACATATATTATATTACTATAATATTTATACAAAAAAATTCATTGGTTGCGGGGGGAAATGTGCTGACAAGTTTAATGAAGTTAACCCAAATAAATGCAGTATTAAATTACAAACCATATTCAATGAAATACTCATGAGATGCAAATATGAGAGTATAAATAATATCGATTTATATTGTACTACTATTCAAGCACAAGTGGTAGAATATTTTAAAACCAAGTCTGAAGAATATGAAAAATACTCTAATTTTGATAAATTGGAAGAACTATCAACAGACATAAAAGAACTAATAGATGAGTATCAAATGGATATTCTTAAACCGATATATGATGATATAATTGATAAATTACACAAAGAAAGAGAAAAGAAGCGGCAGAAAAGGGAGAAGGATGAAAGGGATCGTTTGGAAAGGGACAGGGTGGAAAAGGAGATGTGGGAAAGTGAGAGAGAGAAAAGGAAAATACATGACAGGGATGCAGAGGAAAGAAAAAAACGGGAAAATTCTAATAATCGTTGGGAAAAACGCGAAAACGCTGACGGAACATCGTATTGGTATGATAACATCAGACATATTTCCCGTTATATAAATCCTATAAGTAGATAATACTTGTATAGTCGCAATAATTATACAACATTAGCTACTTTAATATCTACATGATCTGTTTTAACCACAACTGGTATAATAACCGACTTATCTGCTCCGTGTGTGCATGACGTGATAAGTTTTATAAATTTCTGTATCTTGGCGATCAACCCAGTAGCCTTTTTCACATCTTGTTCCATCTCGATACTTAGTCGGGAAATTGTTTCTGTTAGGCGTTTTTCCTCCTCAGAAACTATATTGGCAATATTTTCAGCAGTTTTGACTGCATCAACGACCAACTTGGTGGTTTCGTCTACGATGGCTTGACCCTCGCTCATTATGGCCTTGGTTGCTTCGTCAGCTATTAGTTTAGTAGCGTCAGTCTTTCCTGCCATGACGCTAGTTATATTATCAATCAATTTGGTTGTTTCATCTATGACGGATTGACTCTCTTTTAATATGGTTTTAGTTGTCTTTTCAGCGACCTTGGTTGCTTTTTCAACGACTACTTCGCTTTTGTTAACAATGGTCTTGGTTGCAGTTTCGACCAATTTGGGCGTTTGACTAACCGATTTCAATGGTGCTTCTAAAGTATTTGAAATAGTAGATTGTAAATCATTAACTATTGCATTTACAATGACTACAGCATCAATTTTTGCAATAGGGGTAGGAACCTTAGTAGTATCCTCGGCGACGCTCATTATATAGTACAATATGATTATTTTCTTATGTTTTTTCTTCAAAATTTATTTGTATTATACATAAAGCGACTGATTTGTTGCGACATATTTAAGTGTTAGTGTAGGAATCTCGCGTAGTTTACTGAGAAACTCAATCTTACCATTTGCCTCTGCAATTTTCTCCAATTCGCTAGCAATATTATTAATTTTCAGCAACGCTTTTACAAATTCGCCTAAAAACACCGCCTTCTCGCCTTCAAGAGTTTGTAGTAAAAATTTGCAATCTTCTACATTCTCGCAATCACACCACCGCATTGCAAAATCAATCAAATCAAAGTGCATGTAATAATCTGCACCGGTATTCAGTCTTTGTTGCTCCTCAATCTTCAAGAAGTCGTCATACTTTCCGCGAATTTCAGTCGCAACTTGGGTGGTCTTAGCATCATCGCATTTCGGCAGAATCAGCTTAATGTCATCCGCAACTGAAACATTTGTAAAACAACTAAACAGACCAACCAATTGTCTTGGAGTAAGGTCATATAGTTTATTTTCTTCCAACATAGTCGCAAATACTAAACAATGGACTTCGCGGATTTGAGCTGCGGTCTGCCCCTTCGTAGTAAGCTGAATGATCTCCTCGGAACGCTGAATAAACGATTCTTGTGTAAGCACATCAAGTACATTGGATACATTATTAGTCATATATTGTTCGATGGCTTTGTATTTTTGTTGCAACCCGTCAATCGTGTGTTGCTTTTCAACGTATTTATTCAAGATGGCGACATCGCTTTCTATATGTTTGTGATCGTCCTTGATGTTTCCGATACTACGCTCCATTTCGCGACGCTTCTTATTAATGGCGGTTTTAACATTGTCTTGAAGAGATATGTATTCTTCAACCACCTCACGTGGCGTCCGCAGAACAAGGTCTTGCGCGGATTTAATTGTCGCAGAGTGTTGTGTTATTTGTTCGCGGATTTGATTGAGATCTTTATCAATGTCTTCTTGAATCATGCTTCGCTTGGCGTATTCCGTGAAATTATTATCACCGATGGAAATAAGGTTGAGCAACAGATTGTAAGAGATCTTGAACTTACTGGAAAGGGTTTGCGGCATTCCGTGCATCATTTTTTTATACGAGGTGCAGTCAATATTTGAAAACAAATTATTCAAGTGGATTACATTGCCAACGCTGTCAATACCACGACGACCCGCTCTGCCGGCCATTTGCGTGTATTCGTGTGAATACAAATTACGCATAGTGTTGCCGTCAAACTTGGTTGAGTTGGTGAATACTACAGTCTTCGTTGGCATATTGACACCGATAGAAAAGGTTTCCGTCGCGAAAAGCAACTTGATATATCCTTTGGCGTACAAAATTTCCACCATCTCCTTCAATACGGGCATGACTCCTGAGTGGTGAATCGCGATGCCTTTTTCAAGAAGCTTCACCATTTCAACATATTCGGGCAAATGCAAATACTCTTGATGATTGGGGAGCTTGCGGATGATTTGTTCGCATTCGCGTTGAATAGTATAACCAACCTTTGAATCAAACTCAAGTAAATCAGTGGTAATTTCCTTTGCACATACTTCTAGTTGTTTTCTTGAGAGGACAAAGCAGAGTGCAGGCAACATGTTATTTTCCACCATATGTTTGCAAACCTGATTGAGTACGTGCTGTCTTTTAATTCGCACTTGTTTTGTTTCAAACAGGTCCAGCATTTTTCGCATCTTGTAATAGTGGGGCTCGTTAAAGACACCTGCTGACGATTGAATGACAAACAACTTGTCCGTCGTTTCGCGAATTTGTTTTTCCAGCTCCTTATCGCGGATTGCCTTGTAAATACCAGTGTTGGTTGTAATAAATGAGTAGTGTGTCAGAGGGACAACACGATGATTTGTGGACGCAAGATATACGATCTTGTTGTTTGTTTCGGTGTTATTGCTTGCAGGTTGGCCTCTGGTTTCGCACCATGATGCGAATTTTTCAGGCGTATCAATTGTCGCAGACAACATTACCATTTGCACGTGGCGTGGAAGCATCATGATACACTCTTCCCAAACACGTCCTCTGTCTGGGTCATTAATATAATGGACCTCATCAAACACGACACATCCAAGTTCATTTTCTAGATCCATATCAAACGCAATGAGGGATGAGCCTGCACCGCTCTTTTTATTATACAAGGTATTGAGTAAGATTTCCGTCGTCATGATAAGAACGTCGGCTTCAGGGTTGGTTTTGATGTCGCCCGTTAAAATGCCAAAGGAAATATGAGGATATTTGTGAGTAAATTCGTAAAATTTTTGATTGGATAGCGCCTTAATGGGCGCGGTATAGATGACCTTCTTGCCCTTGCCTACAAGGTGTTCAATTGCGAACTCCGCACTGAGAGTTTTTCCGCTGCCAGTATGCGCCGTCACGAGAACGTGATGACCTTCGACGACCGCTTCAACTCCATATTTTTGAAAAGTACTTAATTCGTAAGGGTACTTTTCAAAGTATTGTTTATACTTTTCTTCTTGTTCGGTAGGGTAAACATTGGGACAGATTTTTACCATATTAGTCGCGTAAATGTATTGGTGTATATAATATATGCGGTTCTCTTTAAGTAGGTTTGCTTAATATATCAGACCATTATGCTCTGCCGTCTAGGCGGTAGACCTACAATAGTCGTCATTCAATAAGCGAAGGGCGTCCAATGTTTGTTATTGTGTGTTGGGTGTGTTCAGGCGTTTTAATCTAAACACCTTACTACATGGGCGTGGGTGGGAGCATGGGGGCCCCTCCTCACCCCCCTCTCATACTGCGCCTTCGCCCCCGTCCATTATAGTTCCTAGATTTGCATAGAGGGCAAACATTGCCGAATTTAATTCGACGAGTGGTGCGTCGCGATTTGCTTAGTCTGCGCTTGGTTTGTCTACGTGTAGGCATTATACATATTAACGAGATAATATATTACAAAATCCTTTACTATCATGAATGTGCCGCGTTAAATTTTTTCTCTAGTATATTTATGTCAAACCAACCTACAATATTTGAGCTAATGTTAGAACCACCAGCTGGTGCAGTAGGTAAAAAATGCTACGCTGTGGGACTAGTTACTATAGAGAGAGGAGCACGTACATCAAGACCTCGCTATTTTACAACGAAACAACCGCGTTATGTAGGACTATGCACTGAAATTGAACTATTACCAGATTACTCTAAAAATATATATTTTCGGAACAATTATAACGAAGAAACCATCATACATATCAATGGGCCGTTCTCTCAATTAGGGTCGGCTGATTTTAATTCATCGCAAAAACTTGGCTTTATTGAAGTCGTTTGTAAGCCTGAGGCTTCTTTACAAGAGCTAGCTACTAGGAAATTTAAAGACCACTTTAACAGGATGCCTCGCGATCAACAAAAAGTTATGACTGACAACATGAATGCGACAGGCATGCATGAAATAGTATTTGGTGCACAAGACCCAAACAATGTAGGTGGAAAAAGGCGTAAAAAAACAAGAAAAGGGACTAAAAGAAAAGTAAGAAAGCGTAGCAAAAAAACAAGACGTCGTCGTCAATAATATATTTGCATGCTAAATGGGTTTAAAGAGAACCCTCTTTATATAACTATGTAGTGCATGCATGGGCGTGCAATACATCAATGTTCTTGTAGCTCAGTGGTAGAGCGTCGGTCTTATGAGCCGAATGCCTGCGGTTCAAATCCGCACTAGAACAATGGTATGTATATATTATAAAAAATGTCGATAGTTTATAATACCCGGTTAGCTCAGTCGGTAGAGCGCACGCCTTTTACCTTATGGTTGGAAGTCAGCGTGTGGTCGAGGGTTCGAGCCCCTCATCGGGTGAGCATCTGGAAATCCAAGACAGCCTTAATGTCGAATTGACCAGAACAAGTCATTAAAAGGTTCAAATGCGCGAATGGCCGAGTGGTCTAAGGCGGTGGTCTTAAGATCCACTATCAATTGATGCAAGGGTTCGACTCCCTTTTCGCGCAAAAAATGTATATATTGTAT
>Ga0114966_10003929_pt1 | contig 12856 bp, 13 predicted proteins | sample M_130207_XF_Meta_FD_87029 | JGI IMG/M metagenome (GOLD analysis project Ga0114966, IMG submission 87029) | Freshwater microbial communities from Lake Montjoie, Canada to study carbon cycling - M_130207_XF_MetaG | ecosystem: Environmental > Aquatic > Freshwater > Lake | place: Lake Montjoie... | reverse complement strand
CCATCGCGTGGAACAACGCCGGCATCGTATGCATGCCGCCTTTTTCCGCCGCCTTCCACGCCGCCAGCACTTCGTGCCACAGCAGCGAGGCGAACAGGAAACCCGGCGACACCGGCTTGCCTTCGTTGATGCGTTTGTCGGTGTTCTCCAGCGCCAGCATAACGAAACGCTCGCCCAGCGGCTGCTCGAGTATCACGTCGAGCAGCGGCAGCACGCCGTGATGCAGGCCTTCCTTGCGCAGGCGGCGCACGCCTTCGGCCACATGGCCCGACAGCAGCAATTTCATCATTTCGTCGAACAAACGCGCTTTGGGTACGTTCTGCAGCAGGCCGGCCAGTTCGCGGATCGGTTTGCGCGAGCGCGCTTCGATTTCCAGTCCGCGCGCGGCGGCAAGGCGCACCGCGCGCAACATGCGGATCGGGTCTTCGCGATAGCGCTGCGCCGGGTCGCCTATCATGCACAGCTTTTTCGCCTTGATATCGGCGACACCGCCGTGATAATCGATCACCTCTTCGCGCACGGGGTCGTAGAACATGGCGTTCACGGTGAAATCGCGCCGCACCGCGTCTTCTTCCATGCTGCCGAACACGTTATCGCGCAGGATGCGCCCGTGCTCGTCGGTCGAATGATCGCTGTCGTCTGCCGCCTCGTTGGCAGCAGCGCTGCCGCGAAAAGTGGAGACCTCGATGGTTTCCGCGCCGAACATCACGTGCACCAGGCGAAAACGGCGGCCGATGATGCGCGAGCGGCGGAAAATCGCGCGCACTTCCTCGGGCGTGGCGCTGGTCGCCACGTCGTAGTCCTTGGGGATGCCGCCCAGCAGCAGATCGCGCACCGCGCCGCCGACCACGTAAGCGGTGTGCCCATGCTGCTGCAGCGTTTCGCAGGTCTTCATCGCGCCGCGGCTCACATGGTCGCGCGCGATGCGGTGGGTTTTAAACGGTATGACCCTGGGCTGCGCGGACTTGAACAACGCGCCCGAAAAAACCTTGCCGAGAAACCGCCTGATCATTAAATGGCTTGCCTGTTGTGAAAACAAATTGAGCGGCGCACGGGAAGATGCCCGCAAATACGCTATACGCTACAAAACAAATTGAGCAGCGCAGGGGTGTGCGTCCGCCCGAATTTGTGGGGGGAATTATATAACGGGGATGAAATGCGCACCCGCGCCCTCGCCGAACGCGCGTATGCCGCAGCCGTAAAGCGTGGCCAGCCGCTCCGGCTGCAGCAGCTCAGCCGCGCTTCCCGCCGCAAAACGCCCGTCGCCGTACAGCATCAATATGCGGTCGCAACTGGCGGCAAACGTCAGGTCGTGCAGCACCAGTGCGGCCGCCGCGCCCTCCTCGCGCGTTGCTTTACGCAACAATTGCAGCGCTTGCAGTTGGTGGCGCAGATCAAGGTGTTGCAGCGGCTCGTCCAGCAGCATGATTCGCGGCGCCTGCGCCCACAGTTGCGCGAGCCGCGCGCGCTGGCGCTCGCCGCCCGACAAGGTTCCGTACGTTTGTTCCGCCAGCGCCGTCAGATCGAAAGCGGCGAGTGCGTGCTCCGCTGCTGCCTCGTCATCCGCATGCCAACCGAACAGCGCCCGGGCATGCGGATAGCGGCCGAGCATCACGTAGTCGCGCACCGTGCCCCAGAATTCCTGGTCTTCGCGCTGGAGAAGGATGCCGAGCGCGCGGCCGAGTTGGCGCCGCGAATAATCCGCCAGCGCCCTGCCCTCGATGGCGATATTGCCGGATGCCGGCGGCGCGAGCCCGGCCAGCGCATGCAACAGCGTGGTTTTGCCGCTGCCGTTGCAGCCCAGCACGCCCCACAATTCGCCGGGCACCATCGCCAACGCGAGGTCGCGGCACAGCACCCGCGTGCCGACCGCGATAGTGAGCTGGTCTGCGCGCAGGTTCATGGCCGCCGCGACAGCAGGATGAGCAGCACGGGCACACCCAGCAAGGCAGTGAATACGCCGACCGGCAACTGCTGCGGCGCCCACACCGTGCGCGCAAAAGTGTCGGCGAGCGCCACGAAGCTGCCGCCCACCAGAGCCGAAGCCGGCAGCAGCCAGCGATGATCGTTGACGCCGGCCAGGCGCAATGCATGCGGCACCATGATGCCGACGAAGCCTATGCTGCCGCCGAGCAGCACCGCTGCGACCGTCGCCACCGCCGCGCCGAAATAGATCGCCGACTGCAGGCCGCCCACCGCGACGCCGAGAGCGCGCGCTTTCAATGCGCCGAGCGCGAGAGCGTTGAGACTGCGCGATTTCAATGTGAATACCAGCACTACCAGCGTCAAAACGAACCAGGCGCCGCCGCTGGCATCAGCGTGAGACAAATCCCCCATCAACCAGAACAGCATGCCGCGCAATTGCGCCTGCGGCGCAAGCGTCAGCAGCAAGCTGATCAGCGCAGTAAAGCCCGCCGACAGCACGACGCCCGTCAGCAACAAGCGGTGCAAATTCCAGTCGCCGGCGCGAAACGACAACCCGAACACGATCGCGATGGCGCCGAGCGCGCCAGCCAGCGCGGCGAGATTGCTGCCGGCGACGCCGGCGCCGAGCAGCACCGCAGTCAGCGCGCCGAGAGCCGTCCCGCCGGAAATGCCGAGTATGTAAGGGTCGGCCAGCGGATTCCTGAGCAGGACCTGCAGCAGCACGCCCGAGGTCGCGAGCAATCCGCCGCACGCAAACGCGGCAAGCACGCGCGGCAAGCGCAGTTTCCAGATCACATCGTCAACGATGCCGGGCGTCGGCAGGAAGATGCTGTCGAGCACCTGCAGCGGAGAAATCGGAAAAGTGCCGAACAGCAGCGCGATCAACAGACTGCCGGCGGCCACCAGCGCCAGCACGATAATCAGCGGCGCGCGCGTCATTCAGGCCAGACTGAGTATCTGCCAGCCGTGCTTTACGGCGTGGGCGCGCAGCGTGTCGTCAGGGTCGACCGCCACCGGGCGCGTGACGCATTTGAGCAGCGGCAGGTCGTTCAGCGAATCGCTGTAAAAACTGCTGTGCGCGAACGATGACAGCTTTTGCCCACGGCCGGCCAGCCACAGTTCGAGCTGCGTCACCTTGCCTTCGCGAAAGCACGGCGTGCCGGTCACTTCGCCGGTGAATTCGCCATCGATGTGCGCGGGCTCGGTCGCGATCAGGTGTTCGATGCCGAATTCGCGCGCAATCGGCGCTGTCACGAAGCTGTTGGTTGCAGTGACGATGGCGCACAGGTCGGCGCGATGGCTCTCGATCAATTCACGCCCGCGCAGCCGCATGATGGGCAGGATTTTCACGCGCATGAATTCGCGGTGCCATTCGTCGAGCACTTTGCGCGGGTGGCGCGCCAGCGGCTTCAACTGAAAGTCGAGAAACTGGTGAATATCGAGGGAGCCGTCCTTGTACTGCTCGTAGAACGCATTGTTGCGCGCCTCGTACACCTCGCGGTCGAGCACGCCCTTCTCGGCCAGGAACTGCGCCCACTCAAAGTCGCTGTCGCCGCTCAGCAGGGTGTTGTCGAGATCGAATAGCGCGAGGTTCAACTGGCACACTCCATCAAATAAAATCTGTAAATCAAAGTTAGCCGCCGGTGAACGCCGATGAACGCCGATCAGATTCCGCGATCGTCAACTCGCCTGTGCCAAGGTGTTTGATTCTAGCTGCGTTCATCGGCGTTTATCGGCGGTTTCAACTTGTTTTGCAGTGACATCGAGCAACTCCCGCAGCAGCGGCAGCGTAATGGCGCGCCGGTTGGCGAGCGAATAACGGTCGAGCGCGTCGAGCAAGGCAAGCAGCGACGGCAGGTCGCGCTGCGCGTGGCGCAACAGGTACGCGATGACTTCCTGCGATAACTGGAACCCGCGCGCCTGCGCATGGCGTTTCAGCGCGGCGACTTTTTCTTCTTCATTCAGTCCGTGCACCTGGTAGACAAGCCCCGCTCCCAGACGTGTCACAAGGTCCGCGCGCAACTTGAGTTGCGCCGGCGGCGCATTGCCGCTGGCGAGCAGAGTACCGTTGCCGGCCTTGATGCGATTGTGCAGATTGAAGACGGCGATCTGCGCCTCTTCGTTCAACAGGTGCACGTCGTCTACTGCGCACAGCGTGTCCTCGGCAGCATCGAACTTTGCCGCGCCGGAATCGAACATCTGCGCCGGCCTGCCGTCGGCGCGCGCGGCGTCCACCACCGCCCGCAACAGATGGCTGCGGCCGCCGCCGGGAGCGCCCCACAGATAAATGAAACGCTCGCCGCTCGCCGCATTCGCCATCGAATACAGCGCGACCACGACTTCGGCGTTGCGGCCGGGCACGAAGTTGTCCAATGCCGGCGCCGGCGCCTGCGCGATATCGAGCGCGAGTTGCTTCATGCGCGGCGCATTGCAACAGAGCGGTATAGGGTCATTTCGGGTAAAATTCGGGGTGCAACAATGACATACAACGTCATGGGAAGCGCTATCTTACCCGACCCATCCGCTGTTTACGACCCGCGAGAGCGCATCTTGACCACACCCGACCCAGCCAAATCTCTCACATACCGCGATGCCGGCGTCGACATGGACGCCGGCGATCAGCTCGTCGAAAACATCAAGCCGCACGCCAGGAAAACGATGCGTCCGGAAGTGCTCGCCGGCATCGGCGGCTTCGGCGCGCTGTGCAGCATTCCCGCGAAATACCGCGAGCCGGTACTGGTCTCGGGCACCGACGGTGTCGGCACCAAGCTGAAGCTCGCGTTTGAGCTCAACCGCCACGACACCATAGGCATCGATCTGGTGGCGATGAGCGTCAACGATATCCTCGTGCAGGGCGCCGAGCCGCTGTTCTTCCTCGATTATTTCGCGTGCGGCAAGCTCGATGTGGCGACCGCCACCGACGTCGTCAAGGGCATAGCGGCAGGCTGCGGACAAGCGGGTTGCGCGCTTATCGGCGGCGAGACCGCGGAGATGCCCGGCATGTACCCGGCCGGCGAATACGATCTCGCCGGCTTCGCGGTGGGCGTGGTCGAGAAAAGCAAAATCATCGACGGCAAAACCATCCAGGCCGGCGACGCCGTGCTGGGACTCGCTTCGAGCGGCGCGCATTCCAACGGCTATTCACTGATCCGCCGCATCATTGCGCAAAACAAGATCGATCTGTCCACGCAACTCGACGGCAAAGCGTTAAGCGATCTGATACTGGCGCCGACACGGATCTACGTGAAACCACTGCTGCAACTGATGGCAAAACTGCCGGTCAAAGGCATGGCGCACATTACGGGCGGCGGCATCGTCGACAACGTGCCGCGCATACTGCCCGCGCACCTTACGGCGCGGTTGACGCGCGCGAACTGGCCGCAGTCGCCGTTTTTTGCATGGCTGCAGCGCGAAGGCAACGTGGACGGCGCCGAAATGCTGCGCGTGTTCAATTGCGGCATTGGCATGGCGGTGATCGTCGCCGCACAGGATGCTGACGCGGCGACCGTATTGCTGAGCGCGGCAGGTGAAACCGTATACCGCATAGGCAGCATAGAAGCACGCGCGGAAAACGAGGCGCAAACCATCGTCACATGAAGAACATCGTCATCCTGATCTCGGGGCGCGGCAGCAATATGCAGGCGATCCTCGAAGCGCGGCTGCCGCTGACGGTCGCCGCGGTGATCAGCAATGACCCCAAAGCCGGCGGATTGGCAACCGCGCAAAAACACGGCATTGCAACACGCGTCGTCGATCATCGCGCGCATGCCAATCGCGCCGCGTTCGATACTGCGCTCTCGACTGAAATCGACGCCTTCAAACCGGACCTCGTCGTGCTCGCCGGCTTCATGCGCATCCTGACTGGTGATTTCGTAAACCGTTATCGCGGCCGGCTCATCAATATCCACCCGTCGCTGCTGCCTTCGTTCACCGGGCTCGACACCCACCGCCGCGCGCTCGAAGCGGGCGTCAAAGTCCACGGCTGCACGGTGCATTTCGTGACGCCCGAACTCGACCACGGCCCCATCATCATCCAGGCTGCAGTAGCGGTAATGGAAAGCGACAGCGAAGTCACACTTGCGGCGCGCGTGCTCGCCGAGGAACACCGCATCTATTCGCAGGCGCTGCGCTGGTTCTGCGACGGGCGCCTCAAAATTACGCCGCAAGGCACCGTCACGATCTTGGCGGCGCGCGGCGCTGGCGGCGCGCTCGCCTCACCGGCATTAGATTCATGATGCTGCGCGCCCTCATTGCATTGGCCATTGCTGCCGTTGTCACGGCCGTGAGCGCCGCAACGCCGCCGCAATCGGTCAAAGCAAGCTACGATGTCTACAGAGACGGCCTGCACGTCGCCACTACGCAGGAAACTTACGAAAAAACCGGCGACCGCTACCAGATCGAAAGCGACAGCAACCCCGCGGGGCTGCTCGCATTGTTTGTGCGTACCAAGATCAAGGTGCAGAGCGCAGGCACCGTTACCACCGCCGGCCTGCAGCCCGAGAAGCTCGACTACGGCCGCCTCGACGACGCCAGCAAGAACGTGAGCGCCGCCTTCGACTGGCGCGCACGCGAACTGCACCTGACTTTCGACGGTCGCAGCGAAACCCTGCCGCTGGTCCCCGGCATCCAGGACCGCCTGAGCGTGATGTACCAGTTTATGTTCCTCTCCACGGACAAGGCGAAGCTGCTTGAGTTTCCGATGACCAACGGCAAGAAGATCGAGAGCTACCGTTACGAGCTGGCGAACCACGTGGCGCTCGACACGCCGCTCGGCAAACTCAATACACTGCACCTCGTAAAGCACCGCGACCCCGGCGAGAACGGCACCGAAGTCTGGCTGGCCGCCGACCGCAATCTCTTTCCGGTCAAGCTGCTGATCCTGGAAAACGACGGCACGAAATTCGAACAAATCATAACGCGGCTCGAGTTCAAATGACCGGCGCCGGCGTCATGCGCAAGCTCGGCTGGTTCGTCGCGCTGTCGGTATGCGCGCACCTGTGGCTGCTGTATGGCGTGCCGTTCGAGATGCCGCGTTTTGCAGCCCCGCCGCCCGTGCTCGAAGCGCGCCTGCAACCCGCGGAACCGTTGCCGCCAGTATTGCCGCGCGCGCCGGCAAAACCCAAACCCGGTCCGGTAACGGAGTCCAGCGCGCCATCGATGCAAGCGGCCAATGCACCGGTATTCGCGCCGCCGCAGACTGCGCCCGAGCCTGCCGCAGCCGAGACGCCTGCAGCACCTGCCGTCGTCGAGAAAAATCCGGTCGCAGCACCCGCGCCGCCGCTCGCCAGGCGCTTGCCACGCAAAGGCGAAATCTCCTACGTGCTATATTTGGGCAACAACAAACTGGCCGTTGGCCAGACCACGCAAAGCTGGGAACTCAACGGCGACCGTTATCGTTTGAGCAGCCTGTCCGAAACTACCGGGCTCGCCGCGCTCTTCAGCCGCCAGCGTATCGCTTATGAAAGTCACGGCCGGCTGACCGCCGGCGGGCTGCGCCCGGAACGGTTTACGAACGAGCGCGTGCGCTCCGGCAACAGCGAAAAAGCCGCCGCCGATTTCGACTGGGGCAAGACCACGGTCACTATCGACAATCCGCCGCGCAGCGTCGCGCTGCCCGCCGATGCGCAGGACATCGTCAGTTTCATGTACCAGCTGGGGCTCATGCCGCTGACGCCGGGCCGCATCGAACTGCCGGTCACCAACGGCTGGAAGCTTGAGCGCTACGAACTGGATATCGGCATCGAAGAAATCATAGAGACACCGTTCGGTGCGCTGCGCGCGCTGCCGGTCAGGCAGGCACGACGCGCGGGACAGGAAACCATCGAGCTGTGGCTGGCACCCGCCTACCGCTGGCTGCCGGTGCGCATCCGCTTTTTCAACCGCGAAGGCGAGCCTTCGGGCGAACAGATCGTGAACGATATCCGCGTCAGCGAAGATTAGCGTTGAGTGAAGGAGTGAATACGTGAAAGAGTGAAAGGGTTACCCGAACTTGATGCGCCGCGAACATAGCTGCTCATTCACTCATTCACTCATTTACTCATTTACTCATTCACTAGACAGTTGCGCATTATTTTTGCGTCCAATCCTTATAAACGTCAGGCCAATCTTGCCATCCCCCCTCCGCAAACCACGCACCAAAAAACTCGCGGTGCAGTCCAACGCCGCCTTCGCCCACCTCGCGGCGGCGGAGGCAGCCCTCGCCCGCGTGCTGCCGATGACGCAGCCCGCCGATGCGATGCTGCACAGTTTCTTCCGCGCGCATGCCGATCTCGGGCAACACGACCGCCAGTTCATCGCCGAAACGGTGTTCGGCATATTGCGGCGGCGCATCGGCATTGAATACCACACCGGCGCCGATACGCCGCGGCGCCTGCTGCTCGCCTACCTGAACCGCGTGCAGGGCATGAGCCTGCGCCAGCTCGAGCCGCTGCTCGGCAACGACAACGCGCAATGGGCCGCCGATCTCAAGGCGCGGCCCGACGCTGACGTGCCGCTCCATGTCAAAGCCGAATTCCCGGAGTGGCTCGCCGCCATGCTTGCCGCCGATATGCCGGACGACGAAATCCTCGCGCTCGGCCGCGCCATGCAGCAGCCGGCACCACTCGATCTGCGCGTCAACGCGCTCACCGGCGATCGCGACAAAATCATGCAGCAGTTGACGATCGAAGGGCTGAACGTAAAACCGACGCCGCACGCGCCGCTCGGCATACGCATCGAAGGCAATCCCGCGCTCGGGCGCAATCCGCTTTTCACCAGCGGGCGCATCGAGGTGCAGGACGAAGGCAGCCAGTTGCTGTGCTATCTGCTGGCGCCCAAGCGGCGTGAAATGGTGGTCGATTTCTGCGCGGGCGCCGGCGGCAAAACGCTGGCGCTGGGCGCGCTGATGCAGTCGCAGGGCCGGCTCTACGCGTTTGACATCAGCGACTCGCGGCTGAACAAATTGAAACCGCGCCTCAAACGCTCGGGCCTGTCGAACGTGCATCCACAGTTGCTCGTCAACGAGAACGACATCAAGGTCAAGCGACTGGCCGGGAAGATAGACCGCGTGCTGGTCGACGCGCCGTGCAGCGGCTTCGGCACCCTGCGCCGCAACCCCGACCTCAAATGGCGCCAGAACGAAGCGGGCATCGCGGAGCTGACCGCAAAACAAGGCCGCATCCTGACCGCCGCTGCCGCGCTGGTCAAACCCGGCGGCCGGCTGGTCTACGCGACGTGCAGTTTCGTGCGCGCCGAAAACCAGGGCGTGGTGGCGACGTTTCTGGCCGCGCACCCGCAGTTTCAACTGCTGCCCGCCAATCAGGTGCTGGCCCAGCAGCATATTGCGCTGGATACCGGCGAGTATTTGCAGCTCTACCCGCATCGTCAGGGCTGCGACGGTTTTTTTGCCGCCGTGCTCGTGCGCAGCGCAGCCGTCTCCTGACCGTTCCGGCATTCCGCAACGCCGAGAAGGCGCTGGTCCTGCGCGGCCACCCGCCGTTGTGCGACGCATACTTCAACACAACTGGCGGCGCCACCAGGCGCACTCGCATGCGCAAACGAACAAGCGGTAGCGATATGCCGGCGTGCTAGAATTATTTTTGCCGACTGCGCGCCCTGCAAACCGTGACCGACTCCTTCGAACCCCTGCTTCTCGTGCTGTGGAAAGACCTGCACGACGAGCGCATCCTGTGGCAGGTCGCGACCATCGCGGCAAGCCTGATCCTCGCGTACTGGCTTTCGTATCTGCTGCGGCCGCGCCTGCGCGCCGGCGAAGGCAGCAGACTCGAATTCGGCCTGGGCGGGCTGCGCCGGCTGGTTTTCCCGCTCGCGGCCCTGGCGCTGGTGCTGAGCGGACGCTGGGGGCTCGCGCATTACCAGACCAGTGTCAGCCTGCTCAGTATTGCAGTTTCGCTGCTGACGGCGATGGCCATCATCCGCTTCGTGGTCCATCTGCAACGCCTGGTGTTCGCGCCGGGCAACGTGCTCGACATATTCGAACGCACCATCGTCTGGCTGGTATGGCTCGGCTTTGCCCTCTACGTGCTGGGCTTGGCGCCCGGCATACTCGAGTTCTTTGACGGCGTCGGTTTCAAGGTCGGCGGGCATCGCATCTCGCTGCTGTTGATCGGCCAGGCCGTGGTGTGGGTGGTAGTCGCGCTGCTGCTCGCGCTGTGGATCGGCCGCCTGCTGGAAGAACGCCTGATGTCGGCGCACGGCATGGACATGACGCTGCGCGTGATGCTGAGCAAGCTGCTGCGCGCATTGCTCGTGCTGCTGGCGGTGCTGGTCGTGCTGCCCGCGGTCGGCATCGACCTCACCGCGTTGTCGGTGTTCGGCGGCGCACTGGGCGTTGGCATCGGCTTCGGCCTGCAGAAGATCGCCAGCAATTACATCAGCGGCTTCATCATCCTGCTCGACCGCTCGGTGACCATAGGCGATCTGGTCACCATCGAAAAGCACACCGGCAAACTGGTCAAGATGACGGCGCGTTACGTCGTCGTGCGCGCGCTCGACGGCACCGAGGCGATCATTCCGAACGAAACAGAGATCACGTCGACCGTGATCAATCAGTCCTACACCGACCGCAAAGTGGCGATTGCGATGTCCGTGCAGGTGAGCTACGACTCCGACCTGGATCTCGCCATGCGCTTGATGACCGATGTCGCCAAACGCCACGCGCGGGCGTTGGCCGATCCGCCCCCGGCCGTACTGATCAAGGCATTTGCCGATAATGGCATCGACCTCGAACTGGCGGTGTGGGTCGAAGATCCCGAGCAGGGCAAAACGAATCTGCGTTCCGATATCTATTACGGAATCTGGCAGGAATTCAAGGCGCAGGGCATCAGGATTCCCTATCCGCAGCGCGAAGTCCGGCTGGTCGGCGGCGACCTCGCGAAATCCAGCACATAATCCATATAAAACATGGATTTATACAGAGGGCACCCGACCCGCCCAAAGTTCAATTTCAAGTGCCAAAATAGTCCTTCCCTGAGCGGGGTTATTTCGCTAAACTCGCGGCCAATTCCCCTCATAATAACTATTAAATAACCCTATGTTTTCAGGCATCTTCAGTCTTCCTTGGTGGGGCTACGTAGTGGTCACGCTGGTGTTCACTCACATCACCATTGCGGCGGTCACTATCTACCTGCACCGGCATTCGGCGCACCGCGCGCTCGACCTGCACCCGGTCATCAGCCATTTCTTCCGCTTGTGGCTGTGGCTGACTACGGGCATGGAAACCAAGCAGTGGACTGCGGTCCACCGCAAACACCACGCGCGCTGCGAAACTGAAGAAGACCCGCACAGCCCGGTCGTGCTCGGCATCGAAAAAGTGATGTGGCAGGGTGCCGACATGTACAAGATCGAATCAAAGAACGCCGAAACGCTGGAAAAATTCGGCCAGGGCACGCCTGACGACTGGATGGAGCGCAATATTTACTCGACGCATTCGGTCGCCGGCATCGCCACCATGATGATCATCAATCTTGCGCTGTTCGGTTTCATCGGCATGACGATCTGGGCGGTGCAGATGATGTGGATTCCGTTTTTTGCGGCAGGCATCATCAACGGCGTCGGCCACTTCTGGGGCTATCGCAATTTCCAGGCCGAAGACGCCAGCCGCAACATCGTGCCGTGGGGCATCCTCATCGGCGGCGAAGAACTGCACAACAACCACCACGCTTACCCGTCCTCGGCGCAACTGTCGAACAAATGGTGGGAATTCGACATCGGCTGGATGTATATCCGCACGATGGAAATACTCGGCCTCGCCCACGTGAAGAAAGTCGCCCCCAAGGTGATGCTCGCCGCGAACAAGACGCAGTGCGACCAGGACACGCTGCATGCGGTGATTCAAAGCCGTTACGACGTGCTGACCAAATATGCGCGCTCGGTCAAACAAACCTGCGCCGACGAAATCGCGCATTTGAAAACGCGCGCGGTACGTGTCGACCGCTCTATGGTCAAGCGCTGGCTGCAAAACGACGAACAAAAGCTCACCGCGCTCGAGCGCGAGCGCATGAAGGAAGTGCTGAGCAACAGCAAGACGCTGCACACCGTGTACTCGATGCGCCAGGAGCTGACCTCGCTGTGGCAGCGCTCAACCGCCACCAAGGACGAATTGGTGCATCAGCTCGAAGACTGGTGCCACCGCGCCGAGGCCAGCGGTATCGTGGCGCTGCAGGACTTCTCAAAGCGCCTGCGCCGCTACCAGCTCGCCCGCGCTTAGTTCGGTTCTTTCAGGACAAATAAAAAGCCCGCACTAGCGGGCTTTTTATTTGCGGGCGTTGAACGGTGCTTCGCATCCGTTCCAACGACCGCACGTAAACCGGCGGCAACGCCGTCCGGATTTACTTGATCTTCGTTTCCTTGTAAATCACGTGCTTGCGCGCAACCGGATCGAATTTCTTGATTTCGAGCTTGTCCGGGGTGGTGCGCTTGTTCTTGTCGGTGGTGTAGAAATGGCCGGTGCCGGCGGTCGATTCGAGTTTGATTTTTTCACGCATGGTCAGCCCCTGTTAAATATCCGCGCCGCGCGCGCGCATTTCCGCGATCACGACGTCGATGCCCTTCTTGTCGATCGTGCGCAGGCCATGCTGAGATACCCGCATGTTGACCCAGCGGTTTTCACTCTCGACCCAGAAACGGCGGTTTTGCAGATTGGGCAGGAAACGGCGACGCGTCTTGTTGTTCGCGTGCGAAACGTGGTTCCCCAGCTGCGGCTTCTTGCCTGTGACATCACATACACGTGCCATGGTGCAACTCCCGGAATTCGGAAAAGGCGCGATTCTACACTATTTTCGTGGTTTTCCCAAGCTGAATTAAGCCTTGTGTTGCGAGTTCTTGATCTGTCCGGTTTTGTAGCACGCCAACTGTCCGGTCGTCATATTGCCCCGAAGGGGGTACGAGATGAGCCGGACGAAGCTGCTACAGGAGATACGGAAGATGAGAT
>Ga0114966_10003928_pt1 | contig 12857 bp, 11 predicted proteins | sample M_130207_XF_Meta_FD_87029 | JGI IMG/M metagenome (GOLD analysis project Ga0114966, IMG submission 87029) | Freshwater microbial communities from Lake Montjoie, Canada to study carbon cycling - M_130207_XF_MetaG | ecosystem: Environmental > Aquatic > Freshwater > Lake | place: Lake Montjoie... | reverse complement strand
GTTCGCATCATTTGCAGCAACTGCTCTCGTCGCGGCCAGCATGGTTGCCGCAACAGGTGCAGCTCAAGCTGCTCCACGAACAGTGACTGTTTGGTCGCCTTATCAAGGCGGAAATCTAGATATGTGGAATGCGGCAATTAAGCGCATTGAAGCTGACAACCCCGGCCTAACAATTAAGTCAGTCGGCAACATCGATATGGCTAAATCTCTGGCTGCAATTAACGCGGGTAACGGTCCAGATATCTCTGTTTCAAATGGAAATGGAAATCTTGGTTGGTTCTGCGGTACAGGTGCTTGGCAAAAGCTGAACACTTTAATTGCGGGCAAAAACGGAATCGATATGAAGGCAACATTTAATGCCGCAGCTATCGCTTCTTCTATCTCAAATAACAATCGTTGTGCATTGCCTCTCTACTCTGAGATCTTTGCTTTCTATTGGAATAAAGATCTCTTAGCTAAGGCTGGATATAACGCTCCACCTAAGACAACAACTGAACTTCTTGCATATTCACAGAAGCTCACAACATTTAACTCAGATGGCAGCATTAAGACCGCAGGTTTCGTTCCATGGGCTGGTTACTACGGCTTTGACATGGATTCAATGTGGCTCGGTCAAATGTTTGGTGCAAAGTGGTATGCAGGAGATCGTTCTGCAGCATTTGCATCAGATGCTAAGTGGGCAAAAGCATTTAACTGGCAGAAAGATTTCATCGCAAAGGTTTATGGCGGCGGAAACTTTGATAAGGGCTCAAAAGCTCTAACTAAATTTGTTGCAGCTCGTGGTGGCGAATGGGGAACAGATCATGACTTTATGACTGGCCGCGTTGCTATGAAGTGGGATGCAAACTGGATGGCACCAATGTATTGCACCGGCGATGACTGGGCACTTGCAGATAAGTGCACATCTAAGGTCAACTTTGGTATTGCTGGGTTCCCAGTATCTCCAGAAAACATTGCTGCATATGGCTCTGGTGTAGTTGGCCAGGGACAGATGGGTATCTCAAAGGGCTCAAAGAATGTAAAGGATGCATGGATTGTCATGAAGGCACTTGCAACCGATACAAAGATGGCTGCTGCTTGGGATGCTGCAAATGGATCACCATCATCATTGCTTTCAAAGGCAGCACGACCAGCTAATCAACCAGCTTGGTATGCACCTGTTTATGATGTTATGAACAATCCAAAGTCTGCGTATCACACTGTTAAGAACACTGGAGAGCACCTTGAGGAAGCTCTTCTTCAGAACCTAATGGCATCGTGGCAGGCTGGCGATACATCAAATATCAAGAGTGCATTGTCTGATTTGGCCGATAAGGTCAATCAAATCATTGCAAGAAATAACTAAGTAACAACTCCATGTCACAAGCGAGGGTAATAGCAACCTCCCCCTTCAAAAAGAAGGGGGAGGTTGCTCCTCCACGCAAGAAATTAAAGGTGCCTCGGCTATTTATCTTCTTGTGCATGTCACCTTGGTTATTCGGAATTGTTTTTTTCACTGCATACCCAATGGTTTCAAGTTTTTATCAATCATTTACGAAATTTAATTTGATTGAATCCCCTCAGTGGATTGGTTTGGATAACTTCCACCGAATGTTTTTCGAAGATGATGATTTTTGGCAAGCGCTAAAAAACACAATCTGGATCTCGGTAATTAGTATCCCTTTGCGTATCGCTTTTGCAATGTTTACTGCGTGGGTTTTAACTAAGCCAAAGCGCGGACGCAATATTTACCGCACGATCTTCTTTTTACCTTCCATGGTTCCAGCTGTTGCTGCAACTATGGCTTTCACTTACATCTTTAATCCTGCCTACGGTCCAATTAACCGCATGCTCGAAGCCATTGGAATCAAGGAGCCGCCATTTTGGTTCCTTGATCCAAAATGGTCCAAGTGGGGATTAATCCTGCTCGGGCTTTGGGGCATCGGTGACACTATGATTATTTTCTTAGCAGGCTTACTCGATGTTCCAACTTCATTGTATGAAGCGGCTTCCCTTGAGGGAGCTAGTGCGTGGCAATCATTTCGCTACATCACTCTTCCTTTAATGACACCGGTAATCTTCTTTTCAACAGTAACTGGCGTTATTGGCAGCTTCCAATACTTTACCCAGGCCTATGTTGCTTCGGGTCAAGTTAATGATTATTCGCATTCAATGTATTTCTATGCCACTCATATCTATTACAGCGCATTTAGAGCCTATGAGATGGGTTATGCATCTGCATTGGCATGGGTGCTACTAGTAATTACTTTGCTCTGCACGCTCGTAATCTTGAAGACCCAAAAACGTTGGGTTCACTACCCGAACGGATCCCTGTTCAAATGAGCACAATGACTTTAGAAAACCGTGAAAAGTTAGAGGCTCAATCTCTCCAAGCACGCCGGAAAAAGAAGTGGAATAACTTCTTGCATATGGTTGGCAATCACTCATTACTAATTGCACTTTCAGTGATTTTTATAATGCCACTGTATTTAGTAATTGTGCTTTCGTTGATGAGCAAGGGGCAAGCTGAAACCCGTTCACTTTGGCCACATCCATTTGTTTGGCACAACTACATCACAGTCTTTACGGCAGTTCCCTTTCTGAAATGGACACTTAATACTTTATTCGTCGCCCTCATGGGCACCATCGGAACTGTTGTTTCAAGCGTTCCTCCTGCTTACGTTTTGTCGCGTTTGCAATGGAAAGGACGCCAGACAACATTTATCATCTTGCTTTCAACAATGATGTTGCCTGGTCAAGTAACAATGATTCCGGTCTACATTATTTTCTCGAGGTTGCACTGGATTCCATCCTTTTTACCTTTGATTGTGCCTTCCTTCTTTTCAAGTGCGTTTTCGGTCTTCTTACTACGTCAGTTCTTTACTTCAATTCCAGATGAAATTTCCGATGCTGCTCGAATAGATGGCTGCAGTGAGTTCAAACTAATGATGAAAATCATCGTGCCGCTTGCAAAGCCAGCAATCATGGCAATTGCCCTTTTTGCATTCCTGGGTTCATGGAATGACTTCTTCGGTCCACTTCTCTACATCGTTGAAAATGAGGATCTTTGGACTTTAGGAATCGGATTAAATGCTTTCCAAGGAATTCACCACGTTGATAAGAATATGATGATGACTGCATCGGCGCTGTTTATGGCCCCTGTAATCATCATCTTCTTCTTTTCCCAAAAAGTCTTCATCGAAGGCGTGACATTGACAGGAGTTAAAGGCTAAATGCACGCTAACGCCACTCCAGCAGTTCCATCACTTATTCGCGAGCTTAACGAGCGCAGCGTTTTGGATACTTTGCGGGCGCATGGCGCTTTGCATGCAGCAGAAATTGCACGACATATTGGTTTATCTAAACCAACTACGGCCGATATTTTACGATCTCTATGCGATAGCAGATTAATTCAAGAATATTCACCAGGTGAAGATGACTCCAAACGTGCTCGCTCAGTCTATGAAGCAATCAGTGATGTAAAAGTTAGTCTTGGAATTGACATTGGGTCACGTTTTATTCGTGCAGCAGTTGGCGATTTAAATCAAGTAATGCGCGCTCAGATGTCAGTACCAGTTACTTCCCTTGCACTTAAGGACTTAACTACCGTCATGCACAAGGCAGTTGACGCAGTCCTTAAAGATTCTGGTTACAAATTTAAGGATGTTGCTGCAATTGTGGTTGGTACCCCGGGTGTAATTGATCAAAGTACTGGAGTTGTTTCGATTGCCGGAACAATTGGTTCACTTGATGGGGTAAATCTTGCATCCCACATTGAAAAAGAGTTTGGTATTAGACCAACACTTGAAAACGATATTAATTTAGTAACCGCTGCCGAACAATCTGCAGGCCACGGTCAAGGTGTCGAGAATTTTGCAGTCTTATCAGTTGGTTCGGGCTTAGGTTCAGGTTTAGTTCTCAACGGACATTTACACCGTGGACATCGCGGGGCTGCAGGTGAAATCTTCTACGTTCCTTTTGGCGATCCATTAGATGCCCACCGAAGTGCAACTAACCCGTCTGGAGATCGCATCGCTGAAATTACTCGTGGGTTAGCCAAGAAACACAAAAGCAGTGTTTTAACTGAGCCTTACTCAACCGTTGAGATTTTAAAGGCGGCTAAAACAGGAGATGAGCTAGGAATGGCAGTAATTGCTCTTGAAGCCGATCGCATCGCCCTTTATATCGCGGCGATTTCTGCAGTAACAGATGTTGAACTAGTTGTTTTATCTGGCGGTATTGGACGTCAAGCAAGTTTTTTTATTGAACCAATTAAGAAACTGGTTTCAGGGATTGTGCCTTTTCCCCCACGGATAGAGGTTTCAACCCTTGGTGACTCTGGAATTCTTGTCGGTGCAATCAATGTTGCTACCCAGCAGGCATGTGATCGAGTCTTCAATGACGTTCACAAAAACGCAGGGGTAGTTCGAGGCCTAGCTGGGTCTATGTAAATGAAATTAGCGGTAATTGGTGGAGGTTCTACTTACACGCCCGAACTCATTGATGGCATCATTAAACGGCATCACCGTTTACCTATTTCACACATTCATTTAATTGATATCGAGCCAACTAAATTAACAATAATTGCAGCATTTGCTAAGCGAATGATTAAGGCCGCCGGCCTTAATATCGAAATTGAATTTGGTACAGATCTTGCCGCCGGCGTACGTGGTGCATCCTTTGTGGTTAGCCAGTTCCGGGTTGGTACACAAGCTGCCCGACACCGCGATGAATTACTTGGGCGCAAATATCAATTGGTGGGTCAAGAAACAGTGGGTGTTGGCGGTTTTGCTAAAGCACTCCGAACTATTCCAGTTGCATTAAATGTTGCTCGCACAATTGTTGCCGAAGCTCCTGAAGCAAAACTGCTTAATTTTACAAATCCTGCGGGCTTAATCACTCAAGCAATTATTCAAGAAGTCCCACAGCTCACAACTATTGGACTATGTAACGTTCCCTGGAATACACGGATAGAAGTTGCCGAAGCTATGGGTGTCTCTGCCGATGAGGTTACCTTTGATTACATTGGATTAAATCACCTTTCATGGATTCGTGGAGTACAGGTGGGTAATCAAGACCGCAGTTTGGAAGCGATTAAGGCTTTCAGATCTTTGACGATTGAAAAGGGTAGGCCTGGTGATTCTCCGGCTTGGACTCAAAGCTCCATAGATTTATTACAAGCAATTCCTAACTACTACCTGTCTTATTACTACTCTGAAAAAGCTTGGGTTGACTATCAATCGCAGCATCCAACCCGTGCCAGCGAAGTAATGAAGATTGAAGAGGTTTTGATTAAGAAGTTCAAAGATGAAGCATTGGTTACAAAGCCAGAGGAGTTAATGCAGCGCGGTGGTGCTTATTACTCTGACTCTGCCGCGGAATTAATGGCCGATATTCACACCAATGCGGGCACTACTCATATCGTAAACACGCTCAATAACGGCGCAGTTCCGGGATTTCCAGATGATGCCGTAATGGAGATTCCTGCGGTGATTACTTCTAGTGGTGCCACATCGATTAAAACAACTCAGATGCGCAGTGATATCGATTCATTAGTAAGAAGTGTAAAAGATTTTGAACTTTTGACAATTAACGCCGCCGTAACCGGGAATGAAGATTCTGCTTTGCGCGCGCTTATAACTAATCCAATCGGGCCAGATATCTCTGATGCGCGCGATGTGTGGGCAGATTTACGTAAGGATAATGCTGGGATGATCGGATTGTTCAATGCCTAAAGTAATCCTGGGAATTGATGGTGGTGGCACAAAGACTCATGCCTGCTTAGTAGATCTTGATGGAAAGATTTTGGCAACTGCGGCAAATGGCGGCGCTAATTGGGAACGCATTGGTGTTGCTGCGGTACAAAAAAACTTAAGTGAAATTATCGATGTGGTTTGCGTAAAAGCTTCTGCCACTCGCGCAGATATTGTTGATTCAACTTTTGCCCTTGCCGGGGTTGATTGGGATGAAGATCAGGTATTGCTTGCACCAGTAATTACTGCGCTTGGCCTTGATGGCAAGTGTGAGTTGATTAATGATTCATTTGCCGCTCTATTTGCCGGTATTCCTTCAGGAATCGGTTGTGTATCTATTGCCGGTACGGGCGGAAAATCCGCTGGCAGAACCAAACTAAAAAGCGTTCAAACAATGGGCATGGAACTTGGTGAGGGAGGCGGCGCCGGACAACTTGTCGATACCGCGTTAGATTTAATTGCACGCGCACATCACGGCATTATTGAAAAAACTGCCCTTTATGACGAGATTCCACAAGCAGTTGGCTTTGATGATCATGTGCAGTTTTTTACCGCCGTTGCTAGAGGGCGCTTACATTTAGATGAAAGTTTGGCTCCGCTTATTTTTAAACTCGCAGATCAAGGTGATGCACTTGCCCTTGAAACTGTGAGCAAAGTTGCCCGCCAACATGCCATTGATATCCAAGGAATTGTTAAGCAGTTGGATTTCGGCCAAGCCCCTATCGAATTAATCCGGGCAGGTGGCTTACATACTGCGGAAAATGAGAGCTTTGATAGCGTTTTTGTCGCGGTTTTGAAAGAGGTTTTACCTAATGTGCACTTGCAGACTTTAGAGGTCTCCCCCGTATATGGCGCAGTCATGCATGCAGCGCACCATTATTTTGAGACCGTCACACCAGAATTTATAGACACTTTGACCTCTGCTTCTGAAAAAGTTGAAATATGATGAATTTAAAAACTCAAAACCCAACACAACAAGAGATTGCAGAAAACTTCTTTGAGTTACATCCAATTGAAACCATAGATGTCATTACAGTTAAAGCGGCTCGACCAATAAAGCTTGAGGGCTACACGATTTCTGCTTCACGAAGTGAGAAAGGAGTGAGTGTAGCAATCGGTATCGCTTTGGATCACAGCCTGCGATATGCCTTGAACCGTTTGAATTCTTGGCTGGCAACTAATGAGTTAGAGCTAGATATTGATGAAGGCCCTGATTTCCCAATTCGCGGTGTTGTGGAAGGGTTTTACGGAAAGCCCTGGAGCCATGAACAGCGTTTAAGAGGTATTAAGAACTTTGGTGACTTCAACATGAATACCTACTTCCTTGCACCAAAAGATATTCCTTGGCAGCGTTTCAATTGGCGTGCCCCATTTGATGCAGATTTTCTAAGTTCAACTCAAGAACTCATTGATGCAGGCCGAAAAAATGCTATCGATATCGCAGTCTGCGTATCCCCTGGGTTATCAGTTAAGTATTGCGATGAGGCCGATGTTGATGCCGTAGTGCACCGTTACAAGCAGCTCTTTGATTTAGGTGCCCGGCATTTTGGATTACTGTGGGATGACATTGCTTGGGAGCTATCCCATGAAGAAGACATCGCTACATATGTTTCAACCGCGGAGGCACATGCTGATTTTAGTAATCGCGTTTGGGCAAAAATAGCCGCCCTTGATCCAAAAACTGTATTAACTCTTTGTCCGATGCATTATTCAGGACGCGGAAACGAGCCGTATGTGCAAGAACTCGGCCGAGAACTACACCCTCGCGTAAATATGATGTGGACTGGTCGCTCAACTATCTCCGAGTACTTAGATATCGCAGATGCTGTTATTTTCGAGCGTAACGCACTTCGGCAGGCACTCTATTGGGATAATTTTCCAGTTAATGATGGTGGATTACAAGCCAATCTTTACATCGGCCCGCTGCGTGGACGTGAAGTTGGTTTGCATAAATATTCCTCCGGTTTAGTTTCAAATCCCATGTTGCAATTTGAAATGTCGCAACTCCCGCTTTTTACTATTGGGCAATATCTCTGGAATGGCGCAACTTATGATCCAGATCAATCTTGGGAAAATGCACTAGTTCACTTAGTTGAAAATGAAGCAGATTGTCTAGCCCTTCGAAAGTTTTTACGAACAACTATGGGTACTCCTGTAGGTGGTGATCCAGCCCCGGATTTACGTCAAGTATTTCGCAGAGGCGTAACCCAGTGGCGACAAGGCAACCTAGAAGAGGCCGGAAATATTTTTGTCACCGCAGGCAATGAAATTATTGAAAATCACCGCACGTTAACTCAACCTGAATATAGTAAGCCTTTAATAATCGCTGAAATTGAAAAATGGTTGGAGAAATACTTAATTGGTGGCGAAACCTTAATTGGACTTGGCCAAACGCTAGCTGGTTGCAGCTTTGATTCAGTCAAAAAATGTATCAGTGGAACTCCTGCCGATATCTTGGCTCTTGAGCAACTACATGAGCGTCTTGAGGCACACCGCAAGAATCTTTTTGGAGATCAAATTGCAGGTCCCATCAACGAGCTCAAGGCAGAGCTACAGAGTTAAGGGGTAAAGATGGAAAAAGTTAATGTCTTTATTGGAGACAGTGTCACCGATTGCGGGCGCGATATTGAACCGCCATTTGGCGATGGATACGTACGTGAAATTGCCCGTACTGGTGCATTAAGTGGTCAAATAATTAATGTCGGAACAAGTGGACACCGTTTAATTGATTTAGAAAAGCGCTGGCAGGTAGATGTCCTAGAACATAAACCAACATTAGTTTCAGTTGCGATTGGAATTAACGATACGTGGCGCAGATATGACGATAACGATCCGACTTGTCTTGAAGATTTTCGAGAGAGATATTTACGAGTTTTACAGACCACAAAAGCCGCTTTTAAACCACAATTTGTGCTGTGTGAGCCTTTTCTGTTGGCGGTTCGAGATGAGATGACTACATGGCGAGAAGACTTAGATCCAAAAATTGAAGTTGTACATGAAATGGCAAAAGAGTTTGACGCGGTCCTTGTCCCTTTTGATAAGTATTTAAATGAATTAGCGTTAACAATGCCTATGGTTGAAATTGCAGAAGATGGAATTCATCCAACTGTTTTTGCTCATGCCGAGATGGCGAAGCTTTGGCTTAAATCGTTAGCTTTAGCGTAAGTGAGCTTGTTCGTTAAGTGTACGCAGCGCACGTAAACCATCTGAAGGCCACGTAGAAATCGTAGTTATCGAGCATGGTGAAACATCAATGTGAAAAATTGATTCAGAAGGAGCACCAACTACAACTTTGGCAGCGGATTTAATTGTGCCGTTATGAGTAACGACCGCAACCCGTTGCCCAGGGTATTCAGCAGCGATTTGTGCCAAAGCTGCATCAACTCGAATTGCAACGCTGTCATATGACTCTCCCTCAGGAGGTGCAAATGATGTTGAGCAGATCCAAGAGTTGTAATCGGCAGGGTAACGCTCTTTTACTTCATCAATTGATAGACCATCCCAGATTCCAAATGAGCATTCAATCCAAGCTTCTTCAAAGTTAATCGGTAACCCTGTAGCGCGAGAAATCGCTTCTGCAGTTTGAGTAGTCCGACGAAGTGGTGATGCCAGCAAAACTTCAGGATTAAGTTCTGCAATTGCTGCAGCGACTTTTTCGGCTTGAGCCAATCCCGTTTCAGTTAGTTCTGGGTTAAGTGGACCGTCGCCGGAAAATTTCTTCATTGGTGTCAAAACAGTCTCGCCATGTCTAATTAAATAGATAGTTGTTGACTCCTCTTTTGTCAGCAACCGCTCGGTCAAGTAATTTTGGCGAATAGAAATGATTTCGCCGCCACCTGATTTCTCATCTAAGGCTTTATTTGCAAGACGGTCGGCATGAGAATTCTCATCGCGTGGAATCCAGGTGTAAGAAACTAATGATGCAGTGTGGGCATTACGGGCATCGCTAGCTAATTTACGCATATCGGCATGCTTAATTTGCCAACGTCCAGACATCTGTTCGACAACTAATTTGCTATCCATCTTCACATCAACTGATGCTGATGGATCTAGCGAATTGATTGCGGTAAGACCCGCAATAAGGCCGCAGTATTCGGCAACGTTGTTTGTTGCAATGCCAATGAAGTCATATAACTCAGCGATGATCTTGCCATTTTCCGTTATTACTGAGCCATATCCGGCTGGGCCAGGATTTCCGCGGGAACCACCATCGGCAGTTAATAAAAAATGGCGTGCCATTAATTAAGCCCTGCGCACCAATATGCAACGACACTCTTCGCAGCGCACAACTTCATCTTCGGCTGACTCAGCGATTCGCTTGAGTTCGACAGTATTAATTGAAAGGTGACAACCTGTGCAAGCTCCTGCAATCAGGGCTGCAGCACCAGTTCCATTATTTGCTGCACGAATCTTTTCATAAAGAGTAATTAATTCAGGTGAAACAGATGCCAAAGTTTCTGCGCGCTCTTTTGCAATTGCTTCAAGTTCGCCATTAAGACGCGCAAGTGCATTTTCCTTACGGATATTTAAATCATTTATTTGTTCGGTATGTGTTGCTTCCTGGCTTTGTAAATCTGTAATGCGAGCTTTGATTTCGTCAACGCGCATCATTATCTCAAGTTCGACTTCTTCAAGTTCGCTGCGGCGAGCATTAAGTGTTCCAACTTCATGCTGCAACTGTTCAAGTTCCTTAGGCGAAGCCGAGCCACCTGAAAGACGGCTTTCATCGCGCGTAATCCGAGTGACTATTTGTTCAACATCACCTTCTGCGCGTAACAATTCGCGCTTAACGTCACTGAGTTCAGTTTCGGCTGCAATTCGAAGATCACGAGCATTGTGTGATTTTGTTGTTACAGATGCCAACTCCGCAATTTCAGGAAGAGTTGAAGCTGTGTGATTTAGGGCAGTTGTTTTTTGGTCGAAAGAGGCAACATCTAATATCTGTCGTTGATCGCTTTGACTGGCTTTCATAACTGCGATCAACCCTTTCTTACAACAACTGGTGGGCGCTGAGGGTTTCGAACCCCCGACATTCTCGGTGTAAACGAGACGCTCTACCACTGAGCTAAGCACCCGCGTACTCGATCTTTTGAGTACTGGTGAATCTTACTTCACCATTGGAAAAACGCTAAATCCCCCGCTTAAAGTGCAGCAATTGCCGCCTTGTAATCAACGATGTTTCGAGCATCGCCTAGTCCATTTACAACCTGCCAACGAAGGATGCCTTCCTTATCGATCACAAAAGTTCCTCGAGTTGCACAACCACGTGTTTCTTCAAAAACGCCATAGGCCTTTGCAACTTCACCATGCGGCCAGAAATCTGCAAGAACTGGAAACTTGTATCCCTCTTGTTCAGCAAATGCGCGTTGTGCATACATAGGGTCGCATGAGATTGCGAGCAACTGAACGTTTTCGTTTTGAAAGGCCGCTAAATCATCACGCAATGCACAAAGCTCTCCAGTGCATATTCCGGAGAATGCAAATGGGTAGAAAAGTAGAACTACATTTTTCTCGCCTTTAAAAGAGGAGAGTGAAATTTTCTCACCATGTTGATTCAAAACTTCAAAATCTGGAGCGGCTTGGCCAATTGTCAAGGTTGTTTGTGTCATGGCGAAAACCTATCGCTTACCTGCTTTACGTGCCACTAGACGTGTTGCACTCCAGTCTGGCGCAATTGAAAAAGAAGATGTCTGACTTAGACCTGCTGTAGGTGCCGCATCTTGAATATCACTTGGTTCTACATGCCCATCACGGCCAACCTTTGGAGTTAAAACCCAAATTGGCCCGGTCTCACTTAGATATGTAAGGGCGTCCATTAACTCATCCACTAAATCGCCATCACTATCTCGCCACCAAATAATTACGCCATCAACAACTTCCTGCGATTGACCATTAAGAAAATCAGATCCGGTAATTGCACAAATTTGTTGACGAAGATTTTCGTCACACCCGTTGGCACGGCCGACCTCCAGAATCAGGTCGCCCTTCTTGAAGCCCATTCGTGCTGGCACGGGCTAATTCCACACAATCTAAGCCCCTTGCACAAGGGGTCAAAGGCTTAAAAGCGTGTTTAATTCCGATTTCGACTTACTGGTCAGTTCGCGCAAGAATAGGCACCATGAGCGAAAACTTCGAAGCGCCCGATCAGATCATCGACCAGTTAGTTGATACCGACCCTTCCGAGACCGCTGAATGGCAGGCATCTTTTGATGCGGCATTGGATAACGCTGGACCTGTTCGTGCTCGCTATTTAATGTTAAGCCTTTTAAAGCGAGCACATGAGAAAAACATCGGACTTTCTGCGCTTCGTACTACTGATTACATCAACACAATTTCTCCAGAAAATGAACCAGCTTTCCCAGGCGATGAAGACATTGAGCGTCGCATCCGCGCAATTAACCGCTGGAACGCAGCGATGTTGGTACACCGCGCACAACGTCCAGGCGTTGGCGTGGGTGGGCATATTTCAACATATGCATCTTCTGCATCTTTATATGAAGTCGGTTTTAATCACTTCTTCCGCGGACAAGATCATCCAGGTGGCGGGGATCAAATCTTTTTCCAGGGACATGCAAGCCCAGGAATGTATGCACGCGCATTTCTTGAAGGCCGCTTAAGCGAAGATCAACTTGATGGTTTCCGCCAAGAACTTTCTCACCCCGGCGGCGGACTTTCCTCTTATCCGCATCCTCGTTTGATGCCAGATTTTTGGCAGTTCCCAACAGTGTCAATGGGAATTGGTCCTATAAATGCAATTTACCAAGCTCGATATAACCGTTATCTCCACAACCGTGGAATTAAAGACACTAGTGATCAACGCGTGTGGGCGTTTCTAGGTGATGGTGAAGTTGATGAAGTAGATACTTTAGGTGCAATTGGTTTAGCAACTCGCGAAAAACTAGATAACTTAACTTTCGTTGTTAACTGTAATTTGCAACGCTTAGATGGTCCGGTCCGCGGAAATGGAAAGATTATTCAAGAACTTGAATCAATCTTTGGTGGTGCTGGGTGGAATGTAATTAAAGTTGTATGGAGCCGTGACTGGGATCCACTTTTGGCACAAGATCGCGAAGGCGCGCTAGTTAACATAATGAATACAACGCTAGATGGGGATTATCAAACATT
>Ga0114966_10003927_pt1 | contig 12858 bp, 17 predicted proteins | sample M_130207_XF_Meta_FD_87029 | JGI IMG/M metagenome (GOLD analysis project Ga0114966, IMG submission 87029) | Freshwater microbial communities from Lake Montjoie, Canada to study carbon cycling - M_130207_XF_MetaG | ecosystem: Environmental > Aquatic > Freshwater > Lake | place: Lake Montjoie... | reverse complement strand
GACTAATTATTAAAACCAAAATAATTTAATTTTAAAATACTTAATATTTTAAAATTAAAAATATTACATAAACATTGTTTTAATAATATAATTTATAAATCCTTACCATTATGGTAATAAAAGTTTAAGTTTACAGCATTGGTTTCCTACACATACCTTCTTATTTTAATCATTTTTTATAAAAAAAATAAATTAATTTAAAAATATTAATTTTTTCTCATTTTATTTAATAAACCACTATATGATTTATCTAATTCATCATATTTTCTTTTTAATGAATTTATTTTTGAATCTAGTTCATCATTATTACATTTTAACAAAACATTTGTTTCTTTTAATTCTTTAATATCTTTTTTAAGATATTCATTATTTGTTTCTGATAAATTATTTTCTTTTTTTAATTCAGAAAATTTATCTATTAGATCGTCATATGATTTTATTAAATATTTAGTATTAATATCTGAATCATTTATTTTTTTATGGAGGCTAGAAATCGTTTTGTTCAATTCTTTATTTGTTTCTTTTAAATTATTTAATTGATGAACGATCACATATTTAGTTTGATATTTTAATGAAAGATCAAAAGCATCTTCACCAGTTAATGTTTTTAAATATGGATTTGCACCCATATTTAATAAATATTCCATTATTTTTTCATTATTAAATTTAATAGAATAATGAATTGCCGTATAACCATTTTTTGAATCAATAATATTATTCACATTTGCTTCAGTAATTAGTTTTGAAAATTCTTCATAATTATCTGTGCTAATATAGTACAGAATATCATTGTTATTTCTAACAATTGTTGAGAATCTAACACGAGAATTTCTATTGTCCATTTGATTGTATAATTATACTTAATAATAAATAATTTATGAGTAAAAATAAATCAATTTTTTTTGATATTTGCTCAAAAAAAAATTGATTTATTTTTACTCACAAATTATTTATTATTAAGTATGATCATACAATAAAACAAAATATAATGTCAGTTGTAGATATATTTGATACCATTGAAACAAGTGTTATGAAGGTTTTAACCCGAAAACCTGGTGTATGGATGAATCAATATGTGTTATATTCAAATTTATTAGAAGAATTAGATATTAAAGATCCAACAGAAAAAGAAAATTTTAAAATTAGATTTTTAATTGTTCTTCGTAAATTATCATCTGTATTTGATAATATAGAAATATCTAATAGAAAAGGTGTTTTACATGCTATTTTTAAAGATATGGATGATACAGAAGAAATTCAGGAAAAATCTTCAGAAGATAATAGTACTGAAAATTATGATTTAAATATGCCAAATGAAATTGCAGTAATTCGCTTTATTGTAGATGAAAATATTGAAAAATATAATTCCAAAAAAGATTTTGATGGAAATAATATTTTACATATATTAGCATTACATAATGATTATGAAAGGTTTGAAAAAATGTATTTAAAAAATGATCTTTTATTTCAAGTAAATAATAAAAATAAAACACCCATTGATTTAATTTCTGATATTAGAATGACAAATCTTTTACTTTCAGATGTTATGAAAGAGTGTAAAAACCTTAAAAATCAACTAAAAACGGAAGTTATAGAAATGAAACAAATAAATGTATTATTAGGATTAGTACTATTTATTTTATTATTATTTATTATATTTTTATATATTTTTTTTATTATGAATATGTTAAAATAAAAATATAAAAGTAAATCTAATTATCATATCTTTACAGATCCAGTTATTATTTTATAATAAATCTATATATAAATACTAATATAATTATAATTATAATTACAACAATTAATATTTTTGATGATTTAGAGTTCATAATTCTAAAATACATTTTATTATAATAATTTTTTAATAAAATATCTTTAACTTTATTTGAATAATCATAATTATAATCTAATTTGATAATAATATTATCTAAAAATGTTTCTCCTGGACCATGAATAAAAAATGGAGAATTATTATTATATATAACATAATCTTTATAAAATATTAATGAATTATCTATTTCATTATATTTATATTCTAAGCTCAAAAAAATTTCATTATCAATATCTATATATACATTATGTTTATTATATTTACAATATTTCGTTAATAATATTTGATCATCGGCATTATCATTTGGATTTAAATTATATATTTCGATTAATATTTTTTTAATATCATATACATTTCCTATATACGTACCTGCATTTATACATTTATTATTACATTTACCGAAATATATTGAATGAAAAAAACTATATATATTATTAAAAAATTTTTGTTCTGATATAATTATTTTAACATTATATTTATTTTTTAAATTATTAAATACATTAGGTAATTCATATAAATTTCGTGTACATATTACATCAAAACCATCTACAAAACATATAATATCATCATTATTTAAAGAATTTAAAAAATCTAATACTAATCTATATCTCCAATTAAATCCTTTCCATTTTTCACCATATCCTAAAACTATTAGATCATAACTATATTTTTTACAACTATATTTTAAATATGGTAAATATCCATAATCATATGTAGCAACTGTAATTATATATAATTTCATTATTATAATATAATATTATATTATACACATATCTTCCTATTTTTTGTAAGAATTTTGTATAAATAGTTATATTTTTTTATAAAAAAGATATTTTAGTAGAAATTTTTTCTCTAGTATCTGGAATAAAATATAAATTATAATTATGATTATAATTAGGAATATTAAATAATTAAGTATAAATGACATTATATATATAATATTAAAACCTGGTTGTGCTCTTTTATCTAATTTTAATATTTTAATAGTATTATTCGTTAAACTATATTGTATAAAACAATGGAATGGAAATATATCTTCAACACACCAATAATTTTGATTTTCTGTTTTAGTAAAAAGTTGATAACATAATGGATATTTATAAAAATAATTTAAATATTTTCGGGTTAAAAAATTATCCCAATTCATAATATTATTATTTTTATGTTCAATAATATCGATTTGTATTTTTTTTGTATATATTATTGCATGTGATAATCTACAATCAAACCCTCTAAATGTATTATTAAAAATATTTATATTTGGATAAAATATTAGTGGTATTGTTCCTAAATTATAATAAAATGTTTTATCCTTATTTTTTATAAAAAAATAATGAATATCATGAATTACATCTTCATTTTTAATTAAAGGTGAAAAAATAAAATCATCTTCTAATATCAATATATTATTATAATTATTCTTTAATGAATGATCAATTGTATTTAAATAAGAATTGGATAAATCATATGGAGGAATATGTTTAATTAATATTTTATCACATTTTTTATAACCTTTATTATAAACTATATATATTTTTTTAGTTGGAGAATATAATTTTAACTGTTCGTCTATATTACTTTGTCTATCACTTCCAACTAATGTTAATATATAGGTTGCATCAACAAAATTATCAAATATTCCTTTATTTTTAATAATTAATTTAAAATCATAACAATGATTATTTATCATATATAAAGAAGTATTATATATTTTTAAATATTTTAATAAAAAGAATATAAAGAGTTTTATATAAATTATATTAAAAAATGAGTTTTATAAAATTATATTATATAATATCTACATTTATAATGTTATTTTTTAAATAAACAAAAAAAATTGATTTATATTTTTTAATATTATTTATATAATAATATAAATAATATTAAATTTTTAAATGAATACACGTTTATATATTAAAAATTTACAGGATTTTATTAAAACTAAAAAAACATCTGTTGAAAATGATGGAACACATCTTACTGTTATAGTAGATGAAGAATATTATATATTAAATAATGGAAAGATACCAAATTATGTAACTCATCTTACATTTGACGAAAATTTTAATGAACCTTTAAAAGAAAATAGTATTCCAGATTCTGTAACACATCTTACATTTGGTTATTATTTTAATCAACCATTAAAAAAAGGTGATATACCTAATACGATTACTCATCTTACATTTGGAAGATCTTTTAATCAAATACTAAAAAAAGGACATATACCTGATTCTGTAACACATCTTAAATTTGGAAATAATTTTAATCAAAAAATATTAAGAGGTATTATACCTAATTCCGTTACAAATATTATATTCGGAATTAGATTTAATCAAGAATGTAATAATATACCAAATTCTGTTACTAATATTACTATTGGAAGAATTTCAGGAGAACAATTTAAAAATAATGATATTCCAAATTCAGTTACTCATTTTACTTTTACAAATAATTTTAATGAAGAATTAAATAAAAATGATATACCAGAGTCTGTTACTCATCTTACTTTTGGACATTGTTTTAATAAAACGATAAAAGAAAAAGTTATACCAGAGTCTGTTACTCATCTTACTTTTGGACATTGTTTTAACCAACCTTTTAAAGAAAAAACAATACCAGAGTCTGTTACGCATCTTACATTTGGAAGTGAATTTAATCAACCATTAAAAAAAGGTATTATACCAGACTCTGTTACTCATCTTACTTTTGGAAGCGAATTTAATCAAGTTCTAAAAGAAAATGATATACCATATTCTGTAAATTATATTACATTTGGAAAGAATTTTAATAAACAATTAAGTAAGGGAATTATACCAAATTCTGTTACTCATCTTACTTTTGAATCAAAATATGAACAAGAGATAGATTCTATTATTTCTAATAATTTAATAGAATTAATATTATGTAAAGATTACAATATATCTAAACTAAAACCTAATAAAAATATTCTAATTGGATATTTTGATGATGATTATTCATACATATCATATTCATCATATGATATGAAAATAAAATATTCGGATAAAAAAATATTTGATAATTACAGCGAGGAAACCTAGGTTTCCTCACTATATTTAAAATTGTATTGATTAAACATAACTATTTATAAAAAAATGCTAAAAAATAGGAAGGTATGTGTAGGAAACCTAGGTTTCCTCACTTAGGAAGGTATGTGTAGGAAACCTAGGTTTCCTCACTGTATTTAAGATTCATATATTTCTAATACTTCTTTTACAACACTTTCTCTTTCAATATCTGATTTGTTAAATTCAACGCTATGAATATGATTCGAATTTCTTCCTTTTATTTTATTTAAAAAATCTTCTAAACCATTTATTTCATATTTTCTATTATATTGCTCACAATCACCTGTTATAACTAACTTACTATTTTCACCAATTCTTGTTAATAACATTTTCATTTGTGAAACTGTACTATTTTGCATTTCATCTGCAACTATCCAACAATTTTTAAATGTTCTACCTCTCATAAAACCTAATGGAGATATTTCAATAATTTTTTCAATAATTAATATTTCTACTTCTTTAGGTGACATAAAATTATATAATATATCATATATTGGTCTAATCCAAGGTGCCATTTTATCTTCCAATGTTCCTGGTAAATATCCAATATCTTCATCGACAGCAACAATAGGTCTTGTAAAAATTAATTTTTCATAATTTTCCATTATATACATACGAACACCTTGTTCAATACCAAATAATGTTTTACCTGTTCCCGCTGGCCCAGAAGCAATAACAATCCTAGAATCTTTATTTTTTAAAAAATTTAAAAATTTTTCTTGAGAACTATTTCGTGGTTTAGAATATTTATCTTCAAAATTTATTTTATCCTTATTTGATAAATATTCAATATTTTTATAATTATTTAAACAACTCGTATCTATCATTTTTTGATATTCATAATGTTCTAAATCTAATTGGATCTCTTTCTTAAAATTTTTTTTATTTCCTTTTCTTGTATTCTTTTTTGGTTGTTTTATTGGTTTATCTTCCAATTCCATTACAGTTACTTTAGATTAAAATTTAAAAAAAATTAAATTAAAAATTATCATCTATTATTAGATTATCAAATTTTTTTTTGTCTTCTTCTCGTTCCTTGATTATATTATCAAATAATCTTTTTGATACAAAATGAAAATCACCAGATATAAAATTATCTATAATTATTCCTTCTTTTATAAATCCAAAATATGGTATTTTATCTAAATGAAAAAAATGATCAAATTCAATGTCTTCATCAAATATTGAATTATCTATTTTTAAATAAATATATTCTTTTTCATCTATTACAGATAAAAATTTATCCATTTGTGGTTTAATCGCATTACATGGTTTACACCATGTTGCACCAATATTAACAATAATATATTTGTATTTATAAATATAATCTTTAAATTGTTCATATGAAATAATATTTTGAATTAGCATATATTTATAATATAACACATAAATTTTATATTTAAAAATATTTTAAAAATTTATATATTTTAAAGTGAGGAAACCCAGGTTTCCTACACATACCTTCCTAGTGAGGAAAACAAGGTTTCCAAGTGAGGAAAACAAGGTTTCCAGGTGAGGAAACCCAGGTTTCCTACACATACCTTCCTTGTGATGAAATCTATGTTTCCAGGTGAGGAAACCCTGGTTTCCTACACATACCTTCCTTGTGATGAAATCTATGTTTCCTAGTGAGGAAACCACGGTTTCCTACACATACCTTCCTAGTGAGGAAACCACGGTTTCCTACACATACCTTCCTAGTGAGGAAACCACGGTTTCCTCATTATTTATTAAAAAATTGAAAAATTAAATATACTATTTATTTATATCATTATATATTTTTATACCTCCTATCAAAATAATGACAAGGTCTATTTATGTATATATATATTCTGATTCTAACGAACGTAAAACATTATGTAAAGATTACGTAAAAAAAAGTATAGTAATATATAAAAATCAATCAGAAATTGAATATTCATACATATTTCAAATATTCGATATATTCATAACTCATTTCTTGATAACATGTGTATTTATTGCTATACCAACAATTTTTATTATATTTTTATATAATCATAATCATAATAATATAATTATTGATAATTATTGTATATTAATTTTCAATATATCGTTTATTTATATTTTTGTATTTTTATGCTACATTTTTTATATATGTTATATAAAAAATATATATTTAGACTATAAAATTAAATATCTAAATTGTGAAATATTTAATATATATGATGAAATTAACCATTATTACAATACTTATCCAGATAATAGTTCTGATAAAGTATATATTATTGGATCATCAAAATGCAAATCTCTTGTATTTAGAATTGCTGAAAAACTATGTAAAGAAAACATAGATGTTAATTTTAAATTTATATAGTCTGGAAACCTATATTTCCTCACTATATATTTGTCAATTTATTATACATAGAGTCATAAGTAACAACATTACTAAATAATATTGTACATCCGTACCAAGCAAAAAATATAAGTGTAAATGCTATTATATCTCTTGAATTTAATTCAGTATTTAACATTAAAGGTCTTATAAACCCAATAAAAATACAATACATTAATGTTACAATAGTAATATCAATTTTTTGTAAATTTGATAAATAATAAAATTTCATACCTAATATATATATATATTTTTTTTAAAAATATATAACATTATTAGGATCACTATTAATTAAATTTGACAATTTTTTTGTTAAATAATACCATATTGAATATAGAATAGCAATTAATGCTGAATTACTCAAAACTACTTGTTCTTGTTTCATCATGTCTAGTGTTAATATAGATCCAAAAAAACCAAAAAATATTATAATAAATACTGATCCAAATACTAATTCACTATATTGATATGGTTCTAATTTAAAAGGATGTATAAATTGAAGAATTAAAAATAGTAATTGTGTGATTAAAAAAACTTTAATAAATTCCATTTACTATATTATTAGACGAAAAATTTTGCGTTTGTAATATATTAAAATTAATATAAAAATATTTAAATAATAATGTAATAAGTAATACTATTGTACAATAAAATATATCCCAATAAATTATTGTTTTTTTCTCTGTAAAATATAAATATATAAAATATAATAATGGAAATATAATTGTTCCTATAATAATTTCAGTTAACTGATAATTTGTTATTAACATATCTCTATATATATATCACAAAATAAAATATTATTAATTTTAAAATATATCTTAAAAATCAGGAAGAGTATATTTATATTTTTATCTGAAGTCATAATATAGTGAGGAAACATAGGTTTCCTATACATATCTTTAAGCATTTTTATACATTTTTAAATAATATATTTATAAAAAAATATATTTAGTAGAAATTTTTTTTACAATGACTATATATAGTAATGAACTTTCATAAAAATTTATTTTATCTTGAAGATGAAATGGATACATTAAATGATTTAAATATAGAAGATTGTGCAAATTATACTATACAAAAGAATTATCAAGGATTTTCATATAAAGGTGATAATAATAAATGTTTATTATTTAATTCAGAACACTTAAATAATAAGAATGATGAAAGTTTAAATAAATATAATATAAAAACTTTTATTAAAACCAAAGATGTAAATGATATGAAAAAATTAGAAGATCAATTAGATTCTTCTAATTTTTTTGAAGAATCAAATAATTATGGATATATGTATGATGGTATAATAAATGAATATAATGTATCTAATATAAATGAATGTATGGATAAATGTGTAAAAGAAAATAATAATTGTAAATCCATGATGTATTTAAAAGAACCATATAAATGCACCTTTTTTAATAAAAAAATAATGAAAAATAAAAAATTAGATAAAAAATTTGAAGGTTGTGATGTTTATACTGTTAAAAAAAATAGTTTAAAAAATTATAAAATAGATGATATGAATAAAATAGATAATGACAATAATAAATTAGATATAAATAATACTTTATATAATTGTTCTGGATTATATTCTACAAATCCATTTTGTACGAATGAATATAATCCTGATCAGATAATAAAAATAAAGGATGAAATTAATTACAGTGATTGTATAAATATTCAAAAAAAAAATAATTATTCAGATCAAAAAAAGATATATAATAATATATGTAGAGAAAAATATGGCGATGAATATATATTTGATGATAATGTTTTTAATAAAAAAAATATTATTAAGTGTGATGAAGGTGAAAAAATAAAATGTAAATTAAATTTTAATAGTGGATATATTGAACATTTTAATAATAATAATAATAATATTTTATATATATACATGTGTATATATGTATTCTTATTTATCATTGGATTATTCTTTATTATTCTTTTATAGTGAGAGAACCTAGGTTTTCCTACACATATCTTCCTTGTGAGGAAACCTAGGTTTCCTACACATACCTTGCTATTTTTAAGCATTCTTTTATAAATAGTTATGTTTAATGCATACAATTTTAAATATATTTTTATAGTGAGAAAACCTAAATTTTCCACACATCCTTCCTATTTATAAGCATTCTTTTATAAATAGTTATGTTTAATGCATACAATTTTAAATATATTTTTATAAAAAAAAAATTGATTTTATTTTATTTATAAATTATTATTTATATATATTTAATAATAATTTATTAAACATGCCAAAGAATACAACAGGAGGAAATAAAGCGAAATCCAAAAAGAATAGTAGTGGAATTGTTAAAAATAGAGATATTGAAATTCCAATGACAGATGATGATTCGCATGTTGCTATTATTACAAAAATTTTAGGAGATGCTAGATTTCATTGCCAAATAGTTAATTCAGAAGGTACATTACCTGAAACATATCTTGTAAATCTTTCAAAAGGTACTAAAAATAAATATGGAAGAGGAATAATTATAGCTGTTGGATCATATGTATTAATAGCTATTCGAGAATTTCAAAAAGATAAAGCTGATATTATATTTGTTTATAGAGACTCAGAAATAGATTATTTAAAAAATAATAATTATATTATTATTGATAAAGTAAATAATGCTACAGATGATATTGAATTTTTAGATTTTAAACCAGATGAATCAAAACCTATTGATTTTACAAATATTTAAGAATATTTATATAGAGTTAATATTATATCTTAACAAATATAATATTATCAATATAATTTATCTATAAATTTATTATATATATCAATAATATGATTTTATTTTTTATAAGCGCATTGATTGTTGTTATCAGAAAACCTTCTTTATCACATCAAAGACATCTAAAATAGATGTGTCCAAAGGTAATGACACGTCTTTCTCATCTTTAAGATCTTCTAAATACAATATTAGAAGATCTATTGCTACTTTAATAGCTAGAAAATCTGCTTTACTAGCTGATAACTTTTGTATTAGACTATCAATTTCTATTCCTTCTTCCACAAGATCTTCCAAAAAGGGTTTCAGAAGATCATATTGTACTCTTTTATGCTCTTCTTTTTGCATTTGATTACAAAAACAATTCATTATTAGATACTATGATAAGAAGATATAATCTATATATAGAATAAAATATGGCGAACATTTAAGCTATCAATTTTTTATGATAATTTTATATATAAAATTATAATACATATATATCTATATATGAATTTAGAAGATACTCTTGAAAAATTTAAAAATATAGAAAATATAAATAATATACCATATTTTTCATTTAAAGGTAAAATATTTTATGCAAAACATTGTAATATATATGATGGTGATACATTTAGTGTAATATTTGAATATAATGGAGAATTTATAAAATATAAATGTAGATGCAATGGTTATGATTCACCAGAAATGAAACCATCTTTAAGTAATCAAAATAGAATTCATGAAAAAGAATTAGCAAATAAAGCAAAAAATAGATTAGAAGAATTATTAAATAAACATCCAAGCAAATTAATTAAAATTGAATGTTTAGATTTTGATAAATATGGTAGATTGTTATTAAATGTATGGAATATGGTAGATATTAAAATGATTAATGATATAATGATAGAAGAAGGTCATGGTAAGGTCTACTCAGGAGGTACTAAAGAAAAATGGTAATATTGTGAGGGTATGTGTAGGAAACCTAGGTTTCCTCACTAGGTTTCCTCACTTAATTAAATATAACTATTTAGACAATAATTATTAAAGGAAGGTTTCATCAATAGGAAGGTATGTGTAGGAAACCTAGGTTTCCTCACTAGGTTTCCTCACTAGGTTTCCTCACTTTGAAAGAGTATATTTTAACAATACATTGTTTCATAAATATATTTTGCTATATTTTCATTTCTACCTTTTACCTCATCATTTTCAGAATATAATTTATATGCATTTTCAATATCCATATGTGTAATTTTTTTCATTAAATCATGCGATTTTCCAAATATCCTTCTAGAATGAACTATTTTTGTAAAATGCCATAAATTTTCCATATCACCGCCATTATATTTAAACGTATGAATATTTTTTTCAAAAAAATATAAAGGAATTTCTTTTTCTAAATCATTATTCAATACTTCCCAATTATTTTCTTTTATTTTTTTTATGTATATTTCTCTTAAATCTTTCGCATTATATACATCAACCGTCATTCTCATTTTAAATCTTCTGTTTAAACCTGGATTATAACTAAAAAATGATTCATTTAATTGATCTTTATAACCTGCTATAAATACAATTGTTTCTTTATTTTCTGTTAAATTTTGATTAATTGTATCTATACATTCTTTTGAAAAGGAATCTGCTTTTTCTGCATTACCTAAACTATATGCTTCATCAATAAATAATATGCCTCCTTTTGCATTATCAAATATTTCTTGTGTTAATCGAGCAGTGTGTCCTAAATATTTTCCAATCAAATCAGATCTTTTAACTAATGTAAATTTATCTTTTTTTGTTATTCCTAAACCATAATATAATTTACCTATAATTTTAGCAACCTCTGTTTTACCAGATCCAGGTGTTCCTTGAATAACAAGATGCCATAACTCTTCTTTATTATCTTCCAAATTTTGTAACCGATAAAATATTAAATCAATAATCATTTCTTTAATATTTTTCATTCCAATCATATTATTTAATTCTATTAACGGTTCTACACATTTATTTAATGCTCTTAAATTTATAACATATCTTTTTTTATCTTTTATATCATATGTTTTTCCTAAATGAATTAAATCATCTAATGATTTAATTTGAATATCTATAGGCAATAAATTATCAGATTCTTTAAAATAATTATTAAAATCATCCCATTCATTATTTATTTTTTGTTTTTTATTACCTGTTTTATTAATAGTTTCTATAACATCTTTAAATAAATGATTATTTTTTCTTTTTCTATTATCATCATCACTATCATCTGTATCATCATTATAGTCTATATTATTTTTATTTTTTATTATAAATATTATTGATTTGATAGAATTATTCTCGTTATCAAGATTTAATTGATCTTCTTCTTCGGTTTCCTCTTCTTCCGTTTCTTCTTCTTCGGTTTCCTCTTCTTTATCTGTTTCCTCTTCTTCCGTTTCCTCCTCTTCCGTTTCCTCTTCTTCCGTTTCCTCCTCTTCCGTTTCCTCCTCTTCCGTTTCCTCCTCTTCGATTTCCTCTTCCGTTTCCTCCTCTTCGATTTCCTCTTCTTCGATTTCCTCTTCTTCCGTTTCCTCCTCTTCGGTTTCCTCCTCTTCGGTTTTCTTTTCCTCTGTTTCCTTTTCTTCAGTTTCCTTTTTTTTTGTTTCCTTTTCCTCTGTTTCTTTTTCTTCTTTATCTACCTCTTTTTTTTCATCATCTTCAGAATCATTATCATCATAATAACAATTATAAAAATTATTATAAAAATAATTATATTTATCATTATTTATATTTTTATCATTTATAGTCATTTTATTATTATATATTATTATTTTTTAAGTAATAATTATTAAATAATATTTGTAAAATAATATTTAATAATTAAATATATATATATAT
>Ga0114966_10003926_pt1 | contig 12864 bp, 16 predicted proteins | sample M_130207_XF_Meta_FD_87029 | JGI IMG/M metagenome (GOLD analysis project Ga0114966, IMG submission 87029) | Freshwater microbial communities from Lake Montjoie, Canada to study carbon cycling - M_130207_XF_MetaG | ecosystem: Environmental > Aquatic > Freshwater > Lake | place: Lake Montjoie... | reverse complement strand
TCGATTTTTTTGATTTCACTTTCACTAAAAATTTTATTTTCAAGAATCGCAAGTCTTAATGAATCGATTGGATCTTGATCTTTTTTACAATTAACTTCTTCTTTAGAGCGATAAGTCGCTGGGTCGGACATTGAGTGCCCACGATAACGATAAGTATCCATTTCAAGAATCATCGGACCATTCCCCGCCCTAACGTAATCAACGCATTTTTGACCATCATGAATAACTTCAAAAATATCCATTCCGTTAATTTTCACACCCGGAATATTAAAACCAATTCCTCTTTTATGAAGCTCATCAACCGAAGAAGATCTAGCTTGAGAAGTGCCCATAGCATAATGATTATTTTCGATAATGAATAAAACTGGTAAGTTCCAAATTTTCGCCATGTTAAAAGCTTCGTAAACTTGACCTTGATGCGCCGCGCCGTCGCCAAAATAACAATAAGTTACGTTATTGTTGCCCTTATATTTATCAGCAAAAGCAAGTCCAGCACCAATTGGAACCGAGGCTCCAACGATGCCATGACCGCCGTAAAAATGTTTTTCCAAATCAAACAAATGCATCGATCCGCCTTTGCCCTTTGAGGACCCGTCTTTTCTTCCAAGCAATTCCGCCATGATTTTTTTTGGATCCGATCCGACCGCAATCATATGTCCATGATCACGATAAGTAGTGATAACTTTATCGCCTTCTTGCATGGTATGATGCATTCCCGAAGCAATCGCCTCTTGACCAATATAAAGATGGCAAAAACCTGCAATTAATCCCATGCCATAAAGTTGCCCCGCCTTTTCTTCAAAGCGACGAATTAGCAACATTTCGCGATAAAAGCCGAGCAATTCTTCTTTTTTAAAATCTTTGATCGAATTATTTTTTGAATTATTTTTAATCATTTTAAAAAGTTGTTATGGTTTTGTATTTTAAAAATATGATTATTTATTTAAGTTTTATAATTATAGTTGAAATTAAATTAAAATTAAAAGCAAAATTTTATAAAAAATACTTCTGCGTTTTTAACGATTGGTCATTATTTTACATTCGGATAATCTTTTTTAATCATGGAAATTATAAAATCCATGGAAAATTTAAAAACCTCGGGAAGCAAGACATAACAAGCATAAATCATTGTTAATATTAAAAAAATTATACCTAAATAGCGAACTATTTTTTGAAAAAGAGCGTCTGCTTTACCTTTTGTTGATTTGAATTTTATCTTTCTTTTTGTAGCCATTCTAAATATAATTTATATCAAAATATTTGCCATTTTCACAATTTGAGTAATAATTTATTAAATCTGATTTATATTGTTTTCAATTTTGTAAACATAGATATTAACATATAAAAAAGAAAAATCAAATAATAGCAATCCTTAAAAAAGATTATAACAAATTAACAAAATGATCGAAAATTTTTTAAAAATCTCTTTTTTAACAATAATTTTTTGCACTTTGGCATGTTCAATGATGGGAAATTTAGTGTTATGGAAAAGAATTTCATTCTACGGCGACGCGGTTTCGCATTCAGCCTTATTGGGATTTACCCTTGGAGCTTTTTTAGAAATAAATCAAATTATTATTTTAATAATTTTCAATCTATTTTTCGCAACTTTAGTCAATATTTTGTCAAAACAAAAATCATTTGCCATCGACAGCATTGTCATGATTTTATCTTATTTTTTTGTATCTTGCGCCGTATTATTTAATGAAAATTTTAACAAAAATTTTGTTTTCGAAGAGTTTTTATTTGGCGACAACTCAAGCATAACAACCCTTCATTTTAGCATAATTGCAATCTTGACAATTATGATTATAATTTTCATTAAAATAAATCTAAAAAAATTTTTAATTAGCTTGCTTAATCAAGATATTGCGATTGTGAAAAATATAAAAATAAATCTTATAAATAATTTATTTATGATTTTATTATCGTTGTTGATTGCCTTTGCCGTAAAGGTGACGGGGGTTTTTTTAATTACCGCTTTAATGATAATTCCTTGTGCCACCGCCAGAATTTTTTCGAAAAATCCACAAGAAACGATACTTAAAAGTGCGATTTTGGGCGTTACGATTTCAAGTTTAAGCTTTGCTTTTGCAACATCTTTTGGCTTATCAATCACGCCTTCAATAATATTTTTTCACTGTTTATTATTTTTTATTTCATTGTTAATTAAGAACATTTTTTATGACAAAATTTAATCACAAAACTGCAGTTGTTTTATTGAATTTAGGAGGTCCCGATAAAATTGAATCGGTGCAACCTTTTTTGTTTAATTTATTCAATGATAAAGCAATTATATCATTGCCTCAACCTTTTCGCTTCTTGATCGCAAAGCTTATTTCGTCTCGGCGCAAAGAAAAGGCGCAAAATATTTATAATCACATTGGCGGAAAATCTCCACTACTCGATATTACTCTTTCGCAAGCCGATTCTCTTGAGCGCGAATTGTCTTTTGATGGAAATTACAAGGTGTTTACCATCATGCGTTATTGGCATCCTTTCGCCAAAGATGTTGTAAATAAAATCAAAGAATATCAGCCCAATCAAATTATTTTATTACCACTTTATCCGCAATTCTCGAGCACGACAACCGGATCTTCGGTTAAAGATTTTGCCGATAATTTCTTTGATGAAAATTCGACATCAATTAAAATTGTTTGTTGTTATCCAAATCAAGATGATTTTATTAAGTCGCATGCCATTCATATTAACCAAACTTTGAATAAAATCGCCGACACAGATTTATCAAAAGTCCGATTGTTATTTTCGGCACACGGACTTCCGCAAAAGGTTATCGATAATGGCGACCCTTATGTTTTTCAAGTTGAAGAAACCACAAAAAAAACTATTGAATTTTTAAAAAATTTAAGAAAATTAAATACGGATTCTCGCGATGTTAATCTTGATTATCGTATTTGTTATCAATCAAAAGTTGGTCCGTTAAAATGGACAACTCCGAGCTTAGAGCAAGAAGTTCGCATGGTTGCTCTCGACAAGAAAATTCCCGTTATAATTCCCATCGCTTTCGTTTCCGATCATTCAGAAACATTGGTTGAACTCGACATAGAATATCTCGAATTTGCCACTAAAATTGGGGTTGAAAAATATTATCGAGTGCCGTCTTTAAATATCGAAAGAAACTTTATTCAAGGGCTTGCAAATATTGTAAAAAGTACCGCAAAGAATGATAATTCACCAATTTTTTGTGGCGAAAATCCACAAAGAATTTGTCCGAAAAAATTTAAATTATGTCCCAATCCAAATTTTTCAACAAAATCGTGCGAAAGCTAGTTAATGTTGACATCGAGGTCAAATCAAAAAAATGGCTTGAGCTCAAAAATATTGAAAAATTTATTGAGTCGCAAGCTATAAAAATTTTAGTAAAATCACCATTGGTGGAATTTTTGGATAAAAAAATTAATTTTGATTTATCAATTTCATTATGTTCGAATTTACAAATTAGAAAAATTAATCGAGAATTTCGTGGCAAAGACAAGCCCACCAACGTTTTATCTTTTGGAAATTTGGATGAAAAAATTATTCAACAAAGTGGCTTGAATAAAGCAATTGGCGTTAATAAATATATTTTCCTTGGCGATATAATTTTAAGTTACGAATATATTTTAAAAGAAGCAAATGATGGTGAAAAAGGTTTTAAAAATCACTTGACGCACTTGCTTCTTCATGGCATTCTTCATTTACTTGGACATGATCATGAAGAAGAAAAAATGGCAAAAATTATGGAAAATTTGGAAATAAAAATTCTTCAAGAATTTAATATCAACAACCCTTACAAAAATGAAATCTAAGACGCAAAATAATTTTAAAAAATTGATAAATTTTTTCTTTATTTTATTTGGCAAAAAGAATAAAAAATCTTTTTCTTCTTTAATAAATTATATCACCGAATCCTACGAAAAAGAGGGTTTAGTGACTTCGGAAGAAAAAAAAATGTTAAAAAATATCGTTAATTTTGGTGATAAAAAAATTAACACGATAATGGTTCCGAGATCCGATATTATTGCCATACCCGAAAATATAACTCTCAATGAAATTAAAAAAATTATCACCGAAGACGAACATACGCGCATTCCAGTTTACAAAGACAATATTGATCACATTATCGGCTTCATTCACAGCAAAGATTTGGCAAAATTTTTATGCGATACAAATAATGATTTTAATTTACAAAAAATTATTAGAAAAATTCTATTCATGCCGTGCTCAACTAAACTTCTTGATGCTCTTCTTAAGATGCGCTCTTCTAGAGTTCATATTGGAATTGTGCTCGATGAATTTGGCGCTGTCGATGGCTTAGTTACGATTGAAAATATTGTCGAAGAAATTGTTGGACAAATTGATGACGAGCACGACGTTCCGCTTGAAAGTTCTTTTTTTCAAATCAAAAAAATCGATGAAAAAACTTATCATTTTGGTGGCCGAGTCGAATTAAAAAAATTCGAAGAAATATTTAAAATTAAATTTGACGATTGTCTGGCTGAAACAGTTGGAGGCTTAGTAATGGCAACCTTTAAAGCCGTTCCCAAAATTGGCGATAAAATTGAAAAATCACAGTTAGTTTTTAAAGTTTTGGATGCCGATAAAAGAATGGTTAAAGCGGTTGAGGTTAAAGCTTTATACGATCTTTAAAATCTATAAATTTTTTTTCAATTGTTTCCAAAATTTTAGTTTGCAATTTTTGATTATTTAACTCATTTATTTCGGGAACACAAGTCGGCGAAGTAACATTTATTTCAGTCAAATATTCGCCAATAACATCAATCCCAACCAACAATAAATTGAGTTTTTTCAAATGCGGAGAAATTTCACGACAAATTTCTAAATCTCGAGCGTTTAATTGAGATTTTTGAGCACTACCACCAATATGTAAATTAGAACGAATTTCACCTTCTTGCGCAACTCGCGCTACCGCCCCAATCGGCTCTCCATCTAATAAAAAAATTCTTTTATCGCCCGCCTTAATTTCTGCTAAAAATTTTTGCGCAATTAACGGCGTTTTGTAAAGTTTTTGCATCATTTCAAAATTTGATGCCAAATTTTGTGCAGTTTCATCAATCAATATGACGCCATCAGCCCCAAAGGAATAAAGCGGTTTTAATATAATTTTTTTATGCTCTTTGTGAAAATTTTTTATAGCTTCTAAACTTGCTGAAATTATGGTTGGCGGAGTTAAATTAGGAAAATTAGTAACAAATAACTTTTCAGGACAATTACGAATATTTGATGGATCATTCACAATTAACACTAAATCTTTTATTTTTTCTAAAAAATAAGTAGTTGTTAAATAATTCATGTCAAATGGCGGATCTTGTCGCACCAAAATCACATCGAACTCGGCAAGATTTTGTTCTTTTTTTTCTATAATTTCGCAAAAATTACTTGAATTATTAAGTTTTATTTTTGATATTTGTGCGAAAATTTTTTGTTTTTTAACATCGAAAGAAATTGTTTCGGGGGTATAATAAAAAATTTCATGACCACGATTTTGAGCTTCTTGGAGTATTAAAAAAGTAGTATCAGTTTTGATATTTATTGAAAAAATATCATCCATTTGTGCAACTATTTTCATATCGAAGAAATATTTAATGTTTAAATAATTTTTATAATAATTTTTAAAAAATAAATGCAAAATACTAATTTTATAAAAACCACACCAATTTTTGATATCGGCGAGTTCGTGATTAGAGAGGAGCATGATGACGATGTAGAAAATTATTTCGAATATTATTCAAATCCCGAGGTTCATCAATATATTTTATGCACGATTCCGCAAAATATCGAAGAAGCTCGGCATGATTTTTATTATTGGAAAAATACTTTTAAGCGCGGTGATGGCGCTTATTTTGCAATCGCTCGCAAAGATAATAATAAAATGATTGGCTCGATTGGTTTAACTGGTTTGAACACTTATCACAAAAGAATCGAGATAAGTTACGATTTATCAAAAGATTATTGGAAAAAAGGTGTCATGACCAAAGCTTTGAAAAAAATTTGTGATTATGGATTTTACGAATTTAAAGTTAATCGCATTGAGGCAAATGTCGTTCCGCAAAATTTATCATCACAAAATCTTTTAACAAGAAATGGCTTTGTTAAAGAAGGCTATCTAAGACAACATCGCTTTCATAAAGGCGAATTTAGAGACGTTCTTTTTTTTAGTTTATTGAGAAGTGATTTTTACAAATAAAAAAAATGAAAAATTGATTTGACTTTTTTTATTTGGTTTGGTTTAATGCTTGCCCCTTATTTAATTTATTTGTTAAGTTGACTTTGTTTTTAGTTGAGTTTAAACTTGAGCTATAGTTTTTATTACATAGGCTTTAATGCTGATATTGTAAATACGAATTTTAACAAAAATCTTTAGATAAATTTAAATTGCCAACTAAGCTTTGTAGCTTAGAAGCAGTTAACAAGTTTTTTATTTTATTATGCTTAAAACATATACAGCGAAACCGAGTGAAATTGAAAAAAAATGGTGGTTGATTGACGCCGAAGATTTAGTGGTTGGTCGCTTATCATCGATTATCGCCAAAATCTTGCGTGGAAAACACAAAACCACTTTTACTCCAAATATTGATTGCGGTGATTACGTAATCGTAATTAATGCCGAAAAAGTTAAACTTACTGGCAAAAAATATGCCGAAAAGCTTTATTACTGGCACACTGGCTACCCTGGTGGAATTAAAGATCGCACAGCTCGTCAAATCATGGAAGGAAAATATCCTGAAAGAATTCTTGAATATGCCGTTTCAAGAATGATGTCACGCGGTCCTTTACAAAGAGATTTAATGACTAAACTTCATATCTATAAAGGCAACGAACACAAACACCAAGCACAAAATCCTCAAATACTTGACGTCGGCGCCATGAATCGTAAAAACAAAAAAACTAACTAATTATGTCTGCACTTATTAAAGAAAAAGTTATCGAAATTAAACAACAAACAGAATCGAAAGATAAAAAAGTTTACATACAAGTCCGCGACTCTTTGGGCCGCTCTTATGCAACTGGTAAAAGAAAAAATGCAATTGCCAAAGTTTGGATAAAACAAGGAACTGGCAAAGTAACAATCAATGACAGAGAGGTTAGAAATTACTTCGGTCGTGAAATTTTGGTAAATATTGCTAAAGCACCTTTCGGAGCTACAAAAAATGAAAATAAATTTGATGTAGTCGCCACAATTTTAGGCGGTGGTAAAAGTGGTCAAGCCGGAGCTTTATCTCATGGTATCAGCAAAGCTTTAGTTTTGTTTGATCCAAGCAATCAACCAATCTTAAGAACACAAGGTTTCTTAACTCGTGATTCAAGAGTTGTTGAACGTAAAAAATATGGTCTTAAAAAAGCTCGTAAAGATCAAACTTACCGTAAACGTTAATTCTTATGAGCTTAGAGCCAAAAGCTTTAAGCTCATTTATAAATTTAAACACCGATTTACTTATAATTCACAATGGCAAATAATTATTTTCTCGCAAAAAGAATTTATATTGCCTCCGACCACGCTGGATTTGAACTCAAAGAATATCTGATAAATTCTCTCAAAAAAAATAATATTGAAATCATTGATTTAGGTTGCGACTCAGCAAAAATTTCCGTCGATTATCCCGATTATGGCAATAAATTATGCGAAAAAATTAGCGAAAATGATTTTGGAATCTTAATTTGCGGAAGCGGAGTTGGTATTTCAATTTCCGCCAATCGTCACAAAAAAATTCGCGCCGCACTTTGTCTTAACAAAACCATAGCTAAACTTGCCCGCTCTCACAATGATGCTAATGTTATTTGCTTGGGCGCTAGATTTCTAAAGAAAAAATATGCTTTAGCAATTTGCAAAACTTTCTTCACACAAAAATTTGATGGTCAAAGACATGTCGCTCGAGTCGAAAAACTTGGATTATAAGCAAAAATTAATTCGGAGCTTTGGCAGAACCAAAAGCCGTAAACTTTCCGATCATAAGAATTTTTTATTAGAAAATTTTTACGACTCTTACAAAATATCGCATATTGACAAAACTATTTCTAAGAATTACTTAGAAATTGGTTTTGGTTTTGGAGATTTTATTTTTAACAAAGCTAAACAAAATCCTAAAATAAATTTTTATGGTTGCGAACCTCATTTAAATGGCATCGTAAATTTACTTGGCATGTTAGAAAAAGAGCCTTTGGGCAATTTAAAAATTACCAATCAAGATATTAGAATTTTTATCAATAATTTCCCCGATAATTTCTTTGAAAAAACCTATATTTTATTCCCCGATCCTTGGCCTAAATATAAACATTTCAAAAGACGCTTGATTGATAAAAGCTTTTTAGATCAAATTCTTTTTCCGAAGTTAAAAAATAATGGCAAAATTGTTATTGCGACAGATCATGATTCTTACAAAACATGGATTCTAAGCCATATTTTGCAAAGTGTTAAATTTAAATGGTTGGCCACTTCAAAAACATCGTGGAAAATTTTTCCAGATGATTGGACAGTCACAAAATATCAAAAAAAAGCCATCGCCGAGGGCAGGGAACCAATCTTAATTGAAATCGAAAAATCATGATTGATAAATCACAATTACCCAATGTCAAAGGCGAATATAGATTTGATGCCAAAATCAATAATTGGTTTGATTTACGGGGCAGGGCGGAAATATTATTTAGACCTGAAAATGCCGAAGATTTATGTTATTTTTTACAAAATATTTCTCCGCAAATTAAAGTGCAAATAATCGGCGCCGGCTCCAATGTTATCGTTGCCGATGAAGGCGTAACAGGCGTTTTAATCAAACTTCCCGCCAGTTTTTCTGCAATAAAACATGATGAAAATAGCATCACGATCGGCTCTGCATCTTTATGTATCAACGTTGCTCAATATTGCAAAAATTTTGGATTGGGTGGTTTAGAATTTTTAAGTGGTATTCCCGGATCAATTGGCGGAGCAATCGCCATGAATGCTGGTTGCTACGGTTCCGACATTTCGCAAAATTTAATAAGTGCGACCGCCATTGATTATGAAGGCAATATTTGCGAAATAAAAAATCAGGATTTTGGTTTTATTTATCGCGGAAATAATTTAAGCAAAAAATATATAATAATTGCTGGAAAATTTAAAATTAATAATTCAACAACTCAAGAAATTGCTTATAAAATTTCTGAATTGCAAAAGGCGCGCGAAAATTCTCAGCCCATCAGAGCCAAAACTGGAGGAAGCACTTTTAAAAATCCACCTAATAAAAAAGCATGGGAGTTAATTGATGCTATTGGTTATAGAGGAAAGTCAATAGGAGATGCTCAAATCTCACAAAAACATTGTAATTTCTTAATTAATAATAACAATGCTTCGGCGCAAGATTTAATTAAGCTTGGCGAAGAGACAAGAAAAAAAGTTTTTGAGGAATTTAAAATTAATTTGGAATGGGAAATAAAAATTCTAAATTAAAACTTGTGAATAATAAAATTTTGTTTCAAAATTATTTTTTAACAATTTTTTTCAAAACTTTCTCACAAAATTAAAACAAATAAAATGATCAAAAAATTATTCTCAAAAACTTTTTATACATTGTTTTTTTCAACATCTTTAATGATTGGTGGCGTTGATGCATTGGGGGCGGATACCCCTATACCAATTATTGGAACCTCAAATTGTGGAACAGCAGCTAGTCAGGCCTGCACTGGACTTGCAGTAGGAACATGTCCTAGTTCTGATACCATCATACTTACTGGCACTGGCAACATAACTAGAAAGATTGCTTATTGTGACGATGTGGGTTCACAAATACTCGTCGCAACATTACAAGCTTCATGCACCTTTTATTGCAATAGCATAGTAGCTCAAATTAAGGGCGATGTTGCCGATGAAAAATATAGCATTAATCAAAACACTTTTACTAAATCACTTTGTAACGCTTTAAGAATAGTTTCGGGAAGTGCGGGTAAAACTTTCGCAGCCTTTGCTATTATTGCAACTGGGATCGGTTTTTTCACTGGTAAAGTGTCTTGGGGTTTGATGATTGGTGTGACCGCAGGTATCGCAACCATGTTTGGCGCCCCTTCAATTGTCGCCGCAATTTCTGGACAAGATACAAAAAACTTCTTGCAATCTTAACTAGAAAAATTTATTTAAATATTATTAATAAAAAACTTGAAACTAAAAATTTCATTAATAAAATGGTGGGATATTTACAAAATTAAAAAACATAAAATTTAAAAATTATCATGAAAAAACACTCGAAACAATTATTGAAAATTTCTTTGGCAACATTCTCAATCTTAGCTTTATTCCCAATATTATCATCAAATGCTGGTATCGGACAAGCTTTAGCCCAAACTGTTACTGATAGCTCTTACAACATTAGTTCTAACTCATTAACAAGAGTTATGTGTAACGCTCTTAGACTTGTTACCGGAAGTGCTGGTAAAACCTTCGCAGCCTTTGCTATTATCGCAACTGGGATCGGTTTTTTCACTGGTAAAGTGTCTTGGGGTTTGATGATTGGTGTGACCGCAGGTATCGCCACCATGTTTGGCGCTCCTTCAATTGTAGCAGCAATTTCAGGACAAGATACTAACATGACTTGCAGTAGTACTATAAACTAAGAAACATAAATTAAGAAACAAAATGTCAAGAAAGTGTGAATTATTAAATATTGGCGCAATGAGTGGGAACAAGGTCTCTCACTCAAATCGCAAAACTCGAAGAAGATTTTTACCAAACTTAAAATCAATTTCCTTTTTTAGTGATCTATTGGGAGCTAATTTAAATCTTAAAGTTGCAACCTCAACTCTTAGAACAATCAATAAATATGGCAATATCGACAATTTTTTAATTAATTATAAATTTAATAAATTATCAGATAGAGCTCAATCTCTTCGATTGAAAATTAAAAATAAACAAAAGATAGTTGCATAAGTTTTAACTTAGCAATTTTATCTAACTAGAATTTTCCTCAGATCAAATTTAACTTAAATAATCCCCAAAACTTATTTAATCAATTAATAAATTTTGAGATCAATTTTTATTACAAATCTTTCATAAAATGAAAGCCTCGAATATAAAAATCTTCGTTGAAATAAAGAGAGTGAGATTTTTTATTTTCAGTATAGGAATCTAGAACCACCTTATCACAACCCAGATTGCGGGCTTTATTCTCAAGATAATTAAGAATTTTTTTTCCGACTCCGCGACCACGAAAATTTTCATCAACCACAAAATTTGAAACTTGAAGATAGCGTCCACAATATAACATTCTTGCTATCCAATAACCCGAGACCGCAACGATTTTATCATCAACATATCCAGCAACCATTTTATAATTGTTATTTAAAATCATCTCATCTAGAGCTACTTCAAAGGCTTTGTAATCCATTTTTTTATACATTTGATGAATCAGGGGGAAAGCTTCGATCATCGAATTTTTGGTTTCTAAATCTGTGATTAATAATGACATTTTATAAATTTTTTAATTGCTCTTCAAGCTTGTAAGCCCAAGAACTTACTGTTCCCGCGCCCGTACATAAAACCAAATCACCTTTTTTAATTTGAGTTTTCAAAATCGACGCCAACTCATTTTCGTGATTTAATTTTATAACATTTTTATGTCCAGTTTTTTTAATTCCGGCAATAATTGCATCTTGGGTAATACCTTCAATCGGAGCTTGCGACGCCGAATAAGTATCGGAAACAATTATGCAATCAGCGTCAATAAAAGCATTACAAAATTCATTAAATAAATCGTTAACACGCGAGTATTTATGTGGCTGGAAAACACAAATAACTTGATTATTTTTAACTAAATTTTTAGCAGTTTTTAAGGTTGCTAAAATTTCAGTTGGATGATGACCATAATCATCAATTATTGAAACTCCATTAAATTCGCCAACTTTAGTGAATCTTTGTTTAACGCCATTAAAACTCGCCAAACCTGCTTTGATTTGATTAACATCTAATTTTAAATATTTAGCAATGGCAACCGCAACCAAAGCATTGCTGGCATTATGTTCACCATAAATTGGCATTTTGACATTTTCGATAATTTCGCCATTTTTGAAATGGATATCAAAAGTTAATCCTTTGATATCCATTGTAATATTTTTCGCCATAATGTCGGCGGGCTTCATGATAGAGTAGCTTACCAAATTTTTATGATTTGGTAAAATTTTATTATAAATTTTTTCAACTTCGGGACTATCAATACACAAAACGCATAAACCATTTTGCGGAATTTGCGTAATATATTTTTCAAAACAAGCTTTTTGTTTTTCAAAACTTCCGCCATATCCAGCGAATTCAAGATGCTCTGGCTCTAGGTTAGTAACCGCTCCGATAAAACTTGGTAAAATCACAAAACTGGCGTCGGATTCATCTGATTCGGCAACCAAATATTCGCCCGCACCAATTTTAGAATTGCTTTGAAAGTGATGAATTATTCCACCATTAATTATGGTTGGATCAAAATTATTTGACTCAAGCATCATTGAAACCATGCCGGTAGTACTTGTTTTTCCATGGGTTCCAGCAATTGTAATACCTTTATATTCTTGCATAATTATTGCCAGAAGTTGAGCGCGAGTTAAAATCGGAATATTGCGACTTTGGGCTTTTAAAATTTCGGGATTATTGCTTTTAATGATCGAAGTTTCAACCACCAAGGAAACATCATCGGTAAGATTTTTTTCATCGTGACCTACGAAATAAGCCATCCCCGCATCGCGAATTTTTTGTGTTAAATAATTTTCTCTCAAATCGGAACCTTGAACTGCAACATTCCATTTTCGTAAAATGAACGCCAAAGCACTCATGCCAATACCGCCGAGACCAATAAAATGGACTTTCTTTTGTTGTTTTATATCGCTAATATT
>Ga0114966_10003924_pt1 | contig 12871 bp, 15 predicted proteins | sample M_130207_XF_Meta_FD_87029 | JGI IMG/M metagenome (GOLD analysis project Ga0114966, IMG submission 87029) | Freshwater microbial communities from Lake Montjoie, Canada to study carbon cycling - M_130207_XF_MetaG | ecosystem: Environmental > Aquatic > Freshwater > Lake | place: Lake Montjoie... | reverse complement strand
CTTGTTTTAGAAAAGATGTGGGCTATGCAGAATAAGACACCTAAAATTATTAAATTTAAAAGGGATGTTGAATCGTTGCGTAAAACAGTCGAACATGATAAATTTGATGATAAGTTAGAACAATTAAAAAATAAGGAAGTAAAGGCGTTGTTATTTGATGAATATTTAAGAGAAACAAATAATGAAAAAGAAGGAAATCAAAGCTTAACAAAGTTTTTCAAAAAGTAAACAGTAATTTCTTAGTATTTGTTATTTTAAAAATTAAAATTAAAATTAAAATTAAAATAAAAGTTAAAAATTTTATTTTTATTTGTTTAATATAAAGATAAAATGGTTAGCAAAAAAAGAAAAACTAATAAAAAAAAGAAAGGAGGATTTTCTAGTTTTTTCTCTAAAAAAAGACCACTAGATAATAAATTAAATGCTTTTTATGATTCCCAAAACATTAATTGTGAAAATATGGTTACAGAGGATACAATTACTATTCCAAATAATGCTAGAATGGATAGTGGTCAGCCTATAGAATTTAGTGATATTCTACACACGCAATATAAAAAATGTTGCTCTAATAATTTTTTTAGTGGTAAAAAGAATCCTAATTTTTGTAAAGAAATTAAAGATAAAAATTTAATACAACAATCTGTAAAAAAAGCAAATGACGATAAAGGCTTAACAGAATATGATAATGATAATGAGGAAAAAGAAGTATTAACAAAAATGATAGCTCCATCAATTAGTCCAAAACCCAATGATAATGACTATTCAAAAATAGAAATTAATAAAGTAAATACTGATTGTGATGCTTATTCTGTAACAGATATAAATAATATAAATAATAAAGATACGTTAGATAATATTAATACTAGATGTTGTGTAAATTCTAAGAAGTGGTGGGTTGGAAAATATTTAGGAAGAAAAAATCCTTCACAAAAATGTAAAGAAGTAAGAAAAAGAATGAAAGATTTGAATAAATTAGAAGAAGATATTAAAACTGAAGAGAGAAATAAAAAGGTTGTGGAGGAGGAAAAACTTGCGTTTGGAGAAAGACCTACACTAGCTGTAAATCCAGAGCAAAAAAATAACACAACTTATGGAGAATTAACAGATACAGATTCTAGAATATTAGATTTTAGAAAAAATTTACAAGAATTAAGTATACCGAATAGTTTTAAAGAAAACAAGGATTATAATTTAATGTTAACCGCTGGTGATGGTAAAAGCTGGTTTGGAGATTATGAAAATGGTATATTAAATTTAGTTTCTATGCCTCATTATGGGTGGAATATATTTTGTTGTGTATATGATGGAGATATGAAAGGAACACTTGATGATAATATTAAGTATTTAGAACAAAATCCTGAATTAAATATATTGTTATGTTTAATTGATTTAAATAATATGGAAGAATGTGAAAAATTTGGTACTTTATTTGAGGGACAAATAAATAAAATTAATTCACATGATTCCAGATGGTATTTGCCAACAGATATTTGTTATAAAATATTAAAACCTGATGGCGTTTGTTATTTAATGAATATTAGTTGGAATGATAAGATACTAATGAAACAAGATTTGTTTAATTTTAATACACCTAAATGGAATTGTAATGAAGAGAGAAGTGAAGAAAATGGCATGTATAATATTTATAAATGTACAAAAAAAATGAGTGGAGGAAAAACTAAAGGAAATACTAATAAAAAAAGAAGAACTAATAAAAAAAGAAGAACTAATAAAAAAAGAAGAACTAATAAAAGAGTTTAATGTTAGCAGTTATGAAGGAAGACAATATTATAAACTGGTGCTTGAATTAGAAAGACAATGTAAATTATGCGGTCAAAATAATTTAGATGATTATAATAAATTAAGAAAAAATGTCAATAATAAATATATTGAATAAACCTATTAATTGAATGATGTATTTTAATATATTATAATAATTTATTATAATATATAATGAACAAAACTAAAAAAAATTCCAAAAATAATACAATTTTGGTAAAATCTAAAAAAAATACAAAAAATGTTCGTTATGAGTCTGATGTTTTTGGTGATATCTCTATTCCCAAAGATCATTATTGGGGTGCTACTACTGCGCGTTCACTTATTCATTTTTCAATTAGTAATGAACTTATGCCAACTGAATTTATTCACACTTATGCTCTTTTTAAGAAATGTGCCGCAAAAGCAAATTATAAATTAAAATTATTGGATAAACATAAATTAGATATTATTAAAAAAGTTTGCGACGATATTTTAGATAATAAATACAACGATGAATTTCCTTTACATATATGGCAAACTGGAAGTGGAACACAAACAAATATGAATGTAAACGAGGTTATTTCAAATATTTGTAATAAACGTTTGACTGGAAAATTAGGAACAAAAACACCTATACATCCAAATAATCACGTCAACATGTCGCAATCATCTAATGATAGTTTTATTACCGTTATACATATTTCTGTAGCTTTATTAGTAACTAAAAATTTAATACCTAATTTGACTTATATGATAAATGGATTTAAACAAAAACAACATGAATTTAAAGATATAATAAAATTAGGAAGAACACATTTAGAAGATGCTGTCCCACTTACTTTCGGGCAGGAATTTTCTGGATTTGTATCTATATTAGAGGATTCGTTGAACCAAATTAAAATATCTTTAGAACATATTTATCAATTAGCCGCAGGCGGAACTGCTGTAGGTACAGGAATTAATACTCATCCTCAATTTGGAAAAGTAGTTGCTCAAGAAGTTTCAACAGAAACACATTTACCATTTATCACTGCTCCAAATAAATTTGGTGAAATGTCAAGTCATAATGCTATATTGAAAATGAGTGATGCGTTTAAGGTATTAGCTACAAATATTATGAAAATTGCCAATGATATTCGTTGGTTAGGTTCAGGACCTAGAGCTGGTCTAAGTGAATTAATCTTACCGCAAAATGAACCAGGTTCTTCTATCATGCCTGGCAAAGTGAATCCGACACAATGTGAAGCAGCCGCAATGGTTTCCGTTCAAGTCATGGCAAATAATATGGCAATTACCATAGCAAATTCACAAGGTTATTTTGAATTGAATGTATATAATCCACTTATGCTTTATAATATTACACAATCTATTCGAATGTTATCCGATGTATGCGTTAATTTGACTAAATTTTGTGTTTTGGGTTTAAAAGTAAACAAGGAAAAAGTAAAAGGATATGTGGATAATGCGTTAACACTTGCTACAGTATTAAATCCTTACATTGGATATGACAAAGCTACAAAACTAGCGCACTATGCTTATGATAAAAATATTTCATTAAAAGAAGCTAATGCTGTTTTAAAATATTTACCAGAAGATAAATTAGTTGAATATTTAAACCCATCAAAAATGATTGTTATTTAAATTATTGTATAAATATTGTATATTTATATAATAATTAAGTTAATTAAAATATATAATCATTTTACACCATCGGGTATTTTATACATCTAAACTACTGCTGATACTTATGGAACTATTCATTGAGTTTAAGAAATTTGTAACCATATTTTTAATTTCATTCACGGTATTTTCAACATAACCTACACGACGTGTTAGATTCACAATCTCATCATCATCGCATGATTCGTCAAATGAATCGTCGTCATCGCATGAATCGTCATCTTGATCCTCATAATCATTATCTTGTTCATCATTATTATTCAAGTAATTATTATATCCACGTGCTTCATGCCAGTTATCAATAAAACCTTCTGAATCAAGCTTATATAAAATTGATTCAACAGTTCTTGTGTGCTTTAAAGCAATTTATTCAATACTCATTTCCAATAATTCATACTCTCTCTGAAGAGATAGAACCTCATTAATAGACCATTTATTTCCGCTTCTGTTATAGCTCATTTTATATAAATATATATAACTATATATCTTTATATTATTTTTTAAATATAATATTTAAGACCTTTTATCATCAGGGTAAAATGGTTTAACTACAATAAAATATGAACCTACCCACGTTCCTAATAATAACCACATATTATTTATAATACTAGACCCACTATTTATAACCCATCTTAAACCAGTACAGTGTGGAGACGATGTTAAAAAAGGTGAAACTATAAAACCACTAATTGTAGTTGGTGTGCAAAATTTAACATATGAATGAGAAGCTATATAATGGAGACATATCCATAATAAATATATTTTCGAAACACTAAAAACTATTTTTACTGATTTATAAGTTATACAGCCAATGTATTCAACACAATTATATGATTTCCTAAAAAAAGTATCGTCCTTATTTAAATTATCAAATACATTATCATTTGTTACGATTCTAGAATCATTCGAATGTATAGAATCATCAATTTCATCATTTGAATCATCATTTGAATCATCATTATTTGAAATATCATATTCTTGTTTATCAGTAAGCATTCTTATAATTTATACAAATATATTTTATTATTTTTTATTATATTTTATTATATTTTAAAATATAGTTTTTTTTTATCGATTGGCGCCCCTTGTGTAATAATTAATTAATAAATTTGTAATATCAGTTCCATTTAAATTATTTAAAATATTACCTGACACATCTCGAATATTAGGAACTGGAATTACAATGTTTGAAGTAACATTATTTGACATATCAGTTGTAACATTATTTGACATATCAATAGAAGAATTTATTTGGGTGTTATTTCTCTCTTGTTGTCTTCTATTTGATGGATTATAATTTCTAATGTCATATCTACAAACTGGACAACGACAATTACTCCTGAACCAAGAGTGTATTTCTTGCGTGGAAAAAATATGACCACATTCTCTAATAATAGATACACTATCACTTTCATTAAATCTTTCCATTGAAATTGGACAAGAACTGTTAATAGGATTTACAATGTCAGAAAATCTTACTATTCTAGTAGCTATTTCTATTTGAGACTGTGTCGGGAAAACTTCAACAGGATCTAAAAAATTTTGTAATATTTCATTTATACTGTTACTTACAGTTGACCCACTTCTAGAAGTCGAATTTAATGGAATGTATTCAATATTATCAACCATATATGGTGTATTGTTTAATACACTATTATTCAAAAAATTCATTAAAGTATTAGAACTACTATTAACTCTTCGTACATTATTTGGATTTACGCTTGAGGGTTGGTGCGGTGTATTATTTTCTCTTCTAGTAGAAGGATGACCAGGTCTACTTGATGGAGTTCCTTGTCTATTTCGTTCTCTAGTATGTAAAACATTAGATAATATATTCATAATAGAAGTCATTATTCGAGTATTTCCTTCCTGTAATTGTTCTATTTGTCTATAATTATCATTATACATAGTATTTAAAATATTTATTAAAATCATTTCATCAGGAGATAGATAGGAATAATTACTCATTATATTATAATAATATAAATTAAATCTGTTTAAATATATTGTTATTATTAATAATAACACTATGAATATCAATAAATATAAAGATAATGGGCTAAGTGGCCTGGGTAATTTAGGTAATACTTGTTTCATAAACTCATGTATGCAAGTATTATCCCATACATACGAATTGAACGATTTTTTAGATTTAGAAACATATAAAAGAAGATTAAAAAATAAATACGAATCAGCTCTTTTATTAGAATGGGATGAATTGAGAAAAATATTATGGAGTAAAAATTGTATTGTGGCGCCTAATAAATTTTTAAAAACTATTCATAAGATTGCCGAGAAAAAAGATTTGGAATTGTTTACTGGTTATTCCCAAAACGATTTACCTGAATTTCTATTGTTTGTAATAGATTGTTTCCATACAGGTCTTTCTAGGGAAATAAAGATGACCATATCAGGTGAAATAGAGAATGACACTGATAAAGTAGCAGTAAAATGTTTTGAAATGATTAAAAATATGTATTCAAAAGATTATTCTGAAATATGGAATATATTTTACGCTGTAAGTGTTTCCGAAATTGTTTCATTGGAAACCGGAAAACAATTGAAAATAACACCAGAACCCTTTTTTATGATAGATTTGCCTATTCCAACTGATAATAAGTCACCTAACTTGATTGATTGCTTCGAACATTATATTCAAGGTGAAGTTCTAGATGGTGACAACGCATGGTATAATGAAGAAACAAAACAAAAAGAAAATATAAGAAAGAGAATTTTATTTTGGAGTTTTCCAAATATATTAGTAATTGATTTTAAAAGATTTAATTCAAGAAATCAAAAAAATCAAATATTAATTGATTTTCCATTTGACGATCTAGATTTATCTAAATACGTAGTTGGTTATAAAAAGAAAAGTTATATTTATGAATTGTATGGTGTTTGTAATCATGGAGGATCAGTTTTAGGCGGTCATTATACATCATATGTTAAGAACGCAAATGGTAAATGGTATCACTTTAATGATACGTCAGTTCAAGAAGTGCCGTTAATTCAAACAATTATTTCACCGAAAGCATATTGTCTGTTTTACAGGAAAAAAACGGCATAATTATTCTTTTTTAATAATTTATATAAACTATTTATATATATTATATAAATGGAAGTTTCAACAACATCAACAGCTGACCCTGTAAATATGTATAATTATATAAATAATATGTTATTAAATCCAACTGTTTTTTTTATAATTTTAATAATTATTATACTGTATTTTGTTCTTTTTAATTCTTTAGGAAATTCAAATAATGAAGTAAATATGGGAAATATGGGAAATATGATGGGGGCAGAAAATAAAGAAGGTTCAAAAATTTTCGGTTTTATAATTATTTTTATATTAGTTATATTAATTGTTGTAAATGCTTTACAATACTTTTTTAGTATAAATGTAACAGCATCTATACAGAACTTATTTACATCAACACACACTTTAGATGTTACAGTAGACCAAACAAAATATCAAGCCGCTCCAGTTCCTGAAATTAAATTTAAAAAACAGGTTTACAATATTCCAGGTAATTATTATAATTATGAAAATGCTAAGGCACTATGTACCGCATATGGTTCACGTTTAGCAAAATATAATGAAATAGAAGACGCATATAAAAATGGTGGTGACTGGTGTAACTATGGATGGTCTGACGGACAGATGGCATTATTTCCTACTCAACAAAAAACATTTGACCATTTACAGAAAATACAAGGACATGAAAATGACTGTGGAAGACCAGGTATAAATGGTGGATATATGATTAATCCGGAACTCAGGTTTGGTGTTAATTGTTATGGTAATAAACCTAAAATCACCCCAGAAGAAGAGGAATTAATGAAAACAACACCTCAATATCCAGTAACAATGAAAGATATTGCCTTCCAAAAACGTGTTGATTTCTGGAAATCAAAAGTAACCGATATTTTAGTATCACCATTTAATTCGACAACATGGGGTTCTTTTTAAAAGAAGAAAACCACACATTATATATAAACCATAAAATCAATGATGATAATATCGTGTGTTTTATTAATCTATATAAAATTATCAATGTTTGATAGATATTTTGTTTAAAACTATGAATATTTAAAATATAGTATTCATATTTAGTAAATATAATTACGGTGCGACATATAGGGCAGTATTTATTTACATTATGCCAACTGTTAAAACATTTTTCATGAATCCATCCATTACAAGAACATTCTTTAATATAGTTGTTCATATTATTTAATCTAATTGTTTTTGAATTATCCAGGTAAAGTTCTAGACAAATGAAACAGTCTTTTTCATCATGAAAAAATTCATATTTTTCTTGAATATCTTGATTTTCTTTATTATAAATATAATTATTTTCACAAGATTTACTTCTTTTATTCGGTCTTAATTTATATTTTTTTCCCCGATTTGAAATCATTATATTATTATTATTATTAAATAATAATATAATTTTATTTATATTTAGACTTTACGTTTATTAATTATTAATTATTAATTATTAATCTTAATTTTCATATTTTTTTTACTTTTTGTGACACCGTTTATTTTACTTTGGGGTTTAAGTGCCCTATTTTTCTTACTTTTATTTTTCTTTTTACCACCTAATAATAGTATTTCATTATTATTATTACTTCTAATTTCTTTTTCATCCGGTTCAACAAGTTTTAAAAGCTTATCATACAACGAATCTATCTCATCATCTTTGTCTTCATAACATTCATCATCATATATATATTTATCATCGTCATCATTAATATTATAACATGAATTAATATTTTTAATACCATTAATTAACCCTAAAGGAATTACTAAATTTTCAAATAATTCAGAAACACGCTGAACATCTTTAGTATCTTTATCTGTATTAATTGACATTATAGGTGACATACCTTTAGAAATCATCATTGATCTAATGCTTAGACCGCCACTTTGTATTCCACCTCCTGATTGATGATTAAATATCATATCTTTTCTTCCAAACATATCTTCGTTCATATATTCACTCATAATTATATATTATTTATATAATAATTAATTATTAGAAACTCGCTTTATTTCTTGTATAACTTTAATCTCTCTATTTTGCTTTAGATGTTCGATAATTGCCTTTACTTGTGATTCATTTTTAATAATTTCACTTAATGATTTTTCTAAATATTTGAAAGTCAAGGGTTCAGGTGTTTTAGTATTTGAAAATCTTAATTTACCATCACTTATGTTAATTGTGTTTGTATGTAAATTATTATTTTCAGCATATTTAGTTATATTTTCAGTTAATTTACTGCGCTTCTCTCTTATTTCTCGCGCCTTGTCGTTTATTTGCTTTAATTGATTGTCTAATGAAACCCATTGTTGTATTTGATTTTCAAAACTCATATTAAATATAAATTATTATATATTTTTATATTTTAGTTTATCTTCATTTTTTATAAAATTTAAATTTGTTAAAAATAAATATTTTACATATAAAATTATTTGTAAAATATTATAAACTTATCTCTTTATTTACGACTTCTTTTAGTTCTTTTTCCACCGTGTTTATTACGTCTGTATGTTTGTTGCATACCTAAAATGCTAAATGGGACTAAAGCTTGATTAATAATTTGTCCCCAGAATCCACCCTTCTTAGAACGCTTTCTTCCTCCAGCTGACTGTCCTTGAACACCTTTGTAAACTGCCGGACCAGTACCTTCAAATGTTCTCGCAAATTGAGAATCACCTGATCCATTTACAGCAGTCCCCCATGATGAAGTACTAGTGTAAGAGCCCGGGTTAGGAGCATTACCGCCACGTTGTTTTTTACCACTTCTCTTTTTACCGCCAGATAGAATTCTTCTACCGCCAAGTTTTCTACTAGATGTCATTTATATAAAATACAAAGAATAAAAATTATTTATATTAAATAATGTTCCTAAATTTACAAATTATAAAACTTTATTAATTATTTGTTTATTACGTAATAAAAATATTAAAATGACCAATATTGCTAAAATCATTATAAAATTTAAAACAACTAATGACACTGTAATATAAATATAGGGATTAATTTCATATAAAATATAGTCAATAATGGGTTTAAAAAATATTTTCATTTCACTTTTTATATCATCACGTTTAAGAATATCTAAACATTGCTGAATTATACTATCTTTCATACTTAATATAAATAATATTATAATCGAATTTTTGCGTGTTATTAGTATTAAATTTTTCTATAGAACACATAATATGGAAAATATAATTGAACCAAGTGAAAACTTTGATTTTTCAAAGATTACTTTAGCACATCCATCCGGTGTTCAAGGTGGAGCTTATTTTACAAAAATACAATACAATAACAAGCCATTATATATACAATCTACTAAAAGTCTAACTAGACAAGGGTTTGTAAAAACCGGTAAAAAATATTATTGCGATTTAATGTTTGATAACAATTCATCTGTCTTAATTAATTGGTTTGAGAATTTAGAAGAAAGATGCCAAAAATTACTTCATGAAAAAGGCACATCATGGTTTCAAAATGCTTTAGAAATAAGTGATATTGAAAGCGCTTTTAACTCTATTATACGTGTATATAAGTCAGGTAAATATTATTTAGTAAGAACAAACGTAAAAAATAACCATAATAATGAACCATACATAAAAATATTTAATGAAAATGAGGTTACATTAGGTTTAGAAGATGTTACAACAGAGACAAATATAATATCTATTTTAGAAATACAAGGTATAAAATTTACTACAAGAAATTTTCAAATAGAAATAGAGCTTAAGCAAGTAATGATTTTGAATAACGAACCAATTTTTGAAAGCTGTTTAATTAAAAATTCACTTAATAACAAACCAGAATCTGTAGTAAAAACAGAATCTGTAGTAAAAACAGAATCTATAATAAAAACAGAATTATTAAAACAAGAAAATCAAATTACTGATAAAGATGAAACATTAAGTAATAATTTAGAAAAAATAGAAACGTTTAATAATTTAGACGATTTAGACGATTTAGATAATTTAGATAATTTAGAAAAAAATACAAATAAAGATAATTTAGCAAATGAAATACCCAATCAAACAACAGATGATTTAACCCATACAAATACACCTAACAATTCACAAAACAATCAACAAAACAATAATGATTTAGAATCTTTAGATATAAATTTTGAGGAATTGAGTATAGAAGAATTTAATGACCCAAAAGAATTGAAAGAAATTGAATTAAGCAATACTTTAGAAAATACTTTAGAAACAATGTCATTAAAAAAACCAAATGAAGTTTACAAAGTATTATATGAAAAAGCAAAGGATAAGGCAAAATTAGCAAAAAAAGCACTTATTATAGCATATTTAGAAGCAAAAAAAATCAAAAATACTTATATGATTGAAAATATTGATAATAGTGACAGTGATTTTGAAGCAGAGTTGGATGAAGTTTCGGAAAGTGAATTAGATGATTTATAAATTTAGTAGAATTTTAAGAATTTAATAATTAACAAATTAATTAAATAGGTATTCTTAAAATTATTTTATCATTATTTTAATATAATGAGCGTCTCTCTAAAAAAGCTATGGAACGATTACGGTATTGGAGCAATAGTGGTTTTATTAATTATCGCTTATGGCGTTAGTTTATTTGCAAATTACTTATCATCTAAGGGAATGTCTGGTTCTGAATCACAATCAAATATGCCATCACAATATAAAAATAACAAGAACCATCAAATGTCTGCCGGTGTTACCCCCGCTTTAGAAGGTAACAATGAAGTTTATGCCTCGGCAAATGGTGCCCAAACCAGTATGCCTGGTGTCCCGTCATCTTGTTCTCAAACATCTATACAAAACCCTGCTGAACTTTTGCCAAAGGATAGCAACAATCAATGGGCTCAGTTGAACCCTTCTGGCAAGGGCGAGTTAGCTAATGTTAATTTGTTAAAGGCTGGTTACCATATTGGTATTGATACTATTGGCCAGACTTTAAGAAATGCCAATTTACAAATTCGTTCTGAACCCCCGAATCCTCAGCTATATGTTGGACCATGGAACCAGACAACTATTCAACCTGATTTTATGAGACCTCCTCTTGAGATCGGTTCTGGTGCTCAATAATTTTTTTATTAAAATTAAGTTAGTTTATCCAGATTATTTATAGTTTGAAATTAATGTTATAATTATTATTTTATAACATTATTTATTATAATTAAAACAAATAGTAAAATAGTATTTATACTGACACATGTTAACCCAAAAAAGATAATATATTTTGATTATCTTTTTTTAATCATAGAATATATGGAAAAGCACGGAATATTTTTTTATATTTTTGTCGGTTTTGTGTTATTATTATGTTTAAGAATTTATTATGATTCCGACATGTTTAATCTTAAGTGCATTATCTCATCAAAGGACGGCAATAGATACTGTGTTAGAGAAAGACAAAAATTAGAATTAGCCGCAAATTTATTAGCTGATGTTACCGGAAAATGTAAAGCCCTTGTTCAATATATGAAAGAAAAACACCCCGATGACCCTCGCGTAAAAAGACTTGTTGAAGGGTTTAACCCACAAAAGATAAGCGAAACCTTACCTACAAGTGAATTAACAGCTTATAGTGAGAACAAAGGAGAGAAAATCGCATTTTGTTTAAATACAACAAAAAATGGAGATAAATTAATAGATATAAACACGTTAACATTTGTAGCTCTTCACGAATTATCGCATATTTTGACTGAATCTGTAGGACACAAACAGGATTTCTGGAACAACTTTAAGTTTGTATTAGAAAACGCAAAAGCTGCGGGCATTTATGACCCGGTTGATTATAAAAAGGAACCAAAGGAATATTGTGGTATGACTATAAATGATAACCCGTATTATGATTTAGCATAATTACTTTTACAACTTTACACAGATTAAGATTTTATATTTATTATTTACATAATAATAATTATAAATTAAAACTAATTTAATCATAAAATAATACTATTGATATATATATGTCAAATTCAAATATAGAAAAAAAGATACAACCAGTTTATAAAGTTAACTACCTGGTTAATAATGAAATACAAAAAATTATATTATTTAATGGTGTAAAATCTAAAAAAAAGGGACCAATTCATGAAGAAGAAATTAAGAGAATAAATGGTGAAATTTATAGAGTGCCTGTTTTTCAATCTGAACATCAAATCCATTATGACGATACAATAGGTGCAATTAAACTTAAAATACTTAATGAGTTTAAAAAAATGGCCTCATTAGATGAATTATATTTGTTTTGTCAAAAGGTAGAAACTCTTAACCCTATTTCTGTGTATCAAATGTTAACACAAAATAAAAAAATCTCTCTTACACATATCCGTTTACAACAATTTATCTCAAATATTGTAAGCGATTTAGATGGTAATAGATTAGAAGAAATACCAG
>Ga0114966_10003920_pt1 | contig 12879 bp, 5 predicted proteins | sample M_130207_XF_Meta_FD_87029 | JGI IMG/M metagenome (GOLD analysis project Ga0114966, IMG submission 87029) | Freshwater microbial communities from Lake Montjoie, Canada to study carbon cycling - M_130207_XF_MetaG | ecosystem: Environmental > Aquatic > Freshwater > Lake | place: Lake Montjoie... | reverse complement strand
GACGCGCGCACCGCTTTCCCCCGCCGGCCTCAGGGTCGGTTCCACACGATGCCACGTCGCACAGACATCCACACAATCCTGATCATCGGCTCTGGACCCATTGTCATTGGCCAAGGCTGCGAGTTCGATTACTCCGGCACGCAGGCATGCAAAGCGCTCCATGAAGAGGGCTTCCGTGTCGTCCTGGTGAATTCCAATCCCGCGACGATCATGACCGATCCCGCGTTCAGCGACCGCACCTATATCGAGCCCATCACGCCCGAGGCCGTTGAAAAAATCATCATCCGTGAGAAGGAACTTGGCACACCGATCGATGCGCTGCTTCCAACACTCGGCGGCCAGACCGCACTCAACTGCGCATGCGCACTCTGGGATGACGGCATCCTGCAGCGCCACGGCGTCGAGATGATCGGCGCTGACCGTGAAGTCATTCATCGCGCCGAAGATCGCGAAGCATTCCGACAGATCGTTGAGAAACTTGGTCTGCGTCAACCGCTTTCGCGCACAGTCACCAATATTGAAGAGGCACGCGAATTCCTCAAGGAATGCGGCTTGCCAGCCATCTTGCGTCCAGCATTCACGCTCGGCGGCACCGGCGGCGGAATCGCCTACAATCTGGAAGAATTTGAAGAAACAGTGCGCCGTGGCTTGTCGGCCAGCATGATCGGCCAAGTACTCATCGATAAGAGCGTGCTCGGCTGGAAGGAATACGAACTCGAAGTCGTGCGCGACCGCAAGGACAACTGCATCGTTGTTTGCGGCATCGAGAACATCGACCCGATGGGCGTGCACACCGGCGACAGCGTCACCGTTGCGCCAATCATGACGCTTTCTGACAAGGAATATCAACGAATGCGCGACGCCGCCTTCGCCATCATGCGCGCCGTCGGCGTGCAAACCGGCGGCAGCAATGTGCAATTCGGCGTGTGCCCAGAGACCGGCGAGATGGTGGTCATTGAAATGAATCCGCGCGTCTCGCGCAGCTCCGCGCTCGCGTCCAAAGCCACCGGATTCCCAATCGCGCGTATCGCCGCCAAGCTCGCAGTTGGTTACTCGCTCGATGAACTCACCAACGACATCACGGGAACCACCAGCGCCTGCTTCGAGCCATCGATTGACTACGTGGTGGTGAAGATGCCGCGCTGGACATTCGAGAAATTCCCAGAAGCGGACGAGACGCTCACCACGCAGATGAAGTCCGTTGGCGAAGCAATGGCCATTGGTCGCACCTTCAAAGAAGCCTTCCAAAAAGCGATTCGCAGCATGGAAGTGAAGCGTTTCGGGTTTGGCCTCGACAACAACGATCGCTGGCTGAAGCAACAGCGCGCCAACGCAAGCGCCGGAGTTGCTGCCGCTACTGTCGCTGCCACGGGCACCACAGCAACCGCCACCAGCTCAGAGACGAAAGTTCTCCGCCCCACCGAAGCCGCATCTGCTGACTGGCCGATTCCCGAAGACACGCTCCTGCGCAAACTCGCGGTTCCAAGCCAGGGTCGCCTCTACTTTGTTCGCTACGCGCTCAAGATGGGTTGGAGCGTCGACCGCGTCTATCAGATCACCAAGATCGATCGCTGGTTCCTTCGCCAATTCGCCGAGCTCGTTGCATTTGAAGATCGCATCTTGGAAGCCAAGACGCTCGAAGGCTGCTCGCGCGATCTGATGTTCGCCGCTAAAAAAGCCGGTTACAGCGATGCACAACTAGCCAACGCTTGGCTCGGCTCCATCACCCCAACCACCATTCTGCAAGTCCGCGCCGCGCGCAAAGCAATGGGCGTTGAGCCTGTCTTCAAACTCGTCGACACGTGCGCAGCAGAGTTCGAAGCCGCCACCCCGTACTACTACAGCACGTACGAAGAGCCGTATTTCGTAGATGGAAAGCGCGTCACTGAAGATGAGACGCGCATCTCCGCTACCCCCAAGGTGATCATCCTTGGCGGCGGCCCCAATCGCATCGGTCAAGGGATTGAGTTTGATTATTGCTGCTGTCAAGCCGCGTTCGCCGCTGATGAGATGGGTCTCGAAAGTGTGATGATCAACTCGAACCCGGAAACAGTCAGCACGGATTTCGATACCAGCGATCTCCTCTTCTTTGAACCACTCACGCTTGAAGATGTACTCAATGTCGTTGAGCGCCTCAACGGCGGCGGCATTGATCGCACAGAGCGCTCCGGCGGAGTCATTGGTTGCATCGTGCAATTCGGCGGGCAGACGCCTCTCAATCTCGCGCACGGTTTAGTGACCGCTGGCGTTCCCATTGTCGGCACCAGTGTCGAAAGCATTGACCTTGCCGAAGATCGCGATCGATTCAAGGCAATTCTTGAAGAGCTCGGTCTGAATCAACCGCCTTCAGGCATCGCGCGCAGTCTTGATGAAGCAGTCACCGAAGCAACCCGCGTTGGCTACCCAGTGCTCGTGCGTCCGAGTTATGTTCTCGGTGGACGCGGCATGGAGATTTGCTTTGACGAGGCCGCCCTGCGTCGCTACATGACCACGGCCGTGAATGTCAGTGATCTCGCACATGCGCCGGTCCTGATTGATTGTTTCCTCTCCGACGCCATTGAAGTTGACGTGGATGTTGTCGCTGATTTTGAGCCGCACGAAGCAAGCCGTTCGAGCCAAGTAAAGCAGCGCAGCCCTCGTCCTCGCGCCGTGGTGTGTGGCGTGATGGAGCACATCGAAGAAGCCGGAATTCACTCCGGCGACAGTACATGCACAGTGCCGCCGTACAGCTTGCCGCCAAGCATCGTCAATCGAATTCGCGATCAAGCGCGCGCCCTTGCTGAACGCTTGCGCGTGCGCGGACTCATGAATGTGCAGATGGCCGTCAAGGACGAAATTGTCTACATCATTGAAGTCAATCCGCGCGCCTCGCGCACTGCGCCGTTCGTTTCCAAGGCGAAGGGAGTTTCCTGGGCGAACATCGCCGCCAAGGTGATGATGGGCGCTTCACTTGAAGAACTTGGAACGAAAGAAATTCCTGACACTGGCTTCTACGCAGTCAAAGAGAGCGTCTTCCCGTTCTCTAAATTCCCTGGTGTTGATGTAGTGCTCGGTCCAGAGATGCGTTCCACTGGCGAAGTGATGGGCGCGGACCGCAGCCTGCCCGTTGCGTTCGCCAAGGCGCAGATGGCCGCTGGCGTCAAGCTTCCTACTTCCGGCAAAGTGTTCTTGAGCGTGCGCGATTCGGACAAACAACAGGCAGTCGAAGTAGCGCGCAGTCTTGCGAGCATGGGTTTCGAAGTGCTGTGCTCCGAAGGCACGGCGCGCATATTGCACACCTACAGCGTGGCATGCACGACCATTCCCAAGATCGCCACCGGTCAGCGGCCCAACGTTGTTGACCTGATGTCCAATGGCCAAGTGCAATTGGTGATCAATACTCCCACCAAAAAGGGCGGAAATACTGACGAAGGTCGCATCCGCGCCCAAGCAGTGCGTGCGAATCTGCCCATCATCACCACCATCGCTGGCGCACGCGCTGCCGTTCAGGCAATCCAGGCGCTTCGCAGCGGACACTGGCAGGTGTTTGCCATCCAGGACTATTTCCCAGCACTTGCCCGCAGCCGTGCTGAAGTGCCAACCACCGTCTGACCGCGCCTCCCTATACTTCCGCCTCTCATGCAGACCCTGACCGATTTCCTACCCGCGTGGCTTCCAACCGGCGCCTCGCTCGCCCAGCTGATCGCGAGCATCACCGTGGTTGCCCTTGCGCTCCACGTGATCCTCGGCGCATGCGCCTACACCATCTGGCTTGAACGCCGCCTCTCTGCTTGGATGCAAGACCGCGTTGGTCCAAATCGCGTGGGCCCATTTGGTCTCTTGCAGCCGATCGCCGACGGCCTGAAGTTCTTCATGAAGGAGGACTACACGCCGAATCATGTTGATAAGGGCATGTTCACCATCGCGCCTGCGCTCTTGGCGATTCCATCGCTCATCGGTTTCGTGATCATTCCATGGGGCGGCATTCTTGATCTCTCCACGATTCCATTCCTTGGACTCACCGGCCAAGTGAAGATCGTTGGTGCTGACGTCAATATCGGTGTCGTCTACATGCTCGCCATCGCCAGCCTGTCGGTCTACGGCGTGGCAATCGGCAGTTGGGCATCGAACAACAAATTCGCGTTTCTTGGTGGCCTGCGCGCTTCTGCGCAGATCATCAGTTACGAGATTCCCATGGGCGTCTGCATGCTCGCAGTCATCCTGATGTGCGGCAGTTTCACGCCGGGCGGAATCATTGCCGGTCAGCAGGCTCACGTTTGGAACATCTTCCAGCAGCCGCTCACGGCGATCCTCTTCTACGCGTGCATGTTGGCGGAGACGAACCGCCTTCCGTTCGACCTTGCTGAGTGCGAAAGCGAGCTTGTTGGCGGCTATCACACTGAATATTCAAGCATGCGCTTTGCGCTGTTCTTCTTGGCTGAATACTTCAACATGATCGCGGGATCGGCACTCTTTGTAGTGCTCTTCCTGGGCGGTTGGAGCGTCAATCCATTCGGCGCATACTTGCATTGGGATCTGCCGCTCGTAGGCGGTCTGCCACTCATCGTCACGCAGATTGGCGTGATGGCGGGCAAGACATTCCTGGTTGTATCTCTGGGCATCGCACTGCGCTGGACGCTGCCGCGCTTCCGCTTCGATCAACTCATGCGTCTCGCGTGGGAGGGCATGATCCCGACCGCGCTTCTGATCCTCACATGCACTGCGGTGTTTGTGTACTTCGGTATCACGCAGTGGATGTGGGCGGGCAGTTTGCTGTGCCTCATCATCGTGTGGTTTGTTGGACCGCGCTTGCCGAAGAGTGCGAGTCCGAACGCGAAGATCGGGATGCTTGGGAGCCGCTTTAGTCCGGCTTGAGTTGTGGCATCATGCCTGCGTGCTGGCGACGTTGTCGCATCACGCCCGTTTACTGGCCCGCAATCGCCTTACGAGGACGGCCGCTGAGCGCGGCCCTGTCCTCTCCGGCGAGTGCGGCCAGATCAGCCGCTTCCAGACACTGGATTTCAGCGGCGCATGCGGCGCATCTCGCCCACCCAGGCGCCGTATTCAATGGCTGCTTTGCGGCGTGCCGCTGCTGATGGCCATTTGGAACGGTCTGCGCCAAATGCCGTTTCCATTCGCCATGCCCAGTAGCGACCGCGGAGGCGGAAGCCCGTCTTGGCGCCCAAGAGGGCGAGATTCCAGATTCCGCGCAGAGCGTGCATCCGTGCAGACTATTCGCAGATGAGGGTCTCCACAATTGCCGTGGCGGAATTTCTGCGCAGCACTTTGGCTGCATGTCGCAAATGCTTCATCACGCGCTTCTACACTCGACCCTTCCAATGGCAAAGGTCAAGACCAGCTTCGTCTGTAGTGAATGCGGCAATGTTCAACCGAAATGGATGGGCAAGTGCCCAGATTGCGGCGCATGGGACGGATTACAACGCTTCACCGAAGCGTCGGATATCGCATCTCGACCCGCTCACGGGGCACTCGAACTGCCCGCAGATGTTGCCGCCACGCGAGGTAGTCGCCGCGCACAACCGATCGCGGAAGTGAAGCCGCACGATGTTCCGCGCACATCGACCGGCATCGCGGAATTCGATCGCGTCCTCGGCGGTGGGCTCGTACCTGGCAGCGTCGCACTCATTGGTGGCGATCCAGGAATCGGTAAGAGCACGCTTCTGTTGCAAGCAGCCGCTGCGCTTGCCGGGCGTGGTCGTCGGGTTCTTTACGCCACCAGCGAAGAGAGCGCGGCGCAAGTCAAGATGCGCGCCGATCGTCTTGATGGAAGCACCGATGTCGTACGTGGGCAGAATTTGCTCCTCCTTGCAGAGCCAAATCTCGCCGTCATTGTGGAAGAGGCACGACGCATTGCTCCGGACCTTCTTGTGCTTGATTCCATCCAACTCGCTTATCGCGGTGACATTGATGCCATTCCGGGCAGCCTCGCGCAACTCCGTCGTTGTTGCCTTGATCTTGTGACGCTCGCAAAGACAAGTGGCACCGCGGTAGCAATCGTCGGTCATGTCACCAAGGACGGCGATCTTGCTGGTCCGAAGCTTCTTGAGCATCTCGTCGATGTAGTGCTCGCCTTCGAAGGTGACCGACACCATTCTTATCGCGTGGTGCGCGCGGTAAAGAATCGCTTCGGAAGCACTCAAGAGCTCGGCCTCTTTGAAATGACGGGTGCCGGTCTCATTGAAGTAGAGGAAGCGACCCTCGCCCCCGAAACAACGAGTAGTTCTTCCAGTGGATCCCCCGCCGCCGATTCCGCAAAGGGCAGGGCACTTTCTCGCCGCCCAGGCAGCGTGTTCGCCCCGGTGCTTGCTGGAACCCGCGTCCTTCTTGCCGAAATTCAGGCGCTCACCGCCACGGGATTCCTCGGCGCCGCCAAGCGCCGCGCGAGTGGTCTCGACAGCGCTCGCCTCGCCATGTTGATCGCCGTGCTTGAGAAACACGGTGGTCTCCGGCTCGGCGATCAAGACGTCTACGCATCAGCACTCGGCGGCATGCGAATCATTGAGCCAGCCGCCGATCTTGCAACTGCCCTCGCTATCGCCGGTGCGTTCTATGAACGCGGTGCCGGCGCAGCAACCGTTGCGCTCGGTGAGATCGCTCTGTCCGGCGAGGTCCGCGCCGTTCGCCAGATCGATCAGCGTGTGCAAACCGCTGTACGACGTGGTGCGCGGCTGCTCCTGGTGCCGGCCTCGCAGATCGATACCGCTCGTGCCGCGGCATCAGGCTCCGAAGTCGTGGCAGTCGGCCATCTTCAAGACGCCATTCAGCACCTCGCCTAAACACACAGGGAATCGTGGTTCATTGCGCGCGCCTAAGCGGGATGGGTACGCGGAGTGAACAGCGCCACGGTTTAGCGCCCATGCGGCTCGTTTGCACGCCGTCGCCGGTCGAGTCTTTATGAAGATTCGGTTTCGCCAAATTTAATTTGCGTGAAGAATTGGTTCATATTCAGAATCAGTTCAGAAACGGTTAACCGGTCCGTTGCAGTATCTCAGGGCAATGCTGATTCCCCCATTCTTGTGACTGTGGGGCCAGCATCGCAGGCCATTCCTAGACCAACCAAGAGGAGAAATCATGTCCAGCATCACCAGACTCGTCGGTACAGCATGTGTTGCAACTTTCACATTGAGCAATATTTCTCACGCCGCTAGCACGCCAAGTGCCGCTACCGCAGCTGGCGATGACGCCATGCAGCGCATGCAGGAGCAACTTGATGAACTCAAGCGTTCCAACGAGTCACAGGCGCAAGAGATCGATGCGCTGAAATCTCAGAACGGCGAGTCGTGGCTTACTGCACAGCGCGCCCAGCAGATTCGCGGCATTGTCACCGATGCACTCAGCGACTCTTCCACTCGCACGTCGTTCCAGAGTGATGGCGCTACCGCCGGCTACGACAAGAACTTCTTCATGGCGAGCGCGGACGGAAATTATCGCTTGAACATCGAAGGACAATTGCAGTCGCGGTTTGCGTACTCGTATCAGCCAAACAATGCGCTCACATCCGCGCAGCGGACTGGTAAAGGTGATATTCAGAACGAGTACGGATTCGAGCTGCGCCGCGTGAAATTGAACTTCTTCGGCCATGTCTTCGACCCGAGCTGGACCTATCGAATTCAGTTCGCCTATGAGCGTGATGGACAAAACTCAGGTCAGCCACTCAGCTTTGAAGATGTGTTTGTCCAGAAGGCACTCGGCGATGGGTTTTTCGTCCGCATGGGTCAATGGAAGAACATCTTCAATGTCGAAGAGAACACGTCGAGCCGCACACAGCAATTCGCTGAGCGCTCCGTGGTGAATCAGTACTTCAGCACGAAGTTCACCCAAGGCATCTTGCTCGGTTGGGAGTCGGAAGACATTCGTGCCTACGGCTCGTACAACGACGGCGGTGGCAATCGCAATTTGGCTGAAGTGCAGGGCACTGGCAATCCCACGTCATTCGCATTTACTGGTCGCGCGGAGTACCGGCTCGATGGCGCATGGGGGCAATTCAAAGACATGCAGGGTTGGCGCGGTAGTCCGTTTGCGGCAATGATCGGTGCGGGTATGAACTGGCAGCGCGCTGGCGGCGTACCTCCAGCTGGCCGCAGGACTATTGGTAACGGACAATTGTCCCCAACCCAGACCAACGAAGTAACGCTGTTGACCTACACCGCAGACCTCAATCTGCGTGGCGACGGCTGGAGTTTTTGGACGGCATTTCTCGGCAATTATCTTTATAACGGCGGATCCACCGCGCGCGATCTTGGTGTTGAAGGAGCGCTCTCTTACGGCGCTGTCGCACAAGGCGGAGTGTTCGTAACTGATGCGCTCGAACTCATCGCTCGCTACGAGTATCTCGGGGTGGACTCTCATCAGAAGGCCTCATCAACGAACTCTGCTTTGAGCCAGCAATCATTGAACATCGCCACGGTTGGCTTCAACTACTACTTCAACAAGAACGCAGTGAAGTTCACGCTTGATGGCGGATATGCGTTCAATGCTGTGCAGTTCTCCAATGGTTTGTTTGGCGAATCGATCGCGGGCGCCGACTGGCGAGCCACGAACACTGGCGAGGGAAACGGTGAAGTCGTCCTGCGTGCACAGATGCAATTGTTGTTCTGAACCATACGGACTCGACTTCAACGTGTTGATGTGTGAGTCCAGCGGTCAATTGGCAAGAAATTTTCCTCATTGTGCGACCCCGTCACCCAATATCGAAAGAAAGCGATAGAATTTGTTCTAAGTGTTTATGAGATTGTTGTTTACGCAATGACCGACCTGAATTTTGGCTTTATTCAATGAACTCTAGAAACGCCTTTATTGACCTCTCATGGCAGATTTTGACCAAATGGCAACATGCATCCCTTGACCTTGCTATGATTCGCCCTTCAACTAATCGGCTGCAGTTTGCCGATAGCGGTTGAGTCTCACGTCTGCCCACCGCGTTGGTGGGCGCCAAGATTTGAGAATTCGTCACTGGGTTGTGGGTGAAATGTCAGAGCCCCAACCCGATACAAGGAGCGAACGCATATGAGTCTGACCAAGTTTGTTGGGCTCCTCGCGGGCTCGACCCTCACGCTCACGGGCGTGAGCTACGCAGCCGTCGAGGGGAACAATGACACCGCCACCCAGATTTCGGAGCTAAAGGCCGAAATCGCAGCCCTCAAGAGTAATCAGGGCGAACAGTGGCTCACCGAACAGCGCGCGGACCAGATCCGCGGCGTCGTCCAGGACGTCCTGGCCGATTCCAACACCCGCTCCAGCTTCCAGCAAGCTGGCGGCGCGACGGCCGGCTACAACAACGGCTTCTTCATCTCCAGCGCCGATGGCAACTACTCGCTGAAGATCAACGCCCTTGAGCAGGTTCGTTTCGTTTGGAACAACACCTACCAAGACACGAAGGACCAGAACTCCTGGGGCTTCGAAAACCGCCGCACGCAGGCCTTCTTCTCGGGCAACGTTGTTGACCCAAGTTGGAAGTACCTGGTCGGTATCGCGTACGACGCGCAGAACGATCCTTACAGCGCAGACGCCGGGAATTTTGGCCTGTACTACGCGATGGTCACCAAGACCTTCGGCGACGGTTTCTCCGTCTCCGTCGGTCAGATGAACGTCCCGTTCACTGTTGAAAGCAATCTCTTCAACGCCGGTTCCACCCAAATGGGTGACTACTCGATCTTCGAGTACATGTTCGGTGCAGGCCAGCAGGTCGGCGCCATGGCGAAGCTTGAGAAGGATGCATTCCGCGTCTCGGGTGGTTGGTACAACATGGTGCAGACCGATGCGTCCGGCACCGTTGGTCAGTCGTGGAATAACGACAACAACCAGAGCATCGCTGTTGCAGGACGCGCTGAGTACAAGGTTGCCGGTACCTGGGATCAGTTCTCTAAGGAGAGCAGTTTCAAGGGCGAGGAGTTTGGTCTCCTCATCGGTGGCGGACTCATCTGGCAGAACGGTCGTGAGCAAAACGACGCATCCTTCGAATCCAACCCGCTCGGCCTCACCGCCGATGCGCAGGCGAAGTTCGGTGGCTTCAACCTGATTGGTCAATTCCTGTGGCAGGATGGCTACCCAGGCGAGGATTCATCGTCAAGCGTTTGGGGCTTCAACGTTCAGGGTGGCGCATTCGTCACCGAAGATCTTGAAGTGTTCGGCGCGTGGGCTTACGCAGATACGTCTGTGACCACCAACTACCTCCAGACTGGTGCAAACTGGTACTTCGCGAAGAACTCGATCAAGGCAACTGTCATGGGAATCATCCCGTTGAACAGCGATGCTGCGAACGCAGGCAACCTCCGCGACTTCGAGGGTGGCGTTGGTCTCTCCGATATGCAAAACAACTTCTCGCTCGTCTGCCAGCTCCAGGTCATGTTCTGATCCCTCGGGATCGACTCCACCTGCAGCCCAGCTGCGACAATGTAAAACTTCCATCGGACCCGGCTTCGGCCGGGTCCGATGTGTTTTTGTCTCAGTCATCCCGCTAGCCTTCAGCGCATATGGCCACCGCCCTCGTCCTTCTCTTGGGATCCGCGCTGGGAATCATTGACCAGTCAGTCAATGCAAACCCAATCAGCGTGAGTTCCGACGTGTCCACCATGGACGCGGAACTGGCTGCCATGCGCGCCGACCTGGCAGCTCTCCGCCGTGAGCAAGGCGAAGCGTGGCTTTCGACTCAACGCGCGTCTGAGATTCGGGCACTGGTGTCCGACGTGCTCGCCGACTCGTCCACGCGTACGCAATGCGCGGAATCGGGCAGCGCGCTCGTGAGCGGATATGCCACGGACCGCGGCTTCTACCTCGGCACCGTTGACGGCGAGCAGACCGCGCGCGTGTTCGGCTTCATGCAGGTTCGCTTTGTTTGGAACCAAGGCTACGACGCCGCCGAACGTGATCCATCGTCAAATTCCGTGTGGGGCGCAGAGGTTCGTCGCGCGCAACTCTTTGCAACCGGAAATCTTGCCGGTCCATCGCTGACCTGGCTGATCGGCGTGGCCTTTGGTGCGGCACAGGATCCGGTGGATTTCCAAGATGTTCGGTTGGATCCCGCATCGATTGATGACCCATCACCCACCGTGAGTTACCTGAATGTCACCAAGCACCTCGGAAGCGGTTGGTACGCCCAGGTCGGCAACATATTTACGCCGTTTACCTATGAAAGCCACCTTTTTTGCACTGCAGAAACCCAAATGGGCGAGTGCTCCATGTTGGAGTGGCTGTTCACCGCAGGCTTCACTACTGGTGTCAGCCTTGGATATGACGGCGACGCCATTCACTGGCAGTGCTGCTACGGCGATCAGATTGGCACCGCGCCATCTTCATGGAATTCAACAAGCAATCAGAGCCTTGCGTTCGCGAGTCGCGTGAACTGGAAACTCTGTGGAGATTGGGAGCAGTACGCATACGAATCAAGTTTCCGAGGTCAGGAGTTCGGCGCATTTCTTGGCGCTGGCGTTCGATGGCAGAACGGGCGCGCGGATAATCCAGTGGCCACGGACGGAACTAACCCGCTTGGATTCACCGGCGACGCCACGTTCATGTTTGGTGGTGCCAACATTCTTGTTCAGGGCGTTTGGGTGGACCAATGGGCGTCTCGTGACGAGGCTGCGTGGGGCGGGTTGCTGCAGGGCGGGTTCTTCCTCGCCGACTCACTCGAAGCGTTCGGCAACTGGACCATTGCAAGCACCGACGGCACTCAGCAGTACGCCACTGTTGGCATGAACTGGTATGCGGATAAACGAGCGCTGAAAGTCACGGTACTCGTGATTGCCCCCGTGGATGGCGGGCAGCCAGCGCTGACCTCCGCCGTCCTGCCGCCGCAAGGCTTGGCGGGTGGGTCAAATCCCAACAACAACATGAGCCTTTCACTACAGATTCAGGCGGCATTTTGAGGCCTGCTCACCGGTTCGTGATGAGGTAGGTGGTGTCGGGGTCAGAGAATCGCCTACTTTGGCTTGATTTGTCGCTCTTGCTGCAGGGGGCGCCCCCGCCCGTCCGATGAAACCTGTGCGATAGGATTCGTACTTCATGGCTCGAAATGTGGGATATCTCTTTGCCGCCTGCTCCGCCGCGATCGCCCTCGCTGGTGGTTCTCATGCATGGAGCCAAGCGCCCGCAACGGTAGACCCAGGTGCCGCCGGAGATGTGCTTGCGCGTCCGGCACCCGGAGTTGATGAGCTCATGAAGCGCCTCGAGACTCTCGAAGATCGCAACCGCGAGTTGGAAACCCGCGTCACTGACCTCAATCGTCAACAAGGCGAAGAGTGGCTCGGCGAACAACGCGCCGGACAGATTCGCGACATTGTTCGTGATGTGCTTGCTGATAGTGACCAGCGCACGAGCCTTCAGGGCAGCGGAATGACCGCCGGCTGGAACGACGGTTTCTTCCTGGCGAGCGCCGACGGAAGATTCCGGATGAACCTCGGCGGGTTCATACAGAACAGATTTACTTCGAGCACTATTCGTACTGGGTCATACAACAGCGCAAATGCGGCACAGCAAGCGGTCTTTGATCGCAAGGAAACCCGTTACGGTTTCAATGTTCCAGATTTACAGGTCTGGGCCGATGGCCACGTCTTTAGTCGCGACTTCCAGTACATGGTCAAGGCGCGTTTCTTTGAACAGGTCACCACCAACATCAATAAGGGTGACACGTCGGGTAACAATGGTCCGCAGTCGTCCGCGATCGCCGGCGGGCCAGATTTCAGCCAAGTCGAGTTGCTCGACGCATGGATTCGCATCAACCTCGATGACAATTGGTCAGTGCGCACCGGTCAATACCGCTCGCCGTTCTCGCGTGGATTCTTGGTGCTTGAGCAGTACCAAATGTCGTCCGCGCGCTCAGTAGTGGATTTCCATTACGCGTTGGGTTACACGCAGGGTATTGAGCTTGAATACACCAACGAT
>Ga0114966_10003919_pt1 | contig 12884 bp, 9 predicted proteins | sample M_130207_XF_Meta_FD_87029 | JGI IMG/M metagenome (GOLD analysis project Ga0114966, IMG submission 87029) | Freshwater microbial communities from Lake Montjoie, Canada to study carbon cycling - M_130207_XF_MetaG | ecosystem: Environmental > Aquatic > Freshwater > Lake | place: Lake Montjoie... | reverse complement strand
TCCCAGGCGACGCAATCGCCCGATTATACTGACTCTCCGAAAAATCTCGCCCCCCCACCAATGCCCGAATTCCTCCAGACGCATTGTCAATCACCACCACCGCTCCCTGCAGATACGGCGGAGCTTCTTTGCTAGCTTTTGCCTCCGCCGAAAAATCCGCTTTTTTCGGATGTTTATATCCAGCCTTGCCCTCGATCTTCCTTAACTCCAACTCCAAGGCATTCTCCGCCGCCTTCTGCAACACGGGGTCGATGGACGTATAAATCTTCATTCCCCCATTCGCCCTCTGTGCATCGGTCAATAAATCCTCCAACTCCCGTTGCACCAAATCCATCGCGTAATTTTCCTGAGCCGCAAACGGTCGACTCTTCGCTAATACCACCTGTTGATCAATCGCCGCGTCGGCTTCTCCCTCAGTAATCATCTCCAGCTTCACCATCCTCGCCAAAACTGCATCCCTCTCTCGCAGAGATCCTTGCAGATTCTTCAATGGCGAAAATCGTGATGGCGCTCGAATCAGCCCCGCCAAAATTGCCGCTTCCCCTAATGTTAATTCCAATGCCGACTTCGAAAAATAGGTCTGACTAGCTGTCTCCACCCCATAGACCGTCGAACCAAAATAAATCCGATTCACATAGGCCTCTAAAATCTGATCCTTCGTAAAATTTCGCTCAATCCTCACCGCTAATACTGCCTCCAATAACTTCCGGTGCAGGCTCTTCTTTGTCCCCAATCCCGCTGGATAACTATTTCTGGCCAACTGCTGGGTCAAAGTGCTCGCCCCTTCTTTCGCCGACCCGTGGGTGATATTCTTAACCACCGCTCGCCCAATTCCCAACAGATCCACTCCAGGATGACCATAAAAACGACTGTCCTCCCTCGCCACCAATGCCTTCAAAAAATACGGCGAAACCTCACTCAGTTTGACGGTAATCCGATTCTCCCCCTGCAGACGCGAGTAAATTTTCCCATCCAAATCAAAAACTGCCGACCGCTCAGACATCAAGGATATCTCCCCCATATTAAACCGCTTCGCCCAAAGCACATAAATCACCACCACCATCACCATAAAAGCGACCAATACTCCACCGCTCACCGCCACCCACCAACGGAAACTTCTCCGGGGACGTTGCTGATTTTTAGTTCTGCGGGCGCTCTTAACCACCCCCACTTCCTAACATCGTTCCTCCAAAAAAGGCACCCAAATCACCACCTTCCTCATTTCAAAAATTCCCGCCTCCTCAATATCTTTGTCGCTGAACACCACCCACCCACCCTAAAACTCTCCCCATTCACCGCTATGCATATCGACATCGTTTCGCTCTTCCCCAATATCGCCGCCGCACCTCTCCGCGAAAGCATCCTCGGCAAAGCCCAAGAGCGAGGCATTTTCACTCTCCAATCTCATCATCTTCGCGACTGGGCCACCGACAAACATCGCACCACCGACGACACTCCTTACGGTGGAAGCCAAGGCATGGTCATCAAGTGCGAACCCCTCTTCGCTGCCGTCGAATCCCTCCGCCAAGCCCATCAAATGAGAGACCCTCTCTCCGCTCCATCTCTCGTCCTCCTCCTCTCTCCAGCCGGTCGCCCTTTCAACCAAAGTGTCGCCAAAGAACTCTCCCGCCTCTCCCACATCATCCTCCTCTCAGGTCACTACGAAGGCGTCGACCAACGAGTCATCGATCATCTCATCGATGGCGAATTGTCGATCGGCGATTATGTCCTCACCAACGGAGCCATCGCCGCCGCCGTGGTCGTGGATGCCGTCGTACGGCTCCTCCCGGGCGCCCTCGGACACGCCGAAAGTGCCTCCGATGATAGCCATTCCACAGGCCTCCTCGAATTCCCTCAATATACTCGGCCCGTTGAGTTTCGCGGATGGCGAGTCCCCGATATCCTTCTCAGTGGTCATCACGCCGCCATCGCTCGCTGGCGCGCCGATCAATCCTTAGCAAAAACTCATCGAGTTCGCCCCGATCTGCTCGGGATTCATCCAGTCCCACCATCTCCACCCTTCATCCCGAAGTCCGTCGAAAGCTAACCGCAAGGATGCTCACTCCCAGTCTGGCTCCGACCGCCAATCTTACGTATATTTCAATACCTCTTCGATCGTCGTCTCCCCGTCATAAATACTTCGCAGTCCATCCTGACGAAGCGTGGTCATCCCCAACTCAATCGCCTTCTGCTTCAAAACAACTCCCGGCGCCCTTTTGTTGATCAACTCCCGAATGGGGTCGCTCATATCCAGCAACTCATAAATCCCTTTCCGACCCTTATACCCCGTCTGATTACAGGCTTCACACCCCTTCCCGTAATAAAAATTCTTGTCCCCAATCTCGTGCGGCGATAGCCCCAACTGCGCTAACGCACTCTCATTCGGCTCATAGGCCGTTCGACAATTCACACAAATCTTCCGGATCAGTCGTTGCCCAAGAACTCCCTCAAGAGATGACGAAATCATAAACGGCTCAACCCCCATATCAATCAGCCGAGTCACCGCCCCGGGAGCGTCGTTGGTATGCAATGTCGTAAAAACCAAATGCCCCGTCAACGAAGCCTGAATCGCAATCTGTGCCGTCTCCACATCTCGAGTTTCGCCAACCATAATCCGATCAGGATCCTGCCGCAAAAACGCCCGAAGCGTTCGCGCAAATGTTAATCCAATCTTCTCATCCATAGGCACTTGGACGATTCCTTCAATATCATACTCCACGGGATCTTCCGCGGTCAAAACCTTCGAATCGATGGTGTTAATCTTATTCAAACACGCATAAAGCGTGGTCGTTTTTCCCGAACCTGTCGGTCCAGTCACAATGAAAATCCCGTTCGGCTTCTCAATCGTCCGTAATAGATAACGATAAATATAGTCAGGCATCCCCAAGGCCTCAATCTCCAGATTGACGGTCGTCCGATCCAAAACCCGTAAGACCACACTCTCCCCAAATTGCGTCGGCAAGGTCGATACCCGCAAATCTACTTGCCGACCACCGATCATCTTCTGGATCCGCCCGTCCTGCGGTAATCGCCGCTCCGCGATATTCAAGTTCGACATCACTTTCACCCGCGAAATCACTGGCAGGGCCAGATGCCGAGGCGGTGGCGCCATCTCGTAAAGCGCCCCGTCCACCCGGTAGCGAATTTTAAATTCTGTCTCGAAAGGCTCAAAGTGAATGTCCGATGCTCGATCCTGAATCGCTTGATGCAAAATCAAGTCTACATAACGAATAATGGGGACCGCATTTGCCTCATTCTCAACGTTTTGGACATCAAAAACATTATCTCCACCAAACTCTAAATCGCCCCCCAGTTGGGCAAGAATGTCCTCCATGCTACTGGTGTCGCTCCCATAAAACCGCTTGATCAAATCATCAATCTGATAAACGGGCGCCACTAACACTTGCACTTCTTTCCCCAAAGCAAATCGTAAATCCTCCGCAGTTTGAGCATTCAACGGATCAGCCAATACTACCTGAATACTTCCCCCATCGACCCCCAACGGAAAAGCCCGGTGCAACAACGCCAATCCGCCAGGAATCAAACGCAAAACCTCAGGAGGAGGTTCAAATGCTCCCAAATCAACAAAGTCCGCCCCCAAAGACGCCGCAATCGTTTCGTAAAATTGTTCCGTCGTGCAAAAATCATAGCCCGTAAGAACTTCACTGAGGGTTTTTCCAGTCTTACTCACCTCCTGAACGAGGTCCTCGACCTGATTGGCGTCGACTAATCCTTGATCAACAAAAATTTCGAGAACTTGTTTGGAATTCATGATGAGATAGAAATTTCAGTGACTGGCGCAATCCGCCACCCACGCACTCGTTCTATTCGTGCACTTGCCCCTTTGTGCCAAGAAAAAATCGATCTCCCCATCCCATTCCCGAAGTTTTTTCCCCGCAACCACCACTCCACCTTTCCTATTTACAGCGATCTCCAACCATCTCACTTTGCCCACTCCGACCTCTAAACTCTCACTTTGCCCCATTCCTCAATGAAAAATCTCTTCGACTCCGCCCCCTATCAATCCCTCGCCCGTGCCCTCCAATCTCGTATCGACCTCATCGCCGACCGCGAATTCTATCACCGCGACCCCGTCGCGCATCTCGCAGAACTCCAATCCGTCTCCGAAAAAATCGTCGTTTCCGCCAATCAACTCCCCCCCCCGATCGACCCGCAACTCGCCCACTATCTTCAGCGTTCTAGTTACGATAAGGCTCTCGCGATGATCTGCAATCGCCAACCATCCACCACCGATTCATCCACGTAAGGTCAAGGGGCGAAGCGCTTTTTACTGATCACCCTCATCCTGTAGTATTGATCGATATTTAAAGCTGGCGCTTGTTGGTTGCTCGTAAATAAAGCCGCAAAGTCAGGCAACCGTGGATCGTTCACATCAATATAGCGCTCCACTAATGCCGATCCTCGGTATTCTCCCACCACCACATCTTTCCCAGTGACCCACTGATCAAACGGCGTGTTCGGTGACTTTTTCAATGATTGAACCCGCAGATGCACGGTGTAGCTGTTCGACTTGGTCGTCAGTCGCGGATAAATATCCACATAAGGCTTCTCTCGAAGGTTGTCCCCAGTCAGTTGATGACTCGCCCAAAAAGCGCCAATCGTTGCCTGCGTTTCACCCGGCGGGATCAAGTTAATCTCACAAAACTGAGTTGCCGATTTGAAAAGTTGGCTCGCCGAAAACTTCGCATCAAACGCCTTCAACGTTTCCACGGGGTCAATCGATTGCCGACGATCCGCCATCCGTTGACCATTGTTAAAAGGATCCAGCGGCTTGTAGACCGTCGCATCATTCAGTTCGAGAGCCGCAAATTTCGTCGCCTTCATCACCGCGTGCATCCCCGTACTCCGCCGAATGTAAGTGAAAGGCTGAATTTGGTAATTCATATTGATCTTCCCAGAGGTGGCAAACGGCTGGCTGATCGCATACGGCTCCACCACTGGCATCCAAAAAAGATCGGCCATCAAATAGTCAGGAGGAAGGGTGAACGATTGACCCACTGCAGGCACCCGAGGCGTCCCAAAACCTGGGTGGGTTAAATCTTCTGGCCGCGGATTGAATAATAGTGTCTGCCATGGCTTAAATCGTTGAACCCCAGTAGGTATTGACCCGAACATCAACGCCGATGGCATTTGGCGGTTCGGAGAAAAGTGCGTCTGCCCAGGAGGCGCAAACTCCTCAAAATATCCCAAAATATAGGGCAGCCGCATCCCAGCAAATCGAGCGTCTCCTTCATCAGGCTTATTAATATAGGCTCCGTCTTTCTGATCCCCTACCCCCGTGTCCCAGTCGCCCGGCTTACCATCCGCGCGCGTCACAAAGTTGCCCACCCGACTCGGCACATCCGGCAACCTCAGACCGCCATTCATATACTGCGGCACCTCCACTAACTTCCCATAGCTCGCCCCCGGAAATGGTTGCCCCGTCGACCATGCTAAACCATAAGCATATTGCACCCCGGGGTTTGCGTAGTTTTTATGCGCCCGAAACATCGTCGACGGCACCACGGGCAACGCCTCCACCATCCTCGTATCTCCAGCCGTTGGATCATTTTGAAAGGTGGGATCACTCCCCGCCGGCGTAGGCCCGCTCCCCTGAATCCCCGCCGGTTCCAAGCCCACCACCGTATCCTCACCCCGAATCACCGATGTAGCCCCGCCTCCCCCCCGAATCCGACCGTTAAAGTCAGCCGCTCCAGTCCCAGGTGTCTTAAAAACCCCGTCAGGAAAATCCAAATTGACCGTCTGGATCAATTCATTGGTATCCGTAGTTTTGATCTCCACCTTGATCTTCCCCCCCTTAAACACAAAGGTCGGCGATCCTTGAGGCGGTGGCGTGTAGGTAAAGTCGTTCTGCGTAAAAAAGGGATAGTTCCCCAACTGCTCCGGCCCCCCAGCGGTGGTCAACTGCTTGGTATTATCCCACTTATTCGAAAAACCCATCGACGGGCCCTCCGTCCCGCCCACCGATCGCCCCCCGTTCGTCTGCAAATCAGAGTTCTCTAAAATGTTGGTCGCTTGACCAGGTAATCCCAAACTCCGCGGCGCCGGTCCCTCCAAAGCATCTTTTGGGGCAATTTTAAACTGATCCAATCCCGTCACCGTATACTTTAATCCCACCCGCATCGCCCCCAATCCATGCATCGGCGTCGCAAACTCCAAAATAAAGACCGCACGCATCTTTCCCGAGCCCGTCCCGTAAAAAAGGAGATCCGCTTCCGCGATACTCGCAAACCTTCCAAATCCTTTGGTCTGCCCAATCTTGATCGGCACCACTTCTCCCGCTCCAGGGGGAAATAAATCCAGACGATCAATCCCCAAGTTCGGCGAGTCAAACGGCGGGGTGTAAGGAACCGCACTGTTGCTCGTATCCGCAAGGTTCACGCACCGAATATAGTCATAAATCGAAGTCAAAATCTGATCGCAATCCGTAATCCCCGACGCCCCAACCCCATACTTCTGCAAAAAATTCCCCCCAAAACCCGGAATATTCGTCTTCGTTAATCCTTGTAGGTATCCGTATAGCAACGCATTACGCGAAGTAAAATCCTCCGTTCCACTACGAGGGTTTGACCTCGTAAAATAATATTCCTTTCCCCCGATCGTCGAACAAAACGCTAGCAGGGCGTCGTACGCGGTGCGCTTGCTCGGATCCACCCATACCGGCCAGATCGCGATTCGTGGGGTATTGAAAAGCGTCGTCTCAGGCGCTGAACTGTGCGCCGTAATAAAGAAGCGCGCCTTCTCCAAAGTTTGCTTGGTAATCAAATTCGGCCCCGGACTCCCCGTCGCCGTATTCGGCACACGCGACTTCCCCGTCATCATCCCCGTAAACATCAACTCATCCACCGACGCATAGAGCCGATCCCTATCCACAATCACTTCTCCCGAGGGCATCCGCGTTCCTCCGTTCGATCCACCTCCCGTTCCGCCTTCACTCAAAGGCATCCCAATCCTTGGCGCTAAATCATAATAAACATCCAAAAGAGTATAGTTAGAACTGGAGATCGCCTCCGGAAAGGGAACCGGCATCAAGTTGCCAAAAATCGGACTAAGGCAGGTCGTCGCGGGATGCCCTGGATAACGCTGGTACTCGTGCTGCGCCGGTTGACAGATCGCAAACCCCGGATTGCTTACCGCCGACGCGTTGGCGTATTTCCCAATGTCCTCCATCGAAAAAATCCGCGGCACATCCCAGTATGTCCCTTCAGATGCCGTGTTGATATTCACCTTTGATGTCTCATCATCGCTCCAAAATGCCATCCGCCCCACCACTGGGTTACTCGCTGTTGCCCCCACAATCTTCACCACCCCGCCGACCACTGTCCCCGCTCTCAATCCCCCATCTCGCAAGACATAAAGCCATTTCACAGGCATCGGTGCCCGGTTATTCACTGCCGAATCTGCCTTGCCTACCTCAAATCCCGGTCGCGAGGTAATCGAAAATCCATCCACTTTAATCGCCCCGAGGGTCGGAGTTTGTCCATTGGCAAAAACTTCTGCCGACGGATCGACAATCGGATAAACCAGCACCCCTTTCACATCCGTCCCCGGGGCGTTGAGGTCGGTGTAAATTTCACTATTTACTCCCACTTTCCAATCCGCTGGCGGCAGGTCGGGCGCGCCCGCAAATCCCTCTCCAGCCACCACCATCTTATCTGAAGAGTAGAGCTTGAAAAAATCCCGAGGCTTTCCCATCGCGTCATAACTCCGAATCATCCCCGGTTGCGAGGCCCACGAGGTCAATGCCCCGGTGCTCGTGCCCTTCGTCGCGTCCACCAATTGAGCCATCACCAAATTAACCGCCGACTCCGAAAGCTGGTGGACTCCAGCCGAATAAGCCACCGCCTTTGAATTACTGAGCTCATTTGAAACACTGGTCAAAAACCCCAGTACCATCAACGAAAGCAACACCAGAAATGCCAGCACCAAAACCAACGCCACCCCGCTTTTCCCCCTAAAAAATTCTCGCTTCTTCGTTTTCATTTGCGACTCCACTTCGCCCCCCGAATGCTCACGCTACTCGTGAAAATCCGCGAACTGATTCGCTGATTCGTTAACGCCGTTTGCAACGTCGCCAAGTCAGCGTCAAACTTCGCCGTATCTAAAAAGAGCGTATCAAGAAGGGCGTCAAACGCGGGAGGATTTACCCCATTGGAAATCCGATTAGCGGAGACCTCATCAATCGCCACCATCGTTACCTGCAAAATCGGTGGTAACTGACTTTTCGGGTTAATCTCAGGATCCGCATTCGTCACCGTCGAGTCGTAAAAATAATCCTTCGAAAGCGTCTTGCTCATGGTCTCCTCCTCCTTCTTCGAAAGACGAGGCCGCAACACCAACGCGATGACATTCTCCGCTAAAATATGGGTGGGCGTCAACGGTGGCGCCGTTGGCACGCTGACCGCAGGCAAACTGCTCGCATACCACTCTTTTCCCACGTAGCCAGGATTGCCAGCCGTGTAGTTATATACCGATAACCCGTTCGATGGTTGCATCAGTTCCATCAGCCGATAACGCCACCGATTCGGGGGCTTCACAGCCGCACTCATCGCCTCAATAAACGCCGGCCGCGTGTCGTAGTTAAACTCCACATAATATCCCCAAGTATTGATCAAATTATCCAGACCACTGAAGTTTGCCGCGTCATCCACAAAACCCAGCGGTGCTTGAAAAAAGACTCCCTGAGTCGGTCTTCGAGGCTTCACCACCGACAGAAGTTTCTTCGCTCCCACGGTCATATTTCCAGAAATAAACCGCAGCTCAGATTGCCGAAAATATTTCTTCGGCGCCTGAGGATTATCGTAGTCCCAATAAGTATTCAATGTCGCTTGGCTTAGCCGCCGGGTGATCGACTCAAACCCCGCGTTCGCTCCCCGAAACTGCTCAATTCGACCCGTAGTCTGGCGCCAAGTCGACGCCGTGGCCCCCGTCATCGCACTGAGCAACGCCGCAATCAAACTGATCAAGGTCACCGAAACCAATAACTCAACCAAAGTAAAACCCTCAGACCCAGTGCCAGACCTCCTCTTCATCTGTCTCATTGGTTCTTCGCGATCAACGCGGTGTAAACCGTAAAAGCAATCCGACTCGTCGAGGCAAACGGTAACGACAAATGCCCAGGGTTGTTCGCCAACTTAATCGTTACTGTCGCCAAACTATCACTCGGTGGCACACTCGCATTCGGTAACTCCGTCGGCGCCACCACCGAGACTTCTGCCACATAAAGGTAATCCTTATCCGAGGCCACTTCGTTCCCCTGATCGTCAAAATATCGTTGAGCAACTCCCGCAGCGATGAGCGTCGGATAGTCGGTCTGCTGAGCCTCTCCGACAATCCTTTGGACAATCTGAGATCCGAGGGAATTGTCAATCGCTTGACGGAAAATCACCAATCCCGCCGGCATCAGTCCAAACATCGCCAAGAACGCAAAAGACACCACCCCAATGCTCAGAATGACCTCCACCAAGCTGAATCCCCGACAATCCTTGGAATGACCAAGGAAGGGACGACCTAAAACACTTTGTAAGGACTGGGGCATAACTAACCCTTTTTATAATCCGTCTGATCCTGCACTTCAATCTTGAAAAACTCCTCACTCTCATTGTTGACTCTCATCATCCCCCGCCTCATTTCAAACAATCCGTCCGCTGCTCTTTAAAACTCCTCTTCACCTCTAGTCAAAATCCCCATCACTCTCTACGGTTCAAATTTCCACAAACTTGCCAACTCACCGACTCTCTGAACTCTCATCTATGAAAATTACCCGCCTCCTCGCCTACCGCGTCGCTTTGCCTCTCCACGAAACCACTTATAAATGGTCCGGCGGAAAGTCCGTTGATGTCTTCGACAGCACCATCGTTCGCATCGAAACCGACTCCGGCGTCGTCGGTCACGGCGAAGTCTGCCCCCTCGGACCATTTTACCTTCCAGCTTACGCCGAGGGCGTCCGCGCGGGTCTTCGGGAACTCGGACCGCATCTCATCGGAAAAAATCCCCTCGAACTCGCCAAACTCAATCACCTCATGGATGCCGCCCTCAAAGGCCACCCCTACGTCAAATCGGGCATCGATATCGCCTGCTGGGATATCCTCGGACAAACCGCGGGCCTCCCCGTCTGCGTCCTCATGGGAGGTCGCTACGGCGAAAATATCCGCCTCTATCGAGCAATCTCCCAAGAATCCCCCGAAGAAATGGCCGCCAAGGTCGCCTCCTACCGTGCCGAAGGCTACACTCGCTTCCAACTCAAAGTCGGAGGCGACCCAGATACCGATATCGCTCGCATCCGCGCGGTCTCCGCCCAAATCCAACCCGGTGAACGCCTCGTCGCCGATGCCAATACCGGCTGGACTCAACACGAAGCCATCCGCGTCGTCCGGGCAGTGCGGGATATCGATGTCTACATCGAACAACCTTGCCTAACTTACGAAGAATGTCTCGCCGTCCGCAGACACACCGATCACCCCTTCGTTCTCGATGAAAATATCGACCACATCGATATGCTCCTCCGTGCCAAATCGGATCTCGCCATGGATCTCGTGAACCTGAAAATTAGCAAACTCGGTGGACTGACCAAAATTAAGCAGGCTCGCGACCTCTGCGTGACCATGGGTATCGGCATGACTCTCGAAGACTCCTGGGGTGGAGACATCACCACCGCCGCCATCGCCCATCTCGCCCAAAGTACCCCAGAAGAATTCCGCTTCACGAGCACCGACTTCAATAGCTACGTCACCGTCTCCACCGCCGATGGCGCCCCCCAGCGAGTCAACGGATTCATGTCCGCCAGCACCGCTCCAGGCCTCGGAATTACCCCAAAAATGGAGGTTCTCGGCAATCCCGTTCTCACCGTGGAATAATCTCACCATCTCCCATCCCCCCCGCGTGCCTGCCCCTTTATTTACTAAGAATCCACCTGTGACAGACATCAGCTTGTCCACTGGATCAACCACCAACTCCGCCCTCATGCATCCTCACCTCCGCATCCTCACCCGCCACGCTTCCTCGATCCTCGCCATCCTTGCCCTCAGCGGGGTCGGGGCCACCGGCGCGGTCCCCCGCGATACCCTCCCTCTCGATGCCCCAGAAATCCCCCCCAGTTATCGCCTCCACTCCGAGTTTTCAGAGCCATCAACCGCCTCCGTCCAACTCGAAAAGGGCCTCGTCGTCATCCTTCCCAAAGCCACCGAACACGACGTCGCCATCGAACGTCCTCCTAAAGGCCCGCCGATCATCCGCGTCTGGGCCGATGGCAAGGTCGTTGAAACCAAACTCGAAACCACTCAGCCCAAACCCTCTAGCAGTTTTCCCGAGGCCAAAATCAACTTCGGCACGGACTTCACCGCTCTGGTCAAATTCGACACCCAATCCGCTGGAACACTTTTCTCGAAGTCCTCACCCCAAGGCAAATGGACCCCAGACGCCAAGTCCCTCTTCATCCGTAACGGCCGCCTCTTCTACGAAATCGGTTCGCTCGGATCCCTCACCGGTGGCCCCAAAGTCGACAACGGCAAACCTCACACCGCAGTCGTCGTCTCCCGCGCCAACACCACCCAACTCTGGCTCGATGGCAAAATGATAGCCGAAAACCCTCAGTTCTCTAAGCCTGATGTCGCTGGAGATGTCTTGAAAATTGCCACCACCACCACCGACTTCGGTGGAGATTTAACCGATGGCAAAATCAACAATCTTCGCGCTTGGTCACGAGCCCTGCCCGACGACGAAATCGCCCTCCTTTTCAAAGGCGAAGGCTCAGGCGCAAATACCCCAGATTTCACTTACACCTCCCCCGCAAACAGCCCCCGCCCCTTGTTCCTTCCACCCGCCGGGACCACCCTCAAAACCGCTTGGATTCAAGCCCTCGAACGCACCGACCACCAAGCGGTAGTCGCAGGTTGGAACGAAAAAAGCCTCGCTGAAGGTGCCCAAATCTACTCCACCCTCTGCGTAGTCTGTCACGGCACGAAAGATCAAGTTGGCTCACTCCCCACCGCTCTCCGCTTCACCGATGGCCAGTTCAAAAATGGCGCAGATCCCTACTCCATGTTCATCACGCTCACCAAAGGCTTCGGCCAAATGGTCGCCCAACCCCAATACACCACCGCCCAAAAATACGCGGTCATTCAATACATCCGCGAAACCTTTCTCCGCACTTCAAACCCAAGCCAACTCACCAAAATCACCCCAGCGTATCTCTCCTCACTCCCACTCGCCCTCACCCTCGCCGAAACCGAAAAAGTAGACCGTTCACTCCCCCAATATCGCCAAATGGATTTCGGTCCCGTGCTCTTTTGGACTCTCCAAATCGAACCCAAAAATATCGCCCAAAAAGCCATCGCCATTCGCCTCGATGACGGTCCCGGTGGCGTCAGCAAAGGCCGAGCTTGGATGATCTATGATCACGACACCATGCGCGTCGCCACCGCCACCACGGGAAGTTTCGTGGACTGGAAAGGCATCGCCTTCGATGGAAGTCACGGTTCACACACCAGCCTCACCGGCGAACGCCACTTCATTAACCCCGTCGGCCCAGGCTGGGCGTCGCCCGAAGGCAAGTGGAACGATGACCGCTTAGTCGGTCGCGACAACCTCCACTATGGCCCACTTCCCCGCACTTGGCTCCATTACCAAGGCCTTTATCTTTCTGGAAATAAAGCGGTTATCTCTCTCACAGTTGGCGGAATTTCTGTCATCGAATCTCCCGGTTGGCTCGATTACGGGGCCACGCCTGTTTTCACCCGGACGATCAATGTCGCCCAATCTGCCTCCCCACTCCTCCTCCGCGTCGCCCCAGACACCATCAGTGTCTCCCTCACTGGCGACGGTTCCCTCACCAAAGAAGCCGGCTTTTGGGTCGCTAAACTGCC
>Ga0114966_10003918_pt1 | contig 12886 bp, 7 predicted proteins | sample M_130207_XF_Meta_FD_87029 | JGI IMG/M metagenome (GOLD analysis project Ga0114966, IMG submission 87029) | Freshwater microbial communities from Lake Montjoie, Canada to study carbon cycling - M_130207_XF_MetaG | ecosystem: Environmental > Aquatic > Freshwater > Lake | place: Lake Montjoie... | reverse complement strand
CCTGAAAAATTTGCATTTGAAAGTATATATTCCAGTTTAACTTCTAACATTTTATACCAATGTGATACAATAATATGTTTATGTGGTCCATTAGGTCGTGTATTATGTAAAGAATGGTTTGAAAAAAATAATGCATTAACTTGTTTAGAATTAGGAAGTTTATTTGATCCTCTTTTAAAAAATAAAGCATATTTATATCATACTGGATTGCATAGATATTGCAATGAATGTTATGCATCTAATAAAGCATTAGATAGTTCAATGATGTCGCATTGTAATTTTAATATTATTAAAGAGCATTATTATTTTGATACTTTTGATAAAAATTATGCTTTTTATAATGCTAATTATAATAAAATAATTAAAAACATGTGCATTTATAATAATAAAGAAAATGATGTTAATTATATGAAAGAAATAATTAATTTATATAATAATAAAAATAATACACTACAAATTACATTATCTGAACAGAATAATATTATTACAATAGATGACTATAGAAATAATAGTATATCACAAATGTATGAAAAAATAAAAAAAATTTATACAGATAAAAAAATATATAAATTAGCTATCATATGTGATTTATATATTAATTATTTTAAAGATTATGATGATGAAAGAATAAATAGTGTTTATTTGTGTAGTGGTTTTGCAAATTTTAATATAAATAAACAAAAAGCTATTGAACATTTTGAAATGGCATATAATAATAAATACTTAAATGATACTAATAAAATTTTTACTGAGTATCATTTAGAACAATTATATCCTAAAAATAATAATATTATTCCAAAATTAATACATTTGATATGTATTGGTAATATGAAGTTTTTAAATTTTCATTATAATTGTATTATTTCTATGAAGAATGCTATGCCTGAATATAAAATAATTGTATATACAGATTCGCCACCCATTAATAATAATTTTTGGAATTCTCTTTTAGAAAATAATATTATAAATCTTGAACATATTAATGTAGATGATTGTTTTGATGGATTTAACTTAAAATTTATCCAATATAAGGCAGATATTTTAAGACTTAATATATTATATGAAAAGGGAGGAGTATATCTTGATTTAGATATGCTTATTATTAAAAATTTTGAAAATATAATTAATACTGGTAAAGATTTATATATTTCAAAAGAAAATAAAGAGGGAACTAATCTAATTAATTCTTTTATAGCATCTAAACCTAATAATGGATTTATAAAATTATGGCTAGAATCTTTTAAAACAGGACTGCGTGTAGAAAAATGGGCATATCATATTAGAGATAGTAATAGATTACTTCTTGAACAAAATAAACATTATCTTATTAAATATAATATAAAAATATTAGAACATATTAATTTTTTCCCATTTAAATGGTCTGAAAGAGAAAAATTTATAAATATTAAAGATAATTTAACTGAAGATGTTTATGGTGTTCATTTATTTGAAACACTATTACAATATATATGTATTGATAATAAATACTGGAATTCTAGTTAATTAATTATTTATTCATTTTCCAAAAAATCAAAACCCCATAAAGACCATTTACTGCTATTTTTAGGATGAAATCTATTTCGCATTAGTTCTTCATTTATAGTATTTAACATCGTTTCACGCATTAATTTATAATTGTATTTTTGTAAAAATATATGCTCTTCAACAACTAAATAATCAATTTTAATATGTTGAATATTTAATCTGCATAATTCTAAGGCATTACTATTTTGATGTAAATTTTGAAAATTAATTCGTTCAGGATATCTCATTATTAAATGAATTGCTGCAGGATTTATGCTTAATGTTTCCCAATTTATTTTATCTATATTATTTTCAATTATACGAATAATACCATCACCATCATTTGCAGATAATTCATCCCACCCAAAATGTGTTATTTTATTTATATTATTTTGCAGTAAGTCAAATGCCAATCTATTTGCTGGTAATATATCCCAATTAATCATTTCTTGATTTTCTCTCAATAACTGAATAGCATCAGGACTTTCATTCAAACATAAACAATTCCAATTTATCAAATGATGATTAATTCTAAGAAGAGGAATACCATTATAATTTCTAGATAATGATCCTGTTAGACGATCAGGATTTTTTTCAAGAATATGAATAGCATTTTTATTAGAAGATAAAACCGACCAATTAATACGATGTAAATTTTTTTCAATTAAAGGAATAGCTCCAATATTTCCTGATAATACAAACCAATTGATTTTATCTATATGTTTTTCTAAAAAATGCAATGCACCTATATTTCTTGAAACCATAGCCCAATCCAATAAATGTTCATTTCCATAAAATAAATGGACAGCATGTTCATTCTTTGATAGAAGTCTCCAACATATTAAATGTGGATTATCTTCTAATAATTGAATAGCATTTTTATTAGAAGATAATAATGACATTTTATATAAATTTTCAGTAGGTATCCAATCCATCATTGTTTTCTCAATAAATCTTGGAGACTTGTGTTGAAACATTTGTTAATAATAATATTTAATATATGTAAAAGCATTTCAATTTTATTAATAATGCTATTTATATTTATATTATTATTTTAATTTTTATTTTTATCTAGTATTTTTTTCAAATTTGGGAAAAATCCTAACTTATTGATTATTTTATGTTTCTCTCTTCTTATTATATCTATTCTTTGTTCCCACCAATTTTCAGATATTGCTTGTTTTATAATATTCAATGAACCTGTAATGTCATCAAGGTCTAAATATACAAATGCTTTATCATCAATATACTCACTTAAATTAGGACATCCCCAATAAAAACATAAACATTCGCATAAAATTGGTTCCCATATTTTTTCAGTAGCATAATTGTATTCACTATTATTTTCAACTGAAAAGCAATATTTATATTCAATAAACACATTTTCTTTTTTATTATCTCTGATAGAATCTATATAATTTTGATAATTATGATAATTTTTCCTACCATATACATCTATTAGATTTTCATTTTGAAGTTCTAATTGTTTTATAAAATTAACTCTTTTAATATGTCCAATATCATAATTTTTCTCACTAAGTATACATGCTAATTTATTTTTTCTATAATTTGGAAATGATTCAGGAATAGTAATGTGCCATTGCACATTATTTAAATACTTTTTATGACTGCTTACATATAAAAACTTATTTTCATCAGGACAACTCCATTCATTCCATTCTTTAACACCCCATTTTTTATTAGAATCATATACCCATGGTTCCATTTGAAATATTATTGATTTTTCTGGCACATAATATTCTCCACTACGAGGATAATTAATAATTATATAAAAATCAGTAATATCGTTATTATCTGTTAAATTTAGTATAATATTATTCCATTTATTTTTTGTTATACACATATTCAACCACTCAGATGCCATATTTTCTTGCGATACACCAATACCAAGCAATTTAATATATACACATTCAGGGTTTTTGCTTATAACATTACTATTATAATATGTTTTCTTTATATATATACCATCAGTATTTTTAAAATATGCACTTTTAGTTAAATTAATAATATCACTTTTTAAAAATCCTAATGTATTAAAAGCAACACAATTTTCATTGGCTAATGCTAGTTTCATTAAATCTAATATATTTAGTCTCATATTATATAAATCGTAATTTATTTGGTCTTTTGATGGTATAAAAATAAACTTATCTATAATATCATTAAATATTGTATTTAAATCAATCGCGCTAATATCAGTTTGAATATCTGTATCCGTATTAGTATTTCCTGTTTCATGCCAGTTTGCATTTGCTATAAATGGACGAGATTCATAACAATGTTCATTCATACATGTAAACATTATATAATCTATACCATGCCGCATACCATTTTCGTGTATAAATTTAATCATATTGTATGCACCCGTTTTATTTATACTATAACAAAATGTTCCACCAACACATATACTTTGATTTAATTTATTTATTTTAATATTATCAGTTGTATCTGATATATCATATATATGATTATTTTTATTTTTATTATATGAAGTCATTAAATATCCAAAAAATAAGATAGATTTATTTTTCATTTCAGTAATATTATTATTAATATGTTTTAAAAAATTATTAGATAATATAGCATCATCTTCTAGTATTAAATAATAGTCAGTGCTATTATCTTCTAATAATTGTTTCCATAAATTATAATGTGATAATGCACAAGCAATAAATCCTTTTCTATTACCATAATCATTATTATAAAATAATGAGAGATATTTAGTACGTTCATTAATTGTCTCTTTATCTACAGCCTCTATAAATTCATATTTTGTAATACCTTTAGTTGCAAATTGTTGTATCATTTTTTCTTTTCTATCAGTTCGCCGTAAAAGATTAACAACTTTAATAATATTCATATCATTAATATCTAGTATATTATTATCATTATTATTATTCTTTATAATAAATTGAGACTCGTTATTTAATTTATATGCATTTGGTATTGCGTCATTATTTCTCTCACTTGTTAATCTTCCTATATGTTTGCATGTTATTTTATTGAAAAATCCTGATTTAAATCCCATAGTTGTCCATTTATCCGCATAATCTTTTTCAAAAAATGTATTAATACTATCAAAATTTCCAATATTTAATATGGTTTTTGCATCTATTAATGATGGTCTAAAACTATAATGTGGCCAATAAGCACAATTTTTATAATTATATGTTATACTCGGACTATATACATGTATCGCAAAATCATCACCTCTTTTTTCATAACCTTTAATATCTATCTCATTTATTGTTTCCGCATATCCTTTATTAAATAATATTTGTTTTACATTTTCATTTTTTAATAAATTTAATCCTTCTATAGATTTCTCTATATAATTCATTTTATCATAAAATACAAAATCATCTTCCATATGTATCCAGTAATCAGGATTTAATTCATTTATTTTATTCCAACAAATATTCATGCTTTGTCTATGTCCTTTCTCTTCAAAAGTTTTTAAATAAAAATCAAAAAATGGATAATTTTCTTGCATTTTTTGCCTATCTTCATTAGATGAATTATCATCTATTAAAAACCAATAATCTATTTTATCAAAATCAGACCATTGATTTAATATAGAATTAATTGTTTTTTCAAATAAATCATATCTTTTACCAGTTGTTATTGTTAATAAAATTTTAGGTTTAATCTTATTTTGAAAATTATAATGTATATATTTTGTAAAGTTTATTTTATTATACAATATATTCCATATTTCGCAATAATCTTTATAATTTTTAATTTCAGTAATTTTATTATAATTTATAAATAGTTCTCTACAATTTTCTTCTGTATCATTTATTGCTTTACTTTTATAATGTATTAAATTACTAGCAGCACAAATTTTATAACCAGATGGACAATCTTCTGCATTAAGAATATTTTTACAACATATATATGCGCTTTCAAAATCATTTACATAATATGCTGATATTGAGTTAAAATTTTCTATATTATAATTACATGGGTTATATGACATAAATAATCTATCACTAGACTTCATATTACGTAATATCTCTCTATAATTTTTATGTTTTGTATAAAGTGCATTAACAAAATAATGCATACCATTTTTATAATAATACTCTATTAATGACATAACATGCTCTATTCTTTCAGAATCAAATTCACCAGCTTTTGAATAATATTTAAGAGCTTCTAATATATTATTTGCGTGTAATAACATATTACCTAGACGGATACACGCACAATATTTTTCTTGAGACCAATTGCCTCCATTAACTACTTTTTTATACCATTCTATAGACTTTTCATGGTTATTAGCATCCATATAACTTTGAGCACAATAAAAGGCATATCTCTCTTTTATATAAATATTATCTTCTATAGCATAAGCATTTTCTAATACCAATGCATCTTTTATATATTTATCTGCATCCATACTTCGTGATCCTGTTTTTCCACTATCAATATAATAATCACCTTGTATTATATCTTCTGTTTTACTTTCATTAGTATTTATTAATTGCAAATATTCATGCAAAACCCCTATAAATTTCCACTGGCGTCTATTATTAATTAGTAAAGGTCTTTTATATGTTGTATTCTTACCAAATTTCAAACAATACATATCTTTATCCAAGTAGGGTAGCACTAAGTTTCCATGAATAGAATCATCAGCATCAAAAATTAATAAATAATCCGTTTTATTATATGCTTCTGCTAATGCAAGAGATCTATTATATCCAAAATCTACCCACTTATCATCTATTAATTCACCTTTAATCTGCAATTTTTCAAAAAAATCTATAATTAATTCTTTTGTATTATCCGTAGATCCAGTATCTGATATAACCCAATATGAAAATTTAAAAATATTACTTAATAATGAAAGAGTATTTATAATAACATGACTTTCATTTTTTACTATCATATTTAGACATAATGTTGTTATAGTCATTATTTAAATATATACTTAAATAATATATTAGTTTTTAAGTTTATTATATTTTATATTAAATTATATATATATATAATGGCATTTACTCGTTTTAATGATGATCCTTGCAGAATTATGAAACAATTACAAGAAAGCACAGATCAAGGAAGATATATATTAAATGTTCCTGGAAATGGAGATAAACCTTGCTATATAGATGATCCATATATTAGATTACAAGGATGGGGTGCAAATTTAATGACAGATTCAATAAATATAGAAAATGAATTAAGAGGAATGACTCAACCAATTAATAAAGATTGCAGTAAAGAAAATAATTATAAATATCAAAATAATAATTATAGAATGCAAGAATATCCTGTAATATCAAATATTACAGAACAACCAAGAGCAACGCAACCTGCTTGGCTACTTAGGGATGTGGAATATATTAATACTACTATATTACCATTAAATCCACAAGAAAATATTACTTTAATGTTTCCTAATAATTTAAATACACGAATATTAGAAAAAGATTATTATATTACAAAATATCCTTGTAATAATTAAAGTAATATTTTAATTATTTAGATAAATATCATTTTTTAATTAGTATTATATTGAAAAAATATAATGCCTTATATATAAATGGAATTAGCAATACCTCTTATAGCATTAGGAAGTATGTATATTATCTCTAACCAAGATAAAAAAAATGAAAAATTTAGTAATATGTTTAAAAATACCAATACTTTACCGAATGTAGAACAAATACCTGTAAATTATCCTATTACATCTAATGTTTCTTCAGATAATACTAAATTATATAGCAATCCAAATCAAACAACAGATAAATTTTTTGTGCCATCTCATGTTTCTAATAATTTAGATTTACAAAATAAACAAAATAAACTATCACAATCCAATTTTACATCTATGTCTGGAGAGAATATATCATCTACTAATTTTAAACATAATAATATGACACCATATTTTGGTTCTAAAATAAGAGGCGCGACAATAGATGCAAATATATCAGAAGGAATACTTGATAATATGCAAGGAACAGGAACACAGCAATTTAGAAAAAAAGAAATTACACCATTATTTAAACCACAAGATAATGTTCAATGGGCTAATGGTATGCCAAATCAAACAGACTTTTATCAATCCCGTGTTAATCCAAGTTTAAAGATGTCTAATGTAAAACCATGGGAGGAGCAACGTGTTGGTCCAGGATTAAATAAAGGATACACAACATCTGGGTCTAATGGATTTAATGCTGGAATGGAATCAAGAGATACATGGCTACCGAAAACAGTAGATGAATTAAGGGTAGATACTAATCCCAAAGAAACATATGGATTAGATGGACATCAAGGACCATCTGTAAGATTGGTTCAAAATAGAGGAGTAATGGGAAAGGTTGAAAAATATTTACCAGATACATACTATAATAATACTCCTGATAGATGGCTTACTACCACTGGTATTGAAAAAGCACAAACGGCAAGAGGTACTGAAATATTACATGATGTATCCCGACCAGAAACCAGCAAAGAGTATTATGGATCACGTACCACAGCTGAAGGAGAGGCAGGATATGCCCCACAAAATTATCACCCATCAGTCAGAACAGAATCAAAAACTAGCAATAATATGGTAATATCTGCAGTTGGCAAAAATACTGCAACATCTGGAGATTATGGAAATGGTAGTTATACTTTTTTACCGACAAATAGAAGCACTATGCAATGTGAAGATAGAGGTAGTGTAGGCGGTGTTATTAAATCTGTGATAGCACCAATACTTGATATATTTAGACAAACAAGAAAAGAAGAAATTATTAATAATATGAGACCATATGAAAATATTAGATCTAATGTCCCGTCTGGTTCTGTATTTAATCCTGCAGATAGAACAAAAACTACAAATCGTGAAATGCAAGAAGGAAATTTAGATAATAATCATTTAAATTTACAAAATCAAAAAAATGATGCATATTTAATTAGTGAGCAAAATAAAATTAATAATAACAGAGATTCTACAAATACATCATATATTGGAAATTCAGGAGGTTCTGGATCACATTCAGGTCCTATGGATTACGAATCTGGATATAATCAAAGAAATAATCCAAATAAAACATATATTAATAGACCCAATCAAGGAGGAACGCAAGTGTTTAATCAATATGATAATATAAAAATAGATAAGAGAGATAATGATAGAGATAATAATAGATTATGGGTAAGAGGTTCAGGTTCATCTGTATCTTCTATGGATACACCATCTGTTCAACATGTTGGCGAAACTACAACATTACACCAGCAATATAATGAAAATATTAATTGCGAAAGAATTCAACCTGATATATTAACAGCATTTAAACAAAATCCATATACACAGAGCTTACATAGTTGGGCATAAATATATTAACTAGTTAGAATATAAATATATTCATTATAACAATATTATAACATTATTAATGGAATTAGATATACACAGAGAGATTTATTCTAAATTAGAATATTATATTAATATAAAAAAAATCCCTAATATTATATTTCATGGACCAAGTGGTTGTGGTAAAAGAATAGTAGTAGATAATTTTATATCAAAAATATACAATAATAATAAGGATATTATTAAATCTCATGTTATGTATGTTAATTGTGCTCATGGAAAGGGTATTAAATTTATAAGAGAAGAATTAAAATTTTTTTCAAAAACTTATACAAATACAGATTTATTTAAAAGCATAATATTATCTAATGCGGATAAATTAACAATAGATGCTCAATCCGCATTGAGACGATGTATTGAATTATTTAGTAGTAATAATACCCGTTTTTTTATAATAATAGAAGATAAATATAAGTTATTAAAACCTATATTATCTAGATTTTGCGAAATATATATACCATTACCTATAATAAATAATAAATATACTAATATTAATGTATATCATATTAAAAAAACATATTCATTTAAAAATAATACATCTGATATTTTTTTAAAAAAAACACTTAATAAATTAAATACAATAGAAAATATTAATATAAATAATTTAATACCTATATGTATTCATTTATATGAAAATGGATATAGTGCTCTAAATTTAATTAACTATATTGAAAAAAATAATATTAGTAATGAAATTAAAAAATATAAATTACTTATGATCATTGCTAAAATTAAAACAGAATTTAGAAATGAAAAATTGCTAATGTTATTTATTCTAAATTTTATATTTATAGATAATATAATAACCGAAAATATTTCATTTATTTAATAATAATAATAATTCGTTTAACTTTTATTTTAGTAATAATATTATAATTTATGGATGACTATTCTATATCTAGTTTAACTGAATCACATAATGAATGGTGTGCTCGTCTAGTAAATATACTAACACCTCTATTTATTGATGGCTTTAAATCTATATTTGAGGAATCATGGAAAATATGTAAAGAAAATGATGAACTGGATAAATATCTAATGACATTTCAAAATTTTATTGGACGTGTTCCCAAATGGAATACCACTATCATTGAAGATGAAAAAAAAAGAATTATAGAGAAAAGTAATTGTGGATATTTAGAAGAGTTAATAACTTGTGTTCATATTATTAAACTTAAAGCATTAACATGTATTAGAGTTAGTAAAAAACAAAAAAAAATTGATATTAATATTCCACCACTTGGCGAATTTATACATAAGGTTTATATTAATATTGCTAGAAAAATATATACAAATGTATATTTATTTGAAAAAAATATATCACCATTACAAATTCAAAAAAATAATAGGGAAATGGATTTAATTGTCAAAGAATGCATTTTAAATACTATTAGAGATAGCATACCAGTTGAAACTCTTTTAAAAGCATATATGGATGAAACACAAGAAACAGATGTTGAAATAGAAGAAAAAATAGAAGAAAAAGAATTAGATGTACAACAAAATATAGATTCTAATACATCTAATACATCTAATACATCTAATACATCTAATACAGAAGATAATAAAAATACTAATGCACAATCAGATGAACAAATAACAAAATCTACATTAAATATACATACAGATTTAAAAAAAAAAGTAAATATATCTGATAGGGTCACATTTGCTGATTCTCCAAATATCCGAACTTTTACAAATGATGATGATGAAAGCAGTGCGGATTCTATACCAACAGATGATTATAGTCCATTTAAAAATAGCACGACATACAATGATGAAATGAACAAACTTAAAATAGGAGAAGTTTTAAGTAAATTAGATACAGATATAATAGATATTGCAAAAAAAAATGATAATGATATACATTTAGATATAGAAGAATTAGAATAAAATTACGTTTAAAATATGTTTAGATTATTTTAGTATAATGTAAATGAATAATATATTTAGTTTAGCAGGTATTATTTCTATTGTATATTTTTTACTTAAATTTTTAGAAATGCGATTTATATATAAACAAGTTAAACCATTAAAAGAATTAATACAAGAAGCACTACATGTATATATTAGTTCTGCATTAGGATTATTTATAGCAGAACAATTTGAAATATTAAAACATGTTTCTTCATTATTACCAAATAAGACTGACACACAAGTATTTGTAGATAGTCCAGGGTTTTAAAGTTATTAATTAATATTTTATAATTATAAAATATTAACAAATTATACCATTATTTTAGTATAATAATTAATAGTATGGTGGAATATCATCTATATCCATAATTGTTATATTTTTATTTTTATTCTTACTTTTAAAAACACTATATTGAGAGAATATTTTTCTATTCAGTTGCTCTTCAGGTGTATGATTATGAACAGATCGTGCTATCATTTTATATAATTTAAAATCAAGATATCTATCTTCTCCAGATGATTTATATAATATATTTCTACCTTTATCGTCACAACACCATTCATCTATTAATTTTCTTATTTCTGTTAATTTTTCATTTTCATCAAGATATATAAAATCATATATAGAACAAGCCAAACGGCATAAATCAAAACTATAATTAGGTTCTATTATTTTTTTATCGGCATTTATATAAGGTCCAAAATTATATTGTGTTGTTGCATCCCCTATTTTGTTATAGCTATCACTACACATTAATTCGTTTTTAAAAGAATAAATTGCTCTACCATAATCTATTATTTTAAAAATCCTACCATATGTAGGTATCTTATATAATATATTATTGTATTTATAATACAAATAGGTAATATTTGTTTCTATATACATTATATTATTCGTATGTAAATCATTATGTGTAAATTTAAATACTTTCTGATATGTTATTAATGTTATAATTATTTGAAATAAAATAGATCTCCATTCATCTGTTGATAATTTTGTTGTGGTCATTAAAGCATCTAATGTCATTGTGCATTTTTCTAAACATATTATTTCAACTGGTATTTTGTCTATAATAACATTTATATTAGTTTCCTCATCTATATCACTACTTATATCAGAACTATTAGTGTTTGTATCACTATCACTATCATCATTATTTTTGCTATCATCATCATTTTCATTATCATCTTCATTACTATCTTCATTACTATCTTCGTTATCATATTTTTTTGATTTTGATAAACATGAATCATTTGTGGTATTTGAGGAATTGGATGAAATAGAACTGCTATCATCTAATTTTTCTATATTATACGTCTCATTCTCGGTAGTATTTTTATTTATATTAAAATCTATTTCAGCAATAGAACTAAAATCATTTAGTGTTAATATTTCTATATTTATAGTTTCATCAAGAATAATTATATCTTCTATATCTATATTATTTTCAATTAATAATCGTTGTTTATTATTTTTAGAATGAAAATTTAATAAAGAATAATCTTCTATATTTTCAAATTTAAATAATTTATCTTTATTTTTATTAAAAAAATTGGATGAATATAAGTTTTCCATATCATCTGATACATCTATTGTAAAATTATCTTTAACTCCTATAAATGCTCCATAAAAATCAAGTCCATTAATAAATTTATGAGTATGCAATAATTTACTTGTTAAATATGAAAAAAACCCATCCACATATGAATTATTATTAAAATCTCTTGTTTTTTCGTGGCTATTTATATTAGTAAAATCAGGCAAATTTAATAAATTAGTGTCTTCTATGTCATATTTTCCTAACATATATTTAAAACAATCCAATAATGAACTAAATTTAAAAAATACATTCTTATTTGTAATATTATTATTTTCATCTTTAACATTACAGCTAAAGGAATTATTATCCATATTTTTATTTAATATCTCATACATTAAATAATTATGATTTAAATTTATATTATTATAATTTATATTGGTTAATTTAAAAAATTTATCATATATAGGTATATAATTTTGACAATTTTTAATATTTACTAAATCTTCTAAATTTT
>Ga0114966_10003916_pt1 | contig 12890 bp, 13 predicted proteins | sample M_130207_XF_Meta_FD_87029 | JGI IMG/M metagenome (GOLD analysis project Ga0114966, IMG submission 87029) | Freshwater microbial communities from Lake Montjoie, Canada to study carbon cycling - M_130207_XF_MetaG | ecosystem: Environmental > Aquatic > Freshwater > Lake | place: Lake Montjoie... | reverse complement strand
GAGCGAGGTGTTCACGAAGTAGAACCAGTCGTAGTCCTTCTCGCGATTGCCGTCGCCGAGCACGGCCATCAGGCCGGCATCGAAAATCGCGCGCGCGCCGTGCCGGGCGGTGACCGCCAGCATGGCGCCGAAATTGGCCTCGGCGTTGAGCCGGGTGATGCGGGTCATGTCCTTCGCGGTCGCGGCGCCAATGTCGCGGGGCGCGAAGCCGATGGGCAGGATGAAGCGGCCGCCGCGCAGCGAGACGCTGTCGGAGATGCCCCAGTCGATGTAGCCCTCGCGCAGGACGCCCTGCTGCGTGATGTAGTCGAGCGAAAAAGTGTTGTAGGTGTCGACGCGCTTCAGACCGTCTTCCACGTCGCACTTCACGATCGGCCCGATGCCGGCGTAGAGGTTGGGGTCGTTGGGGAAGAAGAAGTCCTTCTCGCCACAGGCCGGGCGCGCGTTGGTTTCGCTGACGGGATTCGCCGAGGCGAAGAAGCGAACGTGATCGCTGACCTTGCCGGCGACCGAGAGAATGGCCATGCCGACGCGGCCCTGCTTTTCGAAGCCCAGTGACGCCTGGGCGCCATCGTGCGACCAGCCGACCACGAGTTCGCCGCCAAACTTGAAGCGTTCGCTCTGAGAGAACTTGAAGCCGAAGAAATCGACCGTTTCGCCTGGCGGATCTGACGCCGGCGCAGTCTCTTGCGCGAAGGCAGGAACGGTGACGAACAGGGTGAGGAGCGCGACCGCCGTGAAAAGCGATCGGTGTCGGACGAAACGTTTCGAGACAGGCACCTGTCGGGATTCTACTCGCTCTTGACGGCTCGCGGGTGCGATTTGCGGTAGACCTCGATCAGCTGCGCCGCGTTGACGTGGGTGTAGCGCTGGGTGGTACTGAGGCGCGAGTGGCCGAGCAGCTCCTGGATGGCCCTGAGGTCGGCGCCCCGCTGCAACAGGTGCGTCGCGAACGAGTGACGCAAGGCGTGCGGGCTGATCCCCATTCGCGTGCTGCACTGCGCGACGTAGCGTCGCAGCATCCGGTCGACGCTGCGACCGGTCAGGCGGCCGCCGCGGGAGTTCAGGAACAGCGGATCGCCAGGGACCTTCTGCCGTGCGCCGGCGACGGTCTTCCGGGGCGCCACGACGGTTCGCCGCCGCGCCCGCGCCTGCCGCGCGGCCAGGACCGCCGCCCGGTCGGCCAGCCAGGCCCGCAGGGCCGTCACGGTGTTCTGGTTGAACGGCAGCAGCCGTTCCTTGCCGCCCTTGCCCATGACGCGAACCATGCGGCCTGACAGGTTCAGGTCTTCGAGATCGATCCCGACCAGTTCGCTCAAGCGCAGGCCCGAGGCATAGAACAGCTCGAGGATGGCGCGATCACGACGACCGAGCGGATCGCCGGTACTGGGCATCTCGATCAGCCGCGCCATTTCCGGCTCCGACAAGTGGGTGGGAATGGTCTGGTCTCGCTTGGGCGCCACGGCCATGGCCGTCGGGTCGTGTTCGATCAGTTCCTCGCGCCGCAAGTACTTGACGAACGTCCGGAGTGCCGACAGCTTGCGAGCCACCGACGACCGCGCCTTGCCCGCCTTGTTCAACTCGGCGAGATGAGCGCGAACCGATGTCAGGTCGAGATCAGCAACGGTCAGCCCGGACATCTTGCGCTGCTTGTCGCCAGCGACCCAGGCCAGGTATTGCGTGATGTCGCTCTCGTACGCCCGCACGGTGTGCGGCGACACGTGTCGATTGAGCTTGATGTAGGCGAGAAATTCCTTGAGGTACTCGCGCATATCCGGCAGGCGGGTCTAGAGACCCGCCTCTACGACCGCTCCAGCGCCACGCCAGAGGTCCAGGTCGGCCAGCGCGCGCTCGGCGATCATCAGCTTCTTCTTCATCTTGTCGCGGGGCGGGTCGTCGAGCGGCGGCATGATGCCGTGCGTGATGTTGGTCGGTTGATACGTCTTCGCATCGGCGTGCGAGACGTAATACGCCAGCGAGCCAATCGCCGTGGTTCGCGGTGGCGCCTGTGGCGCCTCGCCGCGGGCGAGCGCGGCGGCGTTGCGGCCGGCCACCAGTCCCGACGCAGCGGACTCGACGTAACCCTCGACACCAGACACCTGGCCGGCAAAGAACAAGTCGGCGCGATGCCGCGTCTGCCACGTCGGCAACAGCACCTTGGGGCCGCAGATGTAGGTGTTGCGATGGACCATGCCGAAGCGGACGAACTCGGCGTTCTCCAGGCCTGGGACCATCTTCAGCAGGCGCGCCTGGTCGCCCCATTTGATCTGCGTCTGGAAGCCGACGAGGCTGTAGTGATCGCCGGCCAGCGTGTCCTGCCGCAACTGCACGACGGCATACGGCAGCCGGCCCGTGCGCGGATCCTTGAGGCCGACCGGCTTCATGGGACCAAACCGCAAGGTGGCTTCGCCGCGATGCGCCATTACTTCAATCGGCAGGCAGCCCTCGAAAAACTTGGTGTTGTCGAAGTCGTGGACGGTGGCCGATTCAGCTGACACCAGCGCGGCATAGAAGGCGTCGTACTCAGCCTTGGTCATCGGGCAATTCAGGTAATCGCCCTCGTCACTGGCTTCGAGTGCCTCGCCGGGGTTGGCGCTCCACACGTTGCGGCCCCAGCGCGAGGCGCGAAACACCTTCGACATGTCGATCGATTCGGCGAGCACGATCGGGCTGATCGCGTCGTAGAACGCCAGGTGCTCTTCGCCGACCATCGCCTGGATGTCCTGGGACAGGGCATCGGACGTGAGCGGCCCGGTCGCGATGATCACCGGTGACCATTCGCCGCCCGGCACCTTCGCCACTTCGCCGCGGTCGACGGTGATGCGCGGATGCGCCTGAACGGCCTCGGTCATGGCCTGCGAGAACGCGTGGCGATCGACGGCCAGCGCGGCGCCGGCCGGCACGCGCGTGGCATCGGCGGCTCGCATCACGAGCGACCCCAGCCGCCGCATCTCTTCCTTGATCAGCCCAACCGCGTTGTCGAGCTTGTCGGCACGAAACGAGTTACTGCAGACCAGTTCGGCCAGGCCATCGGTGAGGTGCACAGCCGTGGGCTTCGCTGGCCGCATCTCGTGAATTGTGACGTCAGCGCCCGCTTCGGCGGCCTGCCAGGCCGCCTCGCAACCGGCCAGTCCGCCACCGATGATGTGAATCATGTCAGTTCAGGTTACACCGTCTGGGTCTTCCACAACCCGCGGCGGAAGATGATGCGGCGGACCGGGGCTGCGGCTACGCGGTCTTCTTCGATTTCTTCTTGGCAGCCTTCTTCTTCGCCGGCGCCTTCGCCGCCTTGCGGCCGCGGGCCGGCTTCTTCGACTTCGACATGCCGGCGCGCGCGTTCAGCAACTCGACCGCCACCGACATGGTCACGGCTTCGACCTGTGTCCCCTTCGGCACCGACGCATTGGTGCTGCCATCGGTTACGTACGGACCGTAGCGGCCGTCCAGGATACGGACGTTCTCGCCGCTTTCGGGATGCTTGCCGAGCGCCTTGAGCTCCTTCGGCTCGCTCCGCTGGCGACGACCCGACTTCTTCGGCTGCAGCAGCAGTTCCTTCGCGCGCTCCAGCGTAATCGTGTAGACATCGTCCGTCTCTTCGAGCGAGCGGAACTCGGTGCCCTGCTTCACATACGGACCGAAGCGGCCGACGTTCGACAAGATCGGTTCGCCGTCCTCGCCGATGCCCAGTTCACGCGGTAGCGACAATAACTTCAGCGCCACGTCGAGGGTGACCGTCTCTTCGGTATGGTCGCGGCCGAGCGAGGCGCGGCGCGGCTTGATCTCGCGATCCTCCGGCGTCTCGCCCAGCTGCACGTAGGCACCGAAGCGGCCATGCATGATGTAGACGTGCTGGGTGCTGGACGGATCGACGCCGAGCGACTTCGGGCCCTGCGCCTTGGCCTTCAGCAGAGCGATCGCTTTTTCCAGCGTCAGGTCGGCCGGCGCGAGATCCTCCGGCAGTGACGCGCGGGGACCATTGTCGGCCTGCGATCCCATTTGCAGGAACGGACCGTAGCGGCCAATCCGCACGCGAATGGGCAGGTTGCTTTCGGGGTCGATCCCCAACTCGATGATCGGGTATTCGATCGCCTGGCCCTTGTCCTCGACCAGGTGTTCAAGGCCGGGGTGCTTGCCGTCGCCGCGGTAGAACTCGGCCAGGAACTCCAGCCAGTCCTTTTCGCCGTTGGAGATCTTGTCAAGGATCTCTTCCATCTCGGCGGTGAATGCCAGGTCCACGTAATCGCCGAAGTGATTGCGCAGCAGGCGCGTGACGGCAAACGCGGTGAAGCTCGGCACCAGCGCCTTGCCCTGCCGCGAGATGTAGCCGCGGCGCTGAATGGTGGCGACCGTCGGCGCGTAGGTCGACGGGCGGCCAATGCCTTCTTCTTCGAGCTTCTTCACCAGCGACGCTTCGGTGTAGCGTGCCGGAGGCGAGGTCTGGTGGCCCTTGGCGTCGAGTGCCAGCAGGATCAGTTCGTGACCGAGCTTGTCGGGCGAGAACACTTGATCGCCGACGGCCAGCTTCGGCAACACGGTGTCCTGCTCGAGCAATTCAGCCGACGGGTCGTCGGAGCCTTCGACGTAGGCGCGCAGGTAACCGGCAAACTCGATGGCCTTGCCGCTGGCGTTGAACGTCGCGGGCGTGCCGTTGCTGGTTTCGCCGGTGATCTCCACTGCCGTGCGCAAGAGTTTGGCGTCCGCCATCTGCGAAGCGACGGCGCGCTTCCAGACCAAGTCGTACAGGCGCATCTCGTCGCTCTCGAGGATTTTCTCGAGCGATGCGGGCGTGCGCTTGAAGTCGGTTGGGCGAATGGCTTCGTGCGCTTCCTGCGCGTTGCGCACCTTGGTCTGGTACTGGCGCGGGCCCTTGTGAAAGTCGGCGCCGTACAACTCGACGACCGCGTGCTCGGCTTCGACCAGCGCCTTGTTGCTGAGCGTCGTCGAGTCGGTTCGGTGATACGAGATCAAGCCTTCGAGATCGCCGCCGCCCAGGTCCATACCCTGGAACAGCCGCTGGGCAATCTGCATGGTGCGCTCGGATGTATAGCCAAGCTTGCGGTTGGCCTCCTGCTGCAGCGTGGAGGTAGTAAACGGCGGCGATGGCCGCTGGGTATAGGGCTTTTCTTCGACGCTCGTCACCGACCACGGCAACTTGCGCATCAGCGTGTCGCGGAACTCGGTGGCGGTCTTCTCGTCGAGCAGGCGGACGGTGCTCGACTCGAGCACGCCCTTGCTGTCGAAGTCCTTGCCGGTCGCGACGCGCTGGCCGCCGACCTTGGCCAGCGTGGCGGGGAAGTCAATGGCGCCGCCACGCAGCTTCGCCTCGAGATCCCAATAGCTGGCGGTGCGGAATGCCAGGCGTTCTTCCTCGCGCTCGACGATCACGCGGACGGCGACGCTCTGCACGCGGCCCGCACTGAGACCGGTCTGCACCTTCTTCCACAGCACCGGCGACAGGGTGTAGCCATAGAGGCGATCGAGAATGCGACGGCTCTCTTGCGCGCGGACCAGGTTCTCGTCCACGTCGTGTTGCTCGGCCAACGCAGCCTTCACCGCCTCTTCGGTGATTTCGTGAAAGACGATGCGGCGAACCTTGACCTTGGGCTTGAGCAGTTCTTTCAAGTGCCAGCTGATCGCCTCGCCCTCGCGGTCGGGGTCGGTTGCGAGAATCAGTTCCGAGGCGTCTTTCATCGCGGCCTTGAGGGCCGTGACGTTCTTCTTCTTGTCGCCTGGCACCACGTAGTACGGCGTGAAGTCGCCGTCGGTGTCGATGCCCATCCGGCCCCAGGACTTGCCCTTGATCTCCGCAGGCACCTCGGAGGCAGATTCTGGAAGGTCCCTGATGTGGCCATAGCTGGCCTCCACGCGGTATTTCTTCCCGAGGAAACGCGACAGGGTCCGGGCTTTGGCCGGGGATTCGACAATCACTAACGGTATCGGCATCGAACTACACCTTACTCCGGGAACGAACGAAGCGACCCGATCCAATTCGGCGAATTTCTCCGGTCAGTTCCCATTCGAGCAGCCGGGCCAGCGCATCGCCCGCGGCGATCTTCAGCTCGACAGCAATGTCATCTACCGTGAATTCAACGGTTTCCGGGTTTTCTGACAACGCAGACCCGGTGTGGCCGATGCCCAGCTCTTGCAGGATATCGACCGCTGACTCCACGAGCTTTGCCCCGTCTCTCAACAGGGCGTGGGCGCCGCGATTGCGCCCGCCGGCGGTCAACCCTGGCATGGCCATGACGTCGCGCCCCTGGTCGGCGGCCAGTCTCGCGGTGATCAGTGACCCGCTCTTCTCGGCAGCCTCGACGACCAGGACAGCACGCGACAGCCCGCTGATGATGCGATTGCGCTTCGGGAAGTTCCCAGGAAACGGCAGCGTGCCGGGAGGGAATTCGCTCATCAGTAACCCCGAACGGCCAATGCGCTCGAACAGCCCCTGGTTCTCGGGGGGATAGACGATATCGAGCCCGGTACCCAGCACGGCGACGGTCGTACCGCCAGCCTCCAATGCGCCGGTGTGCGCTGCGGCATCAATGCCTCGCGCGAGCCCGCTGGCGATGACCACGCTAGCCCGGACCAGGTCGCCGGCGATGGCCTCAGCCGCCGCCATGCCCTCACGCGACGCGGTTCGGGCGCCGACGACGGCGACCACCGTCTTGTCACAGATGGATAAATCGCCGCAGAACCACAACACCTGCGGCGGATTGGGGATCTCGGCGAGAAGGGCGGGAAAACGAGACGACCCGAGCCTGATGGATTCCATGCGGAAACCTCGGCTGACGACCGCCTGACCGAGGACGACGATACCGTACTTGCCCCCCTCAGGGTAGGCCGCTATAGTGCGAGGTAGTAACCATGTCTGTCCGCCCTCTGGTTTTGGCGTTGTTCGTGGTCGTGGCGTCGGCTCCACATGCGTGGGCCGAGCAGCGGGGTCAGGCCAAGGAAGAAGTCGAATTCGGCATCCAGGTAGCGCAGCGTGGTCTGTGGAAAGAGGCGATCTACCGCTGGGAACGCGCCGCCCAGCTCGATCCCACTTACGCCGCAGCGTTCAACAACCTCGCCGTGGCCTACGAGCACGAAGGTCAGTTGGCAAAGGCACGAGCGGCCTACGACAAGGCACTCGCACTCGAACCCAACAATGCGCTCGTCCGGCAGAACTACGACCTGTTCAAGGAAATCAATGACCGCGCGGCTCACAAAGACGGCCGCTAGCCTCAGCCTGGCGCTTCTGGCTCTATCGGTGGCTTGCACGAGCTATACCGAAATTCCCATCGAAACACCGATCTCGTCCAAGTTGGACGTGACGCCCTTCCAGCGCATCTTCATTGCCGGCTTCATCGCCGGCGCCAATGAAGATGTCGACGCCAACATGGAGACCGTGCGCCTGCTTCGCAGCCAGCTGCGCAACAAGGGCATCATGCGCGTGATTGATGCCGACACGCTGCCCCTGCTCGAAGTTGCCAAGCAGAGTGGCGAGACCCCGGCGCCGCCGGTCCCCGGTCAGCAGGCGGTCGCGCCTGTCCAGGAGCCCGACCCGGGCAAGCCGCCGGTCTTCAACGACGAGAAAGACCTCGAGCCCTACAACCACATCTTCGCAAACGTCGCGTACTGGAAGCGGATTGGCGAGGAGTTTCAGCAGCCGTTGATCGTGACCGGCGCGGTGCTGTTCGCGCCGCAACAGCGTTCGGGATTCGTCCAGCGCGAGCAGGAAGTCTACGACTCGTTCGGCCGCCGCCAGGTGGTGCCGGTCCGCACCTACATGGAGCGCAAGGGCTTTGTTCTCCGCCCCACGTTTATCTTCATCGACGGGCGCACCGGCGAAACCCTGTACAGCGAGACGTTCCGGGAAGAAGTGCTATATAACGCCAACCAGCAAACCCCGGCCCTGTCGTCCTATTTCGAGCTCATGGACCGGCTGCTCCCGGCCTTCCTTAACACGTTGAGTTCACAGAAGATAAAGGGAACCCGCACCCTCCTCAAGTAGTGCCAGAAGGGCAGGACTTCAGTCCCGCCGACCCCGTGTGGTATCCTTTGTAGTTCCTGTGGCGCGGAAATTCAGTTCCGCTGCCTGATTCGGAGAGTTGACCGTGTTTGCAATCATCCAGGCCTCGGGCCGCCAGTTCCGTGTCGAGACGGGCGCCATCATCGCCATCGACGGACACAACGCCGGTGAAGCCGGCGGCGAAGTCTCGTTCGATCAGGTCCTCCTCATCAGCAATGATGCGGGCGACGTGACCGCCGGCACCCCGTTCGTGACGGGCGCCAAGGTGGTCGGCGTCATCGGCGAGCTCGACAAGACCAAGAAAATCCGCGTATTCAAGAAGAAGCGGCGCAAGCAGTACCGTCGGACGAAGGGCCATCGCAGCCTCCTGACGCGCGTTCGCATCACCGACATCCAGGTCTAAGCGCAAATGGCTACTAAAAAAGGTCAGGGATCGTCTCGTAACGGCCGCGATAGTAACTCGCAGCGGCTCGGCATCAAGCGCTTCGAGGGCAACCTCGTCACCGGCGGGTCGATCCTCGTGCGCCAGCGTGGCCGCAAGTACCAGCCCGGGCTGAACGTCGGCCTCGGCAAGGACGACACGCTCTTCGCGAAGGTCACCGGCAAGGTGAAGTTCGAAGATCACGGTCAGCGCGGCCGCTTCATCTCGGTCCACCCGGTCGAGTAACTACGTAAGTGTTCGTCGACGAAGTCGACATCCACGTCAAAGCAGGCGACGGAGGCGGGGGGGCCCTCAGCTTCCGTCGTGAGAAGTTCGTCCCTAAGGGCGGACCTGATGGCGGTAACGGTGGCGCGGGCGGTTCCGTGTTCCTCGTCGCCGACCCTCACCGCAACACGCTCGTCCACTTCCGCTTCAATCCTGACTACAAGGCCCAGCGTGGCGGCAACGGCGCGGGCGCGCTGCGTACCGGCCGTGGCGGACGCGATCTCGAGATCCCCGTGCCCGTCGGCACGCTGGTTTTCAAGGTCGACCCCGACACGGGAGAAAAGCAGCAAGCCGCAGACCTCACCGTCGTCGGCCAGCGCGTGTTGCTGGCGCAGGGCGGACGGGGCGGCCTCGGCAACGCGCACTTCGCGACCTCGACCAACCGCGCGCCGCGGAAGGTGCAGCCTGGCGAGCCCGGGCTCGAATTCAATCTTCACCTCAAGCTGAAGCTGCTGGCCGACGTCGGCCTCGTCGGCTATCCCAACGCCGGCAAGTCGACGTTGATCTCGGTGATCTCGGCCGCCAAGCCCAAGATTGCGGCCTACCCGTTCACCACCCTTACGCCGAACCTCGGCGTCGTGGCACTCAGTGGCGACCGCGACTTCGTCGTCGCCGACGTGCCGGGGTTGATCGAGGGCGCGCACGAAGGTCACGGCCTGGGCCACCAGTTCCTGCGCCACATCGAACGCACGAAGGTCATCATTCACCTGGTGGATGTCTCCAGCGCGTCCGGCCGAGACGCGGTTGAAGACTTCGACACCATCCGCAAGGAACTCAAGCTCTACAATCCAGAGCTGCTGAAGAAGCCACACCTGGTGGCGGCGAACAAGATCGACGCGGTGGACGATCCGAAGCGCGTGGCCGCACTCGAGAAGCGCGCCAAGAAACTCAAACTCAAGTTCTTCGAGATCTCCGCAGTCGCCGGGACGGGCGTGAAGGAACTGATCGAGGCCGCGTGGCCGATCATCGCCAAGGCCCGCGAGCTCGAAGCGAAGGCCATCGCGGTCGATGAGGACGAGGACGAAGGGCACGAGGTGCCGGCGGATTACAACCCCGCGCTGATGCCGCCCTTGCGCAGCGGCACGCCCAAGAAACGATGACGCTCGGCGTCCTCGGCGGCACGTTCGATCCCATTCACAACGGTCACATCGCTGCCGGCCTGCGCGCGCAGGCCGCGCTTGGCCTGGCGCATGTCCTGGTCGTGCCTTCGCGCATGCCGCCCCATCGGTCCGCCGGCGCATCACCCGAGGACCGGTTGGCCATGGTGAGCATGGCGGCCGCGGAACAGCAGGGTTGGACCGCGTCGGATCTCGAGCTGAAGCGCGACGGGCCGTCGTACACGTTCGATACGCTGGCGGCGCTGCGTGCAACCTCGACGAAGCAACTATTTTTCATCATTGGGGCCGATGCGTTCGCAGAAATTGCCACTTGGTCTCGCTACCAGGCCGTCCTCGACCTGGCTCACTTCGCTGTCGTCGCGCGGCCCGGAACCACGCTAGACTCTCTGCAGAAGCGATTGCCCGACCTTGCTGAACGCATGACAACCCCGGACGTGTTCAAGTCCAAAGCCTCAAGCGCCAGGCTGGCGGTCATCCTGATTCAGGCCGAAACTCCTGATGTTTCATCGACGACGATTCGCCGCCGGGTCTGTGCGGGTGAGAGCATCAGCGAGCTGGTTCCCGCATCCGTCGCGTCCTACATTTCCACCCATCGCCTGTACGTAGAGGCGGGTCTTTAGACCCGCCTGCCCAACTGGAAAGCACCTTGCATGGCAAAGACCCCGAGTCCGCGGAAACTCAAACCCCGCCTTCGCCCCTCCCCCGCCAAAGCGTCCACCTCCGCCAAGGCTGCGGTGGACAAGTCGGCGGGCTCCGGCGAGGCAAGCACGAAGGTGGCTTCGCCGCGCCGGCCCAAGCTGCCCAAGGCCATCCAGGCCGTGATTGACGCGGCGCAGGACAAGAAGGCCACCGGCGTGGTGGTGCTCGACCTGAAGAAGGCGGACGCGTTTACGGATTACTTCGTGATCTGCTCGGGTGCGAATCCGCGGCAGGTACAGGCCATTGCCGATGCGGTGGAAGAATCGCTCAAAGGGCAAAAGCAACGTCCGTCGCTCGTGGAAGGCTACGCGCGCGCCGAGTGGGTGCTGCTCGACTATTTCGATTTCGTGGTCCACGTCTTCTCGAAGCACGCGCGCGACTTCTACGCCCTCGATCGCCTGTGGGGCAGCGCCGTTCGTCACGAACTCCCCGACCAGGACTAGCACCCGACAGGCGGGTCTGAGGACCCGCCTGTCCGTTTATCTGCAGGCTCGTAGAGGCGGGACTTTAGTCCCGCCTGATGCTCTGAGGCGCGCATGACCTGGCGCCCCCTCGCCAATCTCCTCCTCTCTTCCCTCTTCGAGCCGCCGTGTGCCGCGTGTGCGCAGATTCTTCGCCACCCGCTGGATGGAGCGGTGTGCGACCGCTGTTGGGCATCGCTCAGGCGCGGCCCGTCGCTCAATGAACGGTTACATGGCCATCACGCGGTGGACTGGATTGGCGCGGTCGACCTGTATGAAGGGCGTCTGCGCGACATCATCCACGCGCTGAAATACGAGCGGCGCCGGTCCATCGCTCGCCCGCTCGGTGCGCTGATGCGATCGAGTGGCGCATTGCTGCTGGACGGCGCCGACGTGGCCGTGCCGGTGCCGCTGCATCCTCGGCGTGAGCACGAGCGCGGCTTCAACCAGGCCGACGACCTGGCGCGACAGCTCGGCTTGCCTGTCGCTCCCCTGCTGCGGCGCGTCAGGCACACGACCTCTCAGGTCGAGCTGCCGGCGAATGCGCGTCACCAGAACGTGCGTGATGCGTTCCACCTTCGCCAAGGCTACGGCGGACAAGTTGCGCAACCGTTACCGTCGGTGGTTGTGCTCGTGGATGATGTCTCGACGACGGGCGCGACGCTTGAGGCGTGTGCGCGGGTGTTGAAGGCGGGCGGCGTGAAGGAAGTGCGGGCGCTTACAGCAGCCCGAGTCGTGACCGGACGGCGCTAAGCACGTCGGCTGACACGGCATCCTTGTCGCGCGCGCCGTCGAGGTGCACCCAGGTGGCATCGCATCCGGCCTGGCCCAGGTAGCTTTCGCGCACGCGGCCCAGCAGCGGCAGGTCGCGCTCGAACTTGTCACGTGCCACCTGCTTGCGGATGAGTGAAGCGTCGGGCGGAATGTCGAGTAACAGCGTCAACGTCGGCTGTGGCAGGCGGCGCTGAATCTGGGTCAGCCACGCGGCGTCCAGCCCCTGCGCCTGGCCATACGCGATGCTCGAGGCCAGGTAGCGGTCACATACCACCATGCGGCCTTCGTCGAGCCACCGCAGGATCTGCGGACGGAACTCGAAGCGGTTGGCAATGTAGAGCAACTGCAGCGTGTCGGGGTCGTAGTGGCGCTCGCCCTGCAGGGCATGGCCAATCTCGGTGCCGATGGCGGTGGTGTATTCAGGAAAGGTCAGGAACTCGGCCCCATGTCCAGCAGCGCGAAAGGCCGCGAGCAGCCGCTCGGCCTGGGTCTGCTTGCCACTTTGATCGAGGCCTTCGAAGGCGATGAGATGCCCGAAGGGCTTGGGGGCTTGGGGACTTGGTGGCTTGGCGATCATTCGGTTTCGAGAGCAAGTAGTTCGTCGAGCGTCTGCCGGCGGCGGATCACCCGCCACTCGCCGCGTTCGATCATCACTTCGGGCGACAGCGGCCGGCGCAAGTAGGTGTGGGCCATGACCGCGCCATAGGCGCCAACGTCGCGCACCGTCAGCAGGTCGCCGACCTCGACCGGCGCCAGCTGGCGATCGCGCGCATACGAGTCGGTGCTTTCACAGATCGGCCCCACCACATCCACCGGGCCTGGCGCGCCGGCTCTCGGCACGACGGGTTCAATGCGGTGGAACGCGTTATAGAGCGCGGGCCGCATCAGCTCGGTCATGCCGGCATCCACCACGACGAACCGCTTGGCGCCAGGGAACTGTTTCACGTCAACGACCGTCGTCAGCAGCACACCAGCCGGACCGACGAGCACGCGCCCGGGTTCGATGGCAATTTTCAGAGCGCTGTCCCTGGTCGCAGTGACCAGCGCGCGCACATAGTCTGCCGGATTCACCACCGGGCCACCGTCGTATGAAATGCCAAGTCCGCCGCCCATGTCGAGGTGCT
>Ga0114966_10003915_pt1 | contig 12891 bp, 8 predicted proteins | sample M_130207_XF_Meta_FD_87029 | JGI IMG/M metagenome (GOLD analysis project Ga0114966, IMG submission 87029) | Freshwater microbial communities from Lake Montjoie, Canada to study carbon cycling - M_130207_XF_MetaG | ecosystem: Environmental > Aquatic > Freshwater > Lake | place: Lake Montjoie... | reverse complement strand
GTAATTAATATGTTAGGGGGTGGCGGATCAACCTCTCCGACTGTTTATTTAGATTATTTTGGATTTATGAGCTATTGTGGTCGATAATGTAATAAAGTCTCATTTTATATATAAAAATGTAAAATAAGATATATTTTATGAGCAAAGTAGTAGATATATCGAACGAAATCTTCCAAGATTTATCAGAACCTTCTGATATTGGAATAAGTAGCATTTCAATGAAGGTTCGGTCTTTCATTGGAGAACTTAATCTATTGATTAATTCTTCTTTTTCTTTAAATTCTTCTTATGAAATAGTGGATGAAAATAATGAATATATTGATGTTAATGCTGTAGCTATATTAAAAAAATTATATGAAATATATTATTATGGAAAAAATTCAAATAGTTTTCTTGGGGCTGCAGGAATAGAAGTCAAAGAAGTCTCTGATGATAATGCAACTGTAATATCTTTTGATAAAGGATCTTTAGCAAAAACTTATCTAGATTTGAAAAAAACAGCAAAAGAAGAGTTACAAAATTTAGTTAATGGATATAAAATAAAGAAATATGCTCCAGTTCATATTGAAAGTGATGATAAAATTGGAACAGTAAATAATATTGCTGTTGCTTATAAAGGATATTTATTTAATGGAGGTCTATAATGTCATTTTTTAATATACCTAATAATGATATTTATGTTAGAACTGGATCTGTCAATCAGCTTTTTAATTTAACAGCAAGAGAATTTATTATTTATAAAGAACCAATTAAAACAATTGTCTCTAATGTAAATAATTCAATTTATGGTTATGGAGATGCTCAGGCCGCAAATGAAGAAATAATTCTTACTCCTATTTATCAAAGTTTTTCTGGTCGAATGATTTACCCCACTAGGAGTTATTCAAGTTCAGCTACTCTTTTTAATAGCAAAGTTAATTTAAATCCTAATTCAACTTATATAAAAATGCGTCCAGATGCTTTTAAATATTTAGATAATGGCATAAAAACAGAATTAATAAAATGCGATGGAAAAAGTTGGAATTATACTGATAAATTTCAACCCCAAATTTATTTAGGATTGCAATTTTATTATGCAGAAATAGAAGGAACTAATTAATTATGGCTATAGCAATTAATGAAATTAGTATAAAAAATAAATTTGGAAAAGCTTTGCAAGCCAAGAGATTTCAAGTTATTGCTTTTAATGCAGCAAGCGCAAGAGTTGTTGCAGCTCAAAACAATTTATTAAATGAATATGATAAATCTGAGATTACCCAAGAATTAAATGAAGGAGCTGGAGCAGAAAGTAAAATTCTTAGTTATGGTAATCTATATTCATTTTTAGGTTTTGATTTGGGAGATAGACCAGCAGAAGATTTAAGAGAATATATTCAAGCTAATATAAAACTTATTCCAGAGGCTAAATTTAGAAATAATATAGATAAGAATAGAGTATTCTATGAATTTCCGGTTCAATATCCAACATTAAAAGATATTTATGAAAATGATAAATTTCAAACGCCAGATAATTGGGCCGGGTCACGATCTTGGCCAAGTTTAATTGAAGATGGAATTGGAACTTTTGCATCTTATGTTTATCATGAATTTTTCATGACAGATAAAAGTCGATCTAAAACAGGTTTGCAGAGAGAAACTCCAAGGCAAGGAGTTGCAGATAAAGTTTTAAAAATTAAATGGATATCTAAATTATTAGATAATTTTAAATCTAGAATCAGAGGAAAGAATACAAATGATTAAACCACAATATTTAAATATATTAAATGGATCTTTCTTGCTATGGCTTAATAATTATATTGTTAGTCGTGGTGAATGCTTCTCAAATGTTGGAACTCAATTTTATCCTGTAAATCAATCTTATAATGGATTAACTGCTTATTCTGCTCCATATTCTCAAATGGTATCTGATTTTGGCATTGATGGAGCTAATGTAATGACTGGAGTTTATGTAGATGGAGTATTTAAAACTGTTGGTCAATCTAATTTTACTGGAATAAACTATGACAAAGGGCAAGTTTATTTTAATTCTTCTGCTTCTAGAACTGTTTCTGGCAATTATTCAATTAAAGATATTAATGTTTTATATCTTAATTTTTCAGAACAAAAGTTATTATTTGAAACAAAATTTGTCCAAAAAAGTAAAATATCTCAAACTTTAAGTGGATTAAATAATGATGAGGTAACTTATCCATGTGTTTATGTTCGTTCTGAAGCTGGAGAAAATAAACCTTTTGCATTCGGTGGTTTAGATGAGACTGTTACAAATATAGGAGTTTATATGTTTTGTGATTCTCAATATCAATTGGATGCTCTAAAGTCTATATTAAGTGATGCAAATAAGGAATATGTTCCATTATTTACTACTGGAGAGATGCCTTATAATAAATTAGGTGGATTCAAAAATAATATTAATTTTAATTATGATACAGCCTCGGCAGGCAAAGTTTCGGCTGGAAGTGGAGTTTTAATTACAGATGTTCAAATTACTTCATTTAAAAGAGTCTTTTATGGAGATTTTTCTAAATTAAATCCAGATGTTTATTGGGCAATTGCTGATTTTAACCTTTCTAAACCAAGATACCCAAGAAATTGGTAAAAATATTTAATCACATATACATTTTATGTGTAATTTAATGTAGACAAATTAACAATTTAACTTAACATTTAACAAAAAAATATAATATATGCCACGCCTTAGACAAATTTATCAAACTGATATGCTTTATGTTGGACCTACAGGAGTAGGAAATTGCACAGGAGCATTAAATTCAGCAGGAGTATACGGAAACATTTTATCTGCTATTTCTGGGCAGAATTTCGTTGCAGAAATTTATCGCGTTCAACGTGTTAATGATGACTGGAATAAAAGTCTCCAAGATGTTAATCAATTTGGCGAATTAGCTGCAATTGACCGTGTTTCTCTACAGCCGCCTACTGTTAATCTCTCTTTTTCTTATTTATTGGCCAACATGGTTAATGAATCGCTGCTTGGCTTTACAGTTAATAAAGCTGGTGATGCTACTGCAGTATCTTGCGTATCTGGCATTATTGCTCAGGCAACAGATTCTAAAAATTATTTCTTAAAAACTGTTGACCAAGGTCAAGATGTTGCTGATTACAATCCTGCAACTTATGATGTCAAAGCTTTTGGAAATGGATATATATCATCTTATACTGCACAAGGTTCAGTCGGACAGTTTCCAACAGTTGATATCGCACTATCAGCATTGAATGTTCAACAGCAAAATGTTACTCAAGCTTCAGGAGCTGTAACTCCTGCTGTTAACCCAGTAGATGGAACAGCTCTTCCTGGTAGAGGATATATTCTTCCTAGTGGTACGACAAGTTATTCGGATACAAGTCTAACTAATGTTAATGGACTTGGCATTTCAGTATTGCGCCCCGGTGACATTACATTAACTTTAGGTCTTGCGGCTGGTGATGGTTTCGTTGCTGAGTCTGATTATAAACCACAAAGTTTCAATGTATCAGTCAATTTCAATCAAGAAGATTTGACTAAGCTTGGAAGCAAATATGCTTTCGCAAAAGTTCCAGTATTCCCATTATCTGCAACTCTTTCAGTGACTGCTCTTGTTGGCGACAATCAAACTGGTAATTTAGTTGATATTATTAATAATAACAAGGATTTCTCACCTTCTATTCTTCTTAAATCTCCAAATGATTCAAAAATTGCTGCTTCATATAAATTACTTGGAGCTAAATTGGACAGTCAAAACTTCCAAGCTGCTATCGGTAGCAATAAATCTGTTACGATGAATTTCTCTACACAGATTAGCGGACCTCAAGATACGGCTCACGGGCTTTATTTCTCTGGTATTACAATCTAATACTAATTAATTAAATTAAAATATAAACTAACGCAATATTAACTTATTGCGTTTTTTTATTTTATGGTGTAAATATTAATAGTATAATAAGGTTAAAGGCACGGTTTAAGGAAAAGTATGATTAATGAAAAAGAAATGGTCTTATTTCAGACCGAACGACAATTCAAAGGTCTTTGGAAGGATTTCCTTATTCTAATCGAGACACGAGATAATTACATTAAAGATTTAGAAAAAACTTTAGTAGAAATGGGCGTGACCCATTATTCTGAATCTCAAGTTGATTATCAAAAAGATAGAAAATATATTTTATCGCGGGGCAATGAAAGACTAAGGGAGTTGAATGAATTAATTTCTGGATTTAATATAGCTTTTGATAAAAACCAAGACAATAAATTTAATAAATAAATACATATGAAAAAACTATTCAGTTTCACAATCAGACAAAAAGAAATCAAGGACGTTGAGGAAATTTCAAAAGATGAAAAGGGCAACGAAGTAAAAACTATTACTAAGAAAGAAGTCTTAGTGCCGCGCAATTTCTTTATTGCCAAGCCGGGCCGGGCATTAATGGAGAATTCCGAACTTTTCTACAGCTCAAAATATTGGGAGTGTGTTAAAGATTATAATATCCGCCCATCTATTCAGCTCCAAAAATCTTATTTAAATGATAACGGCGTCCTTTCTGAAGAGCAAAAAAAAGAATATTCCGATCTAAATATTTCTTTCTTTGACAAGCAAGCTAAATATCAACAAGTAAATTCTAAGTCCGACAAAACAGAAGACGAGAAAAAAGAAGCAGAAGTTTTACTTAATGAAACTGTTGAAATATTAAATAAGCTTCAAGCTTTTGAAAACCAAATGGGCAGCGCGTTGTATCAGAATACCGCTGAAAACATTGCTCGCAATCGCACTGCAACTTGGTGGATGTTAAATCTATCTCATGAAGATAAGGACGGCGATTTTAAACCAATATTTGGCACAGGTGATTTGGAAAGTAGATTAAAAATCTATGATAAAATTGAAGAAGATGAAGATTCCTTTAAATTAGAAATGGTTAAAAAATTATTACTAGCTGCATCTTTATGGTATTTTAATAAAGCGCAGACTCAAGAAGAGTTTGATTTGATGTTAAAAATGTATGATAATCAAGATTTAATTGAAGCTAATGATACTTTATCTGAATTAACTCCTGCTGCTTCTACTACTTAATATGATTCATGGAAAATATTCAATACAATGCTTTATTTTCCGAAATTATTCAGTGTCAATCTAAGTTAAAGCATTCTGTTTTTGGTGAAGTTTATTTAAAACATTTTTCTTATTCTGAGGCTGGAGACATTGAAACTAAATACTTTGAATATTTAGATGAGGCCAAATTTAATAGTCTTCCTACTTATAAACAGCAAGAAGAATATATTATCAAAGAGGGATTATGGAATGAAAGCGACGAAACTGATATTTTGCTTCAAGAGCAGTTTCTAGATAGTTTAAAATTAAATTACTCTAAAGAATATTTAAACTCTCGTCGAGTTCAAATGAAATCTTCAATTACTGATGCAGAAATAAAATTACAATCTCTAAGGTTAAGAAAAGAAAGTTACATGAGCAAAACGGCAGAGTCTTTTGCAAACCAAAAAACTTTAAATTATAAAGTATCTAATTCATTCTTTAAAGATAAAAAATTAACAGAAAATATTTCAGAAAATTGTGATGGGTCTGAGTATGAGGAATTTATTGGTTTATTTTATAAAGCTCAAAGTAGACTTGGCCATGATGCTTTAAAGAGATTGTCAATTTCTTCAGTATTTACTAATTTATTTTATCTAATAGAAGATAATATTTATCAATTCTATGGAAAACCAATTATTGATTTGAGTAATTATCAAGTAGATTTATTTATGTGGGGGCGATATTTTAAACATGTTTTACAAGAACAAGGAAATACAATTCCTCAAGATGTTAAAAATAATCCTGATAAATTAATAAATTGGATTGATTTAAGAAAAAATGCTAGAGATGCTCGCGTTATTGATGATGAAAAATCTGGAAATATGTCTATTGTTGGAGCTAAAAAAGAAGATTATGAGATTTTGGGCTTGCAAATTACTAATAATACTAATATGAATAAGAAATTAAAGGAGAAGTCTATTCTCACTAAAGAAGATTTATTTGCAATGGACAGTTAATTTGTATTAAATAGTGTAAATTATTGTATCAAAATTAAGGTTTTGGGTTAAAAATTAGGTATATGGCAAGTTCAAGTGATTTATTATTATCGGTTGGGCTAGATACATCTCCTGCGTTGCGGGCTGTAAATGACTTTGCTCGCAGTGTAAAACCTGTCAATCTTAAGTTTAATTCTCAGCCGCTTGGAACTATTTCCAAAGACATAAATACCTTTCGCGAATCTTTAAGAGCGGCAGAAATTCGCACTGTAGCTTTCGCATCCGCAGCAGGTCAATTATTTGCTGTTCAAAGGGCTTTTCAAGCTATAACTAAGTCTACAATTGAAACAGAGAAATCATTAACAGACATTAATGTTGTTTTGGGTCTTTCTCAGAAGCAATTGGCTCAATTTTCATCTGGATTATTTAAAGTAGCAAATGAAACTGGAGCATCATTTCAAGTTGCCGCAGATGGCGCAGTTGAACTGTCTCGTCAAGGTTTAAGTGCAGCAGAAACCCTTAAAAGATTAAAAGATGCTTTAACATTAACAAGATTAAGTGGTTTGGATGTAGGAAAATCAGTTAGTGCAATTACAGCAGCAATAAATAGCTTTAATGATGCAGCTTTAGATTCTACCGCCATTGTTAATAAATTAGCCAGCGTTGATGCACAATTCGCTGTATCTTCTGGAGACCTAGCCGACTCATTAAGTCGCGTAGGATCAACAGCTAGAGACACTGGCGTTAGTTTTGATGAGCTTATTGGTTTTATTACTGCCGCAAAGCAGATTACTCAACGTGATGGCTCAGTTATTGGTAACGCTTTAAAGACTATTTTTCAACGTATTCAACGTCCAGAAGTATTAGATAATTTAAGAGAATTAGGGGTTTTGACCAGAACAGTTAATGGAGAAACACTTGGGTCTCAACAAATTCTTGTTAATTTGGCTAAAACTTACAGCACTTTATCATCTGCCCAGCAAAATCAAGTCGTTCAATTGTCGGCAGGTGTTTATCAAGCTAACCAATTTCGGGCTATTTTAAATGATCTAAGTAAAGAAAATTCAATTTATGCTCGCGCAGTTGGAGTTTCTTCTTCTGCCACTGACCAAGCTGCTCGCCGCCAAACTGAACTCAATAAAACATTAGCTGCTTCTATTAATGAAACAGTTAATAAATTAACTCAAGTTTCAGCCAAAGTTGGCGATTTAACATTAAAACCAGTTTTTGATACTATTTTAGGACAAATTAAAAGTGGAGCTGATTTATTGTCTGGAAGCGTAGGTGATAGTGGAGCAACAGTTGGGTCAACTTTAGGAGAAGGAATATTAAAAGGCATTGGTAATTATCTTTCAGGACCGGGATTAATCTTAGGTGGAGCTTTAATATTTAAATTAATTGGCTCATTTGCAAGCACAGCAATTAAATCTCTGGGAACCATTCTAGAAACTGGAACTTCTAGAGTCAGACAAGAGGAAGCTATTCGTAATTTATTAAGCCAGCAAACTGGATTAATGGGAGAGATTTTAGCTTTGGGGGGAAATCAGGGTGAAATTGAAAAAAGAATTGGCCTTGCTATCAGTCAAAACAATGCTGCCCTTAATCAACAATTAAAAGTTGTTTCTGAAATTGCAGCTATTACTTCTAGTGGTTTGGCAGGAAGAAATTTATCATCAAAACCATTTACTGTTAAAGGTGGGAATATAACTAGGGCAGCAGTTGGAATTATTCCTTCTATTCAAGAAAGTATTGGAGCAATTCAAGCTGGTTACAAGCCGGGCAAGATTAAGCAACTCAACGTTCCGCGCTTAGGAAATGTAGTTTACAATGACGCCGAAAAAGTTAAATATTTTCCGGGGTTAAGTCAGCCTGCGATTATTCCGCCCCAAAATAGTAAGGCTGGGATTAATTATAATAAAGAGTTTATTTCGGCTCATGGATTTAGCCCGTATAAGGCTGAGGGGCATATTCCGAATTTTGCCAGAGAAACACGATCGCTTGCTAGAGGACTTGGGTTAGCCGGACTACCCAAAGATATATTGTTATCGTCCCATTCTGATGACGTTACAAAGGCTTTAACAGAAGGTCGATTTGATTTGCGTGCGACTAAAGATGAAAAACGTTTCTATGGTAATAGTTATAATGTGGCAGTATCTCCAAGGATGTCCGCTGGAATAAGAAGATACCCAACAGATGACGTAGAACGATTTAGTAGATTTCCAACTTACTATGATAGAAGAATAGCTACAATAAATAATGAACCATTATTTGAAGGATCGGACTTTAGAGTCAATAAAGCGCGTCTAAAAGAAAACTCTGGTTATTCAAAGGAAATACAGATGTCGCCAGAAGACGGATATCTTTTTCGGGGTATGTCTTTTGAGGAGTTCCAGCAAATTAGAAAAAATCGATTCATACAAAGTCGTGGTGACTTTAATCTATTAGATTCAGATAAAGGTCACTCGTATTTCTCTACAGACCCAAGGCAAGCCGCGAATTATGCTGGTAATTTTGCGCCATGGCAACTCACGCCAACCTTTAGACGACCAAGTTTTGTAGTAAGAGTTAAAGGACAGGGCGAAATTCCACCGGGATTTGGAAGCGATACGACAGAGAGAAGAATTGCGGGCAAGATCCCCTCTAGCTTAATAACTGACATAGCAATGGTTAGACCATATGCAATGCGTGGCGGCGATTTCGAATTATATAAAGAGTATCGAGATGAATCTTTTAGAGTAGGCAGTCGCTCATCGCCAATAGCTGATTTAGCATACAGACAATTAAATCCTAAAGATTATTTTAACAAAGGATTAGTACCTAATTTTGCCTTGCCCACCCCAATAGGTGAGCCTATCAGTCCACAATTAGCTAAAGCAATTAAGTTTATCAATAGAAAATATCCAAGAGTTACTTCCTTGGTAGATGTAATGGCAATATTTAAATCGGGGGCGATGCCATCCGAAGCTTTTGGAGCGGGTGGAGAAACTTTAAGCTCAAGAGCGGCTTATAGCCAAGACCCAATAACAAAAAAGAATTTATTACAAATCAACGCAGATGCTACTGGAAATGCGGCGGTTCGGGCCGGTGATATTGGTCATGAATTATTCCATTTAATTCGTAAACAAAGAAAAGGGATAGGAAGTTCATATTACAATACTTACGATGAATATTTTAATGACCCGGAAGAAATTGGGGCGCGAAGAATTGGGTTAAATGTTAAATCTAAGTATGATGACGATAAAATTGCCCAATCCGAAGAAATTGCTTCCATGTCTAATAGACAATTGGCGAAAGCGGCCCGATTAAAAATTGGTAATCTAAGCGTTGTTGGAAGTAAAAATAATCCTTGGTATGAAGTTTGGGGCGGTGATGCCGGTGTTGAAAAGATACATCAAAATTTTGACCCACATACTCCCCTTCCCGATAGAAAGAAAGCAATAATGAGGAAATTTCTGGAACGCTCTGCCCAAAGTAGATGGAACAATCTTTCTTCCGGCCTTTTACCCTCTGCTAATAAAGGATTAGTACCTAATTTTTTCCCTCAAATTTCCAAACTTGAAGCTCTTAAATTATTAAGATCTAAAAATTTCCAAGGTTTAACTTATCAGAAAAAAGATGGTTCAATTGAAAATTATAGTCAAGCTCAACATCACGTTAGAAGAGATAAATTAGTTGGGGCGCCGCCGCCAGCGGGATATGATTCATATGGACAATTTGATGATGCCACTCAAAGTTTAGTTTTACATTCGATTAAATCGGGTCAAAAACCAGACCAAGCAGAGTTCCGTAGATTTCTCGCAAGTGGAATTAAATCTATTCGGGCGGGCGGACAAGATTATACTATTGGAGCGAATGGAATAGTGCCAAATTTTGCTCCATATGGTCACTGGACCTCTCCATCTGGAGTAATGCAAGAAGTTGCGTATGAAGGCCATACCGATGCGGCTCGGATAATTATGGATCGCCTACTGGCGGAGAAAAAAATAACAAAGGAGAAACGTGCTGAATTAGCAGAAATGGGTGGGTATCGAGGTCTTTCATCATTAGGGTATCTTCGTGGATACACTGGTAGCGGAAGTTATTATACGGCAGAAGCAATGTCGTCGGGGCAACAGCCTACCACATCTCAAGCCAGAGCCTTGAAAAATTATGGTATAGAGAATAAGAGAAGTGTTAGGTTTGAGGGATTTAATGAAGTTCCCGATAGTGACGGTTTCTTAAATAGGAAGGATTATAATAGATACATATATACTCACGATGAATTTGCCAACAAGGGCATGGTGCCCAACTACGCCTACAACAAAGGTAAAAGATATCTAAACCCCAGTGCTCAACCTGTAGATGTAAATGGGGCCGTCGACCAATTATCCAGAGAAGAAAAAAGAATATTCTTAGGTCTAATTAATGGTACCCCTCTCGCCCAAATAGCTTCTACAATGGGAATGCCTCAGAATGAAGTAGCAAAAAAATACGAATTTATTACGGCCAGATTAAGAGGTTTAATTGGACAAGATTTAAAAGGTAAGGCTAATTATAGTGAGGGGATGGTACCGAATTTTAATATTATAACTCCAGAATTAGTCCAAAAAGTTTCTCCAGAAATTTTAAGCACATTTACCAAAGGAGGGGATTTATTAAAATATATTAAATCATTAGGTTTAAAAGGCAAAGCCGGGTCAAGTAGATTATTTTTACCATTAACAAGTAAAATAGGATTAAAAGTTGCCTTAAATAAAGCTGGAGTAGCTCAAAATGAGACTGAATTTCCAATTTTAGGCAATGACTATTATGCTCGTCAACAGTATGACGATATTCTTCCTCAAGGACATAAGTATGATGAGAATAATTTCTTATATGGATTTATGGAGCGTCTTAGTGGAGCTTCAGCAAAGGATTTTAGAACTGCAACCGGAAAACCTAAACGAGATTTCTTAAAAGATTATGCTACAACTGGAAAATTAAGTGAAATAGAGGAGCAAATTGTTGATTTTGCTCGCAATTATGATTTGAATATAGGCGATTTTCTTGGTGGGCGAAATGTAGGATTGGGTCAAACTTCATCTGGAAAAACTGGATTAAAATTATTAGACGTTGGAGCAAGCGAAAGAGTAATGCGAGAATTTTATCAGAAAAGAAATTTGGGAGCATTTGGTCAAACAAGAAAAAATATACCTATTAGTTTTAGGAATAAAGGACTGGTTCCGAATTATTCAATTAAATATCCACCGACCTCACGCTTCAGAAAGGCAAACGAAGAACAAGTCAAAGATCTATTACAATCTAGAACAATTAGTCAAATTAGAACTTCGGCTTTGAATAATTATTATGGATTAAAGGGGAATTATTCCGACAATAAAGTTAGGCAAAAATATTTAGATGTTGACCCAGACAAAGTAAAAGGCGGAATTTCTTACAAAGATAAGGTGGATTTCGAAGAGTTACTATCGAATATTGAACGTCGTGGAAACTTTAAAGCTAGTCAGGGAATGGTACCGAATTATGCTTATATACCGGGCATAACGCCATTAATTGGAAGATATTTAACTAATATTGTGAATCCAACTGGATATGATATAAAGAATAAAATAGGAGAGATGAGAAGAGCTGGGTTAAAAGGAGCTTTTAATGCTATTGTTAGAGATAAGCCAACCCCAGGCATGGCTAGTTTTATAGAGTCTGGAAATGGTAGAATGTTCCCATATAGAAAAATGTTTGGGTTAGATCCGGGCGAGAGAATGAACAACGCCTATACCAAAAATGAAGATGGAACATATTCATTTAATAACAGCAGTATTACTGGTGCTAGATTATTAGATAGAGTTAGGGAATCGCAGTTTAGAAGTCCAAATAACGTTAAATTAATGCCAGATGGGACTGAAAGTGGAACGGCTTCATATCATGAAGTAATGGGAAACTTTGACAAAACAGTAAATTTAAAAGAAAATACTGTATCTTATAATGATAGATGGGATTTTGATTTTAATAATAAAAATGATAGATTAAGTGTTCGTAGTGCCATAGATAATATAAAATATTTATATAAAGATTTCAAACAAAGAGGAAATAATGCTGATCGCTATGTGGGCTCTCTAAAAGATAGATTTAAAGACACTGTCAAATCTTATGCTGCACAGTCAGATTCGGGATTATCAAGTTTGGCTAGATTATTAGTTGGCAAGGTTACATCTCCGATAACGATTAGAGGAAGCACTGTTAAAGATGAATATCTTGATACAGATCTTATTCATAATGGTCTAGTTCCTAATTACTCCGCCCTTTCATCTGCCATTAAAAGAGAAAATGCCGCCGGAATTCCAATGTCCAAAATTCGCGTGGGAAGTTCGCCCCTGATTAAATCCAACCGTAATCCCCTTGGATTAGGAGTTTATAATATCGAAGACGAACCACTTGGATTAAATCAGGGAGTACAAAGAGTGGCCTCGATGGGATTGGATCCGAAAAAGGCGGGAATACCGAATTATGCAAAATACTATAGAGGAATCAATGACATTCAGGACAATCCCACTGACGGCATAAGATTAATAGAGGGGGAGGCTTTAAAATCTCTAGAGGCTGAAATTAATAAATACAAAGAACAAATTAGAATTGGGACGCGGGATCAGGCAGGCATTAATACAGCTCTAGAAACTTTAACTAAGAATTTTAATTTAACCTCAGAATCTTCTAAAAAAATTGCAGATAGGTTTAAGAAAACTCTAACAAGATCGGTTAGCGACCAAAATAGAAATAAAGGAGTAGTTAGAAATCAATTAACTGGCTCTATTTCAGATCTTGAGCCTGACCAACTTGATTTTGGTAGCTTTCAAAAGTCTAACTATGGAACTCAGGGTGAATTTGTTGGAGTTGCTCAACAGGTC
>Ga0114966_10003912_pt1 | contig 12897 bp, 9 predicted proteins | sample M_130207_XF_Meta_FD_87029 | JGI IMG/M metagenome (GOLD analysis project Ga0114966, IMG submission 87029) | Freshwater microbial communities from Lake Montjoie, Canada to study carbon cycling - M_130207_XF_MetaG | ecosystem: Environmental > Aquatic > Freshwater > Lake | place: Lake Montjoie... | reverse complement strand
AACATTGGCTATCGCATGCGCGAGGATCAATGGGCTCCTATCGAGGTGGGGCAAAACCTCCAGCTCACGATTGATCTGGGTTTGCAAAAGGTTGCGGAAAATGCGCTACGAATGTCGGGTCCCGAAACGCGTGGAGCCGCTGTGGTGGTGGATGTTCGGAATGGAGATGTTTTGGCGTTGGCCTCTTCACCCAGTTTTAATCCTAATTCCTTCTTAGGAACGATTTCGGTCGAAGAAAATACGAAACTGACCGATGTGAAACTCACGCCGTATATTAACAGGGCGGTGTATGCGGCTTATGCCCCGGGGTCTATTTTCAAAATAGTTGTGAGTTTGGCAGCGTTGGAATCGGGGTTGCTCGATCCTGCCAATATATTCTATAATGTGGGTTATTCGATGGTTGGACGGCGGAGGATCAAAGACACTGCGCCGGAGGGAAATTTTGATTTCAAGGATGCCTTTAAATATTCCTGTAATTCCTACTTTATTGACTATGGATTAAAGGTTGGGCCGCAACGCTTAATTGAAATGGGGAATGTCTTCGGTTTTGGTCAGAAAACGGGTGTGGTTTCATCCCGACAAGAACGGTCCGGTTATTTTCCAAAATCGGGGCTGCCTGAGAAGAAAGATGGAACGATTTGGATGGATGGAGATACAGCCAACTTGTCGATCGGACAGGGGGAGATCGTGATCACACCGGTCCAAGCCGCCATGATGACGGCTGCGGTTGCGAACGGCGGGACTGTCTACAAACCTCGATTGGTGAGAACTATGACCCATTCCTCAGTGTTGACTAGCAACGGGATAGATACGGTGCCAAGTGGTGTCGTTCGAGGGTTGATTCCCGTAAAGCAGCAGCATTTGCAACAAATCCGAAGTGCGATGCTGGCTGATGTGGAGGAGACGGGTGGAACGGGAATGAACTCATTCGTACCGGGGATGCGCGTCTGCGGAAAAACGGGGACGGCGCAAGTTTTACGGGAGGGGAATGTGCTCGATTACGTCACCTGGTTTGTCTCGTTTGCACCGTTTGAGTCGCCACGTTATGCTGTGGTGGTGATGGTGGAGAGCGGTGCTTCTGGGGGGGCAACGTGTGCCCCCAAAGCGAGGGAGATCTACAAGGCACTTCTCGCCCGAGATCAAAAGCAAGGGCCGGGATGGGCGTTGGCAGGGGGGGTATCGCCATGATGCCTGCTCGATTTTCAACCGGAATCTTCCCAACTCCCAAGGTGAAGGAGCGCGAACGGGTTGTAGAGTGGCCCTTGGTGTGGGCGATTTTCGCTTTGATGTTGATAGGGGCTTTCTTCATCTATTCGGCTTCAACTGCAACGGATCCGAGTAGTTCGCTATTTTTGCGGCAGATATTCTTTTACGGGATTGGTTCGGTGGCTGCTGTGGTGCTTTGTATGGTGGATTACGCGACGATTGCTCGATGGGCGATGGTTTTTTATTGGGTGACGATCCTGTTATTAGTGGCGGTTTTTGTGGTGGGAACGAAGCGTTTTGGTGCCACTCGATGGATTGATTTAGGTTTCTTTCAGTTTCAACCGTCGGAGTTTGCAAAGCTCGCATTTATTTTGATGCAGGCCAATTACCTCAGCCGTCCAATTGAAGAGTTGAGATTGCCGGGGGTGTTTTTAAAAAGTCTTGGATTGACGCTCCTACCGTTCGTCCTAATTCTAAAGGAGCCTGATCTGGGCTCTGCACTACTTTTTTTTCCGATGGGTTTGGTGATGATGTTTGTGGCTGGGACGCCACCTAAGTTTCTGTTCCGCTTTCTGAGCGGAGCAGGTTTCCTCATTATCTTGCTGCTGGTGGATATCCTATTTGCGCCGCCGCGTTGGCAGGTCAAGTTGGAGGATTACCAAAGGCACCGACTATTGGTTTACTTTGGGAAAGATTTTGCTCCGCGTGATGCCACGCTTGCGGAGCGTCAACGTGCACGCGATTTACAACGACAAAAGTCTTATAATGTCGATCAAGCGTTGATTTCGGTTGGTTCAGGGGGACTGACTGGCAAGGGTTGGAGGCAAGGGACCCAGAATTCACTGGGCTACTTACCAAGAGCCGTGGCACATAATGACTTTATTTTCTCAGTTATTGCCGAGGAGAAAGGTTTTTTGGGAAGCGTAACCGTTTTAACCCTCTATGGTTTGATTCTTTTTATAGGAATCAAAATTGCCGGCCAAGCGCGCGATCGCTTGGGAAAGTTGCTGGCGGTGGGTGTGGTTACGTTAGTTTTTAGTCATGTATTCATCAATATCGGAATGAATATTCGCTTGATGCCTGTGACGGGTATTCCACTGCCGCTGTTGAGTTACGGTGGGTCTTCGGTGCTTTGCTCGCTGATCGCCATTGGTATTTTGCAAAACGTCCACATTTATCGCAGATATTATTAGAAAGTATGAGTGATCGCTCATTTTCAAATCGTCGCCGGGGAGCTATGCGCTTCCGTCCGGCTGGAGGCTCCAGTGCCCCTCCTCAACGGCCTGACAAAGCAGCTATAGCGGCTCGTGCCGATGCTATTTCGGAAGGGAAACAGAACGGTGCGGATGAAGTTTTTACCCAAGCTCGCCATGAGGAGGAGATTGAACGCGCTGAGAATATTGCAGCGGGCCTTCCTGCCGATGGGACGGAGACCGAAACGACGAGCGACGTGAGGCATCACGGTCGGGCGCAGAATTTTCGCGAACCTAAGCAGGAAGTGGCTGAGGAACCCGAGGAGGTTCCGTTCAAGCCGGTTTCCATCCCTGATGCGCGACCCCGTGGTTTGGTAGATGCCATCCGACTGGTGGCGACCAAGGTCATGAGGAAGGTCGAACAGTTGATCAAACCTCCTCCTAAGACGCATAAAGAGGTGATCATCAATGCTGAATCCCTCGAGGTCAGGGTGGCCGTGTTGGAGGAAGGTAAGTTGGAGGAATTCAACATCGAGCGGACGACCGACGAGCGGTTGGTCGGAAGTATTTTTAAGGGGAAAGTGCGTAACCTGGAGGACGGACTCAAAGCGGCATTCGTAGATATTGGGTTTGAGAAGAATGCCTTTTTGCACTATTGGGATATTGTTCCTGCGACATTCGATAACGGGGTGGAAGTCGTGGAACGAGAGGGAAAACGCCGTGAACGACCGCGCATTACGCAGAAGGATATCCCTCGTCTTTATCCTCCGGGTAGCGAAATTATCATTCAAGTTACGAAGGGACCCATCGGGAATAAGGGGCCTAGGGTAACGACTAATTTGGCGTTGCCGGGGCGGTATCTTGTGTTGTTGCCTAACTCAGATCAGAGCGGAATTTCCCGCAAAATCGAGAACATCGAGGAGCGGCAACGGCTCAAAACGATTGTCCGCAGCCTCACTATTCCCGAGGGCATGGGGGTGATTATTCGTACGGTGGGTGAGGGGCAACAGGCGCTCTATTTTGTTCGCGACTTGGCGTTGTTGCTTGATGAGTGGCAGTTGATCCAAGAAAAGATTGGAAAGCAGCCGACAGCGACATGCGTGTTTCAGGAGCCAGACCTTGTCGAGAGAACGGTGCGAGATTTCCTCACCGATGATGTCGAGCGGATCGTGGTGGATGGGCAACGTGAGTTTGATCGGATTCGCGATATGATCGCTCGAATCTCAAAGCGCTCCACCTCCAAAGTGAAGCTTTATGCAGATTCACAACCCATATTTGATCGCTTCAATATCACTCGGCAACTTGAGGGGGCGTTCACTCGTCAAGTTCCGCTCAAAAGTGGTGGTTATATTGTAATCGATGAGACGGAAGCCCTCGTGGCGATTGACGTCAACACAGGTCGCCATAAAGGCTCAAAGGATCAGGATTCCACGATTCTCAAAGTGAATCTAGAAGCTGCTGAGGAGATCGCACGACAATTGCGTTTGAGGAATATGGGTGGTCTGATCGTTTTGGACTTCATTGACATGAAGCATCGGAGAGATCAGGTGTCGGTTTATCAGAAGTTGCGTGACGGCCTTCGTCGCGATAAAGCGAAGACTCACGTGCTCCCGATTTCGCAATTGGGCTTGTTGGAGATGACGCGACAACGGCATTCGGAGAGCGTGCGTGCGGCGGTGTACGACGACTGCTCGCATTGCAAGGGACGAGGTAAGGTGAAAAGCACCTTAACGATGAGCGTGGAAATCCAGAGGAAACTTGGGGAAATATTAAAGAAACGTCACCGTGATGACTCAGACTTCCAATTGAGAATTGTGGTTAATCCCACCGTGCTGGAGCGTCTCCGCACGGAGGATGAGAAGTTACTGATCGAGATGGAGAAGCGTTATTTTGGAAAACTCTCCTTCCGAGCTGATCCCACTTTCCATGCGGAACAATTCAAGATCGTCAACGTAACCACGAACGAAGAAATGGTGACGGTCGGTTGCTAGGGTGTGAGATGTTTTAGCGAGGCGCGTCCTGAACTAGGGACGCGCCTCGGTTCCTAGTTAATCCGAAGCTGAAGTAATCGAGGGTTTACCGTTGGTGGGTAAACACTTTTAACTGCTATAATCATGGGTCGTAACTTATCGATCATCGTTCCAGTGTTCAACGAATCGGGTAACGTTCAACCGTTGGCTGATGAGGTTGCTGCTGTTTTTGAGGGGAGTCGATGGGATTGGGAATTAGTGTATGTTGATGATGCGAGTACGGATGACACGTGGGGCAAAATTCACACAGCAAGGAGTTTAAATCCTCGTATTCGTGCTCTGAGACATCGGAAAAATGCAGGACAGAGTGCCGCGCTCTGGACGGGAATTTTGTCGGGTGAAACCGAATACATCGCTACTTTGGATGGTGATCTTCAGAATGACCCATTGGATCTGCCTCGGTTGTTGGATGCGTTGGGGGAGGTTGATTTTGCCTGTGGTGTCAGGACGAAACGGCGGGACTCTTGGTTGAGGAAGGTCTCCTCCAAGGTGGCCCGCAGTGCTCGTAGATTTGTCTTGGGAGTAGATTTTGTGGATACCGGGTGTGCCTTACGTGGGTTTCGGCGCTGCACTCTCCGGTGTGTGTTTCCTTTCAATGGACTCCATCGTTTTCTGCCGATCCTAGTGCATGCCGGTGGTTTTAAGACGCGTGAATTGCCGATTAACCATCGGCCACGGGTATCGGGTGTCTCGAAGTACGGGGTGTGGAATCGAGTGGGCCGGGGTCTAATGGATTTGTGTGCGATGGCATGGTATCAACGTCGTCGCCTTGATCCCGTGGAGCACGATGAACTAAAATAAGATGTTTCAAGCCTTCGATGTCGCCGCCTTCCGCTGGATCAACCATGGGTGGAGTAATCCAGTCTTTGATGTGGTTTTCCCATTTTTTAATGGGGGTCGATTTTTTATTCCCATGCTCCTGCTTGCGGGCATGTTTTTGATTTGGAAAGGCGGGCGAAAAGCTAGGGCGTATCTGATTTGCCTGATCGTTGCTGTCAGTATTACCGATGGGGTTGTTTGTAACGGACTGAAGAAAACAATCGGTCGTCCACGGCCGTTTTCTACACTGGAAAACGTCAACCTTCTGGCGGGAAAGGGTCCAAGTGCCAGTATGCCTTCTTCGCATGCGGGTAATTGGGCTGCGGGGTTAGCGGTCACATTCCTCTTTTATCGAAGGAGTTGGCGTTTTATGGCACCACTGGCTGCTACCGTAGGGGTTGCACGGATCTATAGTGGTGTTCACTATCCCTCGGATGTTCTAGTTGGATGGGGTTTGGGGTTGGCGGTAGGGTGGGGGACTGTCCTCGGTGCGCAACGCATCTGGCGAACTCTTATCGCGCGGTTGTTTTCTCACACCGATACGTACTGGCCGGATCTCTTGAATCCCCCTTCGTCGCAGCAATCTGTGGATGGTTCACGTCCTGAACCTGATTGGTTCCGGCTTGGACTCGTATTTATTCTTGTTTTGCTCCTCGCTCGATTGATCTACCTCGGATCCGGTATCATCGAATTAAGCGAGGACGAGGCTTACCAGTGGATGTGGTCGAAGCATCCGGCACTGTCCTACTTTAGGAAGCCCCCGTTGATCGCTTACACCCAGTGGTTAGGCCGCAGTTTATGGGGTGATCGTGAGTTTGCCGTGCGTTTTTTTGGTCCCATCTGTGCTGCGGGGGTTTCTTGGTTGGCTTTGTTGTGGTTGGTTCGGGAAGGAAAAGCCAAGGTGGGCTTTATCGTGCTGCTGGTGATTACGGCCACGCCGATCTTTGCGGCGGGAGCCACGCTCATGACTGTTGATTCGATCTCAGTGCTTTTTTGGACGGCGGCGATGTTCGCGGGTTATCAGGCCATTCGGAGGGAGTCACTCAGTTGGTGGGTCTGGACTGGGCTCGCTCTGGCGTTGAGTTGCTTGAGCAAACAGACAGGACTGTTCCAGCTCATTAGTTTTGTTCTGGTATTTTTCACTTGGTCGCAAGCCCGTCGCCAATTACGAACCGCAGGGCCATGGCTGGCTTTAGGTATCAGTCTGTTGGCATTGGTTCCTGTGTTAGTATGGAACCAACAACATGGCTGGATCACTTTGGAACATCTTCAAAACCGAGCAGGGTTGAGTGCTCGTTGGGAGCCCACATTGCGGTATTTACTGAGGTTAACAGGTGAAGAGTTTGGTTTATTGAATCCTATATTTTTCGCGGGTTTAATCTTGGCGGCTATCAGATTCCTACGTAAGGGATCGGGTTCAACCGAGCTCGAAAGATTTTTCTTTTGGATGGGGGCACCTCTTTTCGTTGGATATTTTGCTTACTCCTTGCGAGCACTCGTCCTACCCAACTGGATCGCGCCTTCGGTACTCCCGCTGTTGATTTGGATGGTGTTGGTCTTGAGTCGCCAGCCGGATTGGCGTCGTTGGATTGTGTGGGGAAAAGTGGGGTTGGTATTGGGGTTTGTGGCGATGGTGTGCGTGCATGATACTCGGCTCATCAATCGAGCCACGGGTCTGAGCTTGCCGACAAAGTCAGATCCACACACGCGGGTGCGTGGTTGGAAATCTCTCGCTGAAATTGTGAATTCGGAAGTGCAGAAAATATCGACCGAAGGCAAAGGTGTTTTTGTCCTTGCTGATCACTATGGATTGACGAGTTTACTGACGTTTTATATCCCTGAAGCTCGAGCGAATGTGCCTGAGAAGAGAATGGTCTTTTATCCTTGGACCGCCCACGCCGAGAATCAGTATTATTTTTGGGAGAGTTACACCGGTCGCGTCGGACACACGGCAATTTACGTGCAGCAGGTGCGAAAATCCAAAGTTCCTTCCCCTATTCCCGAGCATTTAGCCCGACAGTTCGAGTCGATTGAGGAACTGGGCGTGCGTCAGGTTCGCTTCAAGGATCAAGTGATCCGCGAAGTGCAACTGTTCGCGTGCCGAGGTCTGAAGCCACAGTCAAAGTGGTAATCAACGAACCACGTCAACTTTCTTAGAGGAATTCAAATCCAAATAAAGATTGTACCCCGCCACGACACAGGGGAACAAATTGGAAAGCACGCCGACGGAATCGTTCTTTCCAAACGTAAAATATGACAGGAGGAGCAGGCTGCCTAGGATGCTCATGTACCAAAAAATGCGAGGGAGAGTAGGCCGACCGTTGGCACGAGAAGCATACAGTTGCACGAACCAACGACCGGAGAAGAGAGCTACGCCGAGGTATCCGACGATTTTCCAAGGGGTCACGCCGATGTTACCTATGTTGAAAAGAACTTGGTCCATAAAATGTTGAACGGTGTGATCTTTAAATTTGAAAATTTGGAATCAATCGTCCCAATCAGTTTTTGTTGGAAATACGAAAGCAGCACGTGTTGGGGCGGGCATGGGATTGTTTTCACCTTTGATGCTATGCCAAATAATGCGATTTAAAACGAGGTCATCGGCAGCATCCTCACGAGTAAAATTCATTTTGCGTGATTGTTCAGAGCCGTAAGCACTGCGTAGATTTCGTTCGTTCAAGTTCACCGTAACTGGGCGGACAGTATAGGGTCGAAGGTCAGGCTGCGCCTGAAAGGAAGCGATCATGGGATTGGCGAGCGCATCGAACTGGGACATCGGTTGGAGTCCTAGGATCAATTCCATGGTGCGGAGCATGCTTGAGGTGGTGTAGATGGTTGAATCGACGCTTTGCCTGCGGATGTAAGGGCTGATGGCAAAGGCGATGGTGCGATGCGCATCGATGTGGTCCGAGCCGTTCTGGGCGTCATCTTCCACCACAAAAATTGCTGACTGGCTCCAAAACTTGGAATGCGATATCGCCTCCACCACCTGACCGAATGCGAGGTCATTGTCAGCAAGCGCTGCAAACGGAGTTGGCAGGCCGGGGGAAGTTCCCGAGGTGTGGTCGTTGGGGAGTCGAATTATATTGAGTCGAGGCATGCCCCCCGACTGCTCATATCTGCGAAGCTCGGAGATGAATCGGGCCGCCCTTTTCACATCCGGATAGGTCATGTCGAAGCTCCTAAAAAACGGATCAAAATGACCTTGCAACGCCTTGATGCGAGTGGTGCCCGGGGCGTCTTGCGATTTGGCGTTGGAGATAAATTCACCATAGCTGCGGTAAGAAACACCCGCTGCCTTAGCTCTGTCCCAAAGGTAACCTCCTGCGGGTGTGGCGATGGGGAAATTACCTTCGCTAGGGTAGGGGTATTTCTTTCGTGAATTATGCCCGTAGCTCAGCGGCCAGGATTTTTCGATAAAGTCTGTAGCATACGCACCCATTGTCCATTCATGACCATCCGCTGAAACTTCACTTTCGACATAAAAATTATCGAGTAACACAAAATCTCGAGCGATGGCGTGGTGGTTTGGTGTGATTTTTTCAGGGAACAAGCAAAGCGAAGGATCACCCAGACCTTGCGGGAGATCACCGAGAACTTGGTCGTAGGTTCGATTTTCTTTGATGATGTAAAATACGTATTTGATGGGAGAATTTGAACTCAACACGTTCCTGAGTTCGGGAGATACTTTTGCGACTGAATCTCTGGAGGGAAGGCAGAGCAGGGCCTCGGCGGTGTAACGTTTGAGTAAAGTTTCCAGATTATTACCTTTGGGCAGATCGATAATACTCACCGTACCCTGCATCAGTCCTCCGATGTATTCGCGCACCGTTTCGGCGGGACCCTTTGGTCCGGGTTTCGGTCCGTGGCGATTGGCTTTTGGGACTAGGCCCTTGCCGTTGACCACGAGTAAATGGGCACCATCGGGAGTGACGCGAACGCTAGTGGGGTACCACCCTACGGGGATAAAACCGAGCGATCTGCTTTGGCGAGGTGTGGAGATATCGAACACCGCAACGGTATTGATATTCGCATTGGCCACGTAAAGGTGACGGTTATCTGGAGAGAGAGCGAGGCTGTTGGGGGTATTGCCTGGAGGCGAACCTGGAAGCAGTTCTGCTAGCAAAGTTTCCACAGTGTTGCCCGTGGCGGTTTCGATCACGGTGACGGTGTTGCGGTTGGCGTTTGCCACGTAAAGGAATCGACCTGCCTGATCGAGCACCATTTCGTTTGGATGATCCTCCGTAGACCAACTCGCGAGGCGTTCGCCTGATTTCGAATCCAAGACTGCGATTTGACTTTGGGCCCAGAGGGACACGTAAACGCGGTGGCGCGGTTCATCCAGAACGCAGGTGTATGGAAAAGGATCTTTGCTGAAATCTTGTTCCGCTGCGGCTTCAGCACGTTTGCGAATGGATGCCTCATCAAGGGTGCTCGGGGCGACACCCTGGCTTGGTTGCTGATGCGATGTGCCGAGTAGAAAATCTTTCACCTGTCCCGTCGCGACATCTACTCGGGTGACTTGTTGTCCCCAGACGTTCGCAACGAATAACGTCTTGCCATCGCGTGAGACTGCGAGACCCGCCGGAATGCCGCGCTCCTTGACATCACGTAAGGGGAAGGATCTGACCCATTCCGGCGTGCGGTTTTTAAAGGAGAATTCATGAACTACTTCCTCGCTCGCTCCACTTGCATAAAGTCGATCTCCATTCGCAGAGAATGCGAGGCCATAGAACGTTTCCTCGATCGGCGTTCGTGCGACCAGCTTTTTAGTCTTCCAATCGACCACGATGATTTCGTGTTGTCCGTAGCCAGAATGAAGAATTGCAGCCAGCGGCAACCGTGGGTGCAAGGCCATGTTCACTGGAAAATCGCCAAGCGGGATTTGCTTGCCAACGGGTCGTAACGACCAGCCGTTGGGAAGCAGGATTGATCCGTCTGGTTTGGGCCCCGGGAGCACCACGGGCATCTGTCGCGTGGCGTTGGTAGTTTCTGCTACCAATGCCCCGGAGCTGCCGAAAAGTAGCAACGCTTGGACGATCAGTAAGAATCTGATTTTCATGGTTGGGGATCCGAGTAGTTGATGGTTTCGATCGCTTTCGAAATTACCGATCGTTCCTCAGCTTCACAGATATGCACGGCTCGCCAACCGTCCTCTGGGGTGACGACGGATGGTGGTTGGCCGCTGCGGATCGAACTTACTAAATGGGAAAACTCACTCACATAGCCATCAATGCCAGATGGCTTAATGATTTGTGTCTGGCCGTTCTCACTGACTTTGAGTGCCTCAGCACCGCGCGCGATATCATAGTCAGCAGTGGCGTTCTCAAAGTTCACGGTAAAGCCCATGTTAAACCCAAACCCTTTTGCCATCGCCCAGGAACCCTCGGCGTGGACAGCCCCGCCGTTTTGCACAACATACTGCGTTGTCACATGGTCAATCGCTCCAGAAAACTTCGTGTAACCTTGTGAGAAAACTGCCATCGGTGGCCCGAAGCAATACTGCACAAAATCCGTGTCGTGGATATGGAGATCCAAGAGACCCCCACCCGATTTGGCACCCTCTCCGAAATGTTGATGACCCCACGCAGGAGGTTCTGCGACACGCCTAAACCGAGCCGCAAGCACGCGACCATAACGGCCGTCAGCGATGGCGGATTTCAACCAAGCCCACTCGGGCCAGAAACGAATGCACATCGCGGGCATAAACATGCCTCGAGCGGTGCGAGAAGCCTCGACGATCCGTTTTGCTGCGGATGCAGTGCGAGCAAGCGGTTTCTCACAGATCACATGTTTACCTGACTGGAGCGCGGCGATCGCGAGGTCTGGATGTGTCCAAGTGGGCGCACAAATATCGATTACATCCACGTTTGGATCTTCAAGCATCGCATTAAAATCGCGGTAGGTCTGGACATTTGTCATGTCCAACTTCAACGGATCCTGTGCCCCGATATTCCCACTGACCTGAGAAAAGTCTCCATCCAGATGACGACCGCTTGGATTACAAAGTGCGCCTAGCTGAATGTCAGACGTCAGGTGGCGAAATGCCTTAATATGCGTGGACGCCATGAACCCTAGGCCGACGATTCCAACGCGCAGTGGAGGCAGTTGGTTCATAAGTTTTTCACGTAATCTCGGGCCGTGCGAATATCAGCTACTCGTTGCGATCCTGCTTCCCGTTCGATAAAGCACCAACCTTCAAAACCGACTTGGTCGAGCGTTTGATAAAATGCTTTCCAGTCAACTTGTCCGGTGCCCACGACGACTTCCTCACCCCACGTTCCTGGGAGTTTTGTTTTGGTTGCGTCCTTAATATGGGTCTGTCGCAGCCATGGAGCTAGCGTCTTGAGGGCGGCAATAGGATCGCCTTTGTCGTAAAGGATCAGATTGGCTGGATCAAAATTAATAAACACATTCTTGCGATTGAGTTCAGTCAGGAAAGCACTCAGGGTTGTCGCATCCTCTTGCCCGGTTTCAAAGGCGATTTCGAGATCGTTCTCTCCATAAAAATCGGCGATGCGAGCTAAGCGCTCCACCAATTTGGAGAAGGCCGGATCGGTTTCGTCGTGCGGCAGAAACCCAGCATGAAACATGACGAGCTTTATCCCTAGACTTCGGGCTAACAACGCGTTCGTCTGTATGTTGCGCCAGTTCGCGTTCCAATGCTCATCGGGGACGACTCCACCCGTGCGTCGGATTGAATCTAATGTGGTGTAATCTTCGCCGATTGTGCCGAACATCGCAGAGATATTTTGAACGCCTGCCCGGGCTGATTCGGTTGCGTAATTCTTCCACAATGGATTCTCACGGATTGGGTCGAGAGCGATGATAATACTATTCAGGCCGATCGCTTCAAGATCACGAAAGAGGTCCGCCGGTGTTTGAGGTTGAAGCGACCAACTGCACACACCGAGGCGAGAGTTTAATTTGTTATTCATAGGGATGGTCTACCGGTTAGCATGGACTGTTCAGGTCGTTAATGAAACTTCACTCAATTTCTCCACGAATTTCACGAAGGCTGCGGCCTGCTTATTTAACCTCCCCAAAATTTCCGTATCCTTCAGGCGTCCGCTGGCGTCGAGAAGACTATTGATATTTGGAAGAAAAACTCGATCAGGAAAAATGTAAGCATTTCGATACCCGAAAATTTGCTGCAACTGTTCGACTGGTTGAAGGGCACCCCAGCGACTCGCGCTCAACCCAACAAAACAGACAGGGCGGTTCGCAAAACTCTCTGGAAATTTTAGCATGTCGATGAAGTATTTTAGCACTCCGGACATGCTGCCGTTGTATTCGGGGGTGACGATAATCAATCCCTCGGCAGCGAGAACTGCATCGCTAAATGGTTGAAAAGAGTCGGGCTTTGTGGTGTAAGAAATCGGGTCAAAGATTTCGGCAGGAAGATGGGCCAAATCGAGAATTCTCAGGGGAATCCCAAGGGTTCTATAAATATCCTCCAGATGCAGAGCAACCTTGCGAGTGTTTGACCCCGGTCGGTTGGTGCCTATGATCAAGGTAAGCATCCCTCAAGATTACGGTTGGTTTGCCGAGTCAGCAATCAACTTTTGGTTCTTGCTGCGACATGCCTAGAATTCAGATGCAAGATTCTAGGGCGGGCGTTACGATCGGTTGATTGATTCAACTGTTTT
>Ga0114966_10003911_pt1 | contig 12902 bp, 8 predicted proteins | sample M_130207_XF_Meta_FD_87029 | JGI IMG/M metagenome (GOLD analysis project Ga0114966, IMG submission 87029) | Freshwater microbial communities from Lake Montjoie, Canada to study carbon cycling - M_130207_XF_MetaG | ecosystem: Environmental > Aquatic > Freshwater > Lake | place: Lake Montjoie... | reverse complement strand
TTCCTGCGTGGGTTCTGGAAGAATTGATGAAAATTTAATTTCTAAATACAACTCCCCTTATGCGGTTGAAAGTTGTCATATACAATTTAGGAATTCAGATGTCGCTGGCGAAGTAACGCGCTCTTTGTTTAATACAGCCAGACAATACATAGAAAGTTTTGATGTTTATGGTTCTAAAAAAAGCTTTGAGTGGTCTCTAGTAGAGCATGAACAACCTGTGATACATAAAGGCGAAACACCTTCGAGAGTGTCTGTACCTGATTATGCCCATTTATTGCCAAAGGAAATACAATCCTTCACCATGCAAGGTGTATATGATTCAGATAGTAACCAACACTTATCTTTTATACAGGGATCAGGTCATGGCGGATCACATCCGCATTTGGTGAATGAATTTTTGAAAGCATTAAATGAAAATAGAGCCCCATTCCCAAATGCCAAACAATCGGCGAACATTACCTGTGTTGGGATATTAGCGCATGAATCAGCGTTGCAAGGTGGCGTAAGATTAGATATGCCCACATTTACATTTGAATAACCCCTAAAAAAATATATAAACTGCTCATTTGCATTCAATTATAAAAAAATAAGATACACTCAAATAAAAGATAAAAAATAAGTCGGAACTAAATGAGTAATAAATTGTTTTTAAACTAGATTTAATTAACCAAAATATAAATAATATGAAAAGAGTATTAGGAATTTTAACCGTTTTAATTTGTTTGTCAAGTATATCAGCAAGCGCACAAGGTGGCGGCGGTGGACAACAATTGGATCCAGCTGCAAGAGCTGCAATGATGAAGGAAAGATACAAAGCATTAGGATGTAATGACGTGCAAGTAGATTCTGTTATTGCAATCACCAACGACTTCCGTCCGAAAATGATGGCATTAAGAGATTTAGACCAAGATGCTAGAGCAGAAAAAATGAAAGAAATTAATGACGAAAGAAACAAAAGACTTGAAAAAGCATTACCAGCTGATATCGCAAAAAAAGTAATTGAATCTATGTCGCAACAAAGACCAGGCGGCGGTCGTGCGCCTAACCAATAAATTGGTTAATTTACAAAGTTGAATAAGTAGTAATATATTTATTTTAAGCCCAGCTAGTTACCTAGCTGGGCTTTTTTATCTTAATACAACTAATAATAGTTAAGGCTAATTTATGATTAGTTGTTTACTTTAAAGTCCTTAATGCTACTTGGTAACCAAACCTGCATCGCATTATTTCCTCGATTACTCCATGCGTAATAAGGTATCGCTCTCACCTTCTGCATGATGGAACTTACAGTGAATCCATCATTTGAAATTTGGATACAAGGCAAATTCGCAATCAAACTTACCACCGGCTCATCCAATATTTTAAAGTCTTCTGCATTAAAGTCAATTGAAATTGGTGAAATCACATTCCAAGCTTTTCCATTATTATCAGCCCCTTCAATACAATAAACAATTGGCCCTCTTTGTAATGCAATCCGATCATTATTAAATTTTAATTCATTACGCGCAGTTACTTTTTTAATTGTCATTGGCAACTTATATTCAATTACATCATTGTCCTTCCATTCATTTTTCACTACCACATATCCATCTTGTAAAACATAATTAATAGGATTCCCGTTTAATAATAACTCAGGCATTTCATTAGTATTTTTGGTAAAATGATATAAATCCCCCGGTGCAGGCGTTCCAGTTACCCAACCAGGCAATCTAAATGCAATGGTTGATGTAATTTTCTTTTTCATATTTAAAATACATTTTACATCCCCCTTCCACGGGTATCCAGTTTGCATGGTCAATTTCATTTCCCCCTTGGGTAAATTAAAACTGGTTTCACTTCCAACAAATAAGTTGACAAATATTTTTTCGTCTTTATATCCGTAAATGTAATTTCCTAAGGAAGCAATTAACCTTGCAATGTTGGATGGACAACAAGCAGTTCCAAACCACTCCTGCCTACTCTTTTTACCATTGGATGCCAGAGGATTACCATAAAAGAATTTATCACCACTTAAAGACAAGCCATCTAATGCGGCATTATACAAGCTGCGCTCTAACACATCCATATATTCCCCATTACCAGTTAAGCTATTCATCCGTTGGTTCCAAAAAACCATTCCAACCGACGCACAGGTTTCACAATAGGCTTGTTCATTGGGCAAATCAAAATCCTTGCTAAACCCTTCATTACTTCCAGCTGATCCTATACCACCAGTAATATACATATTGCGATAAACCACATCCTCCCAAACCGTGCGCATGGCTTTTAAATAATCAGTATCACCCGTTTGCGCAGCTACATCAGCAGCACCTGTATACAAATACATTGCCCTTACTGCATGTCCTGTAATTTGCGTTTGTTGTTTCACAGGTTCTTTGTCCTGTGTATATAAAGTATCCTTCCAATCAGACCAAGTATACCCTATAGCATGTTTTTTACCTCGCTCAGATAATAACCAATCAGCCAAATTTAAATATTTTTTATCATTGGTAACTCGGTATAATTTTACTAAAGCCAACTCTAATTCTTGGTGCCCAGTTACCCAATTTCTTTTTCCAGGTCCAAATACCGAATCAAAATAGTTTGCCCATTTAATGACTACATCTAAAAACTTTCTTTTTCCAGTAGCATCATAATAAGCCACTGCTGCTTCAATCATATGACCTCCACAATAGTCCTCATGCATACTCATATCAGACCATCTTTTATCTAAGCCTGTTAAAGTATAAAAAGTATTTAAATACCCATCTTTTAATTGGGCACTTGCTATTTTATCAATCCACTCATCGGCTTTTGCCTCTAGCGCTTTGTCCTTATTTGTTTTGATAGAATAGGCCATAGCTTCAATGGCTTTGTATACATCAGAGTCATCATAAAAAATACCTTCGTGTTTCTCTCCTCTGTTTCGAGCCACTTTTTCAAAATTTCTAATACGCCCTGTTTTTTCCTCTGTTTGATAAATACAAGCAGCTAAAGTTTTGGTAGCGACTAAATCCATTTTAGGTTTCCAAAAAGCGTCTGTGACAGTAACTTTTGAAAAATTTATAGGTTCAATTTTAACATGTGAGCTTTGGGCATTTATTCCAATACACAAAAAACATAAAGATATAAAAATGAATAATTTCATAGGACATCATTTAATATTAAATAAAATGCAACATTTTACAAATAAATATAAACAAAAATTCATACGCTATTTGTTTAATATGATGTATTTATGGAAATACATCCAAAATGGTATGCTATTCTGATAATATACATATATTTGATGAAATAGATTTGTATCAATTGAATTCGAACCGCCCCTTACTGATAATTATATTTGTCCTATGTAGTATAGGTACAACAATTGCGCAAATACCCACTAAAATCGTAAACGATTCCGCTTTTTATTTTGCGCGCAAAATTAATACCCCCATTAAATTAGATGGTATAATAGACGAACCTATTTGGCAATCTGCACAAAAAGCATCCAATTTTCAACAAAATTCACCAAACGACAGATTGCCTGCTACAGGACTTACAGAAGTGATGGTTACTTATGACGATAAATACATTTATGTTGGCGCGAAGGTATATAATACTATAAAAAATCAACCCTATATTACCCCCTCTTTAAAAAGAGATTACAGAGGAGAGTCAAACGACGCATTGGTGATTGTATTAGACACTTATAATGATAAAAATAATGCATACTCATTTGGAATAAATCCATTTGGTGTATTAAGAGAGGGCTTAGTGTCCAATGGAGGGGCGATGGGTGAAGATTTAAATTTAGCATGGGAAAATAAGTGGAATGGACAATCTAAAATTTATGAAGACTATTGGACAATGGAAATGGCCATACCTTTAACTTCTCTAAGATTTAATAATGGTGCTAAACAATGGCTGGTAAATTTTTACAGAATTGATAGTTATAATGCTGAAAAATCAGGTTGGGCTAGGATTCCTAATCAATACTCCATGACCTCTTTGGCATTTTCAAAACCACTTCAATTTGAAATACCTATTCAAAAGAAGGGTGCTAACATTTCAATTATTCCTTACACTTCCCCTAATTTTCAAAAAACAATTGTAAATGGGAAAATTGTAATGAAAAATAATCTCGCAAATGGGGCTGATATTAAAGTTGGAATAGGATCCTCCTTAAATTTAGACCTAACTTTCAATCCCGATTTTTCACAAATAGAAGTAGATAATCAAGTCACCAACTTAGACCGTTTTGAGATTTTCTTCCCTGAAAAAAGGCAATTTTTTTTAGAAAATGGCGACCTATTTTCAAATTTTGGAATGGAAGGTATTCGTCCTTTTTTCTCAAGACGTATTGGTGTATCTTTTGATAGTTCAACAAAATTAAACGTACCCACAAATATTAATGGCGGATTAAGACTAAGTGGAAAATTAAATGACAAATTAAGGCTAGGCTTAATGCATATGCAAACTGCTGAAAATAGCATGATTAATGAACCCTCCACCGACTATTCTGTGCTTACATTACAGCAAAAAGTATTTTCAAGATCGAATTTTGGCGTGATGCTAGTGAATAAACAACTTGCTGGATCTGCTCAATATAATCGCGTACTAGGCATTGATTACAATTTAGCATCTAAAGAGAATAATTGGAATGGGAAATTATTTTATCAAAAGTCAATAGATGATTTTAAAACTAAGAATGATCAAGCATTTGGTACTAACCTAATCTATAATATTAGAAGTTTTGATATAAAGAATGAGTTTTCAGTAGTGGAAGATGATTTTAATCCTGAAGTAGGATATTTAAAAAGAAGAGGCTATCAAAGAATTTCAAACACAACCAATTGGAAATTTTATTTGACCAATAAAAAAATTGTAAAACATGGTCCAGGCATCGATTACGACTTTATTCAAAAACCTGGTAAAGGATTAACCGACTACGACTTAAACTTACTATACTCTGTATACTTTAGAAATTCAATGTTCCTATTCATAAAATTTAGGAAAGATTATACTTTATTATTATCCGATTTTGATCCTACAAGAACAAATGGATTAAAGCTTAAAGCAAATCAATCCTTTCACTACAATTCCGTTTCAATAATGCTTAACACTGATTATCGTAAAAAATTAGCAGCCAAGCTTTCTAGTAAATTTGGAGAATACCTTAATGGTCAACGATTTAATATGGAAGGTGAATTAAGTTATAGGGTCCAACCCATTGGATTGGGTGGATTTGTATTCTCCTACAATAAATTAAACTTTCCAAGCCCGTATAAAAGTGCAGAACTCATTTTATTGGGGCCTAAATTTGATATTACTTTTTCAAAGAAATTATTTTTTTCAAGTTTATTACAATACAATAATCAAATTAATAATGTGAACGTAAATACGCGAATACAATGGCGATTTGCACCTGCTTCCGACTTATTTATTGTATACACAGACAATTACTACTCCGATTCTTACTTATCAAAAGGAGGTGCGATTGTATTAAAAGCTACCTATTGGTTCAACTTATAAATGTAAAATAAGTTCAATTTTGTACATTTACATTATGGATGTAAAAATGGAGCCTTCCTGGAAACAAGCCTTGTCGCATTTATTTGACAAGCCTTATTTTTTGCAAATCGCCACGCATCTGAAAACTGAGCGCGCCACTAAAACTATTATATACCCTAAAGGTTCTTTGATATTTAATGCCTTTAACCAAACTCCTTATGATAAAGTAAAAGTGGTTATTCTAGGTCAGGATCCATACCATAACCCCGGTCAAGCGATGGGTTTAAGTTTTTCAGTGCCAGATGGCACAAAACCGCCACCCTCCTTAATGAATATATACAAGGAACTCAATAAAGATATAGGCTTAGCAATTCCTACTACCGGCGATTTAACCAAGTGGGCAAATCAAGGTGTGTTGCTATTAAATGCTGTAATGACAGTTAGAGAAAATGAACCTGCTAGCCATGGTAAAATTGGATGGATGGAATTTACCAATGATGTAATCAAACATTTGTCCAGCGAAAAAAAAGGCATCGTATTTTTATTATGGGGGAATTTTGCACAGCAAAAACAAATTTACATAGATGCTACAAAACATAAAATTTTAAAAGCAGCGCACCCTTCTCCTTTAAGCGCACACAATGGCTTTTTTGGATGCAAACATTTTAGTTTAACCAATGAATATTTGGCAAAAAATAATATAGACCCCATTGATTGGAAACCTTAAATGATAAGATTAAAATGACTTTGATTAAAAATATATTCGCGCGCATATTAGCCATTTGGGCCTTATTCGTTTTTGCTTCAACCATGTTTTTATTTTTTCCATTTTACTTGGTATGCTTTTTAATTCCTGATCCACAAAAAACAAGATACCATCGATTTATATCAAGAATCTGGATGGGTCTATTTTTATTTTTAGTGGGGATTACATTTAAAGTCACTGGGAAAGATATTTTTGATACCCTGGAAACCGCTGTCATTGTATGCAACCATAATAGTTTAATTGACATTCCTGTAAGCACCCCATTTTTAGCAAGAGCCAATAAAACAATTGCAAAAAAAAGTTTTGTGTATGTCCCTTTGTTTGGCTGGATATATCAATTTGCCTCCGTAATTGTTGATCGAAAAAATAACGAAAGCCGTCGCAAAAGCTATGAAGAAATGAAACGCGTATTAGACAATGGATTAGATATGCTTATTTATCCAGAAGGCACACGAAACAAAACAAATAACCCATTAAAATCATTTTACGATGGCGCATTTAGATTATCGGTGGATACCGGAAAACCCATTGTTCCTGTGGTTATTTTAAATACGAAAAGAATTTTACCCGCAAAACCCCTTTTATTTTTAAGACCGGGTAATATTATACTAAACATTCTCCCATCGATATCACCAATAGGCCATACCACAGAAACGTTAAAAAAATTGGTATTCGATATTATGGCTGATCATTATGAGAAAAACAATAAGGATTAAAATTAATAGCGACGTTGCGTTGACTTTTAAAGATGTGTCAGTTCGTGATTTATTAATAAGAGGAAGAGGAGAATGTTCTACTTCTATTAATTTTTAAGTCCCTAAGTATCCCTGATTTTGGATTCACAGAAATACTAAATGACTTATACAATCCTATCGGAGTAACGTTTATGGCTAATTGCCAACAATGCATTTCCCTTGTTATAAACATACTTAATTGCTGTATGCTTCGCTTTGCAACATCTATATATCCAGTTCCCCCCAACTTCCATTTTGGGGTAATACTAAAATCTCCGTTAAAATTTAAACTCGAATAGGTGTTAATTTGGAATCCAGAATAATCTGGTTTCATGTACCTTGAAAATTGAAAGGAATAAGATACGGTTAATGTCCATGGAATATTGAAATCAGTAAACTCAGCGGGATTTGATTTCGCATACTGTAATTGCCTTTGTTGCTCGTCAGGGGTCATGAATGGATCTATAGGAATATCTTTTTGTTTTGTTTCCTTCCCGTCGGTTGATTTACTTTTAAAGGAAGTGGAAAAAGAAAGCCCCCCACTAGTAATATTACCAAATTTTAATTTTGTTGGATCAATGTCAATTTTATTCACCCTAAACCCTTGCTTATCGGTTTGATAAGGATCCATCGTTAAATTGGAAGTGATATTTAAATTTTCAAATAAGGTAGTTCGCATATAAATATTAAAATTACCTAAGGCAAAACTGTCCGCTAAAAAATTATAACTCGAGTTGAAACCAAAGCCTTCAATTAATTTAACTTTCTTAAAAGCGCCTTCCGTGGTATCTTTTTTATCCTTCATCTTCATCTCCAATAAATTATCTACCCCAAAACCCATACCTCCAAAATTTCCTTCCGAATAACCACCCCCAATACCCCCATCATATTTTGAAAAACGATAGTTCCTTCCAGTTGAGTCAATTTGAGTTGTATAGTGATAGGATGCTGCTAAATCAGGTGTATAACTCATCGATATACTTGGCCTAACCTCATGTCGGATGGCTTGGATATTACTATTTTTTTTGAATTTATAGGTACCGAAAATTCTTGACGCAGTTCCTAAACTAAAACTCATATTTGGCGCTCTATAAAATCCACGACTAATAGAAGTATCTACTTGCTTTGTTTTATTATTCCAGGTTTTGATACTTTGTTGTCCAAACCACTTTTCTTCAAATGAAATACCGGGAGTAATAGTAATAGGCCCTAAGGAAGGCAATGACAAGCTAATGGGAATACTATGTTGCGCACCCCATTGCATGGTATCTAATAACTTATTAAAATTCAATGCTGAATCATAAAATGACAATTGATTTTGAAAACTACCATTATAACCTACACCTAACTTTTCATACCACTTACCAGCACCAATTTGATCCTTGGATTGAAATGGATAAATGGTGATTGCATTAAAATTGATATTAGGTAAACTCATATTAACCAATCCTAAATTATTATTTTGGTTGTGGTTTAAGTTAACCGATAAATTGTATTTATTATCCCAACTTTTTGTATAACTAACGGAAGAACTTATTTGGTTTTGGAAATTCTGAAATGGATTATTTAACAACAGGCTATTGTATTTTGTACTTCCAAAATTTACATTCGCTGAAAAGGAAGTACCTGGCCTTGCACGTTGGTCCATGGAGTGCGTCCAGTTGATCATAAATGTTCTCCCTCCTGTATACTCTTGGTTAACAGCAGCATTCCTATTTAAGATGCGCGTATTTTGCAAACTCAAATTAAAATTACCCATGTATTTATATCGCATGATATACTTACTGTTTAAATTTAAATTCCATCCACCATAAGAGTAAATATTGGTCCTAAGGGTTGCATCAAAATTATCACTGAGCACTTTGTAATATCCCAAGCCCTCAAAGCCCAAACCAAAATCCTCACTGGTTGAAAATGCAGGTGCCATTAGTCCTGAATGTCGCCCTGTGGTCAATGGAAAAATTCCAAAAGGAATGCCCACTGGAAAAGGCACCCCTTCAAATTCTGGGAAAGTCGGTCCTGATACACCAATTTTATCAGTAATAATTTTCATCTTATTGGTTCTAAAAGCAAAATGTGGGTCATCTAGATTACAAGTAGTGAATCTTGCTTTATAGGCAAACGCCACATCCTTGCTTACTTTTTTCATGGTATTGGCATTCACAAAAATTTCTCCCTGCTGAAAATTGGTATTTTTTGTCAACCCCTTACCCGATTTCATATTAAAATAAATAGAATCATTCACCGACACTATATCCCCTTCCAAAAATTTAGGATTACTTAAAGGACTACCCGTTGTATCTTTTGCCCCATAGGCACGAATGTTTTGTGTTTGTTGGTCATACACAATATTTGCCGCCTCTAGCTGAGACGTTCGATACTCCGTTTTTGCATCACCATATAAAAAGAATTCCTTGGTGGCCATGATCATTACACCAGAGTCTGTAGCATTATAATTAACAGGCGCATCAATACTATCCTTAGAAACCCTTAAAATTTGCACCGATTTAGTACTATCAATTTTTTTGCCAATTGTATCTATTTTCAACCTATTCGTATCCAATAACTTAATAGTTCCTGCCTTTTTTGATAAGGTTGAATCCACCTGGGTTAAAAGTGGTTTTCTACTAAAAGGGCGATTGTTAGATTTTACCTGTTTTTGCTCCTGACTAAAGCCAGAAAAGGAGGAACCAAAAACTAGTGTTAATATCAGGAAAATGCTAATATTAACAATAGAAGGGCTATATTTTTCGTTATTTTCGTGTACTAACTTTATCACTCCTGCAAAAATAAAGTAAAACCCCATTAAGGCACTGATTATGAAGCAAAATAGATTGATTTTAGCATTTCGTTTTGGGTGTATTGCCCTTTTTAGCCTTATTTGCTTAAACGGCCATGCTCAAAACCAGCCAAAATCATTAAAACGAATTATTATTGATGCGGGGCATGGTGGAACTGACCCTGGTGCGAAAGGTAAATATTCAACCGAAGCTGCTGTCTCTTTGGCTATTTCATTAAAATTGGAAGATTATATTCGTCAATCCCTTCCTGATGTTGAAGTGGTCATGACCAGAACAACGGATCTGTTTAGCTCAGTTGTTGAAAAAGCAAAATTTGCAAACCAAGCCAAGGGCGATTTATTTGTTTGTATTCATACCAATTCTGCAGGCCCATTAAAAAGCAAAGAATTGATTGGATATGTCAACAAAACCTATTACGTCAAAAAGGGTGGAAAAAGACGAAAAGTAACTCGCAAAGTGCCCAATTATAAAATCACTTACAGCCCCAATCCAGCGAGAGGAACGGAAACTTATATTTACGGTGTTGGAAAATCAGATGAACGAAAGGAAGTGGCAGATGATATGGTTGATGAGATGGTGGAAAAATTAGACTCCGTATCTGAACGACAAATTAAAGAATTAAATAAGAATGCGGATCCGACAAGATCAATGATGGCCAGCTTATTAACCCAACAATACTTTCAACGTGCTGCGAGCTTGGCATTAACGATTGAAGAAGAGTTTAAAAACGCTGGAAGAATTAGTCGTGAAGCAAAACAACGCCCCAAAGGCATCTGGGTTTTGCAAGCGGTAGCCATGCCTGCCGTACTAGTTGAAACTGGCTTTTTATCAAATCCAGAAGATGAGGATTACCTTAATAGTGAAGCAGGGCAAAAAGAAATATGTGAAGTGATCACTAAATCGCTTATTCGGTATAAGTTTTCACTAGAAAATCAACAAAAGAACAATGTAAAATAGTAAAGCCATTTAAACAATGTGCCTGTTTTGAACTAATTTTATATTATAAAACCAACTGTCGCAATAACCGTATCCAATGAAAGTATCGAATGAAACAAAAGTAGGAGCATTAACAGTCATTGCTGTAACCTTAATCATTATTGGGTTTAATGTTTTGCGTGGCAAAACTATGTTCAAATCAGGCAACTTTATTCACGCAAAATTCACGGACACCAAGGGGCTCATCGTTTCAAACCCTGTATTTATAAACGGCTACCAAGTAGGCGCAATTTTTGATATTGAAAATATCAATGACAACCTTTCAGAAATAGCGGTTGCAATTCGATTAAATAAGGCATATAAAATTCCTGCAAATTCAGTTGCCTCTATTCAAGAAAATCCGCTAGGCACTAATAGTATTACTATAGTTTTAGGAAATGCAACTACCTATATGAACAATGAAGATACCATTAAGACTGCCCCGTCCGCAAGCTTACTGGGTGATATCATGAATACCCTTTCTCCATTAGGGGAGCAAACCAAAAACACAATCAACTCTTTAGAAAAAGTATTGACCAATATCAACAAGGTATTAAATGACCAAAACAAGGAAAATTTCAGCGCAATACTTGCCAACTTAACAGAAACAACAAAAAATTTAAATACTTCCATGGCTGCTATTGAGGGCATGCTTAAAAAACAAGATGGATCTATTTCACAATCATTTGACAACGTCAATAGCTTTACGAAAAATTTAAATGGAAATAATAGTAAAATTAATTCTATTATACAAAATTTAGACAGTACCACACAATCACTCAAACAAGCCGACTTTAAAAATACAATTTCAAGTTTACAAACTGCCGTAAGTGAATTAACCACCACACTTAAAAAATTAAATACCGGAGATGGCACTGCAGCTAAATTATTGAATGATGCAGAAATGTATAAAGAACTAAAAAATACCGTATCCAGCTTAAATACTTTATTAGACGATGTTCGTGTCCATCCCAAGCGCTATATCAATGTTTCGGTATTCGGTAAAAAAGATAAAACAACTCCTTTGAGTAAGCCTATCGCTGATACTGTCGCTCATGATTAAAAGGGGGTTTATCATATTATTTTCTGTACTCTCCTACTCTTTAATCATAGGACAAACCACTCCTATCCAAAACAATTTACCTGCACCACCCATTGTGGATAGTAATAGTAAACTCATTGAATTTTTATCTGCCGAAAGTTACAATGTAAAAAAAGTAGATAGTATTGACTATCTAATACTAGTAGGTCATGTGAAAATTAGACAAGGTAAAACCTTGCTTTATGGTGATAGCTTAATTTTAAATACCACTAAAAATACTTTAGAAGGTTTTGGAAATATTCATATCAACGACGCCGATAGCGTTCACACCTATTCCGAATATTTAAAATACATTGGAAATACTAAAAAAGCTTACTTGCGTAAAAAGGTTAAATTAACCGATGGCAAAGGTGTTTTAACCACGGACTCCTTAGATTATGATGTATCGGTAAAAATTGGTTATTTTAAAAAGGGTGGCACTTTGGTTCGTAATAAAACAAAATTAAAAAGTGTAGAAGGTTATTATTATGGCGTAACCAGAGATGTCATATTCAGAAAAAAAGTGGAAGCGAATGATCCTGATAATACTATTTACACCGATACACTTGAATACAATACTTATTCTCAATTAGCTAATTTTATTAGTCCCACTAAAATCATTTCAGGCGCACGTATCATTCGAACGAGGAATGGGAATTATAACCTAGGTACTAAAAAGGGCTACATGTATGAGCGTTCTAGTATTGACGATAGTACTTATACTTTTATTGCTGATGATATGGCGATTGACGACTCGCTTGGTTTAGGAGAATTTAGAGGCAATGTAGTATATAAATCAAAAGATACGCTTGGCTTTGATTTATTGGCGAACAATATTAAAACAGATAAGAAAAAAAGTGCCTTATTGGCTACTGAATTACCCTTACTATTAATCAAGCAAACCAAGGACACTTTATATGTATCTGCCGATACTTTATACTCTGGTAAAGTAAGCGACTTAAAACGCCCATTCCCCAATGCCAGAGACAGTATCGGAAAACTGACCGACTCCACTTTAGACAAATATTTTGAAGCATTTCATCATGTTCAAGTTTATTCCGATTCACTTC
>Ga0114966_10003908_pt1 | contig 12908 bp, 12 predicted proteins | sample M_130207_XF_Meta_FD_87029 | JGI IMG/M metagenome (GOLD analysis project Ga0114966, IMG submission 87029) | Freshwater microbial communities from Lake Montjoie, Canada to study carbon cycling - M_130207_XF_MetaG | ecosystem: Environmental > Aquatic > Freshwater > Lake | place: Lake Montjoie... | reverse complement strand
CGGTCGCAGGATAAAGATCATACGGCTTCCATGGTGCTCGTGTCGCTTGGTCTTGTTGATCTTGTCCTTCTTTTAGTTTGACACCTGAAAACGTACGGAAACATTCTGTAAAGTGAATCATAATTTTGTCGTCATTTAACTTTTGAGAAATGCCATGTACAAATTCAAGAGCGTTAGCGCTTATCTTAAGGTCAGAGGCAGCATTAATTTCTGCTTCGGTTGCCGACTGAATTAAGCAAGAATCACTTTGTAAAGAATGCAGTACTGTAAGGAGCCTTACGTTTCCCCATAGAATCATTTTTGCCACAATGTAAATGTCGTCGATTGCCCTCACGCATTTTAACATGGAGACTTTTTGCTCAAAAGGTAATGATTCTCCTGACGCCTCTTTAATTTTTTGCGCAACAGCGCCGGCCGTTTGCCGAAAAAGCGGCCGAATCTCTAAATCACTCATTTTTGTTCCGTATTGTACCATGCGAAACAAATCAAGAATTATCTTTCCATTCATTGACCAGGAACGAAAAATAAATGGCTGAAGTTTAAGTCTCTTTTCATTTGTGTTCTCAACCTTTAAACCTATCAATATTTCTCCAAGTTGGGGAACGGCATTCTTGTGTCCTAGGGCATGAACAGTGTCAATAAGTTTTACAGGACCGATTGAAATCATAGACTTTTGTCGACCAGCCTTGTCAAAAAACAAGTACTCTGCTGCTGCAGCAGCGTTCCTTGAAGTGCCTTGTTGCTGTTGAAAATACGAGTTGTTTACGACAAGAATTTTTCCGTGAAAAAAAGAGAGCCTTGTCTCCGTTGCGGGCATTTCAACAAGTTCTACTATTTTTCCAAAACAATATTGACTTAAAATGTCGTAAAGAGATCTTCTTGCCACCGCAAACGAGGGCGCTGCCTTTACATTTGGAGTAGTCGTAACAGCATTTCTGTTTGCACCGTGTCTCTTAATATTCTCATAACTCATCTTTTTGTCTTTTTCTTTTAAAATAATTTTTATTTTTTTTAATTTTTAAACAAACAAACCTAATGTAAAAATGTCGTCAGCTGCACCAACGTTTGACATCAATATATTTCTGTGCGAAGCATTACAAACACCAAAGACCCCCCAGAAGCCACCCCAAAAGCCCCTTGTAAAAGAAATAATTACGAGTAAGACAAAGCAATCCAAAAATGAAGATTTTATGAAATTGACTCTTGGGTGTAAAAAGAGGCAACTAAACGTCGATCCCGCACCACCTATGAAAGTTCAAATAGCTGCACAGGCTTCGGAAAAGAAACAAATACTTCTTTCTGATCTGCTGCTCGACCCACCCGTAAAAAAACTGAAATTAAGTACTATAAAGCAGCCAGCTACTTTAAAGCAGCCAGTTAACAAATTGAAGTGGACGCCCGAGGAAGACGAGCAGCTCAAGTCCATCATGATGAACAACACGAACGCCAAATATTCTGAAATTTGCGTTTTATTAACAACACAAAGAACTTCGAAACAATGCCGCGAGAGGTGGCACAATCATCTCAGTCCTGAGGTAAACAAAGATAAGTGGACTCCAGAGGAAGACGCTTTAATTTGCTTAAAGTTCAAAGAATTTGGTGCTTTGTGGAGCCGTATGGCGTTAATTTTGAAAGGGCGAACTGATAATGCTATCAAAAATCATTGGAATTCGACATTGAAGAAAAGCGTAGTGAAAAGTTGAGTTGAAAAACTACTATATAGTCCGTAGACAATGTTTGTATGTTTGAAAACAAAAAACAAATGGCCCTTTCTCTCACTCAAAAGACTGTCGAGAACATTTTACTCGATACGTTCGGCTTTGACGTTAAAAAGTCAAGATTTATGTTTGAAAAATGGAACGAATCGTGGTCAAGTGCTACCCGACCCGATCAGGGAACGGCGCCGCCGTCGCCACCTAAAAATAGAGACAAAGACGAAGGTTTTCGAGAGATTTCGCAAAAGTTTAGAACATTGGAATATTACACTGGACGTGAGTCAACAGATCGTGATACCGAAAAGCAATTTAAGTCATGGAAGATGATAACTTCTTCATCCGAATCATTGGATTCGCGTACTCAATCTCAAAGAAAACACTTTTCAATGTCACCCGAAAGAGACCTTGATTTCGCTCAAGCTTCCATCTGCCCAAGTGAAACGCGGCGATGCACATTGCGTCTCTCGTCATCGTCATCGTCAAGGAACAACAAATATATATTAACGTCCGCCGGAGCCTCATGGGACATTGATTTAAATGATTCGTATACAGAAGCATTAACAGCGAGAAAATCAACAGAATCCTTGTTGGCCTTATTAGATAAGTACCCAAGTTTGTTTTCATTTTTCAGAAATGAACTTGAAAATGCAAAATTTGAAATTGAACCAATTAGTTCATTTGAAATAGGAAAGAACAGGAAATTATTTTCTTCCAAAAGAGATGAAAACGATCCTTTTTGGATCTCCAATGGATTTTGCATAAAGGACAAGAATAAAAACTACGTGGCCGTGGCAACATGTGCAAAAGAAGAGTTCGACCCATCAATATCCATGAATTTGACTGAGGAAGATGCAATAGACAGTTCTCACCTTCCTTACTATGGATCTAACTTTTTAGAAGAGGATAAATTTGCGTTTGCGTCCAAAGCAGGACTGCTAATGTTTGCTTGGTGCCGAAAAAATGAAGATAGATCTGAGAGTTTCCTTGCGTCTTTGCTCGTACTTGTTCTGCTTGAAGCAAATGCTGAAAAGTCGCGCGTGTCTGTAGCATTAGATTGCGAAAGAAATTTATGTTCGCAATTGACGCAATCATTGGGATTTGTTAGAACCTTCGATATGACGGCTGAGGACGAATTCTTTGATTCAAACATTTACGACGTATCAAAAGGTCCCCCAGTGCGGTCGGATTCAGTCGGAATCAACCTCTTTAAAATCTTTCCATCTGCTTCGCAAATGTTGGGGTCCGCTTTACTTGTGTGGATGCAACTCACGTCGTTTGTGCAGGAGGAAAATCAGGAATTTCAGAAAAAACAAACAAATGTGTTGGAAGGTGGGGACAAGAAGCAGCACAAACCTGCAACAAAAAGAAGAGGGAGAGACAAGGATGAAACTTCTACAACTTTGACAACAATTGAAAATAGTGCTGAACGTTTTAATCCATTGATTAATGTTTGGAAAGGAGACTTAGAAACCCTAAGAAGCCAATTGGTTGAAGAGTAAATTAGATACACATATAAAAGAAAAGTAATAATGGACTCGTTACTTGGAAAACCAGATTCGTTGGTTTCTGTAGTTTCTGCTCCGGCTTCTGTTCTTGGTGCTGCATTAACACCTGTTCTTGGTGCAGTGACTCAGCCTTTTTTGCAAGCACAAGCGCCGTCTGCTCTTTCCCAACCACCCGCGCCGCCTGTTCTAGTAAAAGAGCCGCCTGCGCCTGCTGCCATCTTAAAGCCTGCACGTATGTATGATTGGAAGTCGCAGTCTTTCTTATGGCTGGCACTTATTTTGTTTTTAGTTCTCTTTATTTGGGCTTGGGTATCGTATGATCCCGACCAGCGCATATTTACAATCTACAATATTGCTCAAAATGCTACGTACGATTTCCCGAGATTTTCGGGTCAAATTCTAATTCACGACGCTAACCAGGGAAGCGTAACTGAATGGCTTGTAGGTGGAGGCGTTGCTACATTGATTGGCTGCAGTGGCGGATGCAATGATCCTACTGCTCCCAATTCCGGACTCATCACGTACAACGCATCTATAGATGGATATACCTGGACGCAAACACAATTTGCGGGCTTGACTACCTACACATTCATAACAAACCGGATTGTTAAGAACGCATAAAACAAAAACAATGTCTCGAAAGCGCTTTTTTTCCCTAACCCTAAAAAAGCAATCAAAGAGTCCGAGGCGCCGACGACCATCACGAAAAAGACAACAAAGACAAAGAGTAAAAGGAGGAGCAAGTTTTTCACGAGTGTGGCAAGACAGTTTTTTCAAAGTCGGCTGGAAAGTTCTTACTTTATTCAAGGGAGTCCAAAACCGTTCTCCGATATCTACAAATGAAATTGTAAATGCCCGATTGTTTAGACTCAACTCGGACCCTTTTGTGCACGCGACATACCTTGAAACCGAGCAGAAGCAAGCGCCCATCAGAAAAATCTCTGTAGTCTATTTTCAGGGCCTTGGAACAAGCCTTTCTGAAACAATTGACTGGAGTGAAGAAATTCTTAAGTCGTTCGAAGCATTAGGATTTTTCTGTACAATTTACGTTATTGACCAAATGCAGTCGATGAGCATTGACTTGTTAATTGCATCCGCTGCAGAAGTCATCGATCTTGCTGCATCAAAAGGAAGCCCTGTGGTTTTATTCGGGTACTCTTTGGGAACCGGTGTGGCCACGTACGGTTTGTTGCGCTGGTACGAGTCGTACGTTGATTCGAATACCGTCCTGCCGATTAATCCACAGCTAATTTTGTTGTCTCCATTTACAAGTCTTTCCGATGTGCGAGAACAGAGAACGAATTGGAATTCTTCTCCAATGTTTGGATTGCTCGACTATTCATTTAAGTCAGCTCTAGGTCATAATTTAGATTTGAGCACAGCAATTAAAAAGATGCCTTTCAAGGTTGTAATGTGCGGATCAAGGGACGACGAGCTGATAAATTATGAGCAGTTTATAGAGCTTGGCCACGCAAAGAATTCTTTAGGAAAACTTCCGATTCAGATTCACGTAGATGGTGATCATTCTGAGCCCAGAAAACTTTTAAGAGATCCCAGTTATGTTAGAAAATTACTTGACTTTTAGAGTTAAAAATATTATAAATCAATTCAAATACTTTTTTTTCGGCGGTGTTTGCGCGCGCTCGGGATGCGCAGTGTTAACTCTTCGAATCATTTCCCACGTCACTCGCTCAAGCCTTTCCACATATTCAAATTCATAAATAATTAAATTTGTTAACAGATTTTGCAATTCAAGCAATTGTGAGAATGAATACGTTTCAAGATTTAACCTTGAATAAAACATTTTTTTTTTGTTTGTTTTGTCAAGTATTCTATGAAGGAGAAAGAAAGAAATAAAAATGTCTCATTCACCTACAAAAGAATTATGCGACGTTAAGCTTCTTGATTGCATTGCGAATGCTGAGTCTCTCGCATTAAGCACGAAACTAGGATATCAAAAGACGTGCAGGTCTTTCTACATGCACGCATGTTCGGATTGGCAGAACGCTCAAAACCCTCTTTTAAAATCAATTTTAGACTTTGAAAGTTCAAAAAATGCGATTCTTGCATCGCAAAACGCGCTGAGGACAAAACACGCATGGGTTAAGACAGTGCGAAACATTTTTCATCACGCATTAAATTGCGAAGAAGCAAAAAACAATCCCGATTTTCAACTAGTGAAATCCAAATGGGAGGAGTTGAACAAGGAAATTAGTGTTGAAGTCGAAAAAGTTGCCAAAACGTCCCAATTATCTGTTCGCGAAGCAGATAGCTGGTGCCCGCATTCCGAATGGCTTTCAACAGAACAGCAATTGCGTAAAGCGGAGTTTGGAAGTGCAAACCACTTACTTATCGGATTCAGCGGGGGGTGCGGTTTTCCACCGTTGCGTGGTGGTGACTTGGGCCTTGTAACTGTTGTGTCTTCAAAAGATAGAGGAGCCGATGAAAAATACAAGGATGGGGGAAACGTTCTAATTTGGAATGGGTTAGACAAGGAATCGTTTCTTTTAGTCAGAAATCACAAGACCACAAAGACTCACGGAACTTTAAAAAGACCGATTCCGCAGTCTTTGAAGGAAATCATAAACGAATCTTTTAGACAGAATCCCAGGACGGTCTTGTTCACGTCACCAAAAACAAATGCTCAGTTTGAGACTGAAGAGTCGTTTTCCAGGTGGGCTCAACGTGCGTTTAAAAAGATATTCGATGGAAAGGCAGTGACAATGAACACCGCGAGACACAGTTTCATCAGCGCACTCGATACTCATCAAATGAGCACTCAGGACCTCGAAGACGTCGCAACTTTGATGGGACAAAGCGTCGGCGAACAACGAAAATACTTTCGGCTTTCTCCAAAGAGACTTCGGGAAAAGAGAATCGGAATTAATCTTAATGAAGTAGGCGAATACGAAATTCCAATGTTAGAATCTCCGAGAAGAACTCATATCCACAATAGCCCTAATCCTAGCCGCAGACCAGAGAGACCAGAGAGGGAGAGTAATGTACAGAGTAATCACGCGGCAGTCGAAACAAACGTATTTCGAGACGAAAAACCGAATCTTTCATTGAAAAACGCGTCTCCCCCGCGTCCGCAACACTTAAGGGGAAGGAGAGTTATTCGGATATCTTAATTTTACTTTTTGAAACAAAAAACCTTAATCGTCTTCCTCTAAATCTACATCGTCCTCCTCCTCTAACCCTAGAGAATTTTCACCGCCTCCGCTTCCCACCACTCGGTAAACTGTCCAACCGGGTCTGTCGACACGAACTAATGTGCCCTTGGCGTATCCGTAGTATTTGGCAACTGGATCAGACTCTCTCAAAAGAGGAAGCTGATGCAAATCTATTTTTCTTGATTCGTAAAAAACTGCAGCGTCTTCTCTTGAAACAGCAGTGTGTTTGGGCACCATGCAGTGCCGCGCAACGTTGAATTTAAGTTCATCATGGTGCATGATTCCCAGATTGGATCTAGAGGCTTCTTTTCTGGCCTGGGGAGAAAGCTTGGTGGGAACTATGAGAAGGCATTTGTTTGCGCTCTGCTTGGAGTATTCCCGCAAAATAGCCTTGAATTGCTCGGTCGACACCATCTTGTCGCGCTGCTTGTTCTCGTCAAAGTTTCGATCCAAGAAGTGAACAGCAAGGCACAAAGGAATATCCGGCTGCCCTGGCATTGCAAAATAGAGATGGCTAAAGGAGGAACAAAGAGAGATTCCTCGTTCTGCTGCTTTTTTCAAAAACGTTAAACTTATTGACAGATCACTTTTTTTTGCATCCAAAATCCAAACTTCGTCTTTAATATTGTATCCGCGATCTCTCATCATTTCCACGCTCGTTTTCTTTACGCGACCACATTGGCTCAAAAAATCAATGTTCATTTTTTTAATCCTAAAAAAATAAAATATTAATAATATATAATATTATTATAAACAAACTTGCAAATACACAAAAAATAACAAATGGCGTCTTCAAGAGTTCCCGTAAAGGCAATTAGTAAGAAATATGTTGAAAAGGAAGCTGCGCATTCCGGTTCCGAATCAGAGGGGAGTTCAAACTCAGAATCGTCTTTGAGCTCCATGAATGATTTTATTGATGATAATAGTGGGAGTGAAGAGGAGGATAAGAAACCCTCTAAATTAAAGCGTCCTCGCACCGCTTCTAGTGCTCCTAAAGCTGATTCTAATCCCAATCCAAAGACTGCTCCTAATGTTGCTCCTAAGACTCCTTCTACAGCTCCTAAATCATTAAAAAAGCAAATTGTAATTCCTTCCCCTCCTAAATCTTTGGCTCTTGTGGCTGACAAAAAGATTGAAAAGAAGAAGAATTATGATTTTCGCATTACAATTACAAATGGACAAAACTTTTTAAGGTTTATGCTACCGGTAGCAAATGCAGTCAATGAAATGCGCTTCAATCTGGCCATGACTCCTACTTTTACCGGACTTCGCCTCGAGGCCCACGATACATGCGCAACTCTTGCTAACATTAGCAAATTTGATTGCGATATCGACCCTGGCGTTTCGGGTCCTGGGGAAAAAATTCTTACAAAGGAGGAGGTGTCCGCAATTACCTTTTGTGTAGCAACCAAAACGTTTATGCAGACAATGAACTGCTCCGTGCTGAAAGAGGCTGTTTTGACCATAACAAGATACAATAACACGTCTGACGCGCTGACCTTTGAATCTGCCTCAAATGAAGACGACGTCAGAGCAGTTTATTCATGCGCCCTTCTAGATCAATCAAGCCAAGAACCCCTTCAATTCTCCATCAATTTGAATTTTCACGTTACGGTTGAGCTCAAGACATTAAAGGAATTAAGCCAAAACGCTAAAAAGTGCGGAGCTGCTTCAATTCGCTTTGAAGTTTTTCAGAGAGTTGACGAGAATGACGAGAGCATTGTGCATTCGCGAATGAGCATTGGTTTCAAGAGTGGCTCAACATCTGGAAACCACGGCTTCTATCACAGCGCGCGCAAATCTGTTCGCAACGGCGTCGTGGAATGGACGTCCATCCCTGGATCCTCGCGATCTCAAGAGGGCATGGAGCAAAAGTGCAACAACTCTTACGACATTTCCAAACTTCGAACGTTCTTATCACATATGGATTGCGAGTGGGCGTTAATTCATTTGCCGGACGACAATACGGAGCAGCCTCTCGTTATCGAGTGCGACTTGGGAGGTCCTAATACAAAGCACACAATTATCATTTCTCCTAATTTGGTTGAAGCTGATTAATGTCTTTGCTTAGCTTAAAGTTGAGAGATGATATGAGAAAGAGGGAAATAGATATGGATATGGAAAGATAAACGTTGAAATAATTTGTTTTCTTTTACCGCGACGCTGCCTTGTTCCACGTAATGCGAAGGTTAATGGTATTCGCTCCGGTGTTTAGAATCGGTGTAGATCCGGGAGTCAGCGTGTACGCAGTCATGATCAAGTTGTTGGCTAAAGATTTGTCTACGGTTACGAAACCGCCATCTTCTGTTTGGGCGTCGATCGTTGCTCCAATAAAAGAGTATTTGCTTGACTGGTCCAAAGTGAGTACCACGTTATAAGGTTTTATTATAGCGACGGTTACAAGAGACGCCGTAAACGGAAGTCCAAAAACTTCGTAAGGGTCCTGCGTGTCCGCGACAGTAGCAGAGCTTGAACCTGCCGTATACGTTATTCTCGTAAAGAAGAATCGGTTCACGTTCTTGTATGCACGCGCAAACGAAAACAATTCAACAAACAAGAGAATGGATACCACAAAAACCCCGATAGTGGCGAGTCCAATTGCTGCAGTGCCCTTTGAACTCATTTTTTTCTAGGACTTTTCGTAGATTAGATTTCCTTTTTTTTATTCTTACATGTACGAATTCAATTTTGGTCTTTTTTACTTTGACGCCAGCTGGGGAAAAGTTACAAAAATGTCCATGGTTCCGCTCGTGATTAGTTTCGGGAAAACATGAGTCAGGGTCCCGCCAGTATCAGTTAAACCTGAATAGGCGTTAGTGATTACTATTGTCGTTGCAGTCGAAGAAACAACCGTGTGAGTAGCATTCAACAGAGCATAACCTGTGGACGTAAAGCCGCTTCCTACAAAAGTGTCTCCCACCTCAAAGTACTGTCCGCCGTAAGGGACAGTAAAAGTGACAGATCCACTAGAGTGTGAAACAGCTGTGGGTTGGATGGGCGCCATAATTCTGTACGGCGTCAGACTTAACGTCGTCGCGCTCGGTTTACTCGCTGACACAAACCCTCCTCCGTCGGAAACCAAATACGCTTTCACGTTAGCACCAGCAAAGTAATAACCGCTTTTCGTCAGTGTAAAGAGCGTTACGGATGACGTCGTGGAGGGCTTTTCAACAACGTTGTAAGGATCTCTTGTATTTGAAAGTGTGTTTCCGCTCGCTGAAAATGTAACTGTCGTTCTGAAAAACCTGTGAATATTCTTGTACGTTCTGCCGTAAGAAATCATTTGAATTAGTAGAACGATCACGATTATGAATGAGGCAGTCGATATCGCGATATTAGAGGCATATTCGACACCAAAATTGAGCGCTTTGGTTACTTGATCAGTCGACGGTGCGACGCCAGAGACAGTTGAAGCGAGAGATCCCATTTTTAATTAATGACAAAAACTGTTTTTTTGTTTGAGCTAGTAGATTGTCTTTTTTTTATTTACGGTACATTACTTGATGTAAGACGTTCCAAAAATTTAACATGAAGAAAAAAGTTTTCCTTTTGAATTTCATCGCATTTTTTTCTGGCAGTTTCAGACAATGATCGCACACACTGCTCTACGCCTCTCGAATCATTTCTTACCATGCGCAACAAACTCTGAAGTTCGTCTTTTAATGTTTTTTCTGTTCGATCAAGTTTCTCAATCTCACCGAAATATTTTCTTTTGATTGTGTCCACTACATCAAAGATTTTCCCCTTGACCATAATGCAATCCCTTTCTATTGAATCAGAAAATTGTTTCTGATTATTTTCCCTGTCTTCATCTATTTCTTCCTCAAGAGATTTTTTTAAAAGTCTAAGCTTGACTCCGACGCAATTTAAAGTTATTGAAGCTTTTTTGTTCGCAAGTTTAATTTTCATTAGATTTTCTTCATCTTCTTTTGGTGAAGTTTTAGTCCCTGCCTCATCTAAGTCAAAGTCTGATTTCATTGCATTTGCATTTGCAGCCGAAGATGAAATTGTATTGCTGATACTCAAGATATTATCGTCAATCTCGTTTTCTGCAAGTCGTAACGTTTCCAAAGCAATCGCCAAATTAGACGTTTTAATGTTTTTACTAGACAATTCTGCCATTTTTTGCTTTGAAATCTCGTTCTTTTGCATGCGAAGCTTAAATCTTTCGCCAAACTCTGAAGAAAAATTTATGGCAGCGTCTGCCTTTTCTGCTTTTGCATCTCGAATCATTAAAGAATGCAACACCAAGTTTATCTTCTTGTTTTTTTCGCAATAGTGCAAATAAGACTCCATGTTATCGCCAATTTTTATATTGCCGTGGTCGTGTTGAAACCCTAGAAAACTTTGGTATTCATTAAGTTCGTTACAAGTTTGAGTATACTCTTTCCACAAAAAAATTTCTTTCATCATTTTTTGGTGAAGAGATTCGCGCGTTACAGACGTTTCGCGAATGAGGTTTTGTAATAAAGACCTACCAGCACTCAACGATTTCCAGATTTGTTGGGACAAGGAGCTGAATGCCTGGAAAATATTATTAATGTAAAACTCCTCTCTTGAACGTTTCTGCAACTGTACGTCGCCAAGAGCAAGAATTAAATTTTTTGTTGGAGGACTTAAAGTCTCAAACCCCAATGTTTTTCGTGATACTGAAGTATCATCAGTTCCTTCTCTCAAGATTGAATATTTAAATTCTGAGTTTAAAAGCAAGTCTTGCGATTGAATCTTTACCCAACTCAAAAAAGCCTCGTACATTTTCATAAGGTCTTTGAGACCTAATGGTTCAATCGGAGCCATTGAAGGAGGAGCCATTAAAGGCAATGGCTCATTATTTATCTTGTCATCTTCATGCAACAACAATAAATTCCTTTCTTTTCGAACCACATCCATCTTTATTTAATATAATATAAATTTAATTTATCTAAGGAAGAGTTCGTTCCGAACTAATTATTAATATTGAACAAATTTTTTTGAAACAAAGAAAATAAAAACAAATTAGATTTAGTTAAAAAATGCCTCCCAAGTCTTGGAGACAGCTTAAAAAGAATGAGCCGTCATCAACTGAATTGACAATTTTGCCGTCTGACTCTACCCCGGGCGGTGGAGCTGTCAGCGAAGATTTCAAGCCGCAGATGTCGTCATGCGTTTCATTTTACGACACTCTTACGCAATTCGGAGCTGCATGCATTGAAGTTTGGCCAGAAGACGTAGAACTTAAATTGCTCTTGATTGAAATTAACCAAAAAAAGGGAGATTTGTCATTTGCAAAGACAATTACCGTAAAATTTCACGAAACGTACAAAGATCTATACTTGGCTTCAAACAAGAAAGATTCGTCAATCTTTAAGGAGGACAAGCCATTGTTCGCAAAGCTTAATGTACTTAAAAAATACGAGGGAGCCTCTCCGGAGATTCAAGAAACGGTTTTTGAGTACATACGTCTCTTAGTGCAGTGGGCAGGAATGCATTCAATGTACGCAAAGTGTCCCGACGCAATGATGAACTCAATTGCGTCTGCCGCGAGAGACTTTAGCTCCAAAATTGAGTCGGGAAATATGGATTTTTCGAAACTGAATCCAATGACTCTCGGCCAAGACTTAATGGGATCCATGTCGAAAGACGACATTGAAAGCTTTACTAGGTCCATTATGGACGAGGGGGGCGAAAACATCAAAAACATGATGACGAGCATGGTGAACAACCTCGCCCAGAGCCCCGGTGGTGGAATTCCGGGAGGAGAGGGCCTTGTGGACATGATCAAGATGATGATGAGTAATGCCATGCCAGAATCAGAATTCGAAGGTGCCAATAAAATGGACTAACTGTAAGAATAAAAAAACAAATAACAAAATGGAAATTGTTACCAAGGCCACCAATGCAGGGTTCGTGGCTTTATCGATAGGTGCGGCCATCCTCTCCGGCTTCATGATGATCACTTTCCTATCCCTCTGGATTTCCTTTGGACACGTGTACAAGAACGTACATCGCCGGTCAAAAGTTCGCGTGCACGTGAATAGCAACCAAGATATTTCTTTACTCGACCTTCAAGACCCATATAACATTTTTAAAGGAGCTTCTTTTGGTTCGGATTCCGGGCTTAGCAAGGCGGACGCCAACGGGCTTTTCTACATTCAACTACCAACGAATTCGAGGTATGATTTTAAAAAGTCAGTGAGCATTCAAGCTAGTATTGAAGAAGGCTTTGTTGTCCCCAAGACAATCAACTCGACCTCGCTTACCCTCGCCCCGTACATGGTTGTTCTAGTGAGCACTGACTACGTATTACAACCTATTAGTGATCCCTACGACATGTACGTTACAATCACGTGGGAACAGCCGGCAAGCTCGTAGTCGTTGTGTTTGCACTCCTAAGTAATTGTAAAAGTTTTTCTCTCCCATCCTCATCCGATATAGTGCCCTTTAAAACCATAATTTTTAACTTTATCGTACGTTGCATGTCCATCACATTTTGTTCGTTGGTTGACGAACTACACAAAAATGAATAGAGCTGAGGG
>Ga0114966_10003907_pt1 | contig 12908 bp, 6 predicted proteins | sample M_130207_XF_Meta_FD_87029 | JGI IMG/M metagenome (GOLD analysis project Ga0114966, IMG submission 87029) | Freshwater microbial communities from Lake Montjoie, Canada to study carbon cycling - M_130207_XF_MetaG | ecosystem: Environmental > Aquatic > Freshwater > Lake | place: Lake Montjoie... | reverse complement strand
TAGTGCTCGTCACCGTTAATATCGTAGCGAATGGATTTCTTTTGAATGGATTCTTCCGCGGTCGCCAAGTCCAGAGTCTTGTTGGAGTTGGGGAGAGACAAAACGCCAACCTCCAACGCCGTCAAAGCCCGCCGCGCATCACCATCGCAAAGTTTCGCCAAAAATTGCAAAGCTTCTGCAGTGGCCGTCACACAATATCTGCCGAGTCCCCTGTCGGGATCCGTCAATGCTCGGCTCAAAAGCGAAGTGATATCTTCTTCCGAAAGAGGGTGCAGTTCGAAGATCTGGCTTCGGCTCAGCAGCGGCGAAATCAAGGCAAAAAAAGGATTTGCGGTCGTTGCGGCAACCAGTGCGATCACTCCTTCCTCAACATCCGGCAGCAGAACATTTTGCTGTTGTTTATTGAAATGGTGAAGTTCATCAATGAACAGCACTGTTCGCTGGCCTCCGGCCGAAACACCATCCCGGGCGCGATCCAGTTCTTCGCGGAGCTCTTTGACGCCTGCCGCAGCGGCATTGAGTGATCGAAACGTACTCTTTGTCGTTTTTGCGATTAGTTCGGCCAACGAGGTCTTGCCCGTGCCGGGCGGACCGTAGAACACAAGCGAACTGACGCGATCGGACTCCAGCAATCGTCGAAGTAGTTTTCCGGGCCCCAAAAAGTGTTGTTGCCCAACGAATTCGTCAAGCGATCGGGGTCTCATGCGCGAGGCTAAAGGTCGCACAGCGTCGCGGTGCTCCACTTCCAGCCGGTCAAACAGTGCCATGAGAAACGCACGCCTCTGAAAAAATCAAGCGGCTGGAGAGTTACTTCCGGTGTTCCGTGATTGCGAAGTGAACCGGAGTCGTCCATTTCGATACCGCAAGGACGATAGAAATCAAAAGAACCTCCGCCTGTGCCGGTCGGGACCGCAGTTCTGAACCCGGAAGTCCAGGGGGAAGCCGCCGATCCGGGGTGGGTTATCCGAGATGCTGCCGAAGCCTCATCGGGGACGGACACACAGCCAAATCAAACTGGCTCCCTTAAAACATGTTTGTAGGGTTAACGCACTTGTTCCGTATCGAACACCGCAGAGGTTCCTTTGGACTCTATCGAATCCAAGTGAAATGCTAGCGAGCTGAACACGCATATTCAAGAAGCAGATTTTCGATCGATCGCCCCACGCTGCATTTGTTCGACAATATCGATTCCAACGGATTGACTCCACGCGTTAATCAGTTGGCGAAAGATAGGTCCCGGATGACCATGGCCCACTGGCTGACCATTGTATTTTGTCACCGGCAACAGGCAGTTCGGAGTTGACGAGATAAAAACCTCATCCGCGGAGGCAATGTCCTGCGGCCGGCACGGGTGGAGTTGCGCAGGCAAGTTCAACACGTTGGCGAGCCGGAAGACCTCGTCCCGACTGATTCCATGGAGCACGTTTTTTGCGGGAGTGACAAGCGTCTTTCCGTGGACCAACCAGACGTTTCCGGCAGACGTTTCCGTCAAATATCCCTCATTATCCGACAGTACGGCCACCGCGGTGGTCTCTTTTTGTTTGGCCTGCTGATCGGCCACGTGCCAGTGTAGCCGGCTGCGATGCTTGATCCGAGCATCGAGGGTCTGATCGGGAATACTTCGCGTTTCAACCGTCACAAGATGAATTCCGTGTTCATACTTTTCGGTCCACAATTCGAACGGAAGTGGAAACGTGTGAACACAAACCGTCCCGCGTCTGGATCGGTCTCGATCGGCCTGTCCGAGATAGGTCAGGTTCTGTCCGGCAGTCACAAAGGCAATCAATCCGAGATCGTGGTGTGACGGGATGAATTTCGAATTTTCAGAGACCACGTGTTGGCAGATTGCGGTCCACTCGGCAACTGTCAGTCGCGTCTCAAATCCGAGCGCGGCTTGTGACCGTTGCATACGATCGAGATGCTCAGGCAATCGGAAGGGGCGATGACCAAACGTGCGAATCATTTCGGAAACGGTTGCTCCGGCGACCACGCCAAGATCAAAGACGTGCAACGCAGCTTTTGAAATGGGGATGTAATCGCCATTGACATAAGCAATCGGTTCCATGCTCGGTAATCCTTTGCAAGGGGATGCGTCACGATCGTCGATGCATCGCATGGCGGATGCTTGAGCCCTGTTGTTGATCAAAATTCAAACGGGATGAACTCACATCATCGAGCCTTGGGGTGCGGATCGTCAACGCTCGGGAACCGCGAAAAACTTGAAAAACAAACGATCCGTCCAGAAAGATTCCGCGGGGCCTAGAATTCCGAGAGCATCGGTCGCAAACGCAAACACGCCTGCCGTCGGCCACCTCGCAAGTGTGTCTAATTTGACAGCGGGAGGGGGACTGGCCAATACTTAGCGTGAACTCCACTTGGGGACTCGATATTTTGAATGCCCTGCCTATTCGTCCTGCCTCCGTCAAAAAAACGACTCCTCGCCTGAATGACTCTTCCCTACAAAGCGATTTCTGATTTAGTGAGCGACAATACGATATATATCCTAGAGTCCGATCCTCTCTCGAGACAGCTTCAACAACTGGAACGCTATGTTGCTCCGTGATCAATATTCTGCCCTGTTGCTGCTCTTTGTTTCGGCTTCCGGATTGGCCGCCGAACGGAGGATCGAATTCAACAGGGATGTTCGGCCGATCCTGTCGAACAACTGCTATCTCTGTCATGGTCCCGACCAGAAGCAACTGCAAGCGGGGTTGCGTTTAGACATGCGCGAGAACTCCGTTTCGACGTTGGAATCGGGGCATATGGCGATCGTCCCGAATGACATTTCGACCAGCGAGTTGATCCGGCGGATTCTGTCCCGGGATCCCGACGAGCAGATGCCACCTCCGGAGAGCGGAAAGAGTTTGACGCAGGACGACATCGAGACCCTCAAACTTTGGATCGCACAGGGTGCCGAATATCAGGGGCACTGGTCGTTTCTGGCGGCGGTGCGTCGGGAACCGCCCGCTACGAATTTTACGATTCAGGTCGGCAATGACATCGATCGATTTGTGTTGGCGAGGCTTGAACAAGAGGGCATCCAGCCCTCGCCCGCGGCCGACAAGATCACGTTCATTCGTCGGGCGACGCTAGATCTGACGGGCCTTCCTCCGACGCTTGCTGAGGTTGATGCGTTTCTGGCCGACTCTACGGCTGAGGCATTTGAAAGCGTGGTCGACCGGCTGCTTGAATCGCCTCGCTACGGGGAACATCAGGGCCGCATCTGGCTTGATGCTGCACGCTATGGAGACACGCATGGGTTGCATTTAGACAACGAACGGTCTCTCTGGCCTTATCGCGAGTACGTGATCAATGCCTTCAACCAAAACAAGCCGTTCGACCAGTTCACGATTGAGCAACTGGCCGGCGACCAGATTCCGAATGCGACCGTCGAACAAAAGATTGCGTCGGGTTTTAATCGTTGCAACGTGACGACGAGCGAGGGTGGCTCGATCAATGATGAAGTCTTAGTGCGTTACGCCGTCGATCGTACAGAGGCCCTTTCGACCGTGTTCCTTGGGCTGACGCTGCAATGCGCCGTTTGTCATTCGCACAAATTTGACCCGATTTCACAGAAAGAGTTCTATTCGCTGTATTCGTACTTCTATTCAATGAGTGACGCGGCGATGGACGGCAACGCTCTGCTGCCTACTCCGATCTTGAAGCTTCCCACATCCGAGCAGGCCGCGAAGATGCAGCAGCATAACGACGACTTGGCCTCGTTAGGCAAGTCGATCACGGACGAACTGGCCCAGATGGAGTTCGTCGATCCGCTTGCCGGAGTGGAGGTTCCTGCCGATGCACTGTCGGTGACCCGACGGGAAGTTGTCTGGTTCGACGACGACACGTTTCCCCCCGGAACCAACCTTCAGGGGGACACGCCTTGGAAGTTCGTGACGCAGGCCGAGGGGCCGGTGTTTAGCGGTGAGAAGTCCTCTACCCGCACGGCGACGGAACTGTCGCAGCACTTCTTCACCGAAGCCAATCCTGGTTTGCCGCTCGGTGATGGAGATATCTTGTTCGCCTACGTTTATCTCGATCCCGCCAACCCGCCGAAGGCCGTGATGATGCAGTTCAACGATGGTGCGTGGGATCACCGGATGAATTGGGGCGATGAGAACGCGATCGCATTCGGCGCGAAGAACACTCCTGCCAAACGACTTGGTGGTGCATTGCCGAAGTTGGGCGAGTGGGTTCGATTGGAAGTTAACATGAGCGATGTCGGCTTGAAGGCCGGTTCGGTTTTAAAGGGCTGGTCCTTTACGCAATTCGGTGGCACGGTCTACTGGGACAAGGCGGGCGTGGTCACTCGCTCGATTCCGATACCGACGGAGTTCAATTCCCAATTGGCCTGGGAATATTCCGAGCTGCCGACTCCGCGAAAATCGCTCCCCGGCCCCATTCAAGCGGCTCTTAAGATCGAGTCTGCGCAACGAAACGCCGACCAAACGCAACAACTTCGGAACTACTTCCTGCAATCGATCAACACGGGCACGCGTCAGACCTTCGCGCCGATTGAAGCCAAGCGATCGGACATCGAGAAGCAAAAGAAGGACCTCGACGGAACCATCCCCGCAACGATGATCTCGGAAGACCTCGCCCAACCGCGGGAGACGTTCATTCTGATTCGAGGGGCTTACGACAAGAAAGGCGAGAAGGTCGAGCGAGGCGTTCCGTCCGTTCTGCCCCCGCTTCCCGAAGGAGTTCCCAACAATCGGCTCGGTCTGGCGAAGTGGCTCACCTCCCCCAATCACCCGCTCACCTCGCGAGTCATCGTGAATCGCTACTGGCAGCAGTTCTTTGGGAACGGGATCGTGAAGACGGCGGAAGACTTTGGGGCGCAGGGGACTTGGCCGACTCATCCCGAACTGCTCGACTGGCTCTCCACGGAGTTCATTCGGACCGGCTGGAATGTGAAGCAGATGCACAAGCTGATGGTCATGTCGGGGACGTATCGTCAGTCCGCCACTGTCTCGCCGGCGTTGCTGGCTCGCGACCCCGACAATCAGTTACTTGCTCGTGGTCCACGTTTCCGCCTCGACGCGGAAGTCATCCGCGATTCAGTCTTAGCGATGAGCGGTCTTCTCGTCGAACGATCGGGGGGCAAGAGTGTCAAGCCCTACCAGCCCGAAGGTGTTTGGGAGGCCGTGGCCTTCGTCGGCAGCAACACGAGTGAATTCAAGCAGGACGCCGGCGATAACCTCTATCGTCGCAGCATGTACACCTTTTGGAAACGGACCGCGCCGCCGCCGTCAATGGCCACTTTCGACGCTCCGTCGCGTGAAAACTGCACGGTTCGGCGGCCGCGTACCAACACGCCTCTCCAGGCGTTGGCGCTGATGAACGACAAACAATACGTCGAAGCGGCTCGTCGCCTCGCCGAACGAATGCTGACGGAAGGCGGCTCGACCCTCGAGTCGCGACTCCTCTTCGGTTTTCGGATCACGACAGCTAGGCCGCCAACGACGAAAGAGCTCGAAGTCCTGCAACGCACGTTCGAGAAGCAGTTGGTCGCCTTCGAAGCAGACACGCCCGCGGCCGAACAATTGCTGGCCTATGGAGACTCGCCCCGAAAAATGGACATCGAACCGGGCGAATATGCCGCATGGACGATGATCGCCAACCTACTCATCAATTTGGATGAGACGATTACAAAGTAACGTTTGACTTCGGCCGTCAGTGGCCCACTCGGCCTCGTAGTGCGATAAAAACTGCCGGTATCAGGGGACTCGTGCGATGATGATTTTCAGGGAAACCCGTGCAAAGATGGTGAGCCAATTGGCAATGACTCTCAATGGTTCTGCGAGTGATGTGGATCAAACGACCACGGGTCAGACATTGAGCTGGGTTGCGAGAACACGCCCAGCGGAAACGACTGTCAACAGATGATGGTCCCACTGCGATTGATGACTGACGACCACCGGACACGAAACACAGCGAGGTAAGCCTGAGGTTTACCGAACGACACAGGAGATTCTCATGGACCCGTTTTTGGAATACAAACAGGCGATGACTCGGCGGCACTTTTTTGGGAGATCGGCTTCGGGGCTGGGGGTGACCGCGTTGGGAAGCTGTCTCAATCCAAGTCTCTTTGCCAACGATTTAGCAGCGGGAGCGGGTGGTATGATGCCCGCGTATCATCATGCGGCAAAGGCCAAACGGGTGATCTGGCTGTTCATGGCCGACGGTCCGTCGCAACTCGACCTATGGGACTACAAGCCGAATCTCGGCGAATATTTCGACAAGGATCTGCCCGAGTCGGTGCGGAACGGCCAGCGGATCACGACGATGACGTCGGGACAGGCGCGGTTTCCGGTTGCACCCTCGATGTTTAAGTTTGCTCAGCATGGCAAACAGGGAGTGTGGGTCAGTGAGTTGCTGCCGCATCTGGCGGAGACCGTCGACGACATGTGCATCGTCAAGTCGATGCATACGGATGCGATCAATCATGACCCGGCAATTACGTTCATCACGACAGGGAGCGAAATCCCAGGGCGTCCGTCGCTCGGCGCATGGCTGTCGTATGGGATCGGCAGCCCAAACAATGATTTGCCAAGCTTCGTCGTGCTCATCTCGCGGTTGGTTCAGGGGGGTTCGACCCAGGCTCTGTTCTCACGCATGTGGGCCGCAGGTTTTCTGCCCACGAAGCATGCGGGAGTTTCGATGAGGTCGTCGGGCGATCCGGTGCTGTACCTTTCAAATCCGCCGGGTGTGTCGAGCGTGGTGCGACGTGAGATGCTGGACGGACTCGGTGAACTGAATCAGCAGCGACTGCTGGAAGTCGGCGACCCTGAGATCTCGACCCGGATTGCTCAGTACGAGATGGCGTATCGCATGCAAACGTCGGTTCCCGAGTTGGCCGACATTTCCAAGGAGCCGAAGCACGTTCTGGAGATGTACGGCCCCGAGGTCATTCAACCGGGGAGCTTCGCCTACAACTGCCTCCAAGCGAGACGTCTCGCGGAACGGGGCGTCCGATTCACGCAGGTTTTCCTGCGCGGTTGGGACCACCACGGCGGGTTGCCCGGTTCGATTCGGAAACTGGTTGCGGCGTGTGATCAACCGTGCGCGGCGCTCATCAAGGACCTCAAGCAACGCGGGATGCTTGACGAAACATTAGTCGTGTGGGGCGGTGAGTTCGGCCGTACGGTCTACAGCCAAGGGGCACTGACGGCGGAAAATTACGGCCGTGATCATCATCCCCGGAACTTTACGATGTGGATGGCGGGGGGGGGGGTGAAGCCGGGAACCGTCTACGGTGGGACCGACGACTTCAGCTACAACATCATCGACAAGCCGGTACACGTGCATGACCTCAACGCGACAATCCTGCATCTGCTCGGAATCAACCACGAAAAACTAATATTTCGCAATCAAGGACGTGACTTCCGTCTGACGGATGTCCATGGCAAAGTTGTCACGGAGATCTTGGCTTAAAAGCTCCTCAGGCAGTTTTTCATCGGTTGATCCGCTTGGGAAGATGCGTTCCGATCCGTGTTTCCGTCGAGGCATCGCAGGTCATCTCTTCCGTGTCATTCTCCGCTGTCGATTTCGGACGTGACAGACATCGTTACCGAAAGAATTTTTTGTCAGTATCACGTCTGCTGACGACGAGTCCGAGCACCATGCCGTGCCAATAAGACCAAAACGCGCTGGCGATCGAATTCTGAGCGGATACATTGAGGGCCCAGGGGTTGAGCGTCCGTGTATTCAGCATCCATTGGCTGTGTGGAAAGAGTCACAGCAAGGTCAGCGTCATTGGGATTCCCTCGGGCGAGCGTTGCTCGGTGGATGTCTCATTTTCTGAATCTGCTTCGAAAGAATGTGTTTCATGCTGAAAGAAGAAATCGCGATTTGTGGACTGAGCGCCGTTCGATCACGATTTGAAAAGTTTCCCGGATCGATCAAACGACTGTTCTTTGATGCGGCAACCGCTCCGCGTGTCGGCGACATGGCGCGCGTCCTTGCGGCAGCACGACAAATCTACCGTTGTGTCGAAGTCGAGGAACTCGAGAAAATTTCCGGTTCAATTCATCACGGCGGTATTGTTGCCATTGTGGATCGTCCACCGCTCCGCTCGCCGGACCCAAAGGAATTGGTTGAGTGGGCCCGTCAGCGGGAACCGATTTTGCTGCTGGACTGTATTTCCAACAGCCACAATTTGGGTGCGATCATTCGAACGGCGGCGTTTTTTGGAGTGTCGAAGATGATCCTGCCGGATCATCCCTCGGCTGCATTGCCGTCGGACGTCACCTATCGGATTGCCGAAGGTGGTCTGGACCACGTGGAGGTCTTTCTCGTCAGGCGACTTGATTGGTTCGTCCGCGAATTGCGCAAGTCTTACACGGTTGTCGGTGCTGACACTCGCGGTGGCCAGTCGTTTCTCGACCTCTCGGGACCCAAGCCGATCGCGTTGGTTATTGGCAATGAGGAAGCCGGCTTGGCTGACGAAGTCGCGTCCGCCTGTGATCGCTTGGTGACCATCCCCGGTAGTGGTCGAGTCGAATCGTTAAATGTCTCCACCGCAGCCGCGATTCTACTTTGGGAATGTACCATGGTTCGACAGAGCCCGCGATCGGCGAACCCGTCGGTCAGACGATAGAAGTCCGCTCGTTGGCAGAGACCACCCTTCCCTCGCGTTGGTGCTCCAGTGACGGGCCCCGTCGATTTCACGAAAACGAGATCTAGGCGACATTTTTAAATTAGCCTGATACGGTTGACTCGGAAAACAGCCCCGCTATTGTGTGACGCATTCATACGACCGTGTGGCGCAGGCAGGCGGCCGCGCCCATGAAGTTTTACGGTCAGGCCGAACTGGCTTTGAGTGGAGACAAGATGTCCGTTGACAGTCCGTTGGTTTGTGTGGGAAAAGTCCCATTTGGAAAAGGTGTCTTCGCAACGCAAGATATTCCCGCAGGGACAGATCTGGGGGAAGTTCAAGGAAAGGTCATTGACGATCCCGATTATTCGTCGCCGTACTGTATTGATCTGGGTTCGCGTTATTCACTCGAACCGCGTGCGCCTTACAGATATCTTAACCATTGCTGCTCTCCCAATTGTCAATTGATGACCCATGAAACGGTCTGCGAAGACGGAACACCGGGGCCTAGAGAGGTTCGAGTCGAAGCACTGATTGATATTTCAGGAGATGTTGAATTGACGATTGACTATCAGTGGAGTGCCACCGGTGCGATTCGGTGTTTGTGTGGTAGTCAAGCCTGTCGCGGGTGGATTGTTGCTGAAGAGGAACTGGCGGCCTTTCTTCAATCCAACACGCGTCAACGCAGAAGTCGAACGCTGGCAAAGTAGCGATTCCTTCCTCCGTAGTCGAATTATTTTAGGAATGGAACTCACGGCCGGACAGTGACACGTCGAGTCACGCTGAGAAAGCCGCGACCGGGAAGGAACAAGACGCTGTGACGGACAATGCGCTGCTCGAAATTGATGGACTCAAGACCTATTTTCGTTCCGATGCCGGCACGATCCGCGCTGTTGATGATTTGAGTGTCAAAATTCGATTTGGGCAAACGTTGGGGCTTGTTGGCGAATCGGGATCTGGAAAATCGGTGACATCACTGACAATCATGCGGTTGTTGCCAGACGTCGGGGCACGGATTGAAGGCGGCCGAATTTCGTTCTTGGGACGAGATCTTGTCAAGCTTCCTCGTGTCGAGATGACGAAGTTGCGTGGCAAAGAGATCGCGATGATTTTTCAGGAGCCAGGAACGTCGCTTAACCCGGTCTATCGTGTGGGAGACCAAGTTGCGGAAGCCATTTTGTTGCACGAGAAGGTGACACGCAAAGACGCTCGATCACGGACACGTCAGTTGTTTGAGGAGGTTGGCATTCCTCAACCGGAATTGTCTCTCGACAAATTTACCCATGAAATGTCGGGTGGGCAAAAGCAACGTGTGATGATTGCGATGGCCCTGTCCTGTAATCCCAAGCTTTTGATCGCGGATGAGCCAACCACAGCCTTAGACGTAACGATTCAAGCTCAAATACTTGATCTGATCCGCAAGCTTCGTGATGAACGTGGAATGGCTGTTCTGTTTATCACTCATGATCTGGGAGTCATCGCGGAAATCGCTGACGAGGTGGCGGTGATGTATCGCGGCAAGCTTGTCGAGTATAACAGTGTGCGAAATATTTTTTCGAACCCCCAACATCCTTACACAAAGGGGCTTCTCGCCTGCCGGCCCCGACTGGACACACCACGCAAGCGGTTGACAACCGTCGCCGATTTTATGGAGACCGCGACGGACGATGAGGGGCGTTTAGTGATCACCGAAACCATGCTGACCCCCGGTCGACTGGCAGAGATTGAGGGTCGAGGTCGAGGACGATTATTGCACCCCCCCATCTCCACTGCGATCGGTGGACATCCACAAGCCAATGGTGCGCCGCCGCATGTCGGTGAGGCAGATCCCGAGGGCCTGTGCTCGGGAGACTCTCAGCCCTCTTACGTTTCAGACAATCAAATGCCATTGCTGTGTGTGCAGGGGCTCAAAGTTTATTATCCTATTAAACGCGGTCTGCTACGAATAACGCGGGGACACGTCAAGGCCGTGAATGGGATTAGTTTCAGTGTTTACAAAGGGCAAACTCTGGGCTTGGTGGGTGAATCGGGTTGTGGCAAGACAACAACCGGTCGAGCGATTCTGCGGTTGCAACCGATCACCGAAGGCACTGTGCTCTTCGACGGAGTCAATTGGGGCGACCTCAATGGTCGGGAACTGCGAAGACAACGTAGGCGGATGCAAATCGTTTTCCAAGATCCCTATAGTTCGCTCAATCCGCGGATGACTGTCGCCGCAATGCTTGTAGAAGCGATGACAGTCCACAGCATCGGCGACAACGTGCAGAATCGGCGTGATCGTGCGGCAAGTTTGCTCGAAGAAGTGGGCCTGCAAGCCGACTACCTGCACCGATACCCTCACGAATTTTCGGGAGGGCAGCGACAACGGTTGTGTATTGCCCGTTCATTGGCGGTTGAGCCGGACTTTCTCATCTGCGACGAATCCGTTTCCGCACTCGATGTCTCGGTGCAGGCGCAGGTTTTGAATCTTCTCAAAGATCTGCAGGAAAAACGCGGCTTGACCTATATCTTCATCAGCCATGATTTGAGCGTAGTGAAATTCATGTCTGACATGATGGCCGTGATGAATGCCGGGGAAATTGTGGAGTTTGGACCGTCCGACGAAATCTATTCCAATCCCCAGAACGAATACACGCGGAAACTCATCGCGGCAATTCCTCAACCGACATTGGAAGCCATTGAACGGCGAGAACGGGAAAGAGGTGCCGCGTCGAAAGGCCGACCCATCGAGAAAAAAAACTGCTGACGATTTCGTCAACAGAATTGATCATCACCGCCAGTCCGATCTAAAATTTTGCGTGATTGCCTCCGAGAACAACTGTGCGTGCCAATTTGGAGACTATTTTTAAAAATTGTTTACTTGTTAGTTCGAGTTTGCGCATAATGGCCTTTACAAAAGCTATAAACTTTAAAACAAGGAAAAAACGCTGATTCGCCGTCTCGAATCAGCGCTCGTTAGCCTATTCTGGCGCAATTTACGGCTGTCCTTAATGTAATATCGCTGATTCTCTCATCTGTTTTTGCGTCGAGCCCTGCTTTTGTGAGGGCAAAATGATACCCCTGCTTCAGCAAGTTTGTTCTAAAAGGGTAATGAATTATGACCGAACCAAACGCTCGGTCCATAGCGGTTTCACCGATGGAAGAGACTAGTCTACTGATGCAAGAGACCGGTGTCATTGGGAAGCATTCCAGTGGGGAGCTCGAGACAACGGCCGTATTTTCACAAAAGCCTCAGGAAAAGCGAATGGACGATCAGGAGCCGTCACCGGAGCCGAAGACGGATGAACCGAGCAAATCGTCCGGTAAGGGAACTTCGCACCTCGGCAAGTACAAATTGATCAAGAAGCTGGGGCAGGGAGGGATGGGCGAAGTCTTTCTTGCGGAGGATACGAAACTCGGCCGAAAGTCCGCGATTAAGGTCTTGTCGAAGCAGCTCGCCGGAAAGGAAGACTACATTCAGCGTTTCTACCGCGAAGCTCGTTCCATGGCGAAAGTGACTCACGAAAATGTGGTCAGCGTCTACGATGTTGACCAAGACCGCGGAATTCATTTTGTCGCCATGGAATTCGTTGACGGCAAATCGTTGCAGAAGTGGATGGACGAACTGGGACAGTTGTCGGTGGGAGATGCTTTGCACGTGACGCTTCGCTGTGCGGAGGCTCTTCATGTGGCCCACAGTCAAAGTATGGTTCATCGTGACATCAAGCCGGATAATCTGATGTTAACCAGCAAAGGCAAAGTCAAAGTCGCCGACTTCGGTCTTGCCAAGGCAACAGACGAAGACATGTCTCTGACTCAAAGTGGAACCGGACTCGGAACGCCCTATTACATGGCACCCGAACAGGCTCGCAATGCCAAGCACGTTGATGGGCGAGCCGACATTTATGCTTTGGGAGTGACGCTCTATTACTTTGTCACCGGCAAGCAACCGTTTTCCGGAAATTCGGCCTTGGAAGTCGTTATGAGTAAGGAAAAGGGACTGTTTACCGCTGCGAGAAAACTAAATCCGCAAGTCCCCGAACGACTCGACATGATCATCGATAAGATGATTGCCAAGGATTTGAATACGCGTTGTAAAGACTGCGTTGAAGTCATCAAGCTGCTGAGCGGTCTCGGGCTGGAAAGCCCCTCGTTGAGTTTTATTGATGCGCCTGACAAGGTCGTACAGACTTCAACGAGTGCCGGATCGTCGTCGTCTGCTGCTCGAGGCTTACAATCGTCGACCGCATCGCCTCGCTCCGTGGTGTCATCAGGCATACCGCAAACATCGGCCCAAGACGCTGCAGCAAGGGCCAAACCGGTCCCGGCC